>Ga0268296_1028_pt1 | contig 165853 bp, 137 predicted proteins | sample MetYM1_FD_191345 | JGI IMG/M metagenome (GOLD analysis project Ga0268296, IMG submission 191345) | Soil microbial communities from Anza Borrego Desert, Southern California, United States - Methylocaldum Y-M1 | ecosystem: Environmental > Terrestrial > Soil > Desert | place: USA: California... | reverse complement strand
GTCGTGGGTCCTTGGTCTTTCGATACAGGGTGTCTAACTCACTCTGTTGCGCTTTGCGCAACGGGGGGATCAGGATGGCTTTCATGCCGCCAGTGTACGCCCTTTCCGCAGAACTTTATGGGATGTAGTTAGATTTCTTGAGTCTCTTATCGTTTCTTCACGAAAATTTCTGATCACGATCGGGATAAGCCGGCCTTGTCTGTCGTCGATGATTCTCCGACAAAAATATCGTGTTCGACCCCAAAACCATGGCAGGAGCATAACGGACAGTAAGCGTATTACGGTTATGGAATACCGCGGTCTGTTCTTCTACCATGTCCGCCTGCTCTCCTAACCCCGTGACGCAGGCTGACGAGGCGCAACATGAAAGTTTTTCAGCCAGAATTCCGAATCTATGCGCTATTGGTTTGCACGGCACTCGTGACCGCTTGCACCAGCCCAGGTTACAACGATAATCCGTCGCAGCAGATGACCAACGCCCGGATCGGCTGCCTGGCCTCCACAGACTTTTTCGCTGTCTATTTCAGCGTGCATCTCCAACCGTCCGACGAAAACCAGGATGCGAGATTAACGAAAGAGCTGTTCCGCTCGTACTGCCAAGATATACCAACACCCGGCAAGGTGTTTTTTACAGCGGATCTGGTGGGTAACGAACCGAGGAGCATGCCTATCGGCATCCGGATCGTCGAACAGGAGTTTACGGGCGGCGATGAAAGCGATGCTGAAAACTTCAAGGATCTGCGCACCATATCGGAGGTTCTCGCCAAAACCTATTCCAAAGGTGTCATCGAATCGCATTTTGACCTTGATACGAATGGACATTACGCGATCTACCTGATCAAGGGTGGAACAGATGCCGTTCCGGAACAAGACATACTGAGAATCCCGCTCAATGTCGGCGCCGACTCCGGCGTAGAGCGCTTGACGACACGAATCGCAAGCCTGTTCGGTATCGCATCGGGCCTAGCGCTGATTGGCTTTGCGGCGTCTCGATTTCGGCGAAGGCGCAAGACTCTGTAGATAGCCGTCCGCGGCCTTTCTTGAACGATGGATCGAAAGACGCGTTACCGATTTTGCAACACGGGTAACGACAATACCTATTAAGGTTAATGACGCGATCAACATCAGGTCTTCTCCCATGCATCTGGACGATTCTCCTAGAAACGGCTGTTGACCGCTTAGGAGGAGTAGAAAAGCCGTATAAATTCTGACCGTCCTACCTTCTACCGATCTCACCGTTTGGTGAAGCCGCTACGCACCCGATTGCACGGCTGACGGGCGCTCCTTCTTGTGGGGGCGGCCCCACGGCGTCGTCGCGCCTCGAGCATATTCATACCGACTGTACGGGCATTCGCGAGTAGGTCGGGAATCCCTTCCCAATCGCAAACGGGCCTTTAATCGGCCCCTTCCAATCGCAAACGGCGATTGGAGCGCCGAAGCCGCCCTTCCCGACGCCACGTCCCGGCCGAGCATCTTCGTCGGCAAAGGATTGCCGACCTACGACCATGCACCCTGTAGGTCGGGAATCCTTTCCCGACGCCACGTCCCGGCCGAGCGTCTTCGTCGGCAAAGGATTGCCGACCTACAACTGTGTCACCACTTGCTCGGGCATCCGTTTCCGACTTAACGGGCTGATTCAGCCACCGATCAGCCGCAATCCCCCTTGCAACAAGGGCTCGCCCTTCATGTAAGCCTACGCTCACAAAAAGATCCGCCGAGGCTTACAAGCTCTTGGCTTCAACTTCGAAAATGTGTCACTAAACTGTGACATGGTCGACGCGCGCGTCGAACAAGGCCGAGAAAAAACAAAAGGGGAATACGGATGGGGATCGAGCGGCTGTCTCAGTTTAGGGCGGGATTCGTGCTGAGCTTGTGTCTCGCGTTCTGCGGACTGCTTCTCTGGGGAACGTTGACGGTCGCCACCGAAGGGAAGGGCGGATCATCATCTTCCGTCTTCACCATCGGTTCGTACAAGGAAGTCGGCAAAAAGATCCACCGCCGGAAGAATCTCTTCGAGCATACCTATCGGGCAAGCCTCACTTCGACCGCCGCGGTGGACGCGTACCGCGTCAGTGCGCGGCTCGTCAGCCGCGATTCCCGTATCGTGGTGATCGACGGCGATCTCGCGTTCGGCCATGTGCCGGCCGGTGCCACCGTCGTCAGCCGCGACACCTTCACCATTCAAAAGCCTGCCAATGTCAAATTCCGCCCCTCGCTGCTGGAGTGGCGCTTCGGTCATGACTCGCGCCCGGTCGCCAATGCCGGCACCGACCAAACCGCCCCGGTAGGTGCGACCGTCTATCTGGACGGCAGCGCCTCCAGCGACGGCGACGGCGATCCTTTCACTTATCGCTGGACCTTCGTCGCCAGGCCCAGCGGCAGCACCGCGGCCCTGTCCGATCCCACCGCGGTGAATCCGGCGTTCACGATCGACAAGCCCGGCACCTACGAGGTCCAGCTCGTGGTTCACGACGGCCAACTGGCCAGCGCTCCGGATACCGTAACCGTCAGCACCGTCAACAGCGCCCCGGTGGCGAACGCGGGTCCCGATCAAACCGGTGTCGTCGGCGCCACGATCCATCTGGATGGCCTCGGCTCCAGCGACGTGGACGGCGACCCCCTGAGCTACCAGTGGACTCTTACCCTGGCGCCGGGCGGCAGCTCGGCGCAATTGTCCGATCCCGGCTCCGCCACCACGACGTTGACGCTGGACCGGCCCGGCTATTATTCGGCGCAATTGGTGGTCCATGACGGCTTGGCCAGCAGCGAGCCCGATGTGGTCTCGATAGCCACCCTCAATTCGAAACCGACCGCCGAGGCGGGCCCCGATCAAAGCGTCTATGTCGGCAATGCCGTGACCCTGAACGGCAGCGGTTCGACGGATTTGGACGGCGACCGCTTGACTTACCGCTGGGCCTTGATCAATCAACCGGAGGGCAGCGCCGCGGCCCTGTCCGATTCCGCGGCGATTCAACCCGTCTTTGCCGTGGACCGGCCGGGCACGTACGTGGTCCAGCTCATCGTCAACGACGGATCCGCCGACAGCGACCCGGATACGGTCGTCATCACCACCCTCAACAGCCGACCCATTGCGGCCGCGGGTCCGGACCAGGGCGTGCCGGTCGGCACTTTGGTCCAACTCGACGGCTCGGGATCGACCGATGCGGATGGCGACGTTTTGACCTATCGCTGGTCCTTGAACTCGGTGCCCGAAGGGAGTGCCGCCGCGCTGGCCGCCCCGGACTCGGCGACCCCGACCTTCACCGTCGACCGGCCGGGTGCCTATGTCGCCCAGCTCATCGTCCATGACGGCCAGCTCGACAGCGTGCCTGATACGGTGACCGTCAGCACCGTCAACAGCCGGCCCGTCGCGAATGCCGGCCCCGACCAGGCCGCGATCGCCGGCACCACGATCCACCTGAATGGCGCCGGGTCCAGCGATCCGGACGGCGACCCCTTGAGTTACCAGTGGGCCTTGGTGAGCACGCCGGACGGTAGCCAAGCAGTGTTGAGCGATCCGCTCACGGCCGCGACGACCTTCCTGGCGGATCGCCCGGGCGATTACGTGGCCCAGCTGATCGTCCACGACGGGCAGCTTTCGAGCGATCCCGATACGGCGCTGATCCAGGTGGCGCTACCGCCCAACGTGCCACCGGCGATTGTGTCCGCCCCGTTGACCGCGGCGACCGTCGGCCAGAGCTATGTTTACGATGTGGAGGCCACCGATGCCGACGGCGATGTCCTGGTTTTCAGTCTCGCCACGGTGCCGGCCGGCATGAGCCTCGATGCCGCGACCGGGGTGATCCAGTGGACGCCGACGGCGGAAGGAACGTTTGCCGTCACCGTCACGGTCAGCGACGGGCGGGGCGGTACGGCCAGCCAGAGCTTTGAGATCGTGGTCAGTGGCGGCACCAGCGGGAATTTGCCGCCCGATCCCGCCCAAGTGGCTCCGCCCTTGGATCCGACCGTCGCCACCCCGGTGGCCGATGCAACAAAATTCCTCTACACCGGTTCCAACCCGATCCAGACCGGCGTTGCCGAGGGCACGATCGAGCCGAAGCGCGCCGCCGTGCTCCGCGGGAAAGTGCTGGACAAGACCAACGCCCCCTTGCCGGGCGTGACCGTCACGGTCAAGGACCACCCCGAATTCGGCCAAACGCTGAGCCGCGCCGATGGACAATTCGACCTCGCGGTCAACGGCGGGGGCCTATTGACCCTCAACTACAGCAAACCCGGTTTCCTCCCCGCCCAGCGGCAACTCAATGCGCCGTGGCAGGACTTCGCCGTGTCCGAGGACATCGTGCTAATCCCGCTCGACCCCGAGGTCAGCACCATCGATTTGGCGGACACCACCCAACCTTTCCAGGTGGCGCAAGGGAGCGTGACGAGCGATGCCGACGGCAGCCGCCAGGCCACCGTCCTATTCCCGCAGGGCACCCAGGCCGTGCTGACCCTGCCGGACGGCACCCAACAAGCACTCAGCACACTGCATGTGCGCGCCACTGAGTACACAGTGGGTGAAAATGGCCCCAAGACCATGCCCGGCCCCCTGCCGCCAACCTCCGGCTACACCTACGCGGTGGAACTCTCGGCGGATGAAGCCATCGCCGCGGGCGCGAACCGGGTCGATTTCGACCGGCCGGTGCCGGTTTATGTCGACAATTTCCTGAACTTCCCGGTGGGCGAGACCGTGCCGGCGGGCTGGTACGACCGCGACAAGGCGGCCTGGATGCCGTCGGACAACGGCAAGGTGATCCAGATCCTCTCGATCGCCAACGGCCTCGCCAGTCTCGACACCAACGGCGACACCCTCGAAGACGATGCCGCGACGCTCGCCGCCCTCGGGATCACCGAGGCCGAACGCGGCCGGCTGGCCCAGCTTTACCCAGCAGGCAAGAGCCTCTGGCGCGTGGCGGTCACCCACTTCACGCCGTGGGATTGCAATTGGCCGTATGGGCCGCCCATGGACGCTGAGGTCCCGCCACCGCCGCCTCCCGAAACACAAGTACCACCGCCCAATAAGGATAGTGACGACTGCACGGGCTGCAGCATCAACCCGCAGGCGCAGACGGTGGGTGAGGAGCTTCCCATCACCGGCACGCCTTACACCTTGCATTATCAAAGCCAGCGCGCCCCAGGGTATAAACCGAGCAAGGTCATCGACATTCCCGTGGCGGATACCAATCTCCCGGCGAGTGTCAAGGGTATTGAGCTCATCGTGACCGTCGCCGGGCGCACGTTCACCCAAACGTTTCCGGTAGCCCCGAACCAGTCCTACAGCTTCGAGTGGGATGGCCTCGATGCCTACGGCCGCCCTGTTACCGGGGCCAGTCGAGCCACGATTGGGGTACGCTATCGTTACAATGTTGTCTATTACCCGGCCCGTTCGGCGGAGTTGGAGCGGAGCTTTGCTCGTGTCGCCAGTACGACTACCAGGATAATAGGGACCCGTGGGGTGCCTGCCTTGGCCCTGGAGCGCAGATGGCAAGAAAATCTAGTGCATGCTGTTCCGGCATCCAAGTCACTGGGCACGTGGACGTTAGGCGTCCATCACGCCTACGATGTAACTGACCGAACGCTCTGGCTTGGAAACGGGCAACATGCCAAAGCCGATGATGTTGCAAATATCATCACTCGAGTGGCCGGCACTGGAATTGCCATCACGAGTGGCGACAATGGGCCCGCCACCCAAGCGGGATTGTATTGGCCATGGAGCCTTGCCGTGGGTCCAGATGGATCCTTTTATGTCTCGGATTTTGCGCATAATCGGATTCGCCGCATCAACGCGAACGGTATTATTACCACCGTAGCTGGAGGGGGCCTTCCGGGATTCAGTGGCGATGGCGGACCCGCGACGGAAGCACAGCTAAACGGTACGGTGGGCATCACTTTTGGGCCCGATAACAGTCTATTCATCGCCGATAGCTACAATAACCGCATCCGCCGAATCGGCCCCGACGGCATCATCAGCACCGTGGCCGGCAACGGAACACGGGGTTTCAGCGGCGACGGCGGACCCGCGACCGAGGCGCAGTTCAATGAGCCCTGGGGGATCGCCGTTGGCCCAGACAACAGCCTCTATATTACAGACTCCGGTAATGACCGCATCCGCCGAATCGGTCCCGACGGCATCATCACCACTATGGGCGGCAACGGAACACGAGTGTTTAGCGGTGATGGCGGGCCGGCCACAGAGGCAAGCTTCTATCATCCTCAGGGCATCGCTATCGCCATAGATGGCAGCCTCTACGTCACAGACACGGGCCATTACCGCATTCGCCGAATAAACACCGATGGCATCATCAGCACCGTGGCGGGCAGTGCGTTCGCTGGTTGGAGCAGTGCTTATGATGGTGGTCCGGCGATTAAGGCGGGGTTAACCCTGCCCCAAGATATCGTGGTCGGGACCGATGGCAGCTTCTACATTGCCGATGCACGGCGGGTCTTACGGGTAAAATCCGACGGCATCATTAACAGGATTGCAGGAGGAGGGACTGGTGGCGATGGCATACCGGCCACGAGAGCCTCCTTCTCGGCGCTTCGAGGAATTGCTTTTGGCAAGGAAGGCAGTCTTTATGTCGCGGACGCGGGTAAACATATCGTCCAAGCCATTAAACCGCCTTTCCCAGGGATAGACCGAAACGATCTTCTTATTCCATCGAGTGATGGTGCCGAAATCTATCATTTCGATTTTCGCGGCAAGCACCTTCGTACTCTTCATGCTTTGACGAATGCCGTCCTGTACAGCTTTACTTATGACAGTACGGGCCAGTTGTCTGAGATCCTGGACCGCGATGGCGGCATTACGCATATCGAGCGCGACTCGGCGGGCAACCCCACGGCCATTGTCGTCCCGGATGGCCAGCGCACCGAATTGACCCTCGACGCCGATGGCCATCTCGCGACGGTTGTGAATCCCGCCGGCGAAACTCACGCGATGAGCTACACCGCGGATGGCCTTCTCACCGGCTTTACCGACCCGAAGGGGCACACGAATACCTTTACCTATGATGATCGGGGACGGCTGATCCAGGATGTCAACGCCGGGGGCGGCGGTTGGACGCTGCTCCGGTCCCAAGGGAGTTCGGGGTATAGCACTGCCATGACCACGGCCGAGGGACGGACCACCACGTTTGGCGTGGAGTATCTTGCCACCGGCGATCGCCGGCAGCTCAACGCCTATCCGGACGGCACCGTATTGGACCGGCTGTTCAAGACCACCGGCGAGGACACCACCACGGATTCGGACGGCACCGTCACGACCGTGCTGGAAGGCCCCGACCCACGCTTCGGCATGTTGTCGCCACTGGCCAAAGCCACCACCGTGAAGACCCCTGGCGGGCTGACAGCCTCCCTCGGCGAGAGCCGCAGTGTCACGCTGGCCAATGCCAATGACCTCTTAAGCCTCACCAGTTTCACCGAGACTCAAACGGTGAACGGTAAAACGTCCCGAACGGTCTTCGACGTCCTCAGCCGGACCTTCACGGCCACCTCGCCGGTGGGACGGACCTTCACCACCATCGTGAACGACCGAGGCCGACCGGTGAGTCGTCAAGTCCCTGGGCTGGAGCCGGAGCAGTTCGTCTATGATGCCCGCGGACGGCGGCAAGAGGCGATCCGCGGCCAGGGCATAGACGCACGCACGGTGCATTACGACTACTATGCTGACGGCCCGAGCCAAGGCTGGCTCCACACCGTCACCGATCCGCTCGGTCGGACGGTGAGCTACGAGTACGACCTGGCCGGCCGAGTGATCCTCAAGACCCTGCCCGACGGCCGGTCCGTGCAGTTCGGCTACGATGCCAACGGCAATCTCACCTCGCTGCTGCCGCCGGGACAGCCCGCGCACCTGTTCGACTACACGCCCCTCGACCAGACCGAGCACTACACCCCGCCCACGGTCGAGGCGGCGGACCCGGCCACCCACTATCAGTACAACCGGGACAAGCAACTCACCCGGATCACCCGACCCGGCGGCGAGACCGTGACCTTCGCCTACGATGGGGGCGGCCGTCTTCACATGGTGACGGCGCCCCACGGCGAGACCATCTACACCTACGATTCCGCCGGGCGCCTGCAAGCCCTGACCGCACCGGGAAGCCTCGGGCTCAACTACGCCTACGACGGCGCGCTCCTCACCCAAACCGCCTGGACCGGGGCCCTCGCCGGCACGGTCGGCTACACCTACGACACCGACTTCCGGATCAAGGAAATTAAGCTCAACGGCGCCGATCCCATCGCCTACGGCTACGATGCCGACAGTCTGTTGACCTCCGCCGGTGCCCTGACCCTGACGCGACATGCCCAAAACGGCCTCTTGACCGGCACGGCGCTCGGGACGGTTACCGACAGCCTCAGCTACACCGGCTTCGGCGAGGTGCAGGGCTACACGGCCAATGTCGACGGCAGCCCCGTCTTTGCGACCGGCTACACCCGAGATGCCCTCGGCCGGATCACCCAAAAGACCGAAACCGTCAACGGCCAGACCGACACCACCGACTACGCCTACGATCTCGCGGGCCGCCTCACCGAAGTCAAGAAAAACGGCGTCGTCCAGGCCACCTACGGCTATGACGCCAACGGCAACCGGACCACCGTCAACGGTGTCGAAGTCGCCACCTACGACGCCCAGGACCGGCTCACGACCTACAACGGCACCAGTTATGCTTACACCGCCAACGGCGACTTGACATCGAAAACGGTCGGCGGACAGGTCACCGGCTTCACCTATGACCTGTTCGGGAACTTACGGCAGGTGACCTTGCCGGACGGCACGGTGATCGACTACCTGATCGACGGGCGCAATCGGCGGATCGGCAAAAAGGTGAACGGCACCCTGGTCCAAGGCTTCCTCTACCAGGACGGCCTCCGCCCGATCGCGGAACTGGATGGTCAGAACCAGATCGTCAGCCGCTTCATCTATGCCGATAAGGGCAACGTGCCGGCCTACCTGATCCGGGGCGGGAGCACCTACCGGATTATTTCCGATCACCTCGGGAGCCCCCGGCTCGTCATTAATACGGCCGACGGCACCGTCGTCCAGCGGCTGGACTACGACCCTTGGGGCCAAGTCATTCTCGACACGAACCCCGGCTTCCAGCCGTTCGGCTTTGCCGGCGGCCTCTACGACCGCGATACCGGCCTGGTCCGCTTCGGCGCCAGGGATTATGATCCGGAGACGGGGCGGTGGACGACGAAGGATCCGATAAGGTTTGCCGGCGGGGACACTAACTTATATGGATATGTTTTGAATGATCCGGTGAATCTGGTTGATACAAGTGGGCTCATGCCGGTCGAGGGACCGGCCACTACCCCGCCACCTAATAACGGGCCTGGTCATATTACGGGGCCGGGAACACTTACTCCTGGTTCTACTGGCAATCCGATCGAGGGGCCGTATACTCCACCGAAAACACTGGCAGAAAAGGCTGGAGATCTTGCTTTAAATAAAGCTCTCGGTCATTTAGCGGAGAAATTAGGTATACCTCCTCAATTCCTTTCAAAAGCACCAGGAGTATTTGGATCCATCGGATTATTTTTTCACATATCAGAACTTGGGTGCGGCACATTCGACTGTGATAACAATGGCATTCCAGATTCGATGGAGAAGCCACCGTGCTAAGTTAAATTACCCCGGAATATGCTAGGGTGATTTAAATGATATATCTGCTCGAAATAGCATATTAAGTGCCGAGGCAATAGAAGGAATGAGCATGCTTTTTCCAATGTGCAGAATTATACTTATGCTTTTAGCTAAGATTGGATTTTCCTATGCTAAAAACCGGCTGGGAATTATTTATGAGCAAGGAATTGGTGTGCCAGCCAATTATGAGGAGGCAGCGAAGTGGTATCGGTTGGCAGCAAACCAAGGAAATGCATACGCTCAATCTAATCTCGGTGGTCTCTACGAAGAAGGACGAGGGGTACAACAAGATTTGTTTGAAGCATTTAACTGGTATTACAAAGCAGCCAAACTGGGACATGTATGGTCAATGAATAAAGTTGGTTCCATGTATGACACTGGCGAAGGCGTTTCTCACAGCACTGCTGAAGCAGTCAGATGGTTCAAACAAGCCGCCGAAAGTTTTAACTATGCCCCAGCCCAGTTCAATTTAGGATGGATATACTACTCAGGAAAAGGTGTTCCGATAAATTATAAAGGAGCAGCTTATTGGTACGCGAAAGCAGCAGAACAGAACCTTGCTATCGCACAATATAATTTGGGACTTATCTACGCTGATGGCAAAGGTGTACAACAGAATTACAATTTGGCGTATGAATGGCTTTACAGGGCACAACAAGCAGGGTTATCGGAAGCAAACGAAGCCATTGAATTAGTACGGAAACAGTTGGAATTAGAGTAACTCGGTTAGGTAAACAACCACCTCTGGCGGTGGACACCAACAGGTTTTGCCGTTTCGGCGAGTGCCTCTTGGTGGTAGATGACCTCCCTCCTGCAACTGCAATTGGAATGAAGTCGCCACACAAGAGTGGCAGTCCGCGTAGAATGGCGTATTCGCGTATTCCACTCCATCGGAGCCTGGCCATTCGGCGCATTAGATCCTACCGGATCCTACCGTACGGATACGCGGATACGGGGTCATACGCGGATACGGATACGAATACGGATACGGATACGGGGTCAGGTCTCACATTCCAACATAATGGTCGATAGCCCGCGTAGGATGTGGTGAGCGAAAACGGTGGACGGGCACGTCACCGGCTTCCGCTATGACGTGTTCGGCAACTTAAGGCAGGTCACCCGGCCAGGCGGCACGGTGATCGACTACCTGATCGACGGGCGCAACCGGCGGATCGGTAGAACGGTGAACGGCACCCTGGTCCAAGGCTTCCTCTACCAGGACGGGCTCCGCCCGATCGCGGAACTGGACGGCCAGAACCAGATCGTCAGCCGCTTCATCTATGCCGATAAGGGCAACGTGCCGGCCTACCTGATCCGGGGCGGGAGCACCTACCGGATTATTTCCGATCACCTCGGGAGCCCCCGGCTCGTCATTAATACGGCCGACGGCACCGTCGTCCAGCGGCTGGACTACGACCCTTGGGGCCAAGTCATTCTCGACACGAACCCCGGCTTCCAGCCGTTCGGCTTTGCCGGCGGCCTCTACGACCGCGACACCGGCCTGGTCCGCTTCGGCGCCAGGGATTACGATCCGGAAACAGGACGCTGGACGGCCAAGGATCCGATTCGGTTTGCCGGTGGGGACACCAACCTATACGGATATGTATTGAATGATCCGATAAATTCTATTGATGCCGAAGGCACATTATCCCCAGCGGCAGCCATTGGTATTATTGCTACTGGCTATGCAATTTATAACGTCATAGATAATCTTATGACCGCACAAAATGCAGCAAAGAAAGCAAATGACGCAGGGAAACAAAGACATCAAGAGCTAGATAAGTTATTAAAAGGGGAGCCAAACAATGCTGAAAAAGCAGACGATAAATACCAAGATGCCACAAAGCAGCTAGCAAAAGATGCATCAGAATTCGGTGTTGCTAGCAAGAAGCTTGAATTCAATTTCGGTAACAAATTGCCAAAGATAGCCCCAAAGCGCTGCCCTTAATCTAAGCAATTAATTAATGAGCATGACAATTAACTCGAATTCTATCGCTAAGGTTTTGATCGTAATTGGGGTCGCGTTTCTAGTTAACTACTTTTCCAACCATATCTTAAGATATGGTTGGAAAATGTGGATAGGAAAAGAGATTTGTTGGCGTAACATAAAGCTATTTGTTGATGATGATTATTTTGTTTTCCCAAATACTGATTCATCTTTATTTTCAATTTCGAATGATCAGCCTATATTAATCGGTAAATTTGACACATCTAAAACAACCTTCCCTAATGAAAGCTATATTATGATTGGAGATGCAAAATTTGATATTGACCGATTATCAGAAGCATTAAGTAAGTTGTGTGCAAGAATAAACTGCGAGAACTATAAGAAATACTCCTATATTGAGAATGGCGTGCCTGTAACATGCATTCAGTTCGAAGGTACTTCAGAGACTTTGGATAATCGGCAGTTCCACGTATTTTGCAAAGTGCAAGCAAGCAAGATTTTAGTTGAGTATCACGGAAGTCAAGACAATTTTGATGAGTTCAAAACACAACAACAGCAGACTATAAAAGCTATTGCAACGAGCGTAATCAACCCGTAAAAGGGTTAGCCCGCGTAGGGCGAAATAGCGTACTCGCGTATCCCAATCGCAAACGGTTGTCCGGGGAGCGCCCGGATAACCCTTCCGCCGTATGAGAGCGGTCCATTCGGCGCATTACGCTGACGCTAATACGGTATCTACACGAGCTGAAGTCAGGCAGAACGGAGCCGTCCAGGCCACCTACGGCTATGACGCCAACGGCAACCGGACCACCGTCAACGGTGTCGAAGTCGCCACCTACGACGCCCAGGACCGGCTCACGACCTACAACGGCACCAGTTATGCTTACACCGCCCACGGCGACTTGACATCGAAAACGGTCGGCGGACAGGTCACCGGCTTCACCTATGACGTGTTCGGGAACTTACGGCAGGTGACCTTGCCGGACGGCACGGTGATCGACTACCTGATCGACGGGCGCAACCGGCGGATCGGCAAGCAGGTGAACGGGACTCCGGTCCAAGGCTTCCTCTACCAGGACGGGCTCCGCCCGATCACGGAACTGGATGGTCAGAACCAGGTCGTCAGCCGCTTCGTCTATGCCGATAAAGCTTACGTGCCGGCGTACCTCGTCCGGGGCGGCCACGCCTATCACATCATTTCCGACCACCTGGGGAGCCCCCCGCTCGAGTATTTTCATACCTACTGTACGGGTACTTGCGAGTAGGTCGGAAATCCTTTTCCGACGGTGCAGTTGGGCCAACGGGTTCGTCGGCAAAGGATTGCCGACCTACGACCGTAGCACGCTGTAGGTCGGAAATCCTTTCCCGACGCCACGTCCCGGCCGAGCGTCTGTCTATTTCAGCGTGCATCTCCAACCGTCCGACGAAAACCAGGATGCAAGATTAACGAAAGAGCTGTTCCGCTCGTACTGCCAAGATATACCAACACCCGGCAAGGTGTTTTTTACGGCGGATCTGGTGGGTAACGAACCGAGGAGCATGCCTATCGGCATCCGGATCGTCGAACAGGAGTTTACGGGCGGCGATGAAAGCGATGCTGAAAACTTCAAGGATCTGCGCACCATATCGGAGGTTCTCGCCAAAACTTATTCCAAAGGTGTCATCGAATCGCATTTTGACCTTGATACGAATGGACATTACGCGATCTACCTGATCAAGGGTGGAACAGATGCCGTTCCGGAACAAGACACATTGAGAATCCCGCTCAATGTCGGCGCCGACTCCGGCGTAGAGCGCTTGACGACACGAATCGCAAGCCTGTTCGGTATCGCATCGGGCCTAGCGCTAATTGGCTTTGCGGCGTCTCGATTTCGGCGAAGGCGCAAGACTCTGTAGATAGCCGTCCGCGGCCTTTCTTGAGCGATGGATCGAAAGACGCGTTACCGATTTTGCAACACGGGTAACGACAATACCTATTAAGGTTAATGACGCGATCAACATCAGGTCTTCTCCCATGCATTTGGACGATTATGCAAAGGCAAAGGTTTGCATAAGGTCGAACGCCGCGCATTGATCAATCTCATCGTAATCTGCCGGCACTCGGCCAATTCCTGCGGACCGGCAAATACCGGTGGCGGCGAGGCCACATTCAGGTCTGATCGGCCGTTCTTGCTCGTTTACCGCTTTGGGCGAAACTTGCGAGCCGCCGGTCGGTCAGGTGCGGGGATCTCCCGATGTTGCCCGAGCAGACCGTCGCGCCTTAGGCGAAGACCTGGCGGCTGTTTCAGGCGCCGCGCTACTCTCAGGCCGGCTTTCCTGTTTGAAATAGCGGTTGGTTTCTGCCTTGATGACTTTTGACAGCAATAGCAGGCCGATCAGGTTGGGAATGGCCATCATGCCGTTCATCAGGTCGGAGAAGTTCCAGACGAATTCCAGGCTGGTGGTGGCGCCAACGATTACGGCGGCAACGAAGAAGATGCGGTAGATGCGGATGGAGCGCGGCCCGAACAGGTATTCCACCGCTTTTTCGCCGTAATAATTCCAGCCGATCAGGGTGGAGTAGGCGAAAAGCGCCGTGGCGAGCGCGACGATGAAGGTCCCGGTACTGCCCAGCGTTTCCGCCATGCTGGCGCTGGTCAGTTCTCCGGCACTGACGTCTTGCATCCATGGGTTCGCGGTGAGAATCACCAGGGCGGTCATGGTGCACACCACCAGGGTGTCGATGAAGGTTTGCGTCATGCTCACCAGCGCCTGCTTGACCGGACCGTCGGTGCGCGCGGCCGCTGCCGCGATGGGCGCCGAACCGAGTCCGGATTCGTTGGAGAACACGCCGCGTGCGATGCCGTAACGCATGGCGGCGGCGAGAGTGGCACCCGCGAAGCCACCACCGGCCGCGATCGGATTGAAGGCGTGGTAAAAGATCAGGTACAGCGCATGCGGAATTTCGGCGGCATTGAGGACCAGCACCACCAGCGCGGCGCCGATGTAGCCGACGATCATGAACGGAACCAGCAGCGAGGTGAACCGGCCGATGGAGCGGACGCCGCCCAGGATCACCAGCGCCGTCAGTACCATCAGCACCAGGCCCGTGGCGAGTGGAGTAATATGAAAGGTGCTTTCGAGTATCCTGGCAGTGGAATTGGCCTGCGTCATGTTGCCGATACCGAAGGTGGCCAGCGCGGTAAAGACCGCGAACAGTCTGCCCAGCCAAGGCAGGCCGGCACCCTTGGCCAGATAGTACATCGGCCCGCCGCGCATGCCGCACTCTCCCTTTTCGCGGTACTTGACCGCCAGCACCGCCTCGGAATACTTGGTGGCCATGCCCACCAGACCCGTCAGCCACATCCAGAACACCGCGCCGGGACCGCCGAGGGTGATGGCCGTGGCGACACCGACGATGTTGCCTATGCCTACCGTGGCCGCAAGCGCCGTCATCAGCGCGGCGAAATGGCTGATATCGCCGTCGTGGCCGTGATCCTTCGCGAAGATAAGGCTGAAGGCTCGGGGCAGGGCGCGGAACTGCACGCCGCGCAGCAAGATCGTCAGGTACAGCCCGGTTCCGACCAATAGGGCGAGCATGGGCGGTCCCCATACCCAGCCCGATAATGTGGCAATCAGCGTTTCGATTTCGCGCATGGATTTTCCTTGAAGGATTTCGGACAGTATACGGAGGAATGCCGTTTCACGACTTATTCCATCCGACATTCAAGTGAACATTAGAGCGTTTTCCATCCCGGTGCACGGATTCGTTCCAGGAGGGGAGAACGTAGGTCGGCAATCCCTTCCCAATCGCAAACGGTCGCTTTAGTCGCGACCCTTCCAATCGCAAACGGCATCTCTGGGAGCGCCAGAGCTGCCCTTCCAATCGCAAACGGTCGCTTTAGTCGCGACCCTTCCGACAAAGCCCTTCGCCGAGCCGATACGTCGGCAAGGGATTGCCGACCTACATATCCGAATCCCTTACACCGATTCGGAAAACGCTCTAATCGCAGGGTGAGTTAGCCCCTCGGCTCCGCTTGGGACAGGCCCTTCGACTGGGCTCAGGACAGGCTCCGCGTAACACACCGGTTCGAGGCCGCTCGGTGGGTTACGGCCTCGCGGCCTAAACCCACCCTAAAAAATCCTTACTGAAAGCGATGCGGGTACGGCGGCGGTTTTCGTCCTGACCATCGCCGGTAGGGGCGATCAGCGTCCGGTCCAGGCCAGCGGCAGGCGGACGACGAACTCGCTGCCCAGGCCGGGGCCTTCGCTCCTCGCTTCGACCGAACCGCCGTGCAACTCGACCAGGTGGCGCACTAGGGACAGCCCGAGGCCGAGCCCGCCTTGCGACCGGTCGATGGAACGGTCCGCCTGGGTGAACAGATCGAAGACATGAGGCAGCATTTCGGCCGAGATGCCGATGCCTTCGTCGCGGATGCTCACCACGGCATCCGGCCCTTGCCGCTCCGCCAGGAGCCAAACGTGTCCGCCCGCTGCCATGTACTTGGCGGCATTGTTAAGGAGATTCGACAACACCTGAGTGAGCCGCACCGGATCGGCGTCGAGGCACACGGGTTCCGGCGGGAGCGAAACCTCAAGCGTGTGGTTGCCGGCCTCGATGAGTGCCTGGCTGGTTTCGACGGCATGGCCGATGATGGTCGCCAGATCGACCCGCTCCATTTTCAGGGCGATCTTGCCTTGAGTGATGCGCGATACCTCCAAGAGATCGTCCACCAGCCGGACCAGATGATTCACCTGCCGTTCCATCATCGTGAGCAGCGTCTGGGTGCGTTCCGTCGCAGGGCCCGTGCCGTCGGACTTCCGCAGCACGTGCAGACCGGTGCGGAGCGGCGCCAGCGGGTTTCTGAGCTCGTGAGCCAGCATCGCCAGAAACTCGTCCTTGCGGCGGTCGGCCTTGCGCAGGGTCTCCTCGATCAGTTTGCGCCGAGTGATGTCGTTGAAAAGAACCGCCACTTTTCTTTCGGGTGGCGCGCCAATCCGAAACGCATACACGTCGTAATGGCGATGAAGTTGCGCGGCGAAATTTTCGAAGCGCATCGGTTGGCCCGTCAGCGCGATCTTTCCGAAAATCTCGAACCAGTGTTCCTCCAGCAACGGAGCGATTTCCCGTATTCGCCGGCCGACCGCGTCCCGAATTCCGCTCTGCCGCTCGAAAGCCGGATTGACGATGAGGAACCGGTAATCCACGGGTCTCTCGCTTTCGTCGAACAACACTTCGATGGTACAGAAGCCCTCGTCCATGCACTCGAACAGCGTGCGGTATTTCTCTTCGCTCTCGCGCAACGCTTCCTCGGCCCGCTTGCGATCGATGAGATCGGCGGCTTGCCGGGCGAGAATATCCAACAGGCGCAAATCCCGCTCGGACGGCTGGTGCGGGCGGCGCCAGTGCGTGGAAATCATGCCCACCAGCTTGCCGCTCCGCGAGAACAGGGGCGTCGTCTGGCAGGCATGAATTCCGGTTTGCAGATATGTCGCGAGATCCTCGGTGCCCTGCATGAAATCGCAGTTCTCCAGGTCCGGCGCGATGACGCGCCGGCCCGTGCGCAAGGCCGCGCCGCATGTCGAATCGGAGGAGTCAGCGCTTACCCATTCCCAGAACTTTGCCGCTTGCGGATTGAACCCGCGGAACGCCAGCAGCCGAAGCTCGCCGCCGCGGCCGCGCTCGGGGTAGAGCATCTGCATGCTCGCGTATTCCGAGTGCATGATGTGCGCCGCCGCGTCGATGATTTTTTCGTAGAGGGCCTGGATGTCGTCCTCGTGAAGAAGCGCTGCGCTGATGCTCTGCAGGAGCTGAGTGTCCTGCAATTCCGCCTCGAGCTGGGCCCGGTTCTCGCGCAATGCTTCCTCGGCTTGTTTGCGCTCGGTGATATTGCTGGCGGCACCGAACCATTCGACGATATCGCCATCCGCACTCATCAGCGGAACCGCACGCGAAAACGTCCATCCCAAGCTGCCGTCCGCTCGTCGGACGCGATGCTCGAGCTCAAAAATGCTCTTGGTCCGGATGGCTTCTCCGATGGCGGCGACGACCTGCGGCTGGTCGTCCGAGGGAATGTATTTCTGAAGCCAATTTCGGCTCGGCTCTTCCGTGTCGGCGAGGAAATCCCGGCCGTAAAGCTGATACATCTCGGTCCAATCCGAGCTCATGCGATAGATCGTCTGGGAACTGGCCATCACCAGAGCGCGGAAACGCTCTTCGCTCTGGCAAAATGCTTCCTGAGCCCGCTTGAATTTCGTCGTCTCGCGCAGCGAAAAGACGAGGCCCGCAGTCGCTCCGTCGTTACCCTTGACGGGCGTCAGGCTCCAGTCCCAATAGGTGGTGCCGCGTTCGGGCTGATCGGGGAAAACGAAGGGCTTGTCCTTGTAAAACACCGCATCGCCGGAATCCCGGACTTTTCGGAAGATCGCCTCGTTTTCCGCGTTGGGATACAAGGCGAAATGGTTGTTGCCCACCATGTCCTCCGGTCTCATCCGGCAGGTTTCGGCATAGGCCGGATTGACCCAGACGAAGTTGAACTGCCGATCGAGAAAGACCAGCATCACATCGGTGGTCCGCAGGACACTATCCAGCAGGCTTTGCTCCCGCCGCAACGACTCCTCGACCTGCTTGCGTTCAGTGATGTCCTGGATGGTGCTGAGGAGAAGCGTCTGGCCGCCGATGCCGACCCAATCAACGTTGAGCGACAGAACGAGCCTGGCCCCGGACCTGGACTTGTGCGTGATTTCCACGTCGCGTACTGCCGCGCGCTGCCGGAGTTCGGAGGCTATCCGGCCCCGTAACCATACGTCCGGGATGCCCAGGTGCCCGCTGTTCTTGCCCAGCACCTCTTCCCGGTTGCACTCGAAGATCTTCAGAAACGCGTCGTTGACGGCTACGAGGGTCCGTTCGGGCATCTTCGTCAGCGCCATGCCGAAGGGGGCCTTGTCGAAGATGGCGGAATAACACTCCTCGCGCTCGCGGGCCGCGTCGGCCTCACGCCGGATGTGTGCCGCATCCGGGCGGGCCTCGGCCCCGGTTTCCCTCCCCCCTGCGTCGACGGGCGACGTCTCGGCTCGAGGCTCTTGTTCCGCCCGGACTGGCTCGGCTACATCCTCAACGTGGTGAATAATATAGAGGACGTCGCCATTTTCATCGAGCACCGGCGTGTTCGAGGATTTCGAGAAACGGCCCTCGAACCCGCCGCCCTGTTCGGGCCTGCGGATATCGTGCTGCCGCATGGCCTGGGCGTCGGGGAGGCGGTGCCGCAGCACGCGTTCAAACGAGGCCCGGCTGTTCGGCTCCGGCTCGAAGGGACTGTCGGGATTGTCGGGGAAGACTTCGAAGACCGGCCGCCCCACGATCTCCTCGCGCCGCTTCTTGGTTGCCCGCAGATAGGCGTCGCTGGCCGCCAGGATGGTGAAACACGGGCTGTCGGGTGCCAGCACCAAAATACAGGCCGGGACGGACTGGAAAAGGACCTGGAAGTCGGGGCGCGATGCCGGTATATCGCGCTCAGCCGTGCTCATGCTTTTCCCTCCTGCCGTTTCAGCAGGTACGGTTGCGGCTGGCAACGCCGGGTGGACAGCTGCGCGACCGGCCGCGCCGCGAGCATGTCCGCCCCGGCCGGACGCGGTCGCCGTGCGCCGAAACCTCGGTGCATCACGTACGGCGTTCCGCCAGCGAGCGGGAAAGCCGGTGCAATGTCCGGCTGCATTGGGGCCAGGCCGGGGATAACGCGGCCCGGGACCCGGGGCGGTAGGGAAGCATTAAAGTTGAACATCACGGGAGCTACTTGGCACTAAGTTGCGGCGCACCCGCCGGATGGCTTTTCAAAAGTGCCCGAGGGCGAACAGGAAGAAGTGGAGGATCGGGAGCGGGGCCATCCAGTTCGGCTTTATTTCAGAGGTGTAATGGGTGCGCGCACATAGACCCGTTTCGGATGTCTCGCGGACGGAGACCGAATATAGCCCACATCTTGAAACATCTTGGATTTTGAGGCGTTCCCTCGGCTCATTGGACGCGCCCATCGAAGTCGTAATCACCTTCATCAACCCTATAGAGGACCTCGAAAAACCGCCTTCCCGGCGGTTTTTCTCTTCGCCAAGCCCAAACGCGGTTTGGGCTTGGCTTACGTTTTCAACTGCTTACCCGGCTGAAAACGACGGGGCATCCCTGCCCCGTACGAGCACCTCGAAGTTTTTCGAGGTGCCCTATAGCGATATTCATCTGAACGGGCGCTCATTTTCGCATTAGGCAGGACGCAAAAAAAGAGCCGATGGCCTTACGGTAATCGAACGGACGAGCATGGGGCGGGGAGTTCGCGTCACGGTTACATCCGCCACACGCGGCAGATTTCGAGGTCTGCCGCCGCGGTTCAGGTTTTTTGTGGCGTTACTCTTGAGTCGGTAAGCCGCGTTCAGTTTCCAAAAACCGTTTGATATGCGGAAGAACGAGATCGCTGCGGACGAAGCTTTCGGTATGCTTGAGACCGGGCAACGGGACGAAGGCGGCGTGAGCGATGTGTTTGGCGCATTCCCGGACGGCCGGATATCTCGCATCTTCCTCCCCGACGAGGAGCAGGCACGGCATGGCCATGGTCGGGAGGACGTCTTCCAGTGCCGGCCGCTCTTGCGCAGCGGCCGCGAGCGCCCGCAGGTCGTTGGCCAGCACAAGTGGCCTCAGCTCCGGCGGGATGCGCTGTTCCAGGACGGACTCGAGAGCGGTGAGGAAAGCTCCGGGGTCCGCGCCGTCGATGTGCCGGAAGGCGTCCCAGCTTTGGTCGGCATAGGGATGCGCTCCGACGACGAGCAGGGCGTCGACGCGTTCGGGCGCGTATTTCGCCATGCCGAAGCCAATCCAGCCGCCCATGGAAAAGCCGAGGAAGTTCGCTTTCGGGATCTTTAAGGCATCGAGCACGGCCACGACGTCCGCCACCCGGTTCGGCAGCGCATAGGCAGCGGGGTCGTGCGGCTTGTCGCTGGCGCCGTGGCCGCGGGCGTCGAGCAGAATGCACCGGTTATCGCGGCACAGTGCCCGGACATACCCGAACTGGCGCCACGCCTCGGAACTGCTGGTAAATCCGTGGTGCAGCACCAGCGGCGGTCCTTCGCCTTCCGCCTGGTAATGGATGCGAACGCCTTGGCTGTCAACGTAAGGCATGGGCGTCGTCCCGAATCGAGCGATAAACGTCCGCTATGGCGGACGCGACCGACGGCCAGGCGTAGCGGGTCCGGGCTCGTTCGGCCGCGGCGGCGCGCATGCGGCGGCGTTCGTTCTCGGGTGCCAAGAGGGCGTCGAGAATGCGGGCGGCGAATGCGGGAGGGTCCGCGGGATCGGCCAGATAACCGTTCACGCCGGGTGTAACGATATCGGTGGGTCCGCCGTGGGGCGTGGCGATCACCGGGGTTCCGGAAGCGAAGGCCTCGACCAGCACCAGCCCGAAAGGCTCATAAGGGGAAGGGCAGAGGAACAGGTCGGCCGCCGCGTAATACTGAAATAGTTCCTGATCGGTCAGGCGGTGAAACCAATGGATGGCGTCCGTGACCTGAAGCTCGTTCGCCCGCCCGAGCAGGGCGTCGCGATAGGCCGATTCGTCGGGCGAGGGCTTTTCCGGGCCGATCGGAATCAGGAAAGTCACGGTTTTGCCGGTTTCCCGCAGGGTTTTGACGACCTGGGGAATGGCCTCGATCAGCTCGAGAAAGCCTTTGCGGGGATCGAGCCGGCCGACCGTGAACAGCAGATAATCGGAGCTGAAGCCGAGCTGGCGTTGAAGCTTCGTCTTTTCCAGGCGCAGGTGGAATACTTCCGTGTCCACGCCTCCCGGAACGATGCGGACCTTCTCGGCGCTTGCTCCGTAGCGCCCCGTCAACGCGTCCCGCTCGGTCCGGCTGAGCGCGATGACGGCATCGGCCGCGTCCAGGATCTTTTTTTCCGCGCGGATTCGAACATCGTAGCGGAACTTCGAGCCGTCCGGGGTGGGATCGGGTACGCGGTCCCGTTTCAGGAGCCCCAGGGAGTGGCTGGTAAACAGCAAGGGCTTGCCGAGAGCGAGACTCGCCATGAGCGCGCTTGCGCCGCCGTCCCAATAGTGGCCGTGGATGGCATCGGCATGCCTCAGCCAGGTGGTCTGCCTGAATAGCGTATGCTCGACGAATTCCGCGAGATGGGGTCCCATGTCCTCCTTGCGGAGAAAGCCATCCGGTCCCATCGGATAGCGGAAGATCGTGGCGCCGTCGCAAATGTCCTGGCGCACCGCTTTCCCGCCCCAGCGGCGGGTGTAGACCCGAACCTCGTGTCCCTGGCGGGCGAGCTGTTCCGCCACGCGAGCCTCGTAAATGCATTGTCCGCCCGCATCCGGTTCGCCGGTTACGGCCAGGGGGTCGCTATGGGGGCAGAAGAAGGCAATCCGCATCGCTGCTACCGCTGGGTGTCTCGTTTGGCCTTCGAGCCGCTCGCAGCGAGCGGCCATAATCCGTAGTGGCGAAGTCCTTGGATGATGCCGTCGCCGTAGAACGCGTCGGCGATAAACAATCGGGCGCTATCGTTACGCTTTTGCTGCTCGGAAGCCTGAGCCCGGACGTCTGCCGGAGTATTGCCGACCAGAACGCCGCACACGCCCGAGAGCAGCGCGTCGAGATCGTTCCCGGAATCGCCCGCGAAGAAGATGCGGTCGCCGGCCAAGCCATAGCGCTCGGCGACGTACCACAAGGCGTGGGATTTCCCGGCATTGGCGGGAATGATGTCGAGCAAAGCCCGTCCGGAGGATTCCTCGATGCTGGAAATCATCTGCAAATCGTTTCTCACCGCCCGGACCCGATACATGATTTCCGCCAGCAGCTCCCGGCTGACGGGCTCCGGGTAATAGAAGCTGAACTTGTGCGGTCCTTGCTTTTGCGGCTCCTGAGGCGCCAGGCGCGAGATCCTGTAAAGCGACCGGCGCAAGGCTTCGCGGTCTAGCGGCGGTCCGAGCCGGCTTTGCCATTCGCGATCCTGCGCGCCCGTCTGATCGTAAACCTCGGTGCCGACGTTGCAGATCCACCAGGTCGGCTGCGGCAGCCGGAACACGGCCTGCCCTTGCTTGGCCAGAGCCAGATAGCGTCCGCTGACGACGCAGACAGGGCAGTCGGCTTCGATCAGAGTCCGAAGAAGCGCCTGGGTCCGCTCCAGGCAGCCGGAGTCCGGAAGTTTGCCGGTATTGGGCAGCAGCGTGCCGTCCAGGTCGGACGCGAATAAGAACGGAACGCCCGCGCTCATGGAATCAGACTCCGTACGCGCTGGCTGACCTCTTGTTCCAGTTGCACGAGCCGCGCGGTGTTGGACGCTTCCATGCTGATTTCCAATTGCGGGGCGTCCGCGCTCGGCAATACGTAAACCCAATCGCCGTCCAGATCGAGCCGCACGCCTTCGGGGGCGGCATTCATGCGCGCTTCCGGTCGTTGACTCAGTTCGCGCATCACGCGCCCGATGTGATCCCAGGGACAGTGTAGAATCAGGCGCCGGCAATGGCTGATCGGGATCTGGCGCTCGAAATCGTGCAGGGTCAGGTGTTCCCTGCCGAGGAATTCGAGCAGCCGAAGAGACGCCGCAACCGCGCCATAGCCGAGATAGAAGTGGACGAAATGCAGCCAAACGCCTTCGGATTGCATGGCTTTCTTGACGGCATTCAGTTGGGCCGCCGGCTCCTTGTGCGTGATGATCAGTCGCCGCACTCTGGCGTCCGCCAGCTCGGCCAGAAATTTCGGATGATCGGGCGGCAGGAAGACCGGCTCCTCGGGCGGAGCGCCGATGATGAAGGCTGCGGTCAGGAGCTCCTGCGTCCGTTCCGCCCGGTGTATCGTTCCCAGTTCGTCGACCAAGGTCAGTTGTTCGCCGCTTCGCTCGATGATCAGGGCGATCTTCCGGTTGAGCCTGGCGATCTCCGCGATCGGTTCGTAGGGTATGGCGGAGACATCCGAACTTTCTCTACATTCGCTCTCGAGATGGTGCAAGCCGTTGCTGCCGAGCAGGTCGCCGAGTATCCGTGCCAGATTGCCTTCCCGGCAGTAATGGAGTACGCGATCGACCCAGGGTTGGGTGGCGGATCGGCTCAGGTGCTGGCGAAGGTGTTCGGCATATCGTTCGTCGACGCGGCCGGGATAAGTCAGGTTACCGACGTTCTCGATGGATACCTTGGGAAACTCGGCCCGGTAGAACATCGCTTCGATCTTGCGGCGCGCGCTGCGCAGCAAAGGCAAACCGTCGGTGTCGAAAAGCTCGATGACGGCCACGCTGGGGTGCTCGTCCGAAATGCGGATATGGACGCCGCCGCTCAAATGGCGGCCGAAGCAGGTGATGAAGCGCGTCTCCGGCAGGCTGGCCTCTTCCAGGTCGTCTATGTTGACGCCCACCGCGAGAAGGCCGGAGATGAACGCCCGCTTGATCAGCCGGGAGAATGGGTGCGCATCGCGGGCGACCGCCACTCGGGCGCCGCGCTGAATCCAGCTGCCGAAGGCCTTGCCCAGCGCCGCCGCATATTCCGGCGTGATGTGGAGATTGGCCAGGCCGCTGACGCCGCGCGATCCGAAAATCGAAGGACGCAGCAGCGATTCCCAGACCAGGTTTTCGCGTATCGTCGTGTTGCTGTTGATTTCCTTGTCGGGCCAGATCGAAACGCCGGGTATGACCACGACCTGTCGTCCGAGATGGCAGCGGGAGCCGATGATCGCGTCGTCGCCGATCTCGCAGCGGGCCTCGATGACGGTGCTGCCGCCGACGATGCAGTTGCGCAGGTCGCTCGACTCGCCGACGAACGAGTTTTTCATGACGATGCTGCGGTTGACGGTCGCCCTCGCGTCGATTTCGACGTCCGGCGCGATGACGGAATACGCGCCGATTTTGACGCCGGATCGGATCCGTACGTTGTCGCCTATCCAGCAGGGCGAGCCGAGCTCCGCGTCCTTGGCGATCCGCGCGCCGTCGCCCAGCCATATCCGTTCCCCGATGAGATTTCCGCCGAGCGGCAGACGGACCTTTCCGTCGAGCAGGTCCCAGTGCGACTGTTTGAGCTGATCCAGGGTGCCGATATCGCTCCAGTAACCTTCCGCGACATAGGCGAACAACGGAATCTCCTGTTCCAGGAGTTTCGGAAAAAGGTCGCTGGCGAAATCGTATGGAATGTCCTCGGGTATCGCCTCCAGGATTTCCGGTTCTATGAGGTAAATGCCGGTGTTGACGGTGTCGCTGCACAATTCGCTGAGGCCTGGTTTTTCCAGGAAACGGACCACGCGGTCGTCCTCGCCGGTTACGACGACGCCGAACTCGCCGGGGTCCGACACCCGTTTCAGGCACAGGCTGACTTTTGCGCCCTTGGCCTTGTGAAAGGCCCAAAAGGCTTCGAGATCGAAATCCGTCAGCGCATCGCCGGCGATGACGAGAAACGTCTCGTCGAGGAAATCCGCACCGAGCTTGACCGAGCCGGCCGTTCCCAGCGGCTTGTGTTCCAAGGTGTAGTGCAGGTTCACGCCGAAATCGCCGCCGTCTCCGAAATGGTCGCGGATGGCGCGGGGCCGGTAATGCAGTGTTGCCAGCAAATCGGTGAAACCGTACGAGCAGAGATGCCGCGCGATGTGCTCCATGATCGGCTTGCCCAGCACGGTGACCATCGGTTTCGGTATGTTCTCGGTAATGGGTCTTAGCCGTACTCCCTGACCCCCGGCAAGAATGACTGCTTTCATGAATGATCTCCCGCACCGAGTTGGATCGATTTCTGATGATGGCTCATAATTTGATTTCAAAATGTTTGTTGGGATTTGTCAACCTCGTTGATTGCGGATGACAAGATAACCATATGTTAATGATATGGTGGGTGCGGACGAGGCTCCAGAATTGACAGGAAGTGCAAGCTGAATAATTATTTGACATCAAAATAAAAGAGACCGGGTCAGTGGAAACGCTTATGACTGAAAAAACGCGGGGCGACGATTTGATCGTGCAATTGCGCGCGTTTCTGGACGCAAGCCCCACCGTGGGCCATCGGGTGCTCCATCAAATTCGAAAACTGGAGCGCGGTTTTTTGCAGCGTTCCGATCTCTGCGACGCTTTCGCCGACGTTTGCACCGCGGACGATGCGCCCGAGGGGCTAAAGCAAACGCCTTTGGCGAAAACCATACGCTTTGCTCAGGAGGCCGCCCTTAACGACGCCTGGGTCTATCTTGCCATCCGGCTGCGCATCGCTACCTGGCGCTATGTGCGCATCGCGCTCGAAGGGCTGACGGTCGAGGAGGTGACGGTGCGGGATTTTCTGCGTTTCAAGGAAGGCTTGGCGACGAGGCAGCACGATATAGACGAATGGCTGCTGGAAATCGATTTCGGGCCGTTCTCCCGCGAGTTTCCAAAGCTCCAGGAGGCGAGATCGATAGGCCGCGGCGTGGAGTTCTTGAACAAACATCTGTCCCGGCAACTGTTCGACGAATTGGGCGAGGGCGGCGAGCGAATCTTGAATTTTCTGAGCATTCACTCGTTCCGTGGCCAGACCCTGATGCTCAACGAGCAGATCAGAAGCGTTCGCGACTTGCGCAGGGCCTTGCGCCAGGCCGACGACATGCTCGCCGGCCACGAGCCTTCGGCGACCTGGGAGGAAGTGGCGGCGGCCTTGCGCGCCTTGGGGTTCGAGACCGGCTGGGGGCGCGAGGTTTCCCGCATCCGCGACACCATGAGCCTGCTTCAGGATCTCCTGGAGGCGCCCGATCCGCGTGGATTGGAAACCTTTCTCGCGCGTTTGCCCATGGTCTTCTCGCTGGCGATCATTTCGCCGCACGGCTATTTCGGACAGGCCAATGTGCTCGGCCGTCCCGACACCGGCGGGCAGGTGGTCTACATCCTCGATCAGGTGCGCGCCCTGGAGACCGAAATGCGTTCCCGTTTGTTCGAGCAGGGGCTCGACATCGAGCCGCAAATCGTGGTGGTGACGCGGTTGATACCGCAGGCGGAGGGGACCAGCTGCGACCAGCGGCTCGAGCCCATTTCCGGGACGTGCAACGCCCGGATACTCAGGGTACCTTTCCGCAACGTGTCCGGCGAGATCGTGACGCACTGGATTTCCCGGTTCGAGGTCTGGCCTTATCTGGAGCGTTATACCCTGGACGCGGAGCGCGAGCTGCTCGCCGAACTGGGCGGGCGTCCCGACTTGATCGTCGGCAATTACTCGGACGGCAATCTGGTTGCGACCCTTCTGTCGCAACGCCTGGGCGTGACCCAGTGCAACATCGCCCATGCCTTGGAAAAGACCAAGTATCGCCATTCCGATCTGTTCTGGCAGGATAACGAATCCCAATACCATTTTTCCTGCCAGTTCACGGCCGACCTGATCGCGATGAACGCGGCCGACTTCATCATCGCCAGCAGCTATCAGGAAATAGCGGGTACCCGCGACAGCGTGGGGCAGTACGAGAGTCACGCGGCGTTTACCATGCCCAAGTTGTTTCGGGTCGTGAACGGGATAGACGTCTATGATCCGAAGTTCAACATCGTTTCGCCGGGCGCCGATGCGGCGGCTTATTTCCCCTACACCGCCGCCGACCGACGCCTGCCCCATCTGCATGCAGAAATAGAGGAGCTGATCTACGGCGAGGCGGAGAAGGCCGACGCACGCGGGGTCCTGCATGAGCGGGACAAGCCGCTGCTGTTCACCATGGCGCGGCTGGACCACATCAAGAACATCGCCGGACTGGTGGAATGGTTCGGCGCTTCCGAGAAGCTGCGCGGGGAGGCCAATCTGCTGGTGATTTCCGGTTACGTGGATCCGGAACGTTCTTCCGACACCGAGGAAATCGGACAGATCCGGCGCGTGCACGCCTTGTTCGACCGGTACGGGCTGGACCGGCAGGTGCGCTGGTTGGGCCTTAGGCTGCCCAAAAACTTGGCCGGCGAGCTTTACCGCTACGTGGCGGACAGCCGCGGGGCTTTCGTCCAGCCGGCCTTGTTCGAGGCCTTCGGACTTACGGTGATCGAGGCGATGGCTTCGGGCCTTCCCTGTTTCGCCACCTGCTTCGGCGGGCCTTCGGAGATCATCGAGGACGGACTATCCGGCTTTCACGTCGATCCGAATCATGGCGATGCGGCGGCGGAACGCATCGCGCGTTTCTTTGCCAGAGCGCGCAACGAGCCGGAATACTGGGCGCGAATCTCGGAGGGAGCGCTCGCGCGGGTTGCCCAACGCTATACCTGGCAGCACTATGCCGAGCGGATGATGACCTTGTCCCGAGTCTACGGGTTCTGGCGCCACGTGACCGACTTGGAGCGCCGGGAGACTCAGCGTTATCTTCAGGCTTTATACAGCCTGCAATTCCGCCGTCTGGCCCAAGCCATGGCCTGATTTCGAGCACGTTTTAGCCTATGGGAATTAAAGAACAATTTGTAGGTCGGCAATCCCTTGCCGACAAGTCCGTTGTGTCGGCAAGGGATTGCCGACCTACCTCGGGCGCTACGCCAAACCGGAAAATGTTCTAGTGTATGGAAATTAACGAACAAGTATTGATAGAGCTCCGGCGCATCGTCCGTGCGCTCGATCTGCAATCCAAACAGTTGCAAAAGGTGGGACTGACCGGCTCTCAGTTGATGGTTTTGCGCGCCTTGACGAAACAAGGGCCTTTGACGGCCAATCAACTCAGCCAGGCGGTCAATCTGAGTCAAGGGACGATCACCACGGTGCTCGACCACCTCGAGCTCAAGGCCCTGATCCGGCGCGAGCGCAACGCCGAAGACAAGCGGCGCCTGACCATCACCCTCACCGATGCGGGCCGGGATGCTCTCCGGCATGCGCCCTCGCTGCTGCACGTCGACTTCGTGGCCGCCTTCCGGCAATTGAACGACTGGGAGCAAACCCTCATCCTCTCCAGCCTGCAACGGGTCGCCGGCATGATGGATACATCCCGTGTCAAACCCAAGCCGGTTCACGATGCCGAATGCATCGAAGCGGGTTTGCGGTTCCTCACCGACGATGCCGAGGATGCGGGATGCTGACGAGCCGGCTGGTGGGGCGGCCTCTGGCCGCGGGTTAAAATCCGCTCCCGAAACGCATTAATTCGAACCAATAAACGCTCTCAAAATGGGGGGTACTTAATGGGTCCTTCAAAAAGAACCCTATATCGATCCGTAATCGATTTGTCGCTGGGGATGCTCGTTTTCTGGCTGGCCCAATCTGCGCTGGCTCAGGAGACGGCTCAGCCGGCGCCGGGCGAGGCCGAGGCGGCAAAACCGGCTCTTTCGGCAGAAGAAGCCTTGAATCCGGTCGATCGCATCAAGGCCGGCCGACAAGAGGTGGCGTCCGCCATGGAGTCGGTCCGAAAAGCCTTGGATGCGGGACCCGCGTCCGGATCGGACAGGGCGGCCGTACTGAACCAGCAGATGGAAACCCTGAAACAGCTCGATTCCGTCTTCGAGCGGCAGCTCGCGGCGCAGCAGGAAATCGAGACGCTGGTGGTCGAGGAGCGGAAATACCTGGAAGCTGCGAATACGCTCGAGACCAGCGATGATCCGGTGCCGGTGAGCGAACTGGATAACGCGTCGTCCGAGTTGAGCGCACAAACGGCGCGCCTGTCCGCGCTGAGAGCCGCCGTCGATCAGGCTAACGCTCAGGTCGAGCAGGCGCGGGCGGCTGTGGCCGGGAAGCAAAAGGAACTGGCCGCCGACGAGGGCGAGAAGGCCGCTTCGTCAGACGGGGAGCTCGATTCCCTGCGTTTGCAATCGGCCCGGTGGGAACTTAAGCAGGCCGAGGAAACGCTGCGGCTCGGGGAATTGAACCTGGAAAGGGAAAAACGAAAGCTGACCGTTGCCGATGCATCCGTGAAGCTGCTCGAACGGCGCCTGAGCCTATTGGCCGGCCGCGTACAATTCACCGACAAGGAGCTCGAGGAGCGGCTGCAGCAAATCGAGAAGGAAGAACTCGAACTGAAGCGCGAATTGAGAAGACTGGATGGCCAGCAGATCGCCAACGAAAGTCGTCTGCACGATGCGAGGCAGCGCATGGCAAACGCGCCTTTGGACAAACTCGGGGAGCTGTCGGAAGAGGTCGAAGCGCGGCGCTTGGCCAAGGAATCCTTGGAAACGAAGATTTCCGGTTTAAACAAGCGGGTCGAATTGATCGGAACGTGGAATACGGCCTGGCGGCGGCGTCACGCCGTCATCAACGGTTTCGGCAAGCCCGTGGAATGGGTGAAATGGAAGGAGGAAGCGGTCGACGCCCTGGCCGCGCTCGATCAGACCGAACGCGCCGTGATTCTTTTGCTCCAGGACTGGAAAAAGCAACTGATCTCGATCGAAAACAAGCTTTCCAATTCGGAGCGCGACGGCGGAAGTTCCGCGCGCTGGCTGGAACAGCAGCACCAATCGGCGGAATCGCTGATCGACCACTTGCGCGATCAGGATGCTTATCTCGAAAAGACCCGCGGCCTGCTCCAAAAAGTCGTCGAGTCGGTCAACGACCGTACCGAGCACCGAAGCTGGCGCGAGCTGGCGGAGTTGGTCCTGGATACGGAATTGAACGGCAACCGGGTGCGCGACTGGGGTTTGGCGCTGGTAGCGGTGTCCGGGCTGTTCAGCCTGCTGGTGTTCGTTCGGAATTTTCTCATCTCAGCTTTGCAGCGTTATCTCGAGCGTCGGCAAAACGTTCTGATCGGTGAGTTCTTTGCCGGCGTCCGGCAAACCCGCACGGTCTTTTTACTCATGGTCTCGGTGTTTGCGTCGACGCTGCTGCTGCACCTGGATCCGACGCTCAGCGGCATCATACGCAAACTGACCATCGTCACGCTGCTCTTCCAGGTTTCCACCTGGGTGAGCTACTTCCTCAGAGTTTGGGTCTTCGACTATTTGGGCAAAAAAACCAAGCGTGACCAAACCAGCCTGGGAGCGCTGTCGATTTTCAATTCGCTCAGTCAACTGGCGGTCTGGTCGCTGGCGCTGCTGCTCGCGCTGCAAAATTTCGGCGTGGATATCACGGCGCTGGCGGCCGGTCTCGGAATCGGCGGCGTCGCGGTCGCGCTGGCGCTGCAACGGATACTGGGCGATCTGTTGTCCTCGCTGTCCATCGCTTTCGACAAGCCCTTCGTGGCCGGCGATTTCATCATTTTCGATCAGCTCATGGGAACGGTTGAGCACATCGGTATCAAGACCACCCGCATCCGCAGTCTTGACGGCGAGCAGATCATCTGCGCGAACAGCGATCTGCTGAATACCCGGATTCGCAATTTCAAACGCATGCGGGAACGGCGCGTGGCGTTTCAAATCGGGCTCGTTTATCACACCCCGTACGAAAAGCTGGTCAAGGTTCCAAGCCTATTGCGGAATGCCGTCGAGGCACAGGCCAACGTCCGTTTCGACCGCGCCCATTTCAAGGCTTACGGCGAATTCTCCCTGCTGTTCGAAGTCGTTTACTACGTTCTGAGCGCCGATTACAACGATTACATGAACGTGCAGCAGGGCATCAATCTGATGATTTTCGAATCGTTTCAGAACGAGGGATTGCAGTTCGCGTTTCCCACCCGTGCCTTGTACCTGCAAGGCGTACCCCAAACCGGCGAAGCGGCGCTGTCGGCCCTCAAGTCCGGTGAAGGGAAAACGACCGCACAGCTGCGCGCGGGTTAATCCGGGGCAGGGATGCCCCGGCGCGGCGACAAGCCGCGTGAGCCCAGGCCGGGCGTGTACCGGGCCTGGGCGGCGGCCCGAAATACCAGGAGGGTATTTACGGGCCTGATTAATAACGGCTGGGCGATTCGGCGCTGCCGGCCAGCAGTACCGGATGCCGAAGCCGCCGGATCGCCGTCCAAAGCCGAGGCTGCCAGCCTTTCGCGGCTATGGACTCGTCCGTATCTCTTAAGCCTGTGCTCGGTAGCAGGTATCTTCGTCGGCAAGGGATTGCCGACCTACGACCGTAGTACCCTGTAGGTCGGGAATCCTTTCCCGACGCCACGTCCCGGCCGAGCCTCTTCGTCGGCAAGGGATTGCCGACCTACGACCGTAGTACCCTGTAGGTCGGGAATCCTTTCCCGACGCCACGTCCCCGCCGAGCGTCTTCGTCGGCAAGGGATTGCCGACCTACGAATGCTTGAATCAATTTACCGTAGCCGAAGGCGCCAGCGACTTCCGCCACGCCTGTTTTGTCGTACGAGCGAAATGAAAACGCTCTATCGAGGGGGATGATAGAGCAGGCTCGGATCGTGCAGGGCGTTTCCGATAATCAGGCTGGTATGCCAGGTCGGGCGGTATCGCCGCGTATCGGCCAGATACCGGAGCGATACGCGGGTATCCTCGTCTTCTCTGGAAAACACCGCGACTCTCCCGGTCCTGGCCTGCTCTTCGGTCAGCGTCCATGCATCGCCCAGGCAAGCCCCGACGGCCTTCTTGCCTTCTTCGAAACTCTGCCGGGCAGCGGCTTCGTCGGTTTTGTTCCACAGGCAGTAATAATGTTCGTTGCCGCTCCATTTCCACACCTCGCAGGCCGTATCGGGAAAAATGCTTTCCGCATCCCAGCGGTCGCCGAGGCGGTGTATGCTCTTCGCGCCCTTGATGTTTTCGAAGCGATTGTCGGCCGCGGCGATGACCGCTTTCAGGCGGGAACAGGCGTCTCCTTCGGTCGCGGTTTCCCGCCCGCCGGGCTGGCTCGCGCATGAGGCGGCCATTACGGCAAGCATCGGCAGAATCGCGCGCAAGCCAAAAGCACTGATTCGTACGCCCATGTCGTTCTCCTTTCCTAGAGCAGTTTCTATTCGTACGTAAGGATGGCCTTAGTGCGGGAGCGGGCCGAAAACCAATCCGACAGCCGCTCCAAAATCAATCAATCCGACCGCGACCGGAGCGCCCCGGTGCCGTCCGTTCGACTTGAATTCCGATGCCGTCGCGGCTTCCAAGCATTCCGCTCAAGGCGGCTCGGTGCGCCAACTCGAAGGATTCGCACCCATGCGTTCCCCGAGGTCCGCCAGGGCGTTCATCGTTTCCTTTACGAACACGCCCGGTTTCGGCGGCGTCCAATCGGCGGGAACCGAGATGACCCGGATCTCGACATCGGCGCCTCTCTTCAATTTCGAAATCTCGGCCAAAGCGTAAAGATGGCGTAGCGCGTTGACGGTAGCCGACTGGGTCGCCAGGTTGGTGCTGCGGCGCATGATGGCGGCCCAAGTCTGCCGGGTGATTTGCGGCAGAAAACGGAACTGGTTGTTGAGGATGACCCAGTAACGCTGCTTGGGGATCGGCAGGTCCGGGTAAGTCTTCTTCCAGACCGCCGAAAAGCTGTCTTCGTCGTGCGTTCTCGCGCCATACAGGATATTTCCGGTCACGCCTCCATCGACATACAGCCGGCCGTCGATCTCGCGCGGCGGGAAGACGCCGGGCACCGCGGCCGACGCGAGGAGGATGCGGTGCACCCGATCCACGTCACCGGTCCGGAGAGCACTTCTCGCTTCCTCGACCACGTCCCAGGCGCGCATGTCCCCATCATCGAGATTGGTGGTATTGACCAGCAGCATACGGTTGCGCCTGCCTTCCCGGACGATGCGGTTCAGAAACTCCGAATCGATCGCTTCCGCGATATCCCGCTCCAGCCCCGGAATGCGGGTGAACGACGCGTAGCGCGGCAGGAAGAACAGAAGCCCTCGAAGTTTCACGATGTCCGGACGCGGTTCGCGGTACATATTCAGGACCTGATCAATGGTCCGCTCGGTTCCGAGAAAAGCGAACGGCGCGATCAAGGCGCCGGTGCTGACGCCGGTCACGACGTCGAATTCGGGACGTGCCATGGACCCCTTCGGAACCCGTCCCCAGCCCTTGAGAAAGCCCGCGCCGAAGGCTCCCCAGTCTCCGCCTCCGGAGATCACGAGAGCGTCGATTACAGGCGGTTCGGATCTGACACCCAGGACATAGTCGTCGTACTCCTGCTTGGCCCGCGTGACGAGCCGCGGCGTGAATCCCTTGATTTCCGCGTTGACCAGACGGTCGCTGGCCTCTCGGGCGCTGAGCAGTTCCTGCTGCGAAAGCGACGGACGCAAGGCGGGACCGCAGCCCGCAGCCAGGATCAGCAGGACGAACAGAAGACACTTGAAAAGGTTTCGGACACTCATGATCGCGAGCACGACGCGACCGACGATCAGGCTAGCCATCCTGCCAATTCCGGCGTTTTGGCGGATAACTCGCCGGTCGGCGGCCGTTTCCGGTCAACGAGTGAGGATGATGTAAAGAGCGTGAATGACGCCTGGGACGAAGCCCAGCATCGTCAGCAGAATATTCAGCCAGAAGGCGCCTGCAAGCCCGACTTCCATGAAGACGCCCAGCGGCGGGAGAAGAATGGCGAAGATAACCTTGAAAACATCCGTGAAGGTGACCGTCATGATAAGACCTCGCGTCGAAATTCTGGCGGATTGAATGCAATCCGGTCAAGGCAATGCGAAGGGACTCTTTCGTTTTGACCGAAGCGGCGCCGATAGCCGACGAAACGGCGCAAAGGATGACAAGGTCGAAACGCTGCACGATATCGGCATCGAAACGGATGTTGATCCGCCAGGGCATATACGGCCGAATCCGATCCTTGCCAAGAAGGCATTGTCTTGCGGACATGGGGGCTTTGCGCTTGCGGCCATTATTGGTTGTCGAATGAAGGAGCGGAAATACGGGCATTAACGTATCCGTCGGAGCACGACGGGTTTCACGCCGGACTCGCTTTCCTTGATCTTGCCCGATTCGAAGGGTATGGCTAATGCCGATGGACGTTCCTCGTCAAAGGTCGACGATCATTCGTTCGATCCTGTCCACATCGATATTCGAGTCGTCGGCGGCGCGGTGTTCTCCATCCCTCCCGGCATGCGTCCCGAGTGGCCCGGCGGTTACGGATTGGTTTGCGGTTGTGGCTGGCGTCCCTGCTGATAACCCTGCTCGTAAGCCCGTTGTTCGGACTGTTTGTGCTTGTCGTAGAGATAACTGCCCACCAGTCCGGTGCCCGCGCCGATGGCGGCGCCCAGGCCGGCGTTGCCGGCGATGGCACCGATCGCCGCGCCGGCGCCGGAAAACAGCACGGTCGCCAGGAGGATGGCTTTGGAAAAGAAGGTTGAGGCTCGCATGACAGCGCCCTCCATGGGTTGAAAAGCAGAAACTTCGGAAATCCTCGGTTGGACGCATCATGCCGCCGCCCCGATCCTCGCCTGCAGAACCAGCAGGATGAACACCCCGACCAAAGCCGGCGTCAAGGCGACCAGAAACCCCGGCGTCCAGCCCGGACGCTCGCCGACTCCGGCGATCACGCCGAACTCCAGGCTTCACTTACGGCTCGGTTTGGCCGGTTTTGCCTGTCGCCCGCACGATGCAGCGGAAACCCACATGGCAGGTGGAGGTATCGACCGGTTCCGGGAAGCGGGCCGCCGGGCGGTAGCGGCGGCAGTAATTCTCCGCGCAGAGATGGGAACCGCCCTTGAGCACCTTGCGCGGAATCCGGATCACGGGCTCACAGGGATCGAAGCTAGCTTCCTCCCGCCCGCCGCGCGGATTCCTGGGAACGCAGCAGGCCGCTTGCCGCGCGGACGGGTGGCCGGGTTCGTACCAGTCGGCAGTCCATTCCCAGACGTTGCCGATCATGTCGTACAGGCCGTATCCGTTGGGCGGAAAGGCTCCCACCGGGGAGGTGCCCTCGTAGCCGTCGACGACGAGGTTTTCCCAGGGAAACCGCCCCTGCCAGTAATTGGCCAGCATCCTGCCCTCCGGCGCCAGTTCCTCGCCCCAGGCATAGGCTGCGCCGTCCAGCCCGCCGCGGGCGGCTCGTTCCCACTCGGCTTCAGTCGGGAGCGCCTTGCCTTCCCAGCGGGCAAAGGCCTCGGCGTCGGCAAAAGTGACGTGGACTACCGGATGCCGCTCCAGCCCTTGGAGGGAACTCTCGGGGCCTCGCGGATGCCGCCAGTCGGCGCCTTTCATGTAGGACCACCAATTTCCGATGTCGCGGAGATTCACCGGCCCCGGCGGCTTCACGAACACCAGCGAACCGGCGTAGATCATGTGCGGCAAGGCGCCGGGGTAATCGGCCGGATTCGGCGGGATTTCGGCGAAGGTGACATGCTCGGTGGCGGCCACGAAGCGGGCGAACCGCTCGTTGGTCACCGGAAAGCGGTCCATCCAGAAACCGTCCAACGCTACCCGGTGCGCCGGGGCTTCCTCGGGATAATGCCGGTCCGATCCCATCAGAAACGTGCCGCCGGGGATCCAGACCATATCGGGGAAGGGCGGCTCGGGGGCAGGGGAGGCGAAGCGGATCGCCGTCTTGGCTTCGGTGTGGATCATGGTTGAAATCCTTGTACCGTATGCCTTTCACTGCCGGGTGATGATCGCCCGCAATTCCGCCTCCTTGTCCTCGATCAGTTCGCCCGACACGTCCACCGTTACCCGGTTCAGCTTGCCGCTGAAGGCGAACGGCACTTCGTATCGGGAGGTCACCGGAGACGCCGCGTCGTGGCCGCAGGTCAGCCCTTCGCCCAGGCTGATGAGAAGCGGTACGGTGACGGGAAGTTCGGCCTGTCCGACGAGTTTGCCGTCGATGTAGAGCTGGCCGCGGCCCGGCGCGCCTTTGCCTTGGGCGAGGTCGGGCCGGCCGGTGGGTTCGAACTCGAAGCGCAGCTCCGCCTTTCCCTGTGGTACCTCCGCGTCGGATTCGACCGCGAACTCCTCGGTGCCGACGTAGTTGTGCACGTAGCACAGCTTTTTGTCCTTGACGAAGAACGAGTACCCGCCGGTACTGCCGCCGTGGGCCAGCAGCACACCCTCGGCGCCATCGTGGATTTCTACCTCTGCGCTAATGCTGTGCGGCCGGTTGAGGACCTTCACCGCCACGTTATCGGGTACGGGCGAGGTATCGGGATAATAGATGTACCGCTGCCTGCCCCGGGTAAGCTGGGGACGTTCCTCGGCGAATCGCTGGGTGCCGCGGCTGTCGAGGGGCAGGACCTTGTATTTGCCCGCTTCGACATACCACATGGCGATCATTTCGATCAGTTTGTCCCGGTGCTGATCGGCCAGATTGCGGGTTTCGGAGAAATCTTCCGCCACGTGATACAGCTCCCAGCCGTGGGCATCCAGTTCGCGCAGTTTTTCCTCGGTAATCTCCATCTGTCCGAAGGACATTCCGGACTCGGCAAAGGAGGGCCCCGGAACGGGGCATACGGCGCGCCAGCCGTCGTGGTAGATCGATCGGTGGCCGAACATCTCGAAATATTGGGTGACGTGGCGGTTTTCCGCCTTCCCCTCGTTAAAGGTATGAGCAAAGCTCACGCCCTCGATGGGCGATTGGGCGACGCCGCGGATTTCCGCCGGCGGCTCGATTTGCAAGGCGTCCAGTACCGTCGGCAGCAAATCGATGGCGTGAGCGTATTGCGGGCGGATTTCCCCTTTTGCCTGGATACCCTTTGGCCAATGCACGATGAAAGGATCGCTGACGCCTCCGCGGTAGGTTTCCCGCTTCCAGCGCTTGAACGGGGTGTTGCCCGCCCAGGTCCAGCCCCAGGGGTAATGATTGAAATACTTCGGGCCGCCCAGATCGTCCAGCGCCTTGAGATTGGCTTCCAAGGACTCCGGCACATTGTTGAAGAACTTGTTTTCGTTGACCGAACCGGTGGGGCCGCCCTCGGCGCTGGCGCCGTTGTCCGAGATCACCATGATTAGAGTATCGTCCAGTTCGCCCAGGCTTTCGATGAAATCCAGCAGTCGGCCGATGTGATGGTCGGTATGCTCCAGAAACCCGGCGAAGACTTCCATCATGCGGGCGTACAGCTTTTTCTCGTCCGGCGTAAGGCTGTCCCAGCGGGCCACGTCGGGGTCGTGGCGGGATAGTTCGGTGCCCGGCGGAATAAGGCCCATGTCGAGCTGTTTTTGATGGACCTTGTGCCGGTAAGCTTCCCAGCCGTCGTCGAACTGCCCCCGGTAGCGGTCGGCCCATTCTTTCGGCACGTGGTGCGGAGCGTGCATGGCGCCGCTGGCGAAATACAGGAAAAACGGCTTGTCGGGGGCCGCCTGCTTGGCATCGCCGATGAAACGGATGGCCTGATCCGCCAGGTCTTCGGTGAGGTGGTAGCCTTCTTCCGGCGTTTTGGGCGGTTCGACCGCGTGATTGTCGTGGACCAGGTCCGGGTAATACTGGTGGGTATCGCCGCCCAGGAAGCCGTAATACCGCTCGAAGCCCCGTCCCAGCGGCCAGCGGTCATAGGGCCCGGCGGCGCTGATCTGCTCCGCCGGGGTGAGATGCCATTTGCCCACCGCGAAGGTGTTGTAGCCCTGGCGCTGGAGAATCTCCGACAGGAAGCCGTTTTCGAAGGGAATGATGCCGTTCGCGCCCGGATAGCCCATGGAGCCCTCGGTGATGCAGGCCATCCCGTTGGAATGGTGGTTGCGCCCGGTCAGAAGACAGGACCGGGTAGGCGAGCACAGCGCGGTGGTGTGCATATTGCTGTAGCGAAGGCCGTTCGCCGCCAGCCTGTCTAGGTTCGGCGTCCGGATGGGCGAACCGTAACATCCGAGCTGGCCGTAACCGGTGTCGTCCAGCACGATGAACAGCACGTTCGGCGCTCCCGGTTTGGCCCGCAGCGGCTCCGGCCAAGCAGGCGAGGAGGTCTCGGGCGTGCGGCCGACGACGCCGGGAAAAGCGGTTCCGGGTTTGTATTCCTTCAAAGACATGTCGTACCTCCACTTGCAATGCCTTGCGGGCGGTTTGGTCGATTTTGGGGACAGCGTTAATCCATCACACGGTAGCTTTCCGCCCCGAGGTGTGAAATGCGGACGGTCCTAAGAAGATGACGAAATTGATCGGCACCGGTCACTGTTATCCATGGTTTCGCTCCTTGAGCCGGAAGCGCTGCGATCAAACGTTTATTTTTGTTAACGTCGACTGTAAATGACATCTGTACGAGCACGTAGTCATCTTCGACGCGGATGGCACGGGCTCAGTGCGCCTGGATAGGAACCCGAGCCGGCGTCAGAGCTCGTCCGGATGTATCGGTTAGGCTGACTATCAGCGTCCCGGCTGGCAAGGGTTCGAATTTCTGGAAATACAGCCAACCGGCCACCCACCCGCCGGGATTCAGCACCCCTTCGGGCAGGGCTCGCCGCATCATTTCGAGACTGGGCAAGTCGGACCCTTGCCAGTAGATCGAGTGGCGCGGGTTATAGGATTCATCGTGAGGAAAAGGACCTTCATGAGCCGGAACGGTGGGATAGAGCGGTTTTAGGTAAGGCGCCACATGGAAATCCCGAAAACCGAATTCCGGATCCACGATCGGCGGGTAGGCCACGGGAGTCAGCATCGGCAGCGTGCCGGGAACAACCGGCCCCCTGTCTTTCGCTTCGATCGGAAAGACCGGCAAGGCGGAGAACTCGTTCCCGGTGGGCGCCGCACGCACCTTGAAGTCGCTGTAGCGGATCAGCAGCGCGGTTTTGCTACGGTTGTCGATTTTCAAGTGTACGGGTGTGGTCTTGAACTCGATGGCTTTGGCTCCCGGCCACGATTCCGGCCGGGCGACGATCCGGACCGGGGAGATGTCGGACGCCACTTCTTTCTCGACCGGGCCGAGTTGCGCATAGTCAGGGATGGGTTTGACCACTGCCGCGTCCCGGCACGACATCAGCGGGACCGAGATCATGAACGTCGCTATCGCGGTGACGAGCACCGGATGCCGGCTCGGAAGTTCCATGTCCAAGACCTCTTTATTTTTTCGGGACTTACGAAAATTAGTCTCGATCCCGGCGGGAAAGTTCGAGCACGGATCGGCCAAGGCGCATCGCTAGTCCGCCGTCTTTCGAGGCTTGCGCCGGCGCATCGTCGTTCTCGTCTCCGATTCGTGACCGCTCACGCCCAAAGGCTGCATGGCGGCTTGTTCGTCGCTGATCTGCATGGCCTCCACCAAAAGATCCAGGTTTCGGGTCAGCGAGATCAAAACCGGATCCGGCAATTCGGTCAGTGCCTGTAGCAACAGGCCTTGCCGGGGTTCGGGAGTTTGCTCCACGAGGGCTTGCCCTGCTTCCGTCAAATAAAGGCGTACCACCCGTTGATCGGGATTGGTTCGTTCCCGCCGGATCAGCCCTTTCTTTTCCAGCTTGACCAGCAAATTGCTTACGGTGGATTGATGAACCGACATGGCTCGCGCCAGTTCCGACACTTTCATTCCGGCGTTATTCGACAACTCCGACATCGCCCAAAGCTGGGCATAGCTGACTCCGCAGCACGATTCGACCCACTGCGAATGCTGCTGCACGGCACGGAAAATCAGGCGAAAGCGTTTGAGCGCTTCGTGGGGCCGTGCCGTCGGTTCGGAAATTTCCGGCGAATCTTCTTGAGGTCTGTATTCAATCGTGTTCATGTGTCCGTCATCAAAATCTATTTGCCGTGCTACGGCCTATTGCCGCTGCACGCTTCGCTTGGAAGCGCCGGTTCTCTTTGCGGGCTTGCGGGAGAGAATGGTCGGAGTACGGACGGCGGTTCGGGACTCCCCGAATTCGGCGGGCATCCCGACGTATATTTGCACAAATCATTTTTGTGCAAATATACTTACCCCCCCGTGAGAAGCTCCGACCATGTGCCGACGTGATGTGACAGTTTATTGCCCTCTGACGCACAGGACGTCGGGACATCGGGTTTCTCACGTTCTTACCAAGAGAGTCGTCTTCGTTAAGTGGGGGAGGGTCGGAATAAGGGGGGACACCTTATCGGGTAGCCCGAATGCCGCGTTACCCGGTCGAAATCTTCCGTTGGCGGCTTTGAAGCCTCAGTCCTCAGCGAGATGGAAACGCTCGAGTCCAGTGCACGTCTCAGTACCTGCTCCTTAACAACTATACCTAATTCTCGGCGGAAATATCTTATGAGTATCTCTCCCAAGAAAATCTTTACGGGATTCGATTCGACGCGCTACACGGCGTACAACCTCGGCAATTTTCGCGAAATCCCGCAAATGGCACGGCTCAGTGAGGAGCAATTGTTCGAAATCGAAGTCGTGGGGCGAGTGCTGCCCTTCAAGACCAACAATTTCGTGGTCGACGAACTGATCGACTGGGATAACATCCCCGACGATCCGATGTTCATATTGACTTTTCCGCAGCGCGACATGCTGTTGCCGCACCATTACGAGGAAATGGCGGAACTCGTGAAAGCCGGCGCGAGTCCGGCCCTGATCCGCGAGGCGGCGGACCGTATCCGCTTGGAGCTCAATCCCCATCCGGCGGGCCAGTTGGATCTCAACGTCCCTCATTTGAACGGCGAACCTTTGCACGGCATGCAGCACAAATACCGGGAGACCGTGCTGTTTTTCCCGAGCCCGGGCCAGACCTGCCACGCCTACTGCACGTTCTGCTTTCGCTGGCCGCAGTTCGTGGGACTGTCCGGCTTGAAGTTCGCGAGCCGCGAAGCGGAACATCTGGTCGCCTATCTTAAGGCGCACCCGGAAGTGACCGATGTGCTCTTCACCGGCGGCGATCCGCTGCTCATGTCGGCGCGGCGGCTGGCCGATTACCTGGAGCCGCTGATCGCGGCGGAACTTCCCAATCTGCGGCATATCCGGATCGGCACCAAGGCGCTCTCCTATTGGCCTTACCGCTTCCTCACCGACGCCGATTCCGACCACATGGTCGCACTGCTTCGGAAAGTGGCCGCCAGCGGCAAGCATCTGGCGATCATGGCGCATTTCAATCATCCGCGCGAACTGGAACCTCAACCGGTCCGGCAGGCGATTCAGCGGCTACGCTCGACCGGCGCGGTGATCCGCACCCAATCGCCGGTGCTCCGCCACATCAACGACGACCCGGCGCTATGGGCGCGGATGTGGAATGCCCAGGTCGACCTGGGCTGCGTTCCGTATTACATGTTCTTGGCGCGCGATACCGGCGCTCAGCATTATTTCGCCGTGCCCCTGGTGCGTGCCTGGGAGATTTTCCGGGAAGCTTACCAGCGGGTGAGCGGCCTCGGCCGTACGGTGCGGGGTCCCAGCATGTCCGCCTGTCCCGGCAAAGTCCAGGTGCTCGGCGTCACCGAGGCGGCAGGCGAAAAGATCATCACGATGCGGTTTCTTCAAGGCCGGAATCCCGATTGGATTCATCGTCCGTTCTTCGCCGAGTACGACGACAAGGCGACATGGCTGGACGAACTCAAACCCGCGTTCGGTCAACCGCGGTTTTTCTTCCAGGACGAACTGGAACGGATCTATCGTGAATGCCAGTTCGCTTCATCGTAGGTTTAGAGAACTGAAATCGACAGGGGCCCGGACTGCAGCAGGCCCGTTTCAGGGTCTCGTTCGCGGCAACGGTCCGGGCGGTCGGGAGCGGATTATTCGCCTTGGATATAGCTCGACTGCGCTGTCGACAAGGAAGATCGGACTGATGCAACATAATTCCATTCGGCATTCGAGTGAAAATTAATCGTAGGATGGGTAGAGCGAAGCGAAACCCATCGATGGCGGGTTAGCCCCTAGTCTCCGCTCAGGACAGGCTCCGCGTAACCCACCGACCCTTCGACTTGGCTCAGGACAGGTCCGAGGCCGCTCGGTGGGTTACGGCCTCGCGGCCTAACCCACCCTACAAAGTTGATTCCCTATTGAAAGATTGAAAGCAATTTTGAATAAGCGTTCGATGCGCACGCGTTCAAGGCCTGGACTGAGATCAATAACTCGTGTGCGGGTGTATCCAAGCGGGTGCGGTCTGCTATTACAGGACCGAGGTCCGTTAGAGGCTGATGTCGGGTTTGGCTATAACTTTCAAGCGGAATGCAAGACAACGAATTAAGGAGTACAGGGATGGTCGAAGCTGGAATGAGACCGGCAAGAAATCGTCCGAATTCAAGGCTGGGTTTGAGTCTGTTGTGGCTTGTAGCGGCGCTGGTGGCTGCCTGCGCGACGACGCACCTCAAGGATTCCTGGAAGGACCCGCAGTTCAGCGATGCACCGTTTCGCAAGGTCCTGGTCATCGGGGTCAGCCGCAGCGATGCGAACCGACGTCTGTTCGAGGACGGTTTCGTACAGGCGCTGCGCGCATCCGGAACCGAAGCCTCGGCGAGTTATTCGCTGCTGCCGGAAGAAGGCCCCCTGCCGAAAGAGAGAATCAAGCAGGCGGTTGCAAAAACCGGCGCCGATTCGGTGTTGGTCACACGGGTCCTCCGGGTGCAACGCAAGGTGGACGTCAGCCCCGGTTACGTCGGACCCGGTCCAGGATTTTACGGCTGGTACGGGGCGACCTGGGCGGCCGCGCCCGAAATCCACGCGTATGACGTTATAACCATCGAGTCGACGCTGTGGGACATCAAGCGCGAACAAGCGGTGTGGTCGGGAATCAGCGAGTCGATCGACCCGAAGGATGTCACCAAAGTGACCCGGGAGCTGGCTGAAGCGCTGATCGCCAAGATGAAGGAGGACAAGGTGTTGTGACCGACGCCGAAGCGGTTCCCTCTCGAATCGAGGACACCGGCCCCCCTTGGCCAGGAAGCGTATGGAAACCTGCGACGACGAGTTCCGTAACGAGAAGAACTCCAACCGGGAGGGCGCCTTCCGCATTCCGCTGCTGCTGCGCTGGCCCGGCAAAATCCCGGCGGGCATGGTCTCCAACGAAATCGTCCAGCACCACGACTGGCTGCCGACGTTTCTCGCGGTGGCGGGCGAGCCGGATATCGTGGAAAAGTGCAAGAAAGGCCACCAGGCGGCGGGCAAGACCGTCAGGGTCCATATCGACGGCTACAACCTGCTGCCCTAGCTGACCGGCCAGGAGGCGAAAAGCCCGCGCCAGAAGGCGGCCAGCTTCACCATCGATCAGGCCCTGGCGAAAATGAACGAAGTTGCCAGCGGCGCCGGGCGCTAAGCGTCCGCGGCTGGTGAAACGGCCCGCGGACACGGCCGAAGATCGCGAGAGAGACGCTCATGGGCGTGGCCGCGCTGCTGTTGCTCGCGGTTAAGGTCAGCATCCTTCTCGTCGTCTTCGGCCTTGGCCTTTCCGCAAATTCCAAGGGCGCGGGGTATCTGTTCCGTAGACCGGTGCGGCTAGGTTCGGTGGCTGCTGCGATGAACCTGGTCATGCCGTTGTTCACCCGATGTTACTCGGACGGATCGGACCTTCCGGCCGGTCCGAGATCACCCAGCACTTCTTCCACCAGTTCCCGCAGCTTGGGTTTGACCTCTTTCAAGGCGGTCCGGCCCTGGTCGGTGATCCGGTAGTACTTGCGTGCCTTGCCGCCCACCACGGCTTGCTCGACGCTGAGATAACCCGCCTTCTCCAGGCCATGAAGAATGGGATAGAGCGTGCCGGGGCTCAGGCGATAGCCGTGGCGCTGGAGTTCCTCCAGCATCGCTGCGCCGTAGAAGGGCTCCTCCGCGGCGTGGTGAAGCAGGTGGACTCGGACGAAGGCCAGGAATATGTCGTAATACAATTTGCTCATTCGTTTTCGATCATCGACCCGGCCCGCCGGCTGCCGGACGGTGAAGCGTAGCGGCGTCTGGAGTGAGTCGGGTGCGGTGTCTAGCCGGATGATCGGCGTGATGCGCTGGAAGCCTCATGCCGCCGCTTCGCGACCGCGTGCCAGAGGAGGCCGGCGGCAATAAGTCCTAAACCGGTCAGCCAGATCTGCCGTTCCACCCAGAACGCCAGGAACAGACACGCCAGTAATCCCAGTCCCGCGACCCAGGTCGGATAAAGCCGCTGCTCGGCAGGCAGCCGCAGCGCCGCGCCATTCGTTAGGGCATAGTAGATCAAGACGGTGAACGCACTGAATGACCACGTCGTTTTGACATTGCCGATCAGCACGAGCCCGCCGATAACCATACCTACCGCCAGTACGGCCCAGTAAGGCGTCGTCTTGGCTTCATCGAGACGTTCAAAAATAACCGGCATATCGCGGCGGCGGCCCATCGCCAGCAGCACGCGTGACAGTCCCAGAATCAAGTTGAGCAGCACGCCCAACATGGCCGTCACGGCACCGATCGCCAGAATGTGCGGGCTGAAAGGGATGGGAAACTGCCGCGCGGCCACGGCCAGCGGTGCGGCTTGCGTGCTCGTCGCACCCGTCGCCGCACCGCTCAGCTCCTCGGCTCCAGCGGCTCCGACGCCGACCGCCGCCACGGCGATATAGAGCACCATGGTCACGATCATGGTGAGGATGATCGCTGTGGGAATCGTGCGCCTCGGATCGTGCACTTCCTCGCCCAGGGTAGCGATACGTCCATACCCCGTGTAAGCCACGAACATCAAGGCCGCCGCGTGAAACAATGCGCCGAGAGGGCCGGTCTCGGCCGCGCTGGGGGCGAAAAACGGCGTGAAGTTGGCGCCCGATGTGACCGACAAGCCGGCCATGACGAAGAAAAGCAGGCTCAGCAGGGTCATCGAGACAATGACGACGTTGGTCACGTGTGAGCGGTGGATGCCGCTCAGCGCAACCAGCGTGAGCGCTATCACCGCCGCCAGCGCCAGAAGGACCAGATAATCCTGCGAGAGGCCCAAGGCCTCCAGCGTGTAACCGGCGAAACCCAGAGCGGCGGTGGCAGCGGAGGCGGACTTGGCAATCAGGAACATCCAACCGGCGGTGAAGCCCAGCCAGGGATTGAGGTATTGATAGCCGTACTCGTACGTGCCGCCGCTGACGGGATGGCTGGCGGCGAGCTGGGCGCTGCTGAGTCCATTGCAGATGGCAACCAGGGCCGCCAGCACGATCGCCAGAATCGCGGATGGCCCGGCAATGCCCGCCGCAATGCCGATGCTCACGAAAACGCCCGTGCCGACCATCGCGCCCAGGCCCATCATGATTGCGCCGAACAATCCCAATCGCCGTTGGAGTCGAGGCGAGCCAGGGGCCTGTGTTGCTTGACGGATCCGTGGTTCGCTCATCGTTTCACCTCTCGCCAGCGCCGGCGACCGTCAGGACCATTCCGTATCGAACGGATCGCGCGTCGAGTTCAGCACGGCGAGACGGGTCAAACGACTTCATGAGGTGTTCTCCGGTTACATTCAGGTCCGAGGCGAAACCATAAAATCGAAAACCGTTGTCGGATATCGATATTATTTATTTATCGCGGGAAAACCCCCGGCTCTGCCGCACTGCCATTAAGTTAAGCCGTCATACTGGCAGGGATGCCAGTATCCAGGGACAAGGATGTTAGCCCGCTTGCCATCCATGGACGCTGGATTCCGGCCTCCCTGCCGGAATGACGGACATCTCTTCTTAACTTAATGGCAGTGCGGCTCTGCCGGGGGACTCGCAAAGTTTGACATTTCCGGGAGTCAGGTATTATCCCAATTTCACTGGGCCGTCATTCCGGCGTGGACTCAAACCGGGCTGTCCTGCCCGGTGCCCTCCGGGTAAATGCAAATCCGCTCCCGGCGGATTTGTGCCGGACAAACCGGCAGGACAGCCGGTTTGCACGCATCGCGCCCGAAGGGTGCCGGGCAGGATCGCCCGGCATGAATCCAGTTCACAGGGATTGTGAATGACGGTCGAAACCATCCGTGGTCACTGGACCCCGGCAATCCAATCGCAAACGGTGTCTTCGGGAGCACCGAAGCCACCCTTCCCTGCCGGGGTGACGAGATGGCTTTTACCCGACGGCGGTCAGGCCCCTTTGAGGGGCCAGCCGTCGAAAACCACCGGCTTTGCCGGTGGATCGTTACTGTGTTCGATATTACTGTATCAGGAATGGTGCGAGGCCCCGACAAGCGATATCGGTCTAAGAAGAAAATTCGCTTTCTCGGCGGACACCACGAACGGAGGGATAGGCGATGAAAGTCCTCATCATTTTCAACAGGCCGCCCTATGACGGCACCGACGTGACATGGAATGGGCTGCGGCTGGCGGGGAAACTACTTGAAGCCAGTCAGGATGTGCGTATTTTTCTGATGAATGATGCCGTCGACATGGCGCGGGACGCTTGTAAAGTCCCGGAAGCTTACGACCAGGACCTCGTCATGATGCTCAAACAGTTGATCGCAAGAGGCGTGACCGTGAAAGTTTGCGGAACCTGCATGGCCCGATGCGGCATCCATAAGAACCAGCCTTACTACGAAGGCGCACGCCAGTCCACCATGGCCGAGCTTGCGGAATGGGTGGTCGATAGCGACAGGGTCATCACCTTATGAACAGCCGGCTCAACCATCGCGACGGCGGTCCCGTGAAAGGACGCCGCTCTGTTTCATCGTTGACCCGCCGGACACCGGGCATCATCTGGGCAGCGGGTCTTCTCGCAGTTACGGTTCAGGCTCAGGAGGCGGGGCAGCCTTTGATGGAAAAGGCCAGGCAGCTGTTCGAACCGCTCCCCAAGGATATGGCGACCGAGGAGTTTCCGACCGATCCCGCGCGTGTCGCACTGGGCCGGAAGCTGTTTTTCGATCCCCGGCTTTCCCTGGACGGCACCGTGAGTTGCCAGACCTGCCATCGTCCCGGCCTGTACGGAACCGACGCCTTGCCTAAATCGATCGGCGCCGAGCATCGCCTGAACGCCCGCAACGCGCCCACCGTGCTCAATGCCGCCCTCCAGTTCAAGGCCCTCTGGATCGGCAATCGCGCCGACGTGGAGGACCAGGCCATGAAATCGCTGACGGGACAGACCAGTTTCGGCAATCCCGATCCCGCGGCCGTCGTCCGGAAGCTCAAGGCGCTGGGCTACGAAGCCGAGTTCAAACAAGCCTTCCCGAACGATCCGGAGCCGGTGAAGCCGGAGAACTGGGGCAAGGCCATCGGCGCCTACGAGCGCACCCTGGTGACGCCGTCGCCCTTCGATGCCTTTCTTGAAGGCGATGCCAAGGCCCTGACGCCTCAAGCGCGGAATGGCTTGAAGACCTTCATCGACCTCGGCTGCGTCTCCTGCCATAACGGGGTGGCTGTCGGTGGATCGGCATTCCGGAAATTCGGGATGTTCGGGGATTACTGGACGGAGACCGGCAGTCCGTCGATCGACGAAGGGCGTTTCAAGGAAACCCAGAATCCCGCCGACAAGTATCTCTTCAAGGTCCCTGGCCTCCGCAACGTGGCCATGACCCCGCCGTATTTCCATGACGGCTCGGTGGCCACCCTGCCGCAAGCGGTGCGCGTCATGGGCAAAGTGCAACTCGGCAAAGAGCTCACCGACCAGGAAGTCAGCGACCTGGTGGCCTTCCTGAACAGCCTGACGGGCGAGTTGCCAAGGGAATTTGCCACCGAGCCGGTACTGGCGCCACGGGCCTTCTCGGCTACGCCGCCATGATTCGCAGGAAGACTCCTGCTGAACCGCTTAAAGCGTTTTCATCTCGCTCGTACGGCAAAACAGGCGTGGCGGACGTCGTTGGCGCCTTCGGCTAGGGTAGATCGATTCAAGCTTTCGTAGGTCGGCAATCCTTTGCCGACGAACCCGTTGGCCCAACGGCGGCGTCGGGAAGGGTCGCGACTAAAGCGACCGTTTGCGATTGGGAGGGATTCCCGACCTACTCGCCAGTGCCCGTACAGTAGGTATGAAAACGCTCTAAGTACATTCCGCAAATATTTGCGGAATCTCGACTGATTGGCTTGACTGGCGGGGTTGTCCTGCAGGTTGCCTATGCCGCAAGACTTCCCTGAATGTACGTAGCCAGCGACTTTATCGCTGAAAGGAAACTCACTTCATCCGACCACGCGCGGTCTTCAACGCGGTATCTACTTGTGGTCCAATGAAACGGATTGCAGTCCCGGTCCGTTTCGATTTCAGTCCTCTGCACGTCGGCTACAGATTCGAGGTCGCTCCAAGGTCGGAAGCCAGCTCAACGTCGTGGCGCCCATGGATTTCAACAGAGTCACGAATACCTCGGTGGATATTTTCGGACGCGCGCTTCCAGCAGCCTGGAATTCCGCGGTTCCCTGATTGTCATACTGTTTCACGGCTGGTGAACCGTGTCCCAGTAGGGTTGCGATATCTCGCCAGGAACTCTGTTGTCTCTGTTCTAAGGAGCTGAACATGACTAGCAACTCTCTCGCCTTCCCACTTCGATCCTCCAGACTTGCATTTTCGGGCAACGCCCTGGGTAGAACCCTGCTCAAGCGGTTGCGCGACACCGTGATCGGTGTTCCGGTCGCGGTCCTGCTTTTCACCCTGCAGCTAAACCACGCTGTCGCAGCACCGGCGGAGACCATTTCCTCCGGCTCGACCACAGTGCGGCTTGCGCCAGAGTTTGTGCAGGCGCTGAATGATCTCGGGGTCACGCCCGACGCCATATCACCGGCCCAGTTGCGGATGAACTCGGACGGGGTACGGGCCATCTTTCCGATTACAACGGGCGTGGTGGACCTCGAGCCTGTGCGCGCCGAGATAGACCACTCGGGCGGGCTCTCGCTCACGGCTGGCGACACCCGCGTGGAGCTTTCCAGCTTTATCATCGATCTGACCGGAGACCGGCCCGTCTTGACCGGTCTGGTGGTGGCGAACGACGATCTGGTTGCGCGCCTGCCCCTGTTCGACCTTTCCCTGGAGGCCGCGAAAGTCGATAGCGGCGACGATGTCCTAACGGTGGAGGAGGTCAAGGTCACCCTATCGGAGGAAGCCGCCAGTGCGCTGAACCAGCAGTTCGGCGTCCAGGCTTTCACGAAAGGCTTTCCGATCGGTCAAGCTAACGTGCGCGCCGTTCTCGAATCTGAGGACTAGACATACGGCACATCCGCTGACAGGCGGGTTCGCCGGGGTTTCAAACAGCCGGATCAGCGATGATCCGGCTGTTTTCTTTCTGTAAAAGGGGATAGGCTTTGCCACCGGGCATTCGGGGAAACTTGGAAGGTAGATTCAAGTTCCGATGCTGCCGCAAGGTGCTGAAGTGCCGAGGTCTGCAATCGGCCGGTTTGAACCATCCAATCCACGCGACTTGACCGTGGCAGAGCAATGTCCACTTCCTCCGGCCGCGAGTGGTTTTCCACGAGGCATGTCGTCCCGACAAGCGAATTGCTGCACTCCCGGCCCAACCTGATTTCAATCCTTCTACACGCCGGCTACAGCGGCTCGACGAGCGGCACGCCGTATTCCTTCAACAACTTGTTGACTTGGCCGCGCTTCCTTGCCAGCGCTTCATCGAGCGCGGCCCGCAACGGCTCGTCGCCTTTTCGCACGCCCATCGCGATCGAAAATTCGAACGGCTGCGCTTGCGCCTCGGCGGGCGTCGGCAGGGGTACGACCTCTAGCTTGACCGGCTGGCGTTTGGCGAAGTAGCCCGCCAGCGGTCCCCAGGCGATGGCGACATCGACCTCGCCTTGGGCGACCGCCTCGATCAGGCGTGCCGGCGGATTGGGTTTCCGATAGTCGCCGTAAATGCTGTAGCCGACCACGTTCCGGATGATGCCGCGCCGTGCCAGGGCTTCGGCCGGGGGCGGATTGCTGTAGTCGTCGCCGATGAAGTGAAGACCGATCCTGAGCGTCCGAAGTCGCGGATCGTCGAGCGAACGCGGCGCGTAGCCGGCGTTCTCGCGGTATACCAGGGCGTAGCTGGAGCGGTAGTACGGTCGGGTCGTCAGGGCCATTTCGAATCCGCTAGGCACGCCCATGACCACGTCGCAGCGCCCTGCGCTCAGCGTGTTCCGAAAGAAGCCACGGCGCTGTGCCCACCAGGTGTACTCCAGCTTGCGGCCGAGTTCGCGGGCCATGATCTTCGCCAGGCGATTCTCGAAGCCTTCGCCGCGCTGGTTGGAGAAGGGCAGGTTGTTGGGATCGGCGCAAATCCGCAGGATTTTCGTCCCTTCAGCGGCATAGGCGCTCGCGGCGATGCTCAGCGACAAACATAATGCCATCCGGCGCAAGCCTCCGATCATGGCTGCTCCTCCGGCAGCGCGAAGACGTATAAGGTGCCGCCTTCGCCCGTAACTTTGGGCAAGTCCTGCATCGCCCCGACGAAACCCAGCGCGCCATACGGCACCTTGGGGTCCAGCTCGCCCGACACCACCGCGCCGGACCAGCCGCCGACGCCGGCCAGCACCGCGACATATTGTTTGCCATCGGGGCCCCGGTAGGTGATAGGCTGGCCGATCACGCCGGAGCCGGTCCGAAATTTCCACAACTCCCGGCCGGTCTTGGCGTCCACCGCCTTGAACCAGCGGTCCATGGTGCCGTAGAACACCACATCGCCCGCCGTCGCCAGGGCGCCGCTCCAGGCCGGAAACGGCTCCTCGATGGCCCACACTTTCTTGTTCTGGACCGGGTCCCAGGCGGTAAAGAAGCCGCGGTTGCCGCCCGGTCCCGCTTTCATCGCGACTTCGGCGCCCACATAGGGCGTTCCCGCGATATAGCCCACTTCCATGGTTCTCATGTCGAAACAGAGGTTGTTGTGGGGCACGTAAAGAAAGCCCGTGCGCGGCGAATAAGCCATGGGCTGCCAGTCCTTGCCGCCCGGCGGGGCGGGGCAGATATCTTTCACGAACTTGCCGAGTTGCGGTTCTTTGCCGGTCGCCAGATCCGGGATGCCGGTCTTCAGGTCGACGCGCTTGACCGTGTTGGTATAGACGAACGGCTCGGCGGAAATGATTTCGCCGGTCAGCCGGTCCATCACGTACATGTAGCCGTTGCGGTCGGCATGCACCAAGACCTTGCGATCCTGGCCGCCGATATTCAGGTCGAGTAGCACGTTCTCGTTGATGCCGTCGTAGTCGTAGAGATCGTGCGGATTCCACTGGTAGGCCCAGCGCGCCATGCCGGTGTCGGGATCGCGGGCGAACACCGAGGAGGTCCATTTGTTGTCGCCGGGGCGTTGCACGGCATTCCAGGGGCCGGCGTTGGAGGTGCCGTAATAGATCAGATCGGCTTCCGGGTCGTAGGAAATCCAGCCCCAGACCGTCCCGCCGCCGATTTGCCAGGCCGTCTCGGACGGCCAGGTGGTCGCGCCCAGGTTCTCGCCGGTTACGTAAGGCGGCTTGAAATCCGGTCCGATCAATACGTCCTTGTCCGGCCCCGTGCTGTACGCCCGCCAGAGGATCCGGCCGTTACGGGTATCGAGCGCGGTGATCCAGCCGCGCACGCCCATCTCGCCGCCGCTGTTGCCGACCAGAACCTTGTTCTTCACCACGATGGGGGCCATGGTCATGGTTTCGCCCATGGCGATTTCGCCCAGCTTGGTTTTCCACGCTTCCTTGCCCGTGGCCGCATCCACCGCCACGGTATGATTGTCCAGCGTGTTGAAGAAGATTTTTCCCTCGGCGTAGGCCGCCCCGCGGTTCACGACGTCGCAGCAGGCCACGCCCTGCGCGGCTCGGCTGGGGTTCGGCTTGTACACCCACTTGATCGCGCCGGCCTGATTCAAGTCCAAGGCGTAGAGGAGATTGGGCCAGGGGGTGACGAGGTACATGGTATCCTTCACGACCAGCGGCGCCGCCTCGTGGCCGTTGAGCACCCCGGTCGAAAACACCCAGGCGACGCGGAGCTGTTTGACGTTGTCGGCGTTGATCTGATCCAGGCCGCTGAAGCGGGTATTGGCGTAATTCTTGGCGGCCATCACCCATTGGCCGTCGTCCTGAGAAAGGCGGACGACCTCGTCCGAAGCCGGGGCATTCGCCAGCCATCCCGAACAGGCGGCAGAAATCAGCAAACACAGCATCGATCGGATCATCCGGTCTCTCCTCCAGCTGTAGATCAACAATCCTTTGCCGGAAAGCCGGCTTGTCGACCCGCTGTGTCGGGAAAGGATTCCCGACCTACATCGGACGCGACGTTAATCGTAGGTCGGCAATCCTTTGCCGACAAATGCGCCGTGAAAGGATTCCCGACCTACATCGGACGCGGTCCCAGCCATTCAGCGCAGAGTCTGGAGATAGGCGAGCACCGCCTGCAATTCCGGGCCGGAGAGATCCATGGTCGGCATGAAGCAGCCCGGCTTTTGCGCCTGCGCATCCGCGATCCATCCTCCGAGATTGCCCACCGTATTCGGGAGCGTCCCCGCGCCGATGTAACGCCGGCTCATCAGATGGGTCAGGTCGGGACCCAAAATGCCATAGGCAGCGGTTCCGCGGACGGCATGACAGACGCCGCAGCGCTCGATGAACACCTGGTAACCCTCACGTTCGAGCTGCGCCACGGAAGGCGCTGCGATGGCCTTGCCGGCCAGGCAAATCGTGAACGCGACGAGGTGCTTGAGTACCGGTGCCTTCATCGTTGGGAGCCGCGTCCACGACCCGAATCGGGATGGGCCGGCTTTTCCGTCGAGCCGGCGTCCGGTGCGGGCGCTCCGCCGAGCGTTCGGATATAGGTCACCAGTTGCCAAATGGACTGTGGCGGCAAGGCCCGGCTCCAGGCCGGCATACCGTTGGGACGGCCTTGCACGATGCTGAGATAGATCGCGGCGGGTTCTCCGCCGTAGATCCAGTCGCGGTCGCTCAAGGGCGGACCCATGCCGCCTCCGCCCAAGGGGGCATGACAACCGCTGCAATTCAGGCTGTCGAACAGCTTTCGGCCCTGCACGACGGCGCCGGCATCGTTCGCGTACGGATTCTCGATCGGCAGTCCGCGCCGCGGGACGATCGGATTGCCGGAGATGGGCACTTCCAGCAATTGGGCGGCGCTGGGGCGATGCAGCGGTCTCGCCCCCCATTCCTGGCCAAATACGGGAAATAACGCCGATGATGCCGCTGCCGCGGCCGAGCTCAACAATACAAGGCGCTTAATGCTTCCCATCTAAAGCGGCCGATAAACGATTGAGGCGGGCGATACCTCAAATTAGACGAAAACGACGCGTCTGTCGTTAGCGGATATTACGTATGATCGAACGCGCCGGCAGGCTGAATCCGCGACTCTTTCTCGATCCGAAGCGGCGGAACTCCCACGATCTCGAAGGTTGCCGAAGCGAGTTCGATGCCGGCCTGTTCGAAGCCCTGGAGGATGTCGCGGCTCAGCGCGTCCTTGGCTTCGCGAATGCCGCGGTCGCGCACGATGAAGCGCACGGTCAGCTCCAGCCAATTATCGGTCAGGCGGTAATAGACCCGCGGCCCGATCTCGGTCGGTTTCAGGAAATAGCGCCGCTGCATCTCTTCCAGGGCCTCCTGCCCGAGCTTATTGGTCGTGATCGTGTGGCGCAGGGCGGCTTCCGTGACGATGCGCTCGGCGCGTTCGCGGTCGGCCCGGTACGGAATCGGGAGGCTCAGTTCTTCCCAAATATAGGGGAAGTCGCGGGTGTAGTTGTAAACCGGCTCGTCGAAAATCCTGGCGTTGCTGACCGTGACCAGACGGCCGGTGTATTTCCGGCTTCGCACCCACATGGCCGGATCGGCAGCCTGCACCGACGGCGGCTGGCCCATTTCCATGATCGTCGTCTGCATGAAGCCCAAGGCCACCACATCGCCGCGCACGCCGCCCATGACGATGCGGTCGCCCACATGGAAGGTCTTGCCTCTCAAGATTACGAAATAACCCGCTGCCGCGGTGACCACCCGCTGCAGGGCGAAGGCGAGACCTGCCGTCACGAGGCCCAAGGCGGTGGCAAGCCGGGTCGGGTCGTTGAACCAGATGGAGGCGAGTCCCAACAACAACAGAAAGGCGGTAATGAGCTGGATCGTTTGGCGCGCCCAGAATTCGGTCTGCTCGTCGGGGCGGCGGCGGAAGATGAATTTCGAGCCCTGACGGATCGCCCATCGCAACAGAAAAATCATGGCGATCAGGAGAAGACTCATCAGGAGCTTCTTGCCGTTCTCGGCATTGATGCCGACCAGCCGAATCCCGAAAATTTCCACGGCCCGGCTAGGGCCCACCAAGCGAATGATTTCATCCATGTCGGCAGTTTCCTGTTCGCCTTTACGGTACCGACCGGCGACGGACGGTTTTTATCCGCATTGGCTCGAATCCGGAAAGACAGAGCCCGATCGTGCAGCCTTTATTCCCCGAACGGCAGCTCCAAGCCCAGCGCCCGCAGCGCCACGTCGACCATAAGAAACATCCCGAATCCGACCAGCAGAATTCGCAGCACTCGGGGCAGCCAACGGCGAAACAGCGTTTCCAGCCTGGCCCTCCACGGCGCTTGCCGGCCGGGCAGCAGCTTATGGATCAGCAGCAGAATCAAGAGAGGCTAGGCCGCGGTCGAGGTCTCGTGTTCGCTGCCGCGCACCCCCGCCAGGCTCGAAGCGCCGCCGGTGTCGATGTTTTGCAGGACGCTGAAGCTGCCGTCGGTTTCCAGAACCACCGCGCCCACTTGGTCGGGCGACGCGATCCCCTGGGTGCGGAGAGCCTGCAGGATTTCTCCCTCGGTAACCCGTTCCGCCTTGAGCGCCGCGTGCAGGAATTGGCCTCGATGGAACAGCAGGCGCGGTTCGTCTTTGACCATACGGCTTACCGTGCTGGACCGGGCCGACAGCCAGGCCAAAGCCCACTGAAGAAAGATGAGCAGGGCGAAGGCCAGCACGCCATCGGCCAAGGTCACGTTCTTCGTCAGCAACACCGTCGCCAAGGTGGAACCCAGCGCCACGGTCACCACGAGGTCGAAGGCGTTGAGCTTGGACAGGGTGCGTTTGCCCGAGACCCGCAAAAGCAGCACCAGCAGGACATAGGCGCATACACCCACCACGCCGGTTCTCACGAGACTCATCCAATTGTCGAAAAACATAGTGCCTCCTTGCGGTACGAAATCCTTAGAAATATTAATCAGGCCCGTAAATACCCTCCTGGTATTTCGGGCCGCCGCCCAGGCCCGGTACACGCCCGGCCTGGGCTCACGCGGCTTGTCGCCGCGCCGGGGCATCCCTGCCCCGGATTAACCCGGCCTATAAATATAGGCCGGGTTAATAACACTGCCGTTCGCCGCGTCGTCGAATGTCCAGGGTGGCGCAATGGAACGAACCGCCGAACGGCGCATAGCTCGCAAACGAGCAGGGAATCGGCTCGAAGCCGTGCCGTTCCAAGAGCCGTATCATCGACGGCTGGTCTTTTTCGACGATCATTCGCTTTTCGTCGATCGAGAGCACGTTGACGCTCAGCCAACGGCTGGACATGGATACGAACTGTTGCAATCTCCCCGCTACCGGATCGGGCTCGGGTGCGACCAGGATATCCCAGGACTTGAGCATCTCCGGAAGCCGGCCGACGTCGACGTATTCCGGATTGACCAGCAATCGGCCCTCCGCCAAAGGCAGAATGGTGGTGTCGATGTGCATGGGTTGCCGGGAGCGGCTTTCGATTTCGTGAACGCGGATAAATGCAACGTCTCTACCGTGATTCATGGGGTTTGCGCACAAGCCTCCGATGCCCTTTCTCGCTGGCCGATTGACATTTCACATTGCCGGAACGGAGGCCGTTCCACTATGCCTTATCGAAGTGACTCGGGCGGCATTGGATTGTTCCCTATGGCGGCATAGGTATCTGCACAATTTGTCACCCGGCACGGAAGGGTGGCTTTGGATGCTTGTGTAGATGCCTTGGTTAGGGCGGGCGGGACTATGTCTTAGCCGCGCGAAGGTTTAGAATCGATTCGGCGCTAACGGCAAGGATCGCCGGCGGGTGTTTCTTTCTCGGAAGTAATTGCACGTCTATCTGACATGGAGGTCCGATGGTGCATTCAATTCTAAACGCTACAGCGGCGGAGGCTCTGGCCATCGCCATTCGCAAACGTGTTCGCGGCGAGGTCCGGTTCGATTTCCGCAGCCGCGCGCTCTACGCGGCGGACGCAGCCGACTACCAGCAGATGCCGATCGGCGTGGTCATTCCGCGCGACGTCAACGACGTGGTCGAGACCGTTGCCGCCTGCCGCAAACACGATACGCCCATCGCGACGCACGGGGGAGGAACCCGCTTGGCCGTGCCGTGGCGCAACTCCGTCGTGATCATCGACATGTCCAAGTATCTTCGGGGCGTTCTCGCCATCGACCCCTCACGGCAGCGGGCAGTCGTGGAGCCGGGATGCGCACTCGATTCTCTGCGGAGTAAAGCGGAGGAGCACCATCTGACCTTCGGTCCCGACCCATCGAACCACGCTCACTGCACTCTGGGCGGCATGATAGGCAGCAACGCGTGCGGACTGCACTCGGTCATGGCCGGGCATACCGCCGATAATGTCCACAGGTTGGACATTCTCACTTACGACGGGCTGCGCATGACCGTCGGCCCGACCTCGGAGGAGGATTTGGAGGCCATCATTCGCGGCGGCGGCCGGCGCGGGGAGATCTATGCCGGCCTAAAGGCGTTGCGCGACAAATACGCCGATACGATCCGGGCACGCTTTCCCAAGATTCCGCGCCGCCTCTCCGGCTATGCGATAGATCAATTGCTGCCCGAGAACGGCTTCAATCTCGCTCGCGCACTGGTCGGTACCGAGGAAACCTGCGTTATTGTCCTGCATGCGGAATTGCGCCTGGTGCCGAGCCCGCCCGTGCGCACGCTGCTGGTGCTGGGTTATCCGGACATTTTCCGGGCCGCCGACCACATTGCCGAACTCATGGCGTTCAAACCCATCGGCCTCGAAGGCATCGACGACTCGCTCGTCAGGTCCATGAAGGCCAAACAAATGCGCTTGGAGGAATTGCAACTGCTGCCCGCGGGGCGCGGCTGGCTGATCCTGGAGTTCGGTGGCGAAACGCGGGAAGAATCCGCCGGCAGAGCGCGGCAACTCATGGACGAACTGCGCTGCAAACCAGGGGCTCCGTCCATGAAGCTGCTGGACGATCCTCGCGATGAAGCCCGGATACGGAAGTTCCGGGAGGCCGGACTTACGGCGACTACCCATGGGGCGGGATTGCGGATGGTCCGGCCGATTTGGGAGGATGCGGCCGTGCATCCTCAGGATGTCGGTCCGTATTTGAGGGAATACCGGGCGTTGCTCGATAAATACGGTTATCGCTGTTCTTTGTACGGCCATTTCGGCGAGGGCTGTATCCACTATCGGATCGACTTCATCGCGCACGAACGCATCCGACATTGGAGGGCTTTCGTCGACGAAAAGACGGACCTTGTCGTGCGTTACAACGGTTCACTGTCCACCGAACAGGCCGACGAACCGGCACAAGCGGACCTTTTGCCCAAACTGTACGGCGACGCGTTGGTTCAAGCATTCCGCGAATTCAAGGCGATTTGGGACCCGCAGAACCGGATGAACCCGGGCAGGATGATGGATTCGTTCTCGTATGCGAGACCATCGAATCTGAGACGAGCGATGTGACCTCTAATGCGGGCTCCGGTTTTGCGGATGCTCGCCGTTGGCCGATCTCTTCTGCCATGGCTATGGCGACTGCAAGAGCATTTTTCGGTCTGGTGTAGAAAGGTTCGTCGGCAAAGGATTGCCGACCTATTGTATCGTCAGTTTTAGGCGTAGGTCGGCAATCCTTTGCCGACGAACCGCATCAGGGCTCGGCCAAGGCGCCCGTCCGGCTTTCGTCGACGAAGCGCTCGGTCGCTTCGTCCAGCGCGCGCGGCTTGCGTTCGCGGATCTCGTGGACGTAAAGGGTTTGCGGCTTGAATTTCTGCTCGCTGCGTTCGGGCGGCAGGGACATCTCGTATTTGACCGGGCGCCGGTGGTCCGCCAGTTGCAGTTCCGGGTTGAAGACGCTGTTGAATTTCCACAGGCTTTTCAGGAAGTTGGTCTGGCCCCGCAGCAGACGGCGGAAGACGATGCCGGCCGCGCCTTTGAGGGATTCCCAGCCCATGTGTTTCAGATTGAGCACCTGCTGGGTTTTCACCAGTTCCGCGTAGAATTCGGGCAGCGGCAGCCGGGTGGGCAGGACGGCGTGCTGGATGTCGAACAAACGGTAGTCGCGGGTGGTCAGCTTTCGGGATTCGGTGTGCCAGGTTTCGGTGCCGGGGTAGGGCGTGTTGACACTGATGTTGACGATCTCGGGAATTTCCAGGCACCACTGGCGTATGGTTTCGAAGCGGTCCCGGTCCCAATCGGGGTCGGCGATGATGTTGATGGCGACGGTGATCCCCAGGGAGCGGGCGAATTCGAGCGCCTCGAAGTTCTTGGACAGGCTCACCCGCTTCCGATAAAGAGCGAGACCGGCCTCGTCGATGGCCTCGACCCCGAGAAACATGTATTCCATGCCCAGCGTTTTCCAGAACCGGAACACGTCCTTGTTGCGGAGCAGCACGTCGCCCCGGGTCTCGAGGTAATACTCCTTCTTGATTCCGCGTCGGGCAATGGCTTCGCCGATTTCGAAGCCGTGCTTGTCCTGGATGAAAGCCACGTCGTCGACGATGAAGACGCCGGGTTCCCGGACGCGGCTCAGGTCCTCGACGATCTTCTCCGGGCTCATCACGCGGTAGCTGCGGCCGTAAAAGGTCCAGGCGCTGCAAAAGGAGCAGTCCCAGGGACAGCCGCGGGTGAATTCGACCGAGGCACAGGGATCGAGAGTGCCGAGGAAATATTTGCGGCGATGCCGCACCAGATCCCGAGCCGGGCTGACATCGTCGAGATCGGCCACGAAGCCGGGCGGCGGACCTTCGCCGTCGGCCGTGACGGCTCCCGGTACCTTATGCACCGAATCGCGGTCGTGTTCGATCGCCTCCAAGAGCTTCGGAAATCCGGCTTCGCCCTCGCCGCGCAACACGCAGTCGATCTTGCCCTCGCCGTGCTCCAGCAAGTCCTTGGCCGTGAACGAGGCGCTGTGCCCGCCGATGCAGACGAAGCTCCCCGGCAGGCGGTCCTTGGCATCCTTGGCGAGATCGATCACTTCCGGAACATTGGCCAGGTAATTGAGGGCGAAGGCCACGACGTCCGGCCGCCAGGTTTCCAGCATCCGGTAGAAATCCCGGTGGGTCTCGACCTGAAGATCGATCAGGCGGACCGAGTGCCCCAGGCGGCGTGCCGATTCCGCCACCATTTCCAAACCTAAAGGTTCGAGACGGAGAAAGACCTTGGTGTACATCAGGGGACTGGGGTGGACGGCGAGAATTTTCATGGAGTGATCTCTTCTAGTTATTGGTTTGTCGATTCGTTCAGGAAAATCCTTGTTCCGCACCATCGGTCGGTGTCGGGTCAAAAGCAGACTATGAAATTTGGAGTCCATGTCAATGACGGAAATTCCTTTGAGGCGGCGCTCGCCATAAGAAAATTGTCATTCCGCCGGATTTCACGGGCTAGAGCGTTTTCCGAATCGGTGTAAGGGACTCGGATATGTAGGTCGGCAATCCCTTGCCGACGTATCGGCTCGGCGAAGGGCTTTGTCGGAAGGGTCGCGACTAAAGCGACCGTTTGCGATTGGAAGGGCAGCTCTGGCGCTCCCAGAGATGCCGTTTGCGATTGGAAGGGTCGCGACTAAAGCGACCGTTTGCGATTGGAAGGGTCGCGACTAAAGCGACCGTTTGCGATTGGGAAGGGATTGCCGACCTACGTTCTCCCCTCCTGGAACGAATCCGTACACCGGGATGGAAAACGCTCTATGAGGGCACGGGGCGCGCGCCGGTCGAGCAGGTATTCGGTCACGGGCGCCGGCTGCGGCAAGAGATACCGCGGCACCGGCTCGGCCTATCTCTCGTCTGAACGGTCGCCCAGCAGCGGCTTCAATGTCGTCAAAATGTCCTGCCGGTTTTGCGTGTACCAGAGATTGCCGAGATGGCCGCCGCGGGGATAGATGATGGCGCGCTCTCCGAAGATCCGTTCGGCGAATGTCAGGTCTTCGCCGGACACGAGGAAATCATCCGCATTGTGCATGAGATAAACCTTCGGATTGTCGCGCAAGGCCGGCGCGATGCCTTTCAGTGATGACTCTCTGACCAATTCCTCGAAGCCAAGCTTCCGTTTGCTGGTCCGCTCCAAATGCGGCACCAGGACCCGTTCGAGATAGCTCATGAGGTCGTACGATCGGGCTTCTTCCAGGCGGGCGCTTCGATATCCCCAGGTAATCGGTGCCCGAAGAAATCCCATCGCCGGATGAACCAAGGCGCTGACGTAAAGCGAGCTTCCCACGGGCTGACGCAAGGTCCATCCGATCAGATAGCGTATTTTTTCATCGTCCAGCTTGAGACGCCGGTCCCAGTGGGCGAAATAATCGGGATCCTCGATGTCTCGTCTGAGCGCGCCGCTCGCAGTGCCGATGGCATAGGCCTGGATGTTCGATCTCTGCCTTTCCGTATAGCGCGTTTCCAGATCCGCCAGCTCTTCTATCGTGCGGATCGCCCCGAGCAGATCGATGGGAGGATTGATCAGGAGAGTGGCGTCGAAGCCGATTTTCTTTCTTTCCGAGTCGAGTTTGCTCAAATGGGCCGCGGTCAACGCGCCGTGGCTCATCCCAATCAGGCCGATTCGGGTAATTTCCGGATGAAATCGCTCGCGTACGCCGTTCAGAGCCGATTGCATGGCTCGGTACATGTCCTCGCTATCCCTTTCGGTGAGGCCGGGCAAGGCCGAGCGGCTGGCGCCCAAGGTGAAGTTCCAATGAAACGGGGAGGGCAGCGACAGCACTTGAAAACCATGGTCCGTAAGCAGCTGCGCGAGATAACGGGCGGCGCCCGAATAGGCGGAACCGCCGAATCCCGGCAGGAGAAACACCAGCGGCGCAGGTCCCGGATGCGGCGAATAGCGGATACGCAGTTTTCCTTTGCCTTCCAGCAGGTAAACATCGTTCCGGCCCGGAATCAGCTCCAGGTCCAAATGCTGGGTTTCCTCCCAGACATAGCGTTGTTCGCGGTCTTTCAGGATGGCGACGGTGGCGGTGGCGAGATAAGGATTCTTGTAGGGGTAGCGGTACGACGACTCGTCCACTCGTTTGGCGGACGCGATCTGGCAGATGCACAGCAACAATACGGCCGAGATTCCGCGCCATCGAGGGAACAGGCTTGTGTGGTATGCCATGTCGGGCCTCCTGTAAGGATTCAGGCGCTACTCCGCACAGACTCGCAAATGCCCCGCGCCGTCCACTCCGCGATTTCGTTCAGCACGGCGAGCGTCAAATCGGGTATCGCCATCGCCACCGGCGCGCTCAAACCGTTGGCCGGTCCGAATTCGGCATCGGCCGGGATTTCGACGAGCAGTATGATGACCTTGTCCGGCAGATCGTTCAGAGCCCTGCCCAGGGCCAGGGTCGAGGAAAGCCCGAAGCCGTGGCTGGAGCAGGGCTCGGTGCCGTCTTCGATTTGTCGCGCATCGAAGCGCCGGACCGTGCCAGGCGCCGATCCGGATTGCGCGGCGTCGATCAGGATCGCGAGATTCGCGCCCCGCATGGATTCGAGGAGATTATTGCCGACCGGGTCGCAGATTTGGGCCGATACGAATCCCTCGGGCAGCGCGCGGAAGCCGTCCGATAGCATCAGGTTTTCCACCGCGATCCAGCCGAGTCGGTCGTCGCCGAAAGGCGAACCCAGCCCCAGGACGCGGACCGGCGTCATTCGCGAGTCACCTTCAGCTTCAGGAAATGCGTGGCGCAGGAAATGCACGGATCGTAGTTGCGGATGACCTTTTCTCCGTGCAGCCGCAATTCGCCGTCGCTGCGGTCGAGTCCGAAGGCTTCGATCGAGCGGTGCAGGTCCTCGGCGATGCGGGCCTGGTTCTGGCTAGTCGGAGGGACGATGCGCGCCTTGAGGATTTTGCCGTCCTCGCCGACATCGTAGCGGTGCCAGAGCAGTCCGCGAGGCGCCTCGGTGCAGCCGAACCCGCTGCCGACGCAGGTATGGCCGGAGACGAACGGGACGTCCGGCTCATAATTTTCGAGCAGGCGTATGGCTTCCACGATGGCGAGATGAATCTCGACGGCGCGCGCCAGCATGCTGTGGAACACGTTGCGGGAAGGGAAGGGTATGCCGGTTTTCGCCAGGGTCGAGCTGACCGGTTCCGGCAGCCGGTCCCAGTTCAGGTTGAGCCGAGCCAGGGGACCGACCAGATAGGAGCGACCTTCCAGCAAGGAATATAGCGCGGTGGAATGGGGTTCCTGGTGCTCCTTGAAGTGATCTTCGTACCGGTCGACCGGAATGTCGAGCCCGGTATCCGAAACGATGCGGCCGGAATAGAGCGGATATTCGCTCGGGTGCCGCAGCGCCACGCTGATGAAGTCCTGCCGGTCTTGTGGAACTTCGACGGTCGCGGTCCAGGCCACCAGATTCTCGGCATCCGGGAGTGCGGCTCGCAGCCGGTCCAAGAGCTTTTCCACCCGGTCCTTGGGCGGCGCGGAATGGAACCCGCCGACCCGCGCGCCCACCGGATGCACCGAGCGTGCGCCGAACAGCCGGATCAGCTCGTTGCCGAGACTTTGAAGGCGCAGCCCGCGGCGGACTTCGTCCGGATGGTCCCGCGCCATTTCCGGAGCGCTGGAGTATCCGAAGAAATCGGGCGCAGCTAGCAGGTGGATGTGCAGGCTGTGGCTCTGAATCCATTCGCCGCAGTACATGGCCCGGCGCATGGCTTCTATCCAGGGCGTGGAGCGCCAGCCGAACAGGCTTTCCAGGGCCTGCACCGCGCTCATCTGGTATGCCACCGGACAGATGCCGCAGATCCGCGCCACCATATCGGGCACTTCGAAGGCTTCGCGTCCTTCCAGGAACTTCTCGAACAGGCGTGGCGGCTCGCCAATGCTGAACTTCAGGTTCTCGATGCGGCCGTCGCGGATGTGAAGATCCAGCGCGCCTTCGCCCTCGACCCGAGCCAGGACGGGCACGTTGATCTTGATTTCCCGGCGCTCGTTCATGATTTCTCCTTCCAATGCTTGCCGGCTTCGCGGAAGGCTTCGGCCTCGCTGTTGATGTAGCGGAAGCGGCGGGCGATGCGCTCCGCGGGCATGCCTTTCTGCTCGAACCAGCGGCCCCAGGAGTCGCCGTTGATGTTCTCCGCCGGCCCGTAGCAGCCGTAGCAGTCGCGGCCTATGCCGGGGCACAGCACGCCGCAGCCGGTGCGGGTGACCGGTCCCATGCAGTGCTGCCCCTGGGCCACCATGACGCAGACGATGTTTTTCCGCTTGCATTCCATGCAGATCTTTTCGTTATCGTCCCGCGGCGGGGCGCCGAGTAGCAGCGAACTCACCGTCGCCATGACCTGCCGGGTGTTGACCGGGCAGCCCCAGAGCTCCAGGTCCACGGGCACGTTGGCGGCGATGGGCGTCGCGGTGTCCAGGTGGTCGATCTTCGAAGGGTCGGAATAGACGTCGGCGAACCAGCGCGCGGCGTCCGCCTGGTTGCGCAGCGCCTGCAGGCAGCCGGAGGTGGCGCAGGCGCCGATGGGTACGAGGAAGCGGGTGTTTTCGCGGATGCGGCGGATGCGCTCCTGCTCTTCGTGGGTGGAGATGCTGCCTTCGATGAAGGCGAGCTCGGCCGGCGCATCGGGGTCGACGATGCCGGCTTCGGCAAAGTGCACCACGTCCGCCAGCTCGAACAGTTCCACCAGTTTTTCGCCGGCATTGAGAAAGGCCAGCTGACAACCATCGCAGGACGAAAATTTATGGACGGCGACGCGAAGCTTCTTGTCCATGTCAGAACCCCTTCTTGCCCAGGAGGGCCTTCAATTCGGGATAGGGAAACACCGGGCCGTTGCGGCACACGAAGGGCGCGCCGATCATGCAGTGTCCGCAATGGCCGATGCCGCAGTGCATGTTGCGCTCCATGCTGAGCCAGATGTTCCCGTCGGCCACGCCGCGCTGGCCGAGCTCGTAGATGGAAGCACGCATCATCGGCTCGGGGCCGCACAGGAATACGATGGTCTGGCCGGGATCGATATGGGTCCGGTCGAACAGCGCCGTCACCAGGCCCTGATGCCAGGTCCAGCCGGGCTCGGCCACTTCCGCCGCCAAAAGCACCTGCGTATCCGGCAATTCCCTCCATCGCTGGTACTGCTCGTGCCAGATGAGGTCGTCGGAGCGTTTGACGCCCTGCATGATCAAGAGCCGCCGGAAGCGCTCGCGCCTCGCCACGATGTAGCGGATGACCGAAACCAGCGGCGCGCAGCCGAGCCCTCCGGTGATGAGCGCGACATCCTTTCCCTGAGCTTCGAGCAGAGGCCATCCGCGCCCGTAGGGACCGCGCACGCCGATCCGGTCGCCCGGCTGGAGCCGGCTCAGCGCGCGGGTGACGCGGCCGACGGCCCTGATCGTGTGGTCCAGCGTTTCCGTCTCGTCGGGATCGGAGACGATTGAAATCGCCACCTCGCCGATGCCGTACAGGTAAATCATGTTGAACTGGCCGGGTACGTATCCGTAGCCGCCTTGGGCGGCCGGATCGGTGAACCTCAGCTTCAGGGTGAAGATGGTCGGCGCCTCCTGGACGCGTTCGACGATTTCGGCTTCGCGCGGCAGATAAGGATTTTGCATGGGCCTCCTCAGCGGCAGATGGCCGCCAGTTCTTCCGTAATGTCGATCCCCACCGGACACCAGGTGATGCAGCGCCCGCAGCCCACGCAGCCGGAGCGCCCGAACTGGTCGTGCCAGCTGCCCACCTTGTGAGTCAGCCATTGCCGATAACGGGTGCGGGTATCGGGACGGATGGTGATGCCGTGGATGTAGCTGTGCCTCTGGGTAAAGCAGGAATCCCATTCCCGATAGTGTTCGCTGCGGCTCCCGTCGAGGCTCGGCACATCGTTCTCGCTATGGCAGAAGCAGGTGGGGCAGACCAGGGTGCAATTGGTGCAGGAAAGGCAACGCTGCGCCACCTCGTTCCAGCGGGGATGATCGAGACGGGCAAACAACACGTCCTTGAGATTGCGTGACGGAACGCCCTTGACCTGCCGACGGCCGGCGTCCTCGATCTCCCGGTCGGCGGTTTCGATTTGTTCGGCGCTCGCTTTCTTGACCGGCAGTTCGGCGAGAATCCGCTCGCCCTTTTCGCTGCGCGCTTCGACCAAAAAGCCCTCGTCCAGCTCCGACAGAGCGAGATCGTAGCCGTAGCTTGCCCGCGGTCCGTCGCCGGTCGAGGCGCAAAAGCAGTTGAGGGAGGGATGGGTGCAATGGACCGCGATCAGGAACAGCTTTTGCCGCCGCGCCGTGTACCAGGGGTCGGGATGCTCGCCCTGCATGAAATGCCGGTCGTAGATGTAGAGCGCGGCCAGATCGCAGGCTCTGGCGCCGATGACGGCTACGGGTTCGGCTTGCGGCGATTCGCCGGCGAATTCGACCGACCCGTCGGCCTTGCGCTCCGCGGTCCAGAGCTTGTCGCGGCCGGCGAAGGTCAGCGGGCGCAGAGCTTGCGGTCCGTTGGCCCAGGCAAAGAAGCGCGGCTCGACGGTTTGTTCCAGCCCGTATTGGCCCGGCGCCTGCCGGTCGTGGATACCCTGCGGCAGATCCTCGACGCCGGTAATCGGCTCGTAAACGATGGCGCCGTCCCTGACGCGCGGACCGATGCATCGATAACCGGCGGAAACCAGTTCGGACAAGAGTCTCGGAAATTCGCTCCGGGGCAGAAAGTTGCGTCGCTCGGCCATGGTTTGGACTTCCTGTTGCATTACCGCTTACCCATGGCAAGCGTGGCGTTCGGAGGATTGTAAATCGTTTCGGACATCCGTGAAACGATGGAATGGCGCAGACCGGTCTCTTACGAAAATAGACCAATGGGCCCCGAACGGACCGTTCACCCCGAGCGTACGGAAGGGTTTCAAGCGCCTAATGGGATTGGATCCTAGCGCGGTCTCGCCATGCTGTATTTCTCGAGAATGGATTCAGCCTCGTCGGAACGCAGGAACGCCAGCCAATCCTTCGCGGCACCCGGATTTCGGGCGTTCTTGGCGATGGCGGCGGCCTGTATGCCCTCGCGGTTGTGTTTCGGCGGGATCGGAACGAAGTCGATAGGATGGCCGATCATCATCTGGTATCGCGGCTCGCTGATCCAGGCCACCCCGGCGTCGACCTTGCCCTGCATGATCCAGAGCGGCGTCTGCCGATGATGAATTTCGGTCAGGAATGCGTCGCCCTTTTTCACCTTGGTACCGTAGATTTCCCGTACCAGTTCCTCACCGCCCGCCTGCCGGAGAGCGGCTCTGATCTGCTCGGAAATTCCCTCGGTTTCCGGATCGGGATTGGCGAGCCGCACACCCGGCTTGCCGAGATCTTCCAGCGAACGGATGTCCTTGAGATTGCCTTTTTTCACCATGATGGCGAGGCGATTCTTAATGAAACGCACCGGCGGACCTTGCAAGACGCCCTGTTCGATCAGTTCGGCGATCCGTTTTTCTCCGGCCTGGACCACGTCGGGCTGGATCGACAGGGTAAGATTGCCCACGGTAATCGTGTTGTGGTTTTGAAGTTGTTTCACGATGACGCCCGGCGGAAGCGTTTCGTAGAAGATTCGTCCCCGGAGTTCGGGCTTTTGCCGCTCGAATGCGTCGACCAGTTCTTCCAGGGCGAAAAAGTAGTTGCCGCCGGCAAATACGACGAACTCGGCCGCAGCCGGATTGCCGTGGAAATCCGGCATGTTGTCGACTTCCGGCACCGTGAACACGACACCGGGATGGGCAGCGGGAGGCGTTTCTCCTTGCCAAGGCGGGAAGACGGCGGGCAATGCGGCGGTGGCCGAAGTATCCGCGCTCATGATCGACTCCGCGAACAGAAAGGCCGAAACGGCCAGCCAGAGGTGTTTCCACACGTCGGCTACTCCATCGGTTAAGAGGACGGCATGCTTCCTTAATCCGGAATCAGGGCGTACCCGTCCATCTGATACAGCGGGAGTACGGACAGAGCCGAAAGCGCCACCGTGATGTCCGGATTGACGTCGGCCGGCTCGAATTCCTTTTCCGCCAGAGCTTGCCCGCAGACGTAAAGCGTAACGCCGGCTTTCTTCAGCGCCTGGATCAGTTCCGTGTTGGGGTTTCCGTTGCCGAACCGGTTGCGGTAGCGTTCGTCCTTCAGAATCGCCGGGGTCGCCGAGCCGTGCACCACCAGAACCAGCTTCAGGCGTTCGATTGGCACGCCGGCCAGGGCGAAGGTGTTGATCAGCCGGGCCACGTGATCCAGCCCTTCGTTCGGCTTTTCGGGCGTCTCGGCGCCTTGGGTGATGTCGAACAGCACCTTGTAAGTCCGATCCGGCGAAGGCCGCGCCGCCGCATCCGGATACGGCCGAACCTTGCCGTAGCCCCGGATGGCGGGGTATTCCCATCCGGACTTGGATTCCGCCGAAGCCTGGTCCATCGAGCTGCCGATTAGCAGACCCGCCAAAACGAAGGTCGTCCTTTTGGACATGCCGGTCTCCTTTTCGGGAACGGTAAAGAAGCGGAGCTCAGATCTCGACCGCCCGAGACACGGTGTCGGCATCGCGGGCGGCCTGACCTCCCGCAATCGACTCGAAGTCGCCTCGGAGTGCCTTCAGTGCGTATTTTTCCCGGTCGATCTCGCGCCGTGTGCGGATGCCGAGCCGACGGAACACGGAAACCGGCGGACACCAGCCTTGCAGCGCGTGTTGAAGGAGGAAGCCGGCGACGCCGGTCGAAAGCCATAGCCAACGGCGGCTGTGTATTTGGGACAAGGCCAAGCCGGCGAGAGAAAAACTGGCGGCATTGGCTTCCAATACCCTCTCGATGTCCCACTCCCGGTCCAGCGCATCGATGCGGCGCGTCAGGGTTTCCCGGCTCGTACCGGCGTACTGGCTGATAGTCGCGCGAATTTCGTCGTCGATGCGCGCGTTGATGTCCGGGGGCGTATGCCGTCGGACCCGATCGGTTTCATAAGGCTGAATTGCAGTCATCTTCGATCTCCTCGGATGTTTTTCGCTCCGGGCTCGCTTAGCACCCATCACCACAGTCTGTGTGGTCCTCCCGTGCGGGTGGCGGGATCTCGGATCAGTCTGGCCTCAGAATTTGGTCGAGGTTACGCCCTCGAAGTAAAGGGTATCTTCGTACGCGGTGACGCACGCTTGGCATCCGCATTGCCCCAAGCAGGGGTCCGGGCATTCCGGAACGCATGTGCAGACTTCCCAAAAGGTCTGATCGTTGGTAAAGGGCCCCTTGTAAATGCCATCCGGCCGATAGCGTTTCCTTCCTTCTTGGGTGGGTATCTTCATGAGTTTCTCCCATATCAATCGTAGCCGCCGAGGTGGATTCAAACGATAGAATTTGCACAAACGGGTTTTCTGCCCGTTCCCTCGGGGGAATGGTTAGGGCGAGGGTGAAAGCGCGCACGCTATTTTGCTGCTCTGAGGTGATCGATGGCCTCTTGGGCCGCCTGCCGCGCCATCTCGGCTTGGTCCGCGTCGCTATGCTCGATGGCGCTATCCAGGCTTTTCAATGCCGCCGTCAAATGCTCGTCGAACGTGGACTGGGTCAATGCGGCCTCCACGTACGTCTTGGCGAGTTTGGCGTGCTCGCCCACGCCTTTTGCGTCGCCCTTCTCACCGGCGAGTACCGCGGCTTCGGAGTGTTTCCAGGCTTCCTTGATGTGCCGCTCCTTCGTGAACACGCGCCCCTTTTCGTCTTTTCCGGCAATCCCGGCTTGAGCGTGCTGTATGGCTTCTTCGGCTATCGCGGCGTTGAGGTTGAGTCCGAATAATGACACTAGGAGACCGATAAGCATCTTGCTGCGCATGTGGCTCCTCCTTTGAGCCCTATCGGCTCGAAAAAAAAGCTCAAATTTAACAATTAGTAAGTCGGAAGACTCTTACAGTTGCTAAGGAGTTTTACGAACAGATGCTTCGCGGATCGGATATGCGACAATCATCCCGGCGCGGGTTGGGAGAATTTTGATGATCGATGAGGCGCGGAGATTGACGAGCCAGGGAAGGGAAAGGTTCTGCTATTCTGCCCTACGAGCTGTGCTCTGGTCGAAGCGAAAACAAATCAGACCGAGTTAAAGCGCTAGCCGGCCGAACCATCCGGAGCTATTCGCGTTGTCGGCATAATTCGGCGTGATCGCGTGCAATGCGGGCGCCCGCTGGCCATGGGCCGATAAGAGGTCCAGAATCGCCGTACGGGATCACGGCTTCGGATCTTAGCTCTGCAAATTGAATATCCTGCCACAGGAGACATTATGAATCGTAAAGTTGGGGGTGATAGGCCGGCACGGCCGAACGGTCGTATTCTGGCCATTGTGTGCTGCCTTCCTCTCGCGGCGTGCTCCCTCATCACAGTGCACACGCCCGGGGGCAATACACGCACGATGAACCAGCGCGAGTTCGCGGAATACGTCGAGCACGTTTTTCGCTATCACAACCAAGTCGTCAACGAACTCATCGAACTTTCGGGCACAAGCGACGATATCGATGATGAGGACGCCGCCGAGCTCGCGAAAGAAGAGGCTCATATGCTTCAAGTCTGTGCATCTCTCAACGACGTCGTTTCCGAGTCCATGACCGGGCAGGACACCGATTTTCAGGCCAAAATGCGGCTTGTCGACGCGGTTCCCGAATGCGAGGCGGCAACCCGCAAAGTGGAAGACCTGTTGCCTTAAGAGAGGGAAAGGTCAGGTCTCTCCCGATGCGAGCCAACGGGCGCAGTCGGCGCCCAATTCCGCGACGGCGCGCGACTCATACTCGTTCACATCGTCCGCCGTGAGAGTATCCGTCCAGCGGCCGTTCGTTCCCTTGTTGATGAAAACCCGAGCGCCTCCGTCCCAGAAGACGCCTCCCAGCGGAGCGCTTTTCGGCGCATTCTGCTTCATCCAGTCGAAGGAGCAATGCTCGACGATGGCTCCCCAGTTCGATTCGTCTACGGAGATGTCGAGGAAGGCGGCGACGCGGCGTATCTGGCCCGGCAGATCCCGTTTCAAATCGGCGAAATGGACCAGCATGACGTTGGGCATATTCCTGATGCTCCACCAGCTGCGGACGTTTTCCCAGAACGGCCAGAAAGGATAGCCGTCCCGATCCATCCAGTCGCGCCAATATTGCCGGACATCGCTGGTCGGCGGCTCGATCGGAGGACCCACGCGTCCGGGCGTGTCGTTCAAGGCTTCGTACCAGGCCCGATTGGCATTCGCGTGGTGGTTGTACAGACTCCAGACCACGTCCCGCCCGTCGCGTCCGATGTAGATGTACTTGGCGCGAGGCGAGAATACGAGGGCGTCTACCGGCAAGTGGGTCTTGAGGAAACGCCTATGGGTCTGCGCCTCCACGACCGGCAGCTTTTCCGCTTTAGGCGGTACGCGCAGATCGAGCCACGGCGACATGGTCGCGACCTCGATACCCGGATCGCCGCCGAAGAGCAGTTGGCCAACGATCTGCTGCATCCAGGTCGTACCGGATTTCCCGTAAGTCGCGACGACGATGTCGTCATCCCGAAATGCAAAGTCGTTCCAGATCGTGGAATCGAAATGATGATTGTGGATCTCGCGAGCTTTTTTCGGCCATTCAACCGTCTGCGCCATGCGTTCATGTCTCCGGGGTGATTTTGGTTCTTCGAGAAGCGACTTTCCGATCTATTAATCAGGCCCGTAAATACCCTCCTGGTATTTCGGGCCGCCGCCCAGGCCCGGTACACGCCCGGCCTGGGCTCACGCGGCTTGTCGCCGCGCCGGGGCATCCCTGCCCCGGATTAACCCGGCCTATATTTATAGGCCGGGTTAATAGGCGAAGTCGGGTTCAGCGCCAACGACGTATTTCCCTAAGGTAAGCCTAATGACGATCGCTGAGCAACTCGCGCATGTCGATTCTCACCGAATTAAGGCGGCGACGCACGATGCAAAACCTTTCGCCTCTTCGGGCAGTTCGGCGCGTTCGGCCGGGAGAGTGGGATCGGAAAGCGTAAACGACCCAGCCATCTTCGGGCTGGCGCCGGTTGTGTCTACGCTTCCCGCGATGTTGAAGGAATAGGACTTCCCGGCCGGCAGAAAGCCGATACATCCTTCGATAGTGTTTCCGGTACCCGCACTGTGGACTATGGCGAATGAGCTCAGGAGAGCGAGACTTCCAACGATTCCGATCGTGATCAAGATAAGATTTTTCATATTTCTTCTTCTTTTTTGATGACTCGCGAGGCGGTCACCGAGCCGCGTCAGCGGCCCGGTGGACGACCAAGTTAGGGGTGGTATCCATCCGACAGTGTCTTCAGAAAAGCGACGATCGCATCCTCCTGATCGTCGGTCAGATGAAGATTGCCCAATTCGTCGGTGTTTACATTCACGGGAACTTCCGGTGCCGGCCAGCAGTCTTGAGCCAGCGCATCCGCTTCCGTCGTGAACGGATTGAGACAAGTCGGTTTGGCATCCCGAGTGTTGTAGAAATGAACGATCCCTTTCAAGCTCTTGAAATACCCGTTATGTGCAAAAGCCTTGACGAAACCCTCATACGGCCGCTTGTCGACGTTGCGCAGCGTGGGCACCTTTTGTTTGCCCAGGTTGGCCGGTGCAAATTGCTGATAATCCGAGCGGTTCGCCAGGAATTCGCCGAGACCGAGGTCGATCCAGCCAAAACCCGCGGCGTTGAACTCGGACTGGGTATAGAAGGGGTTGTCGGGATTGCGGGGCACGCCGATGTTGTCATAAGTGAAGTCGGTGAACAGCGGCGGCTGGCCGTTGGGACCCGGATCCACGACATGGCAGTTCACGCATTTTCCTTTGCCTTTAAATAGGTTAAGCCCTTTCTTCTCTTGCTTGGTCAGTTTGACCACGCCTTTTAGATAATAGTCGTATTTCGAGGTAAAGGCGTTCGACTCGGGCGAGGCCTCGAAGTCGGCGACGGAGCGCGCGATGCGGTCGAAAGCGGCGTCCACCTTGTCCGGATCGCAGGCATCCGATCCCCAGACTTGCTTGAAAAGGCTCGCGTAGGAGCTGCCGCAAACTCTCGAAACGACATCGGCCGGCGCGGCCAGGGCTTGCTCCAAGGGATTGAGGAAAGGGCCTTGTGCCTGGTCCGCGGCCGGGTTGCCCAGTTTTTCGCCAGTGGCGCGGCCGTCCCAGAAGTTGCCGCCGATGAATAATGCGTCCTTCTTTTCGATTACATAATGCAAGACCGGGCTGGGGGACGCATAGGCCGAACTGGGCGGTTTGCGGTTGCCGAATCGGCCGCTTATGGAACCCTCATACACCGTCCCGGCTGCGTTGAGCGCGGAGTCGGGGCCGGTCCAGCCCGCCTCGGGTGCGTGGCAGGCAGCGCAGGCCTGGTTGCCGTTGACGGATAGATTTTCGTCGAAGAATATGGACTTTCCCAACTCCTCGGATGGCGTCAATGCCTGCGTCACAACGGGCTCTGCCATCAGGCACAGGCTTAGCGCGTAAATGGTGACCGTCTTCTTGCTCATGTAATCTCTCCTCCTGTTTGAGATCATCCGACTACGTTGTACGTCAGCCGAATCCAAAATGTGACAGACGCTCAAGCGTCGGCCGATTTGTCCCTCTCCAATACCGCTTACCTCTATCGAGCATCGCACCGATTTGGCCCTTCACCGGTCTGCCGGCCACACTCGACAGCCGGTCTCGGGCCGATACGTCAAACCGCCGGCACTTGTCGGGTCACTTGGGCGTAGGTCAACTCGACGGAGCTAGAAAAAACGAGCTGAACGGCTGGTCAGGAATTGCAGCTCGAACAAGCTGGGAACGTCTCAATGAAAGCGAAATTTTCCGGTGCGATACCGCGCTAGGAAACGCCCAAAGAGCATGACGGTCAAGTCGGTGAAATACGGAAAACCTTGTAGGACTAGGCTTACACGCCAAACCCCCTCAAGTGAAGCCGGCTGGACGGGAAATCTTTCCTGACATGACCCGGCGGGAGACATGGCGGTAGGTCGGCAAGGGATTGCCGACTTACCGCTTATTTTCGTCTACATATTGAAGCGCGGCATTGTCCAATCCACTCTGCCAAGCTTTAGTGAAAAATGCCCACTAAAGACACGGTTGCGATGGGAAAGGCAGACGTGCCGCAAGCGATCACTCGTCGCCAAAAATTGGTCCTTTTGGTGACGAGGGCGCCCCAAAGGTTTTGGTAAAAAGGGCGGCGCAATCGCGTGGAAGCCTAATGGTTCGGCGGCGTCTGGGCTAATGCTGCGATTTCCCGTTTCGCCCGCTCGACGCCGTCGGGGTCGGCGTTCAGCGCGATGATCCGCTGCCAGTAGTCCGTCGCGGCTTGCGGGTTGTTCCGCAGGGCTTCGATGCGGGCCGCCGTCTCGAAGAAGGCGGATCGGGCTGACGGCGGGTAGGCATCCGGTCTCGTCTCGATCTGTTTTTCCAGGCGCGCCCGGGTGTCGAGAGCACGTTGCATGGAGCCGTACATGTCGACCTCGGCATCCGTATTCATCTGCACGAGCAGCACCGTGAAGTCGTCAGGCGCCTTTTGGGCGGCTTCGTCGAGGTCCTTCAGACAATCCCAGACCAGGTACAGCTTTTCCATGCCGAACAGCCATGGCGCGGTTCGGCCGGCGATCTTGCACTCGTTCGCCGCGAACCAGGCTTTCGCCGTCATATCGTCCGGATTTTCCTTGACGAGTTCCCGGAGCAGCGCGTCAGCCTCGTCGATCCGATTGTGCATGAAGTCCAGGCGCGCCAGTTCCAGTCGACTGTCGTAGTCGGTCTGATGCTCGACGGCCCGGCGCAGTTCGATGTCCGCCGAGGACCACGGCGTCTCCGGAAACTCCTTTCCGCAGCCGCCGATGAAGGCGGCCGCCGCCACGGCAAGCACTGTCTTCTTTTTCATCGTGAACACCTTCAGGTAGTTATCGAAATCAAAGGTAAAGGGCGAACCCGGAATACACGACGAAACCGAAGGGAATATCTTGGGTTTCCGATCCGGATGCGCCGCCGTAGTATTGGCCGCCCATGAGAATGGCCGCCCGGTCGAGTATCGGGTAACGCAATAATCCGCCGAGCAACACGCCCTGATCCTCGATTCCGTAACGGAGGAAGGCGCGGGCGTCCAGGTCGCCGATCAAATGGCTGTCGGAGATGCGGGCGAACAGATAGTGGCGCTGCATGCGGCCGAGCAGCGTGTTCGCCGTGCCCAGGAATCCGCCGGCCGCAGGCCCCAGGGGGGAGTCGAGCAGCGGCGTGCTCGATCCGGCGGCGTCTTCCAACCGGTCGAACTCCCCTTCGCTATAGCCTTCGCCGTTGTACAGATATTCCACGATAACGTTGACCAGGCTTTCGGTCGTGTACTGTCCGCCCAGTAGGAATTGCGGCCGCCATTCGCGTCGGTCGTCGCGGTCGAATACATAAAAACTCTCGGTTCCGCCGGGCAGGTCGATGCGTCGCGGCAGCGCCGTCCGGCGGCGGTCGCGCACGCTGAATTCGCCGTGCAGTTCGAGCTTGTCGCCGATCGCGGCCGAATAAGATCCGCCCACGAAATTCATGTCTCCGATACGGGCATAGGTGAGCGCCACGTCGCTGCTGGTGAACTGCTTGCGCAGGCGCAGGGCGTAGGCCCACTCGTAGCGGTTATCCGGTCCGTAGACTTTTTCCCGAGACTTATGGTTGAGCGTGTAGGCGCTGGCGCCCCAGCCGTCCTCCCCGGTCCAGTCGAGGCTGGCGTAGACCTCGCCGTTCCGCTTGTACGAGAAAACCCGGTCTTCGAAATTCAGCTCCTGGTCCTGGAACGGATTGCTGGGGTTCCAGATGTAGCCGGGCCCCCACTTGAAAATGTCGACGCCCCCGCTGAGCACCACGTTGTCGGAAACGTTCCAGTCGAGCGCCGCTGCCTGCGTGTAGAAGTCCGCATCCCCATCCGTGCTGCGTATCCGTTCCTGTCCCCAGAAATCGCCCCGAAGCGTGAAGGGGCCAGAGCCGTAAATGGGCGACAGGCGCAGCCCCAGGATGCCCGTGTGCGCCGGGAAATCCAGAATCCGCCCGTCCGGATTGAAGGGCGTGTCGGCACGGGGCGGCGCATACTGCCACGCGGCCTCGGCCTGTCCGCGAACGCCCACACCGCCCAGGTCGAAGGCCGGGGCCGAGGGGCTGAAGGAGGCTGCCGTCAGCATGAGAGCGATTGCGCCGTGGCGGGTCGATTTCATCTCAGCCTGCTGAGCGCCGACACGGTGAACCGGGAAACCGGGAGTTCGGTGACCTTGAACTGCGAATATTCCATGATGGTCTTCTTGCCCGCGCTCAAGGGGTTCTGGATCTCGATGGTGACCAATTGCTCCTTGCCGCCCAAGTCGGGAAGCTTCTCATAGCGCGTATAGCGCGCCGTTTTGAGCAGCTTTCCGGTAGCCGCGAAAAACTCCGCCTGGTAGGGCATGAAGTTCTTCTCCTGTATCCAGAGGTGCAGTTTGTCGTAGGTCGCAAGACTGTCGGGCTTGGCCTTCAGTTCGAGGACATGGCAGGGAATGCCGTCCACGGTCTCTTGCTTCAGGTAGGTCGGATCGTAGTCGCCGGAAAAATCGGTACTGGCGACGTCGCCGTTGGAGGCTTCGCCCAGCAGCCGCTGCTGTGGCGTGATACGGATGGGCTTGCTGCTCAAGGGCGAGTGGAACCAGAGATTGCTCTGATCCATCAGGAGCGCCTTGCCCCGCTCGCTGACCGGATCGGCGTAGATGATCAGCGAGGTGTGGGCATTCAGGATCTCGGCCTTGAGCAGAAAGATCTTTTCGGCCTCGTCGGGCTCGATGCTGCGCAGCTTGAGTTCGAAAGCAAACGATTTGCCTTTGAAATTGCGGTATTCGTCGGCTTTCCGAAGCAATTCGACTGCCGACGGAGTTTCGCCCGTCGGCATGTCTTCGGCCGCCACGGAAGCGGACAAGGCCAGCAGCAGAGCGCCGGTCACGAAGGATAAAACGGATTTCATGGGTGTTTCCTCACGAATGGGTAGTGATCAAACGTATCTCAGAGCATCGACGATGGATTTCCGAGCCGCCTGCATGGCCGGCACCAGGGTGGCGAACAGGGCGATCAGGGCGACCGCGCCGACCGAACCGGCCCAGATCCAGGGAACGTACGCGATGCGGAGCGGATAGCCCTTGGATGATCCGGGAGGCGGCGGCATCATGATCTCGAGGGCATTCAGCGAATAGGTCAGGGCGATACCTGCGAGGACGCCCAGTACGGCGCCGAGGACGGCCAGCATCAGGCCTTCGGTCAGGAACTGCCGGACGATGCCGCCGCGATGGGTGCCCATGGCGCGCAGCGTGCCGATCTCGGCGGTGCGCTCCATGACCGTGACGATCATGGTGTTGGCCACGCCGAACACCACGACCACATAAATCACCAGATTGATGAACAGGAAAAAGCCGTCGTATAGATCGACCACCTTCTGGTAGAAGGTGGCCAGCTTATGCCATTCGATCCATTCGATGCCGAGGTCTTGCGCCCGGCTGCGGTCGGCCACGTCCGCCACCACCGCGTCCAAGGCCATGGTCTCGTCCAATAGCGCCACGACGGTGTCCACCGACTGGGTATTGAGAAGTTGCTGCGCGTGCGGGAGCGTCATCATCATGGCGGCATCGTCGTATTCCTTGGCGAAGCTTTGGAAGATGCCCTGGACCGTCACGTCGACCGCATTCATCACTCCGTTGACGGTGGACGCGAGCAGCGAGAGCTGGTCGCCGACCTTGACGTTGAGCGCCTGAGCCAGACCTTCCCCGAGCAATACGCCCTCGGGTTCCTCCTCGTCCAGATCGGTGCCGTCTATGATCGTCAGCGCCGAGTTGATCAGCGTTTCCGTCTCCGGGTCGACGCCGCGCACGATGGCCGCCTGGCTATTCTTTTCGTTACCCAGGAGCGCGGTAAACTCGAGCCTGCGCGAAGTCATTTGTACGTGGGGGTTGCTCTCCAGGAGCGCCTTGACCCGTTCGGCCTGCTCCAGCGGCATGCGGTAGCGGTCGGGGTCTTGCCTATGGTTCGCTTCGTAGCCCGCGCGGTGGATTTGGAGATGCCCGTACTGGCTGCGAATCACGGATTCCCGAAGGCCAATATAATTGGCCTCGACGAAACCGCCGAACAGGATGATTCCGGTGACGCCCGAAAGAATCGTCAGCAGGGCGAACAGCGAACGACGCTTGTGGCGGAGAATGTTGCGCCAGGCAACCTTGATCAGAAACATGCCGCCGTCCTCCCCTGAGTTCCCGCCGTCGCGTCGTTCTCGATCTTGCCGTCCCGCAGCAGGATGCAGCGTTCGGCATTTTCCAGAAGTTCCCGGTTATGCGTGCAGATGATCACCGTCGAGCCCTGCTCGCGAGAGAGGTCCAGCATGAGCTGTATGATCGCTTCGCCGGTAGTGGAATCCAGATTGGCCGTCGGCTCGTCCGCGATGAGAAGGCGCGGATGATGGACCAGCGCGCGAGCGATGGCGACCCGCTGCCGCTGCCCGCCAGAAAGCTCGTTCGGATAGTGCTTGGCGTGTCCGCGCAGCCCCACGGCCTCGAGCATGCCTTCGACCCGGCTGCGGCGTTTATTGGCGCTTTTCTCGCCGTTCAGGAGCAAGGGATATTCCACGTTTTCGAATACCGTCAGCACCGGCAGCAGATTGAAATTCTGAAAAACGAAGCCGATGTAGCGCGCGCGGAAGTCGGCCAGCGCGCGATCGTCGGCGGAGGCGACATCGCGTCCCGCGACGACGATACGTCCCTGATCGAAGCGGTCGAGACAGCCGATGATGTGGAGCAGCGTCGATTTCCCGCTGCCCGAGGGGCCGCCGAGAAACAGGCGCTCGCCTTCGTTCACGGCGAGGGAGACGCCGCGGAGCGCATGCACCTGGCTCTCGCCGAGCCAGTAGGTCTTGTGCAATTCGTTGATTTGAATGAAGCCCATAGGTTTTTCGTTCTCGCCTTATTCGATCGTGGTCTTTGAAACTCGCGGCATTCCCGTGTCTAGATGATCAAACCGTCATCCACCCGCAGCACTTGCCCGGTCATCCAATGGCCGCCGCGAGCGAGATGCAGGATATTGGCGGCGAGATGACCCGGATTGCCATGCCTGGCAAGCCCCATTACCTTGAACAACATTTGTTCGTGGGCCGTGAGCCGGGCGCCGGTATCGATGCCTTCGATGAAGCCGTGGCAAATGACGTTGACGGCGATCCGGTAGCGGCCGAGTTCCTTGGCCAGGCATTTGCTCATGCCGATCAGCGCGCCGCCCGCCGTGGACCCGGCCAGAAAGCCTTCGCGCCCGCTGCTGGCGGCGGCGTCGCAGATCACGATCACGTTGCCTTCGACGCCGTCTTTGGCCATTCTCGGCGCGAGCGCGCGTACCGCGAGGAACAGCCGCTGGCTCGCAGTTATCGCTTCCGTCAGCACCTCGTCCGGATCGGGCTCGGCCGAGGCCTGGCGCACGCGGTCGAGAAAGACCAGCGCATCGATTCCGCCGAGCGCCGCGTGCGCCGCTTCGGCCGATCGTTCCAGACGTTCCGTCGCCGATTCGGCATTCGTCGCGTCCGAATCCGCCGAGTGGTGGACTGCGGCGCCTTGCGCGGCCAGCATGTCCGCGAGTGCGCCGGCGTAGGTTTCGCGCCCCAGGAGCCAGATGCGGGGATGGCTTACCATGTGACCAGCCCCCCCGTGACGTTCAAGACCGTTCCGGTGATGAAGCCGGCTTCGGCCGAGGCGAGGAACAGGGCGGCACCGACCAGATCATTAGGGGTGCAGCTGCGCTTGATCGGCGTGCTGCCCATGATCGCGGCGCGCACCTGGGGTTTCATGACATCGGCGATGCCGCCGTCGAGGACCTGAGGCGCAATGCAGTTGGCTGTCCAACCGCGGCTCGCGATTTCCCGCGCCAGTCCCTTGGTGTAGGCGATGACCGCGCCTTTCGCCGCCCCGTACAGCGAACGCATGGGTTGTCCCACCAGGCCGGTGATCGAGGTGATATTGATGATGCGGCCGCAATCCCCGGCGGCGCATCTGCGCCGCATTGCCTCGCACAGGTAGACGACCGGCGCCAGATTGTCTCGCAGCATGAGGTCCGCATCGCGTTCGGTCAGCATCATGATCGAATCGTCGCGCGCCGTGCCGATGCAATTGATCAGGACGTCCACGCCCCCCAGCCGATCGAACGCCCGATCGAACAGGTTTTCCGCCGCTTCGCGGTCGGTCAGGTCGGCCTGCGCCGGAAAGGCGCGGGATTGTCCCAGCTCCGCGTTGATGCGCTCGGCCAAGCGCTCGGCGGGGCCGCCGCTCCGATGGTAATGGAGGCAGACCCGTGCGCCCGCGTTGGCGACGGCTGCGGCGATCGCGGCACCGATGGCGCCGCTGGCGCCGGCGATCAGCACGCGGCGTTCGGCGAGCGATGCCGGGCCCGATCCGGTGACGGAGCCGCCCGTCGCTCGGTTGGTGTCTGTATTCGGCATGATGAGTCGATGTCCTTCCGATGCGTAAGCTTTAGCGGTTTTCGGCGAGGATTTTCTCCGCCTCGGCGAGCTTGCCGCGGGCGTCCGCCAGGTGCTCCGCCGGGCACTCCCGGGATTCGCACAGCGCGAGATAATGTTTGAAGTCGACCACGGCGAACGAGGTCCGCTTCAGGAAGACCGGCAGCTCCATGCTGTTGTAGGCACGAGTCAGGCGCACCACGAGATTGTCGGGATCCTTCTGCACGGCCTTGTCGAGCAGGCGCGTACCGGACTTGACGAAAAAGGTCTGCTTGCCCGGATCGGTTTCGAACAGGGCTTTCATGGTGATCACGCTGCCCAGCCAGCCGGCCACCTCCTGATCGTCCGGGTGCAGCTTCTGAGCCTGCTTTAAATACTGCTCGGCAGTCTCGACCCGCTGCTTGTCGGGTGCGGTGCGGCTGATCTGATGCAGGATGATGCCCGCGGATTTCAATGCCTCGAAATCGTCCGGGTTCTGGCCGAGGGCGGTTTCGTATTTCGCCAGCGCGTCTTTGGCCTCGGCGCCCTTGAGGTAGATCACGTCGGCCGCGAAGCCGCAGGTGCCGACGGAGGCGAGCACGAGAACGGAAAGCAGTCGTTTCATTGACATCATGGTTCACTCTCTTCTGGATGGTTGAACGGGATACGGCGATAGAAACCGGCTAGATTTCTTCCAAAACGATTCGGGCATCGCTGCTGGCCTCCATGCCTGTCCATACGGCGGAATAAAGTCCAGCGATGCCGAACGAGTCGCTGTGCGCGAAGACGACGTTGCCGAACGGCTGCTTGGCGGCATTCAGGATTTCGTCCATGCCGGGCGTACACCCGACCATCGGATGTCCCCAGCGGTGCAGCCGAACCGTCTCGATGGCGCCGCGACTTCGGGGCAGAATGGCGTTGAGGTCGGCCACGATGCGCGCGGCGAGCTGCTTGGCCGAGCCGCCGAACAGTTCGATGCGGCCCGCGCTGCCGGGATACGGGACGTACACGGTCAAATGGCTCGATCCTTTCGGATCGCGATTGCTCCGCAGCCAGTCGGCGGCGACGATGAAGCGGCTGAACCTCGATGCGCTGGCGGTCTCGAAGGCGGGCGCGACCCGTCTCGACAGCTCCACCTGGGCGACCAGGTAGGCGTTGTAGCGAAACCGATCGTAGACGTCCGGCCGCTCCTCGCGTAAGCCAACCACGGCATGTTTCGCGAACACCTTGGGGACGGCCATCACGGCACAGCGGGCCTCTATGGTTTGCAGCGAACCGTCGTCCGTGCATCCCGTCACCCAAACCTTTCCGTCCGGACGGTTCTCGACCCGGATCGCGGTGAATCCGGTCATCAAGGCGTTCGGGCGGATCGCTTCGCAGCGCTCGCGCAGAATATCGGAGATGGCGCCGTGTCCGCCGGGCAGGGTATAGGCGGGCGCCGGGAGATTCGAAAGCAGGTAGAGGGCGATCCAGGCGGAGACATCCTCGCCGGTTTCGCCGAGACGGGAGCTCAGCATCAGCTTCAGGAAATGGCTCACGGCTTCCGGGTAGCCTTTGTCCGCGAGATACCGGCTCAGCGTGATGCGGTCGAGCTGGCGGATGTCCGCCCGATTGTCGGCGCGCGGAAAGAAGATGCCGTCAATGGGGTGGCGCAGCGCCGCCAGATCGTCGCGCACGCGGCGGAACCCCTCGCGCTCCCGCTTCGAGAAGGGGAGATGGCGCCAGCCGTCTTCCGCCAAGGGGTCTTCGACCAGGCGGCCGCGGACATGATAAGCCAGTCTGGGGCCCAGAACGGGCTCGAACGGCACGTCCAATTCCCGGAAGAAATCGATGAAAGGGGACACCGGGCCCTGGCTGACCAGCGCCCCCAAGGGATAATGGATACCGCGGCTTTCCCGGCGCCGCGAGTTGCCGCCGAGCGCGTCCTCCTTTTCGACTAGCAGGCAATCGTACTCGCCGAGCCGATATAGTGCGGTCAGCCCCGAAATGCCGCCGCCCACGATGACGATATCCTTGCGCAGAGAAGGCTCGGGGACCTTGAAGGAAACGCCGTCCCGAACCTGATGCGTGACCCCGAAGTGGTCGACTTCGTCGAAGGCATCAGGAAGCCTGACGAGGTTCGGCCGGCCTTTGGCGTCGACGCGGAAGGTCGCCCCGGCACCCAATCCGAGTCCCCCGAGGACGGCCAGTGCTTTCAATGCGGAACGACGGTTCATGACGAAAACTCGACCACAAGGTCCGCTTTGGCGACCAGGACGCCGTCCTGATTGACGAAGCGGCAGGCGACTTCAGTCGGCAGGCGATCGCTTCCGGTAGGCACGCATTCCACCTGAATAGTCTGGGACGGCAGCACCGGTGCGAGAAACTTTTGCCGCACGATGCGGCGGATGCGGCAGGGACGGCCGTAGGTCTCGGTCAGAGCCTTGCGGGCGAAGGCGAGCAGCAACACGCCCGGCAGTATGGGATTGCCGGGAAAGTGGCCCGTGAATACCGGTTGTTCGCCGGAGACGACATAGGATTTCGTAGTCATGGCTCAAGCTCCCGTGACCGTGAGCCTGCCGGCGGCGACGACGGCGTCGCCCTGAAGTGCCCGGAAGCCGCCCCGGCAGAGCCCGCCGAAGCGGGCTTCGATGCGGACTTCGATACGGATGTCCCGTTCCGGATCGGCGGGTGCATTGAACTCCACTTGCTCGAATCCGAGGAGCAAATGGCGGGCATCCTCGCGCGATTCAGGGCGATCCGCGTCGGTGGCGAGCACCACGCCCATGATCTGCGCGGCGCTTTCCAGCACCAGTTCGTCGGCTAGATCGCGCCCGGTCCAGTCGTTCCATAGGATCCGGTCCTCGGCCAAAGTGACGTGACCGGTCCCGGCCGCGCCCGGTGTCTCGATGTCGATGTAGTTCGGCATCAGGATGGGGTGACGGTGAGGCAGGAGGGATTCGATGTCGGAACGTTCGAGTCGCATGGCTCTGGGTCCTATGCCGCGCAGTCGCAGCCGACGACCACGGAGACGTGGCTGCCGCCGACGCCCGATCCGTGGTGCAGGAAGCGGGATACCCGCTCCCGTGCGGTGCTGTAGTTGAGAAGGGAGGCAATGCCTTCGTCGTAGTCCACGCCCTCGTTCATCGCCGGGACGACTCCGCGCTGGGCGCAAGCGATGCCCAAAGCCAGGCGCAGGACGCCGGAGGCGGCGAATTCGCCGGTATAAGCCTTGATCGCCGAAACTCTCGCCGAGGAGTCGCCGAGCGCCTGCCGCCAGACCTCCGCGTCCGAGCGATCCAGGTTTTTGCCGCCGTTGGCGGGGCTGGATACCCAGTCCATATCGGCGAGTTCGCACCCGGCTCGAGTCAGCGCCTGATCGATCGCCGCGACGGCCCCATCGGAATCGTGGCGGAACGCGTCCTTGGCCGACGATCGCAGGCCGATGCCTTCGATGGTTCCGAGAATCTTCGCCCCGCGCTCCAGCGCGGCTCGTTCGGTCTCCAACAGCAGGGCTGCCGCGCCCTCGCCCAGGGTGAAGCCGGAACGGCGGCGGGCGAACGGGTAGGAATTCTTGTCGCCGGCCAGTCCCATATCGTGGAAGGCTTCCACCAGCGCCGGGCTGAGCTCGTCGGCGCCCACCACCAGGATGCGTTCGGCGAGCCCCTGGCGGAGCATCATGGACGCGTACAGAAGCGCATACTCGCCGCTGACGTCGACGCCGGTGACGGTGGAGTTGGGGCCGGCCACGCCGAGCTCGATCGCGGCGAGGCCGGCGCTGGCGTTGTACACCGTGGTCGGGAAATGGGCGGGGCTCAGGGTCTTGATGCCGTCGCGCAGGAACTTCTTCTGATGCTCCACGACGCTGTTGAGGCCGGAAAAACCGGTTCCGACCAGGAGGCCGCAGTCCCGGCGCAGGTCCGACGGCAGCTCCGCGTTAGCCAGTGCCTGGCTGCCGGCCGCGATGGTGTAGCAATTGATCGGGTCCATCCGCCGCGCCTTCTTCGGGTTCAGGTAATCGGCGACATCGAATCCCTGAACGGCGCCGAGGCGGCGTTCCGGTCCGAAGCGGTCGGTCTCCGCGAGGCCGGTCTTCCGTTCGGCCGTCGCCCGGACGGCCGTATCGACGTCGGAACCCAAGGGACTCACGATACCGATGCCGGTAATGACGATCTGATCAGTCATGACGAATAACTCCGTTAAAAGGGTGTGAGGTTGCCGCGGCGGGGATCGAACCATTCGCCGTGGCCGGGCACGACGAAGTCGGCCTCGGCGACACGGCGGCGGGAGGCCAGCAGCCGTTCCCGATCGTGGACGATCAGATGATGATCGACGCCCGTGGCGAGAAAGTCGTCCAAGGACAGCACCGCATCGCCGGCGATCATGCAGGCGCCCTGTTCGGTGTCCACCCAGAGGCCCATCTGGCCGGGGCAATGACCGGCCAGGTCCACGGTGGCGACGTGCGGCGAGAGTTGCTCGCCAGGGTCGCAGAGATGAAATTCGGGTGCACGGTCGGACGATTCGAAGTCGTAGCGCGAATCCGTGGCGAGACGCAGGAATTCGCGCAGAAACACCGGCGCGATGAGCTCATGGCTCTCCTTGAGGAAGGCCTTGTAAGCTGCGCGGTCTTCCCGGTAGCGCATCAATTCGCACACGAATCGATATTCCTGTCGGGGGACATGAATCCGCCATCCCCGGCACTCGGGGGCCAACGCCTGGTAATGGTCGAAATGCAGGTGCGTGAAATAGGCGTCGGTGATGCCGTCCAGACCGAAGCCGACCACGCCGCGCAAGGCCGCGTCGAGTTCCGCCGCCGTGGCGAAGTCGCCGTCGTCCACCAGGAAGCGCCGCGGCCCGTCGACGACCAGGGTCGCGCTGGCGCGAAGCGTCAACCGGGTGGGGCGGTTCAAGCGGTAGACCCGCGCGTTCTCAGACACTGAGACCTCCGTCCACGACGATCACCTGGCCGGTCATGTAGCTGTTTTCGGGCGACGCCAGGAAGCAAGCGACACGGGCGACTTCCTCCGGGGTTCCGGCGCGGCCCATGGGAACCGACTTGATCAGCGGCTCGAGCTGTTTCGGATTCATGCCGGCCAGCATGTCGGTGTCCACGAATCCGGGCGCCAGCGCATTGACGCTGATGCCGTAGCGGGCCAGTTCCTTGGAGAGCGAGCGGGTCATGGCGATGACACCGCCCTTGGAGGCGGCATAGTTGGCCTGCGCCGGCGTTCCGATCAGGCCGCTGATCGACACCACGTTGACGATACGCCCGAAGCGCCGCCGCATCATGTCCTTGACGACGGCGCGGGACACCAGGAAGGTGCCTTTCAGATTGGTGTCGACCACGTCGTCGAAAGCCGCCTCCGACATCATGGCGAGAAAACCGTCGCGGAGTATGCCGGCATTGTTGACCAAGATCTCGATCGGTCCGAGATCGCCGGTCACCGCCTCGACCATGGATTCCACCTCGGCGGCCGCCGCCACGTTCGCCGGATAGGCGCGGGCGGTTCCGCCGGCCTCGTGGATTTCCCGGCAGAGTTCTTCCGCCTTGTCGCGGTTGCTGGCGTAATTCACGGCCACTTTGCAGCCCGCCTCCGCGAGCGCTTTGGCGATGGCGCGGCCGATGCCGCGCGAGGCGCCGGTCACCAGCGCGACCTTGTCTTCGAATCCCATGATTTCACCCTTCATAGCGTCTGAAAATCAAAGAGGTGTTATTGCCGCCGAAGGCCAGGGAATTCGACATGGCGTATTCCATCGCGTGATTGCGGGCCCGATTCGGCACGTAGTCGAGATCGCATTCGGGGTCCGGCGTCTGGTAGTTGAGCGTCGGCGGGGCGAACTGGCCTTGCAGGCTCAGCACCGTCGCGGCGGCTTCGATGGCGCCGGCCGCCGACAGCGTGTGGCCGATCATCGGCTTGATCGTACTCATGCAAAGCCCGTCGGGTTTTTCGCCGAAGACGCGCTTGACCGCGGCGGTTTCCGACTTGTCGTTGAGCTGCGTGCCGGTGCCGTGGGCATTGATGTAGCGTATCTGTTCCGGCTGTACGCTCCCTTTCCGGAGCGCCATATCCATCGCGCGGGCCATGCCGTCCCCTTCGGGATGGGGGGCGGTGATGTGGTTGGCGTCCGAGGTCAGGCCGTAGGAAACGAACTCGGCAAGGATCGGCGCCTTGCGCCGCAAGGCGTAATCCATGTCCTCCAATACCAGTACCGCCGCCGCCTCGCCGAGGACGATACCGTCCCGGTTCAGATCGAACGGCCGACTCAGCGTCGGACTCAAGGCGCCGAGCGCGTTGAAACCGGACAGGGTCACGTAGGAGGCCGCCTCGACTCCGCCGGCGAGCATCACGTCGGCATAGCCCTCGCGGATGAAATCGGCGGCGTAGCCCAAGGCGGTGGCGCCGGACGAGCATGCCGTCATAATGCTGCTGCGCGGCCCCTGGAAACCGAAATAGGCGGCCACCACATTGCCGGCGTTGTCCGGATTGGTGGTGAGCAACCGGGACGGGCGCCTCGGTTCATGCCGAATGGCGCGGGTTACGTAGGCCTCCGTGTCGGCGACCGCTCCGCCGCTCCCGAGAACCACGCCCGTTCCGGCGCGAACTACCGAATTGGCCGGGAGGCGCGCCGAATCCACGGCTTCCTGGGCGGCGACCAGGGCATACAGATCGACCGACGAATAGTGCTTTCTCGCGCGGCTTCCGATACCCGCCGGGACCTCGAATCCCTCGATCTTGCCGAGCTGATTCGAGGCGAAGCCCTCGGTGTCGTGCCAGCGGTTCTCCTTCACCCCCGAGCGGCCGAGCCGGAGCGAGGCTTCGAACTGGCTGGCGTTATTGCCGATCGGGCTGACTATCCCTATGCCCGTGATAGCGATGCGTTTCATGGATACTCCCCTGCGGACTTAACCGGTAGCTTGTGGCGAGCTCAGGCTTTTGCCGCGATCAGCTGACCGATGTGGTCGGCCAGAGTGTTGAGGGTACGGAAGTGGGCTTGCACCTCCTCGTCCTGTTTCAGCTTCACGCCGAAGGTCTGTTCCACGCCGAGCACGATGTCGATCACGTCGATGGAGTCGATGTTCCATCCTTCCGGATCGAACAATCCGTCATCGTCGCCCGCATTGATCGCGGCGATATCCATGTTCAGGCGGTCAGCGAAGATGTTTTTCAGTTCGGTCTTGATTTGCTCGTTTTGCATGGCTTTTTTCCTCGTTTGGGGTTAAGAGTGTTAGAAGACAGTCAATGGGTCTCTTTTTCGAACGCGTTCAACAGCTTTCGAATCGGCGGAATCGCGCGGAGCCTTCTGATCACCCGATGCCACGGCACCGGCGCGATCATCCGCGTCAGAACGGAAGACTTGAAGGACAGGGTTCTCGGGATGATGGCGTGCTCGGGACACGACTGCGAACACAATCCGCAGCCGATGCATTCGGTCGAAATGGCCACTGAGTCCAGCCGAGCGGTTTGTCGGTCCCAGGACGGCACGATGGCCGGGCAATCGACCTTCAGGCATTCCCCGCACTGGGTGCAAAGATCGGTTTTGATCGTGTACCGGTAATTGGTCGGCCCTTTCCGCGGCAATCCCTGCACGCAGTCGCCTTTGACCACCATGACGGACAGGCGGTCGGACGCCAGGAAGGCATCCAGGGTGGATTCCAGCTGATCCACGTCCAAGGCATCGACGACGGCGAATTCGGGCACGCCCAGTGCGTGTAACAGGCGCTCCCAATCGTCACGCTTGAGCGGCCGATTGGTGAGCTGGAAGCCGGTCATGGCCGTTCCGGCATTGTCCAGGATTAGGATGGTTCCCGGTATCTTCGCCGTCACGGCGGTCAGTAGCGACGGGATGCCGGAATGAAAGAAGGTCGAATCCCCGATCACGGCGATGCAGGAGCGCGCCGCCTCCGGACCCATGGCGGCAAGGTAGCCCTGCAGGATGCCGAGGCTTGCCCCCATGCACAGATTCGCATGCAGCGCTCCATGGGGTTCCAGCGCACCCAAGGTGTAGCAGCCGATGTCGCCGACCACATAAAGATCGCGCTTGCCCAGCGTATAAAAGATCCCGCGATGAGAGCAGCCGGCGCAAAAACCGGGGGGGCGGGGCGGCAGTGGAAGTCCGGAGTGGCTTTCCGGCGTCGTAACCTGGTGCCGGATCGGGATGACTTTTCGCTTGTGGCCGATCCGTTCCTGCAGACGTTCCGCGATCTCCGGGATGTCCGGACTCTCGAGATGTTTAAGGGAAAATTCGCCGACCCCGTCGAAATGGGGACGCGCGGCGACGTTGACGCCCAGGGCGCGGATGCGCTGTTCCAGGAAGCGGCTCGATTCCTCGACCACCAGAATGCGGTCGCAGCGGGCGGCGAACTCCAGGATCGCTTCTTCATTCAAGGGGTAGCTCATGCCGGCCTTCAAAATCGGCGCCCGTCCCTCGAACAGTTCGCGGACGGCATGATAGGGAAAGCCCGTCACCACGATGCCGTAGGGATATTTTTCCAGGCGTTCGGCCGGCATCAGGGTTTGCATGAACCACCGGCTCCAGTGTCCGTTGGCCAAGCGGTCGATTCTCCGCACCAGATCCTTGTGCCTGGCCGGGACGAATGCCGGCAGCAACAGGTACTTCTCTATCGGGGCGGCGAAGCCCAGATTCGGGAGAACTTGGCGTCTCGCTCCCATCACCGTTCTGGATGTGCCGTAGCAGATCGGGGTCGTAACCCTCACCACGACGGGGACGTCGAACTGCTCGCTGATTTCGAAAGCGAGTCGCGGAAAGATCAGCGCCTCGTCGATATCGGAAGGTTCGAGCACGGGGACGTGCGCCGCCTGGGCAAGCTGCCTGGTGTCCTGCTCGTTCTGCGAGGCCTTGGCGCCCGGATCGTCGCCGACGACGATGACCAGTCCGCCGCGGGTGCCGGTGTAGGCCACGTTGAAGAACGGATCGGCCGCCACGTTCAAGCCCACGTGCTTCATCACCGCCAAGGCGCGCTGCCCGGCATGGGCGGCGCCGATGGCCGCCTCCAGGGCGACCTTCTCGTTGGCCATCCATTGGGTCTTGATTTCGGGAAAGCGCAGGAGGCCTTCCACGACCCCGGTGACCGGCGAGCCGGGATACGAACCCACGAACGCGGCACCCGCTTCCCATGCGCCGCGCGCAACCGCCTCGCAACCGTTGAGAAATGCCATGTTCAAGCCCTCGCTTCGGATCGCTTCGTCTTGCGCAGATGGTCGACGTACCGCACCGGGGTATCCGGGGCGTTCCATCGGGCTATCTGGCTCAATACCCGGCTGGGACCGACTTCCACAAATTCGCGGTAGTGCTCCGAACGGAGATTTCGAACCAGTTGTTGCCACAACACGGTTTGGCAGGGCTGGCGCGTAAGCGTGGCGAAAACTTGATCGGCGGACAGCAGCCGCTCGCCGGTGATATGCGACCACAAGGCATGTACCGGCGCGGCCACGGTCAAGCCCAGTTCGGCAGCCCGCGCGGCGACTATTTCGGCGACGCGCCACATGCGGATCGAGTGGAAGGGGATACGGGCATCGATGTCGTCCCGGCGAATCAATGTCCCCTCGAGCATGCGGCACAGCTGCTCGATGTCTTGTTCGCTCCCGTACACCACGATCTGGTAAGCGCTGTTGATCGCGAGCACTTCCACGGAGAAACGGTGAGCGAGACTATGGGCCCCGATGGGGGTGTTGGTGGTGATGACCGAGATTTTTCCGGTGTTCTCCGCGAATTCGTCCCAAGCGACGCTGAACATCGCCTGAAGCCAACGGAACGACATTTCTTCGGTCAATGAACAGGCAGCCACGGCTGCGGCGTAAAAACCCAGGCTATGGCCGCAACAGCCATAGTTCGCGTCGGGGCTGGATTGCCGTACGACGCGCCACCACAGGAGGTTGAGAGCGTGTATCCGCAGCTGGTGCAGGTTTTCGCGCTCCCGATCGCTAGCTCCGTGCTCGGTACCGAGATCGCAGCCGACCAGCTCGCTCCAAGCGGCCAGGAGCTCTTCCGACCACGGATGGTGAATCCGGAATTTCTCGATCATGCCGGGGTAATCCGCCCCCAAACCTGGAAACATGTAACAACAAGGCATCGGTCGATTCTCGGTTCTGATTAAACGTTGGCTTCGGCGAGTTCCGCTTCGCCATATTCGGGGTGGACGCAGTCGGATGATTTTTGACGATTGGAGAGAGGCTTATTGGATGCTTCGCTGTAGAACCGCAGGAAACCCCATTCCATCGCCCGGATGTTCTTGTGCGCGGTACGTGGCGCCAAAGCGCCGAAGGCGAGCGTCTTGGCGCGTTGGATGTCGAGGTCGAAGGCGGCGCAGAAGAATCCGAGCATGGCGCTGGATGCATAAACCGCTTCCATGCGCTCGGATAGATGCCATTGCGCCAGGGGAATCAGCGCGCAGTGAGCGCCTCGCCCTTCCAGTTCGCGCAGGATTTCCTGCGTGTCGGCGTAGGCGTACTGCTGGAGCCCGCCACAGATGGTTTCGATGCGTACATCGGAAAGAAGGCACCAGGAGCCGGGCCGCAGCCGGTCGCGATACCGAAGCGCCTCAAGGGGTTCCAGGCCGATCAGGATGTCTACGTCCGATACGGCCAGGGACGGCGCGCACACCGAACGACCAGCGATCAGCGTGGCGGCGGTGCTTGCACGGCGTTGCGCCACACCGCGCTGCTCCGCCGTACACACATGGCAGTACCGGTCGGCGATCAGGTCGCGCAGTCGCCGGGTCAGGTTGGCCACACCTTGTCCGCCGATACCTACCATGAGGATGCGAAGATCCTCTGGCAGTTCGCCGGGATGGAAGCGGTACGCTTCTGCCGTGTTCTCGGGGTCCGATGCCGACTGGCCACGGTCTTCCCACTGGATGAACTTGTTCCAGTCATTCCGAAGGCGCACGGCGGATGGACGTCTCGCTATGCTCATTTCGCATGCTCCTCTTCATATTGAAGTTCGTTTTCGTTCCTCACAATTTCACATCGGGTAAACGCTCCAAGGAGCGGCTGGAGAGTTGTCTCTCCGTCCGTGTGTTCTTGTTGAGGAGTTCTTAGGCGCAAGAGTCTATAGGGTGGGATGTTAATTAAATGTGACATATTCACGCGATAGCACGCCTTGTTGCGCCACGGCCGTCTGTAGGGCTTTTCCAAAGGCAATGCCGATGAGCCTACGCAGGTTGATCAGGACCGGTCGGCGAACGGCGTTGAGGACCGATATGTACAGACAGACACCGTTGGACGTTTTGCCGGTTCCAGGCGAGTGCCTCGTGCGCTAGAGCGTTTTTTCATCGCGCTCGTACGGCAAAACCGGCTTGGCGGAAGTCGTTGGCGCCTTCGGCTCGGGTGAATGGATTCAAGCATTCGTAGGTCGGCAATCCTTTGCCGACGAACCCGTTGGCCCAACGGCACCGTCGGGAAGGGTTGCGGCTAAAGCGACCGTTTGCGATTGGAAGGGCAGCTCTGGCGCTCCCAGAGATGCCGTTTGCGATTGGGAAGGGATTCCCGATCTACGCGCGAATGCCGGTACAGTCGGTATGAAAATGCTCTAAAAACAAAAAAGAGCTTCTGAAAGGCCTAGAATCTCTTGCTGAATCCGACATGGCGAAACGAAGTACCGCTGAGGCGCGGAATCGCTTCATGAAAATACGATAGCACCACGAAAAACGAGCAATACCGAAGGGAAGGCAGCGATCGCGGCGTATTGAGTCGCCGCGCCATAGCGGCTTGATATGGCTGTTCGAGTCAAAACGCGGCGAACAGGTAGTTCAGTGCCGGACAGAAACAAGAATGGGTTGACACCGCAATTTGTCAGCAGACTTTCCGCCGGCACTGCGTCTTCGACAGCTTACTTTTGTATGGGAACAGCATTCAAAACGGAAAAGTCCGAGGCTTGAATCTCGGCGACGCCGCTGAGCCTGGTATCGGTCCCTGTGGCAGTGAGCCAGCAGGAATAGGCCAGGTTGCCCTGGATCGGCGCGACAAAAGCGCAATACGTGGCAGGTTGAAGTTCGGCGTCACAAGTGTCGCTAGAGGGAGCGACGGTCTCGTTAGTGTTCGTGAATATCTGGCGTTGCGTGATTGTCACCGGGGACAAGCCGTAATTGAAGATTCGGCAACTGATATTCCCGCCTACAGAGCCGGGACCACCATAGGCCGGACCTCCGGCGAAGATTTCTGCCTGTGCGGTTCCGCAGAAGCCGATGAGAGCAGCAAGCGCAGCAAATGTAAGACGAACGTTCATGGCAATCTCCTTTGCTCACTAACGATGGGTCCTATAAAGGGTTGCTTTGGTTAAACTCGGGTGAATTCAATTAGCCAAACGCGGCAACCCTTAGCAAAATTATCTAAATAGCATCGTTGAGCCGGTCCGTATATCGGTAAGATTACAGCGAAGTTAATCTAATGAATCAGGGACAAAAGCATCTGGCCGGCACCCTGCGAGATCCGCAGAGCTTCAAGTTCTATGCCCTACGAGTCGACCTTTGCAAACTCATGCGAGCCGGCTGGAGGCTTACGCGTGAGGCAGTTGTCAACCAAGATTTGACAACGCCAAGTCGGCGCCGGCTGCATCACTGATGTCCCTGAACGCATCGGCAAACGGAGCGCAATCCGGAACTGAAAGCTGGCGTGACTTCAGACAGAACGGCAGTACCCACAGCCGCAGCCTTTCCACTTTGGGGAACTCGAACACCGGGAGCGGCCGGTCGAACGTGGCCGTCTTGGGGTAGATGAGGACGACATCGCCCCGACCGTCCAGGTAGCTCTGGCCGTAGGCCTGCAACTGGTAGAAGTCACTTTGCGAGAGGCCGTACTTGTCCGTGCCATTCGCCTTTAGGCCGTCCAGCAGCTTCCACTTGGAATCTAGCACCAGCGTGTCCCGGTCGGCATCCCGAATCAGAAGATCGGGCTTCAATCGGAACCAGTTCTGTTCACAATGGCGAACCAGGTGATGACTACGGGCCTGGGTTTTCAGGATCATGGGCCGCGCCAGTTGTTTCGCCAGATGCTTGGCGACGAATGCCTCGAACACCGCCTCCATCGGAAACAGCAGTGACGGCGCACGATGCCCGCCGGTGCCGGTCAAGGGCGATTCCTCGTCGAGGATGAGCCGCGCCCAGGCTAGCGCATCAGCGTAGTAACCCATGCCACGGTCCAGCCTCGCTCGCTGAAAGTCGCCCCGAGGCTGTGCAGAAACCGGGACGTCCGCGAACACGAACGCCAGCTCGCGGGCCAGTTGCTGGTTGAGCCGCGAAGCAGACAGCATCAACGCACGCCGCAATGCGGCATGCAGTAAACGGTTCTCCGGCCGGTCGATCGAGAACTTGTCGTGCTCGGTGAAGAAGCGGTCTGCCCGATACAGGTTCTGCCGCACATGCGGCGCCATCAGCAGCTTACCCCTTAGGGTGAAGAGATTGTCTTGCCTGCTTGAATAGTCGCCGCGCAGCCCACGCTTGACGATGTGGTCGACCGTGCGCAGGAACTCGGCAATGAAGACCTCCAGCAATGGCATCCGCGCCGCCGAAATCCTGGCGCCGTCGGTTTGAACGTGGCGGAAACCTTGGAGGCAGCAGAGCATTTCGATCAGCAGCTGACGCGCCTCGGCGACACCGCCGCCGATCGCCTTGCCGACCTTGGGCAGCACCTCGATCTGGAAACCGTCCGGGGCGCGGATCACACCGACGAAACTGGTGACCTGCACGACGCGACGCCCGCGTCGCTGGGCCAGGCGCAGCCACGACGCCTCTCCTTGCTCGGCGACCCGCAAGCACTGATCCTCAAGCCACCTGTAAACGTTGTCTGGGATGGGATGCAAGCCCTCGGCGCCCGCGAAGTCCGACCTCGCTGCCATCAGCGCGTCGAATTCGTAGATCGTGATGCCGCTTACCCGCGCCCCGGCATTCATGTCGACAAGGTCTGGTAGATGCCAATGTAGGCATCCGGATTGGAGAACGCGGCCTCCTGCACCGCGTAGCGGCGCTTGGTGGCGTAGCTGTCCAGTCCGTGGTCGCCGCCGAACAGGCGAGCCAGATCGTCCTCGTGATCCTGGCTTTCCAGCACGAACTGCGCGGCTGATGGCTTCTGGTTGTCGGCCAGAACAAGACGAATCTTCTGCCAGTCCTCGAAGAAGTACTCTTCGAGCAAAGGCAGGATGCGCGTGCTGAACACCTGCTGCAGCGCCACCAGTCGTTCGTCTCCGTCAGGCACTTTGGCCAACGGTGTGAAGTACGCGTGGCCGATGCAATGGTCCCGGTCGTACAGTGCCTCGACGCGGTGGTTGATCGCGTCGAGCATGCGAGGTACGTCGATCACTTGCTCGCCCAGACTGACGCGCAGACCTGCGAGAGGCGCGCCCGGTTCATCGCGAGCATCCGGCATCGCCGGCACGAACTCGAACCGGCGGCGTAGCGCGGTATCCAGCAGCGCAAGGGAGCGGTCTGCCGTGTTCATCGTGCCGATGATGTCGACATTGGCCGGCACCGAAAAGCTATCGCCGGAATAAGGCAAGGTCACCGAGACCGCGTTCTCGGCGCCTTCGCGCTTGTCGGGTTCGATCAAGGTGATCAGTTCGCCGAAGATCTTGCTGATGTTGCCCCGGTTGATCTCGTCGATCACCATCGCGAAACGCTGATCCGGTGCGAGCCGCGCCCTGCGACACAAACCCTTGAAGACGCCCGAACGGATTTCGTATTGGATTTCGCCAGCCTCCGTGTCGCCGTCGAGGACCGGCCGAAGCCCCTCGACGAATTCCTCGTAACCGTAGGATTGGTGGAAGGTGACGAAGCTGTAGCGCTGGACCGCTCCGGTGTCGCGGTGGCCGGCTTTCAGTTCATCGACCACGCGAACCAGATCCTCGCAGGTGTCCCGCCAGTCGCCAGCCAGATGCCAGCCCGAGTCTGCCGACTTGTCAAAAACGCCAGGTGCGAGGCGCTTTTTCAGCTTCACCGTTGCGGAGTCCTCGACCGCGTGGGAATTCAGCGTCTGCCAGAGGGTTTGCCGGATGTTCCGGTTCGGCCCGTTGGCGGCGATCACCGCCTTGATGAAGGGGTGCTCCGTAAGATCGCTGACCTTCCCTTTGCCACCCAGGTCGTACAACGCTGCGGCTGCGGCCTCCCACCACTTCAGGATCGCGATCTTCTCGGCGATGAACTGGCTGCGCCATTCCTCGTTGGACACCGAGGTCATGGCCTGCTCATATTCGCGCTTGAGCAGCTTCGAGAGCTCGTAGGTCTTTCCCGTTCCGGGTGGGCCGTAGTAGATGCGGTTGACGGGCTGTCGCGTCTCCTCGGTATCGGTGGCCTCGTCGTCATCCGAGTCTTCGCCCGGGTCGATCGGGTCGTCCCGCAGTTGATCGGGCCACAGGCCGGGCCGCTCGGTTTCGAGCACCAGCCAGTCGTCCAGCGAGTCACGCTCGGTCGACAGGGCCGCTTCGATGTTTGCCACCAGATCCTCGGTCAGAAGCTCCCGGTCGAGTTTGCCGACTGGCCCCAGCGGTCGGGTCCAGGTGATCCTTCGGGCTCGGGTTCCGCGGATGACGCCCAGCACCCGCACCGCGCGCTCGCTGCCAGGATTCTTGCGTCCGAAGCGCACCTGGACGCCCTTGCCCATATGCCACCAGTCCAGGCCGGCAGCGTGAACGGCTCGCGCCAACCGGCAGAACAGCGCCTTGTCCTGGGAAGGCCAGGACGCCCGGAAGGTCCTGAAGACCGGCTTGCCGTCGAAGTGTTTGAGCAGGTCCTCGTCGCTCAGGGTCTTGCCCAGGTTCAGCTTGGCGACTACCTCGTCGTAGCGCAGTTTGAAGTTGCGGATAGCCTCCACGGTCCACGCCACCAACTCGTCAAACGACTTGGTCAGTCCGTCGGTCGCAGGCAATACGGCCATGATGGGGGATGCCGTGACCGGCCCGCGGATAGCCTCGTACTTAGGGCGCAGTGTGAAGTCATCTGTTTGAGTGTCGACCAGATCGATCTTGACGACGAAACCGTGAACTGCATCGATCCCGACGGTGTAGGCCAACTCTTTCGGTGACTCGGAAGACGGGTAGATTCGTCCCCAGTTGTATGAAATGAACTTTTTTTGCCACTGGTCGGTCGGCTTTCGGACTGTCTTGGTCCAGCCCATAGGGAAAAAACTCTGTTGAACAGCCTCAGCCCAGCGCTTCGTAACATCGAATGCTTGGCTCAGTTCCTCATAAACCTTTTGCTGCTCCGGGTTGGTCTTGTCGTAGACCGTCCCCTTCCACTTATTCAGCAGCTTGAAGTAGTCACTGGTGAAATAGTCCGCCATCGTTCTTCAAATTCCTTCGACATCGATTCCGTGCTCGGCCAGCCAGGCCTTGCGCTGCGCGTAGTCAGGCATGGCGCGCTCCACGCGCAGCCAGAATGCGGGGGTGTGGTGCGGCTCGTGCAGGTGGGCGATTTCGTGCACCACCACGTATTCCGCGATGCGCGCGGGCAGCAAGACCGCCTTCCAGTGGAAGTACAGCCAGTCCCCCTTGCCGCACGAGCCCCAGCGGTAGCCCAGGTCCTGCACCTTCACGCCGGCAGGCGCCACCTCCATCCGTGACTGGTGCTCGGCCACGCGGCCGGACAGCCAGGCCTTGGCGCGCTCGCTGTACCAGCGGATGAAGTGCTCGCGCGCAGCAGGCAAGGCGTCGCGGCGCAAGCAGAATCGGCCACCGGACAGCTTCAGCGGAGCGTCCTGTTCATCGACCACCTTCAGCCGATGGCTGCGCCCCAGGTAGAGGAAACCCTCGCCGCCGACATACTCCTTGCGGGGAATCGGGCGCTGTAGGCGATCTTTCTCGGCCAGCTTGGTGTAGATCCAGAAACGTTTCTCCAAGACGAATGCGCGCAGCGCGGCTTCGTCCACCTTGGGCGGCGCGCACAGCACCAGGTCACCGTTGCGCTCGACGGTGATCTGCATCGTCTTGCGGCGCGTGCTGCGCCGGAGGGTGAAGCGCAGGTCATCCACCTGGAGGCTGGGCAACTTCACGGGCGCAAGCATCAGTTCACACCTGCACCAGCTTGTCGTGGTTGGCGCGCGCCTGCTCCATCAGCTTATCGGCCAGCACGCCCGCCTTGTCGGCGTCCACCAGAGGCGGGCGCAGGCGCATCAGATAATCGAACAACTGGCCGTTCAAATCATCCTGTGCGGCCCGCTTGTGCGGGCTCCAGATGTTTCGGTTGCCCTGAAGTTCCTGGACCAGCAGTTCCACCAGCTCGACCGTCACATCCTTCAGGCGCGGCAGCTCGGAAGGCTGGGGCGTTTGCCCGGCACAGACCACGTCCAGCACGGTGCGAAGGAAGGGCGCGCAATGCTCGGGCAAGTCGCCCGGGGTATCGGTGGTGCTTGCCTTGCCCGTGCGCAGCTCATCGATGATCTTCTGCAGTTGGGCGATAACCTCGTTCCACTGCTCGCCGAGCGTCTTCAGGATCTCGTTCAGCCGCTCGGAGAGCTTGCGATACAGTACCGGGTCTTCGTCCACATGCTTGCGGATGTGCGAGCGAATCGCATGCTCCATCTCCGAGGCCTTGGCGCGGTCGCTGGCTGCGCGGGCGAGGTGCGTGTCGAAATCGGCATCGGTGAGCTGGATCGGCGGGATCTTGGGATCGATGCCCAGCGAGATCACGTGGTCGTCGATCAGCTTGCGCACCTTGGCGCCGACGTCCTTGCCGAGGACCGGCGTGTCCTTGTAGCGGTTGCGAGCCCGGGCGTAGATGTAAGCCATCCGCTTCGCGTCGCCGGAGTATGGCAGCCCCTCGGGGCGCGGCAGCACCGTGTCCAGGGACGCCAGGAAAGCCTTGAGCTTGACCGCGAACTCGGCCCGCAACCTCTCGCTGCCCAGCGCCTCGACGCACGCCTCCGTGTCGTCCAGCGACTCGATGCCCCGCTGGCGGAACAGGTCCACCACGCGCAGATGCCGGTCGCGCAGCACCGGCACCTCGTCTTTCAGGCTGGCCAGCGCTCCCTCCACGTCCTCGTCGGCGTAAGCGGCCAGCGCTTCCTTCAGGTGCTGCGCCACGCCGTAGTAGTCCACCACGATGCCGCAACGCTTGCCGAAGCCGGTGCGGTTCACGCGGGCGATGGCCTGCAGCAGTTCCGCCTCTCGGATGGGCCGGTCGAGGTACATCACGCCCTCGATGGGCGCGTCGAAGCCGGTGAGCAGCATCGACTTCACCACCAGAAAGGCCAGCGGATCGGTCTTCTCCGGCTGGGCGTGGAACAACGGCTTCTTGAAGCGCTTGATCAGTTGCTCGTGCGCCGCGCCGTCGGTCCAGGTCTTCCACGCCGGATCGTCGTTGTTGCTGCCGGAGATGACGGGCGCGAACTCGATGCGGGCCAGCGTGTCGCGGTAGCGCCAGGCCTGGACGAGCGCCTGCACCTTGGGCGGGCGCTGGTACAGGGCCTCGTCGTCCATTGCCTTGTGTTCCGGGCTTAGCGCCTCGGCCTCCGCCAGCAGTTCGTCTCGGGCTTTCTTCAAGGCCTCGAAGTAGCGAATGGCCGCCAGCCGGCTGTACGCCACCACCTGTGCCTTGTAGCCGTTGGGCAGGATGTTGGTGACGTAATGGCGGAGGATGTCGCGGGCCTTGTCGGCGATCAGCGCCGGGGCGTCGAAGATGTGCCCCTTGGTCGCGTACTTCTGTTTGATGGCCTCCAGTTCCTCGGGGCTATGCTGGCGGAACAGGTCCTCGAACAGCTCGTCCAGGCTGGCGCCGTCCTTGATCGCGCCGGTGGCGGTACGCCCCTCGTAGAGCACCGGCACGGTGGCGCCGTCGGCCTCGGCTTCCTTGATGGTGTAGCGGTCGATGAAATCGCCGAAGACCTCGTGGGTGCGCTTCCTCTCGCCCATGATGATAGGCGTGCCGGTAAAACCGATGCGCGCGCAATTGGGCAGGCCGGCCAACAGATTGGCGTGCAGGTCGCCGGCTTGGGTGCGGTGGGCCTCGTCCACCAGCACGAGGATGCTGTCGTCCTCGTTCAGTACCTCGAAAGCGTTTGCCTTGGCAAACGCGCCATTGGAAACAGCCTCGCCGGCCTTGTAACCACCTTTCGATTCTTTGATTTTCGGCAGGTCGTCCGCCGTCAGCGGCGCATCGCCAGCCGTGTCCGTGTCGCGGTACTTCTGGATGGTGGCAAAGATCAGCCCCGGCCCCTTGCGGCGCGCGAGAGCCTTCACGTCCGCCGTGCTGTCCGCCACCTCCACCACCTCGCCGGTGAGCGTGGCGGTCACGGACAGCTGGCTCTGCAGGTCCTTGCGGTCGGTAACCACGATGACCTTGAAGCGCCGGAGCTGAACGTCGGCGCGCATCTTGCGCACGAGAAACACCATCGTGAGCGATTTGCCCGAGCCCTGGGTGTGCCAGATGATGCCGCCGCGCCGGTCGTGCTCGCCATGCTCGCGGCGGGTCTTGCCCGTTTTGAGCTTGGCAATGGCGCGGTTCACCGCCCGGTACTGCTGGTATCGGCATACCGACTTGATGGTCTGGCCGCCCACCTGCATGAAGAGCAGGAAGTTCTTGACCACGTCCAGCAGATGCGCCGGGCTCAAGAGCCCGGCAATCAGCCGCTCCTGTTCCGACAGGCCCGACTTGCCCAGCTTCTCGGCCGCCTCGATCTCGCTGCCGGTGCCGTCCGGGCCGACCACGGTCTTCCACTGCGCGAAGTGCTCTAGGCCTGAGCCGACGCAGCCCACCCGCGCCTCGTCGAAGCTGGTGGCCACCAGCAGTTGGTTGGTGGCGAACAGCGCCTCGTTGCCCTCGTTGTCGTCCACCTCGAAAGCCGCCTTGCGCTGGTTGCCGTAGCGGCGCAGTTGATCGACCGCCTCGGCCAGCGGCTCGGGAATGGAGGGGCTCTTGCACTCCACCACCACCAGCGGGATGCCGTTCACCAGCAGCACCAGGTCGGGCACGATGAAGGCCTTGGCCGCGTTGAAGCCGGGCGGGCAATCCACTCGGTATTGATTGATTACCGTGAAGCGGTTGTTGGCCGGCGTGTCCCAGTCGATGTAGCGGAGGGTCTGGCCGCGCCCGCCGTCCCAGCCGGGCACTCCCTCGACGGTCAGGCCCTTGATCAGCAACTCGGTGGCCTTCTGGTTGGCCTCCATCAGCTTGTGCGTGCCCAGGCGGGTGATGGCCGCCACCGCTTCCGACAGGCGCGCCTCGTCCAGCCAGGGCCGGCCATCCGGGCCGGGATTCAAGGCGCGTAGTTGCTGGCGCAACGTCTCTTCCTGGATGACCTCGGCGAAGCTGCTGCGGCCGGTGATGGCCGGGTCATCCAGGCTGCCTTCGATGTGCGCCCAGCCCAGCGCCTGCAACTGGGCAACGAAGGGCTTTTCGACGTCTTCGAGTTCCCAGCCCATTAACGTTTTCCTTCGGTTTTGTCACTGTCCCGCAGAGCAGCCAGCACCATGCCCCCCTGCTCGGACAAGCGATATTTCTGTAAACGGCTTTGCGGTTTGTCCGGCAGGGTCCTTTCAATCCAGCCGGCTTGGAGCGCGGGAATCAGGTACCTTTGGTGGAAGGATTTCCGGTCTGCCAAACCCAAGGCCGCTTGCAGGTGTTCGCGGGACATTTCCCCGTGGAGAGCGCGGAGCAATGCCTCGACTTGGGGGGTGACATGAGGGCCGACTTGGGGGGCGAGGTTTTCCCGCAGTGCATCGCGGATCATGGTGAGCATGAAGCCGATGAAGGAGGCGCTGTCGGTTTGCTCGGTACTGAGTTGAATCGCCTGGTAATAGGCCGCCTGATGCCGATGGATCAGGCTTTCGACCGGTAAATTAGCGAACAGGGGCTGCCAGCGAGAAAGCAGCAGGATCTGCCACAGGCGCCCGATGCGGCCGTTGCCGTCGGCGAACGGGTGAATGAATTCGAATTCGTAGTGAAATACCGAGCTGGCGATCAGCGGGTGATCCTCGGTCGCGGCGAGCCAAGCGAGCAAATCGGCCATCAGACGCGGCACCTGGTTGGCGGGCGGGGCCATGTGCAAGACCTGTTCGCCGGCCATCACGCCGACGCCGCCCGGACGGTAGCTTCCAGCGCTGTCCAGCAGGCCCAGCATCAACAGCCGGTGCGCGTCCAGCAAATCGGATTCCCGCAGCGGGTTCCAGGCCGGCATGCGTTCGTAGGCCGCCAGCGCGTTGCGGGCTTCCTGAATTTCTCGCGGCGGCGCGATGACCCGTTTGCCGTCGAGGATGGCGGTTATCTGCGCTTCGCTGAGTGTGTTGCCTTCAATGGCCAGCGAGCCGGTCACGGTGCGGATACGGTTGATGCGGCGCAGGCGCGGCGGGTCTTCCCGCTCCAGCCGTAGCTCGAACCGTCCCAGCATTTCGCCGATTTCGGCCACCCGCGTGACGATTTCGCCGGTCAGGGAAAACGGCGGGCGATAGTCGCTCATGCCGCGCCGCCCTCCAGCAGCGGCGTGACGCGGACGCGGCCGGTGAGGAGGTCGTCCATGAGGCCGGACTTTTGACAATGCTGTTTGGCGAGTTTGTCCTTCTCAAGCGCAAGTTGCCAATCTATCGCCGTCAGCCGCTTCGCAATCTCGCACTGCTCATCGATACCCATTGGCGCGGCTACTGGCACTTGCCTCAGCGCACCAAGCGTGATTTCAGCGAAAGTTGTACCTTTTACTTCAAGCTGAATTGCCTTCTGTGCTCGGGAGTGCCGTATGGCCCAAAGAAGGAACGCTCCATCGGTCTTTCCGTTCGGCGAAATTCTGGCAGTTCCCTGTGTAAGGTTTGCGCCATCCAGATCGTCAGGCACAGGGAGCACCTTTCCTACCGTGGCACGAATCGCCATCACGATTTCTCCAGTCCTGACCTCAGACCTGGCGTAGCTATTCGCTATACGACGAGACGTGCACAGCATCGATTCACGAATCAGCGCATCGCCTGCCATGTCCCCGGTTCGGATGTAGGGCACGCCATCCGGAATGTGGGGGCCCGCCTGAACGATTCCGTACGTGATCTCATATGCGGTGTAGCCAGACAGGGGCTGTACGCTCCAATCCTTCGGAATCCACCCCAGCGGCGACTGCTTGTAGAGATGCGGCGCCTCGGCCTGGGGCGGGCGCAGTTCGCCGTTGGCGTCGATGCCGCGCGTCAGCAGGTCGTGCAGCAGGCCCTGCTTGACGGCCTTGAGCTTGGCGATGATCGCCTCGGTTTCGTGGATGGCGGTGTCGAGGGTGTCGAGAATGCGAGAGATGGCCTTCTGTTCGGAGAGTTCAGGCGCAAGGCACCCGACTGTCTTTAAGACGCTGAGGTTAATTCGAATTCGTGTGGAACCGATCGCCTTTTTCTCCGCCTCGCGGCGCGTATATGGACTATTGATTGCGCGGACAACAAAACCCGTATCGAAGCGTGACTGGTCGAGTCTGAGTCGAATGCAATCAGCTACAACGACGAACTGCTCGGCTACAGGCGGTACGATGCAGGCCCTTGCCACAGGATCAGCCATCTTGGCGATGGCGATGTCGCCCGGAATTGCACCATGACGCTCAAGGGACTTAAATTTTCTCAACGTGATGAACTTCCTGTTCTCATCACGCCACTCGCCCTCGCCGATGTTTTGCAGCTGAATGAGGCGAACTCCTGCATCCACGTATTCATGGGATTTGAGGCTTGAACCAAACGGCCCATCGACAAAGCTGTCGGTACCGGGCGCGGCAAGCTCAGAGAGTTGGTACCTTGCGAACGGCGGAGCGAACAACTCAGACATACCGCAACCCTTTCAGGAATTCCTGCAGCACCTTCGCCGCCGCATCCCGCTTGCCCTCGATCTCGGTCAGCGTCACGTGGTACTTGTCCCACCAGTTCTCGAACGCGGCGACGATGGTCTTGCGCTGGGCGGCGATGTAGCGCTCGATGATGGCCTTCATATCGTTGTGCAGAATGGTCAGCAGCAGCTCGGCGGCCTTTTCGGGCGTAAGGCCATCCACCGCCGCGTTGATGTGCGCGGCGAAGCTTTCCTTCCTGGCCTTGAGCTGTTTCCTGACGGCTGCGAGTTCCTTCTTCCACGCCTTGATCTGTTCTTCGCTCACCGCGTTCTCGTCGTCGGCCTCCTCCGCCGCCTCGGCGGCTTCGCCTTCCTCAGCCTCGGCATCCTTGGGGCTGGCGGCCTTGATCAGGCTTTCCAGCTCGGCCTTCCTCGCCTCCAGCTCGGTGATAGCTTCGACGAAATCACTCATCAGGAATTTGACCAGCTTGTGCTCCAGCGGGCTTTCCTTGCTGGCCTTGTCCTCCAGCGCGGTGAGGATGCTGGTGCGCCAGGCGTCGGCCACGCCCTTGGCGCCGCGCGCCATCAGGGTGAGGAAGTCGTACTTGGTCTGGTACCAGAAGCCGGCGACGATGCCGCGCACTTGGAAAGGGTCGAGCAGGCCGATGGCCTCCAGCGAGGTGCTGAAGCTGGCCAGCAGGTCGTTGCGCAGGGCGACGAGGCTGGCGGCGTTGTCCATTTGTCCGGCCAGGGCGGTGATGCGCGCGCTGTGCTGCCGCCACCACTGTTCGAAGGCCTCGCGGATGGCGGCTTCCTTGGCGACGAGACCCGCGTTGCTCTCGATGGCGGGCTTGAGGTCCTGACGCTTTGCCAGCCCGGGTTTGAAGTCGACGTACCTCTCGTCACGCTCGACGAACAGGTCCATCGGGTCGAGGCCGTGCGCCTTGAACAGGCGGGCCATCGCTTCGGCACGCACCTCGGCCTTGGGCACGCCGCCCACCAGGTGCGCGCGCACGTCGTGGGGCTCGGGCGGCGGAGCGTTGTCGGCGTAGCGGCGGATGTTGAGGTTGTAGTCGTTCTTTTTCAGCGTGGCGTTGTCGACGATGGCCGAAAAGCCGTCTACCTGCCTGAACTCGTCGAAGGTGGTGACGATCTTCTCGATGTGCTCGGGCAGCAGATAGTTCTGCGCCCGGCCTTCGAAGAACTCGCGGTCGGCGTTGATGAACAGCACCTTGCCCTGGCGCTCGGGGGGTTTGCCGCTGACGCGATTCGCACCGTTCTGCACGCTCTGGCGCAGCACCAGGATGCAGGCAGGGATGCCGGTGCCGTAGAACAGATTCGGCGCGACGCCGATCACGGCCTCGAGCAGGTCGTCTTCGATCATGCCGGCACGAATGGCCTTTTCCTCGCCGCCCCGGAACAGCACGCCGTGGGGCATGACGGTGGCGACCATGCCGCCGTCGCGGGTGACGGCCAGCATGTGCTGCAGGAACATCAGGTCGGCCTTTTTCGCGCCCAGCGGCACCTGGCCGTAACGGAAGCGCTCGGGGAACTTGGGCGACCAGGCGGGCGTGCCGTCGGCGGCCTTCTCCGTATTGCCCCAGTTGATGGAAAACGGCGGGTTGGTGAGCACCCGGTCGAAACGCATCAGCTCGCCGCCTTCGACATGCTGCGGCTCGGCCAGGATGTCGTCGTTCTGCAGATTGGCGATGCTGATGCCGTGCAGCAGCATGTTCATCTTGGCGATGGACCACACCGTGCCGTTGAACTCCTGCCCGAATAGATTGGCCTTGCGGCCGTCCTCTCCGTGTTCGTCGATGTATTCCTTGGCGGCGATCAGCATGCCGCCGGAGCCGCAGCAGGGGTCGTAGATATCGTGCGAAAGCTGCGGCTTGAGCAGCCTCACCATCATGCGCACCACCGAGCGCGGCGTGTAGAACTCACCGCCCTTCTTGCCGGCCGAGTCGGCGAATTCGCCGATCAGGTACTCGTAGGCCGCGCCGAGCAGGTCGGGGAACTCGAAGTCCTCGTTGCGCAGGCGGTAGGTGCCGAAGTGCGTGATGAGCTGGCGCAGCTTGATGTCCGGGATCTTGCTCTGGCCGACCTTGCGGGTGAAGTCGATGTGCTCCAGCACGTCGTACAGGCTGGTGTTGGCCGTCTCGATGCCGGTGAGCGCCTTGTTCAGGTAATCGCCGACGTTCTGGTGTGCGTCGTTCAGCAGGTATTCGTAGCGCGACCGCGGCGGCACCCAGAAGGAGCCTTCCTTCTTGTACCAGCGCGGGTTCTCCGCGGCGGCTTCCGCTTCGGCTTGGCTCTTGCCGGCGTCCATTTCGAGGCGGATCACTTCCTCGCGTCGCTGGTCGAACACGTCGGAGCAGCGCTTGAGGAACAGCATGCCGAAGATGTATTCCTTGAACTCGGAGGCGTCCATCTTGCCGCGCAGGATGTCGGCGGCCTTGAACAGGTGGCGCTCCAGTTGGGGCAGGGTCAGGGGCATCGGTGGTCTTCCGGATTCGTCATTGCTCGCCTTCCCGGTTCAGCAGTTCCAGGTAGGCGGTGTATTCATAGATGCGGTTGCGTTTCAGGCCGGTCAACTCGCGCACCAGGCCCAGCTCGATCATCGCGTCGAGCATCTTGCCTACCGTGTGCGGGCTCTGGCCGGTGACGGCGCCGATGGCGGGAATAGTGGTCACCGGGCGGGCGAACAGGGCCTGGTGGACCTGGAGCGCCGAGGGGGCGACGCGGCCCAGGCTGCGGATGCGTTCGCGGTCGGCTTCGCCTAGGGCATTGAGCGCCTTGGCGGTGTCCACGGCCTGCGTGGCGGTGTAGCGCACGGCAGTGGCGAAGAACCACAGCCACTCCTCCCAGTCGCCGTGCTCGCGTACCCGCTGCAGCATCTCGTAGTAGTTGCTGCGGTAGGTCTTGAAGTACAGCGACAGGTACAGCAGCGGCTCGCGCAATACGCCCTCGTGCACCAGGATCAGCGGGATCAGCAGCCGGCCCAGGCGCCCGTTGCCGTCCAGGTAGGGGTGGATGGTCTCGAACTGAACGTGCGACAGCGCGGCCTTGATCAGCGCCGAGTGGCGGACCGGCTGGTCGTTGAGGAATTTCTCCAGGTCGGACAGACAATCCCCCAGCCGCTGGGGCGGCGGCGGTACGAACGACGCGCGCGCCGGGGATGCGCCGCCGATCCAGTTTTGCGTGCGGCGCACTTCGCCCGGGGCCTTGCCGGCACCATGCCCGTGGGTCATCAGCTTGGTGTGAATCTCGTTCATCAGGCGGGTGCACAGCGGCAGGCCGCCCTTGAGTAAGCCAAGGCCGCGCTCCAGCGCGGCGACGTAACAGGACACTTCGCGCACATCGTCCAGCGGCACGCCGGGTGCACCCTCGGCCTCGTAGAGCATCAGGTCCGACAGGGACGACTGTGCGCCCTCGATCTGCGAGGACATCACCGCCTCCTTGCGGACGTAGCTGTAGAGGAACACCGAGGTTTCCGGCAGCAACACCGTGATGCTGTCTAGCCGGCCCAAGGCCAGATGGGCGTCGTCCAGCCGCTCCTGCAGGCTGGCGTCCACGGTTAGCGGCGGTTCAGGCGGCAGGGGCGCGGGCACGAACGCGCGGCAGGTTTCGCCCGCCGCGACCGAGGTTTCGTAGTTGCCGGTGGCGCCGCGTTCCATGAATGACTCTTTGCACTAAGAAGTCGGCTTTATTGCACAAAAAGCTGAATTTAGCAATAAGCAGAGGGTGGAAATGCACTCCGTGCCTTGGCTGCGCGACCCAGAAGCGCCTGAATGGGCTCCGTTCAATACTGAGGAGCCGCCATGAAGCACAAGCCAACCCGACCCCACTCGACGCTTACGTGCGCCGCTACGGCTTTGTCCGGGAAATGATCGAACGGCTGCAACGCCTGGCCGACAACCGCTTCGGCCACGATCTCGAGGCCATCTACCGGGCCACGTCGGCGACCTCGGGCGGGTGGAGACGGTGTTAGAGCGTTTTCCATCCCGGTGTACGGATTCGTTCCAGGAGGGGAGAACGTAGGTCGGCAATCCCTTGCCGACAACGCCCTTCGCCGAGCCGATACGTCGGCAAGGGATTGCCGACCTACATATCCGAATCCCTTACACCGTTTCGGAAAACGCTCTAGACGCTCGGCCGGGACGTGGCGTCGGGAAAGGATTCCCGACCTACGCGCGAGTGCCCGTACAGTCGGTATGAAAACGCTCTAGACAACCTGCTCGCCATCTTCGATGGCCAGTGATCCCGGTGCGCATCAAGCGAAGCGGCGGGCTCAAATGGGTGCTGCCGGCTTCGGGCTGCCCCGAGACGCCCATCCTCACGGCCTTGTCGCGCGCCTTCCACTGGCAGCGCCTGCTCGACGAGGGGCAGGGGGCCAGCGGCAGCGAGACGGCGCGATGGCCTGCACCCGACCACGGTCAACGAACTGCTGCGCCTGACCTTGTTGGCCCCGGCCGTGGTGCGGGCGCTGCTCGCCGGCAAGCAACCCCGCACGCTGAGCCTGATCCGGCTGAAGAACAACGAGGTGCCCTGGTCCTGGGACGATCAGGCCCGGTTGTCCGGGCGCCTGGACAGCGGAATCGGGTTCGACTCCGGCCTGATCACCTGGATTGACCGCGAACCGCCGCGTGCACGTCGTTGATTTGGCCAGGCCTGTGCATCGGCCAGCCACAGGTTGAATGGAGAAAAGAGAGGCTGAGCGGGGCAAGAGGGTGGGGAAAAGCGCCCGCCGCCGCGCGGCCAGACACCGCACCACTCCGGGAAGGCGCGCCAGTGCTGGCGCTTCGGGCAAGAAAAAAGCCGGGCGAGAGGCCTGGCTTCTGAATCGGTGGTGGACCGGAGGAGGATCGAACTCCCGACCTCTGCATTGCGAACGCAGCGCTCTCCCAGCTGAGCTACCGGCCCAAGTGCAAAAAAGACAAGGCTAATCGTTATTAACCCGGCCTATAAATATAGGCCGGGTTAATCCGGGGCAGGGATGCCCCGGCGCGGCGACAAGCCGCGTGAGCCCAGGCCGGGCGTGTACCGGCCTGGGCGGCGGCCCGAAATACCAGGAGGGTATTTACGGGCCTGATTAATAAATACAATACTCCTTCGACATCCTTCTTTTCAACCTTGCTAAAAGCTTGCTGCACGACTCCGGCCCGCCGATTGCTCTCGGCCGGAGACGAACGTGCTGATCGTGGGCATTGGTCAAACAAGAAAAGCATGTCTTTTGCCCATTGATCAATAGCCAGAGCATTTTCATACCTAGTGTACGGGCACTCGCGCGTAGGTCGGGAATCCTTTCCGATCGCAAACGGCGTCTTCGGGAGCGCCGAAGCCCCCCTTCCCGACGCCACGTCCCGGCCGAACGTCTTCGTCGGAAGGGTCGCGACTAAAGCGACCGTTTGCGATTGGGAAAGGATTGCCGACCTACGAAAGCTTGAGTCGATCTGCCCTGGCCGAAGGCGCCAACGACGTCCGCCAAGCCGGTTTTGCCGTACGAGCGCGATGAAAACGCTCTAAGAGCCTATCTCAGTAGGCCGTTCGCCCTGAGCCCTTCGACTCCGCTCAGGACAGGCCGGTCGAAGGGTTTTGGGGACCTACTGGGATAGGCTCAAAATCGCTATTCTTTGCCCGGAAGCAGATAATCCCGCTCCACCGCCTCGTCGATTAGTCCTCGGGCATAGTCCCATAGCGCGGTGGAACCGGCGGCGATGCGGGCATTGGCCGCCAACACCTGGTCGGCGGTGACGCCATGGTGCCGCCAGGCGCGGCCTTCGGTCAGGAAGTTGTGCAACAAAGGCATGAGTCGATCTAGAGACGCCGCAAAGCGGGCTTCGGCCGTCTCGCCCATTTCAAACTCTTCCCACAGCGCCCGCAGTTCCGCCGCCTGATCGTCCGGCAACATCCCATAAATCCGTTCGGCCGCCTGCCGTTCCCGTTCGGGCTTGCTGACGTTTCCCGCGACATCGTAGATCAGAACGTCGCCGGCATCGATTTCGACCACGTCATGGAGCAGCAGGAGCTTGACGACCCGCGCGAGGTCGAGGTCCATGTCGGCGTTGGCGTGCTCGGCGAGCACCAAGGCCATCAGCGCGACATGCCAGCTGTGCTCCGCCGAATTCTCCCGGCGCGAGCCGTCCGCCAGCCAGGACTGGCGAACGATGGTCTTGAGTTTGTCCAACTCGACGATGAAGCCGATTTGCCGTTTCAGTCTGTCCATGGGGAATCTCTACAAGGGGATTGATGGAGGATCGTAGGATGGGTAGAGCGGAGCGAAACCCATCGGAATCGAAAGCCTCGCAATGATGGGTTTCGCTCCGCTCTACCCATCCTACCGCAGCAACGTCCGATAAAGCTCCCCATCCACATTCCCGCCGCTGATCACACAACAGACCGACTGTCCGCGGAAGCGTTCCGGTTCGGTCAGCAGAGCGGCCACGGCGAGGGCACCGGTAGGTTCGGCCTTGAGATTGGCGAGTTCGAACAACAGCTTGACGCCCTGGGCAATCCGGGCTTCCGGTACCTCGACGATGCCGGCAAGCCCCGTATGCAAAATTTCCCAGTTGCGCCGGCCCAGGCTCAGGGTGCGCCCGCCGTCGGCGAGGGTTTGCGGTTCGGATTCGTTAACCACGATGCGCCCGGCTCTCAGAGAGCGTGCGGCATCGTTGCCCAGCAGCGGTTCCGCGCCGATCACGGGCGTCGATCGGCCGGCGCGACGCAGTCCCGTGATCAGACCGGCAGTGAGGCCGCCACCGCCCACGGGCGCGATGACCGCGTCGAATAGGTTGCCCAGAGCGGCAATTTCCTCTCCCAGGCTGGCATTGCCTTCGATTACCAACGGATCATCGTAGGCGCTGGCAACATAGGCATCGGGGCAGTCTGCGGCGAGTTCCGCCAGCCGTTCGGCCCGACTTTTCACGCTTGTGTCCACTTCGTCTATCATACCCCCGTATTCCCGCACCGCGTCCATTTTGACCCTGGCCGAAGTCGCCGGCATGACCACCCGGCAGGACTTGCCCAGCAGCCCGCAGGCATAGGCCAGCGCCTGTCCGAAGTTGCCGGACGACGCGGCGATGATCTGCCGTTGAGGGACTTTCGAAGCAAGATGGTAGGCGGCGCGGAACTTGAAACTGCCGGTGTGCTGGAAGGTTTCGCTGACCAGGGTAAGGTCCGCACCGACTCTTCGGGAGAGACGCGGCGCTGCGATTACGGACGCGGGATGCAGGACTGCGTTGAGGGATTGCGGCATCGTGGATACGTATTTGATTCAGGGCTTGGAATGATCTGCGGACCGGTCTGTTTGCCTTCGGTTCGTAAGGCGTCGCCCCATCGCGCTGTGTCGCGATGGAAACGTTTCGACGGCACCCTAGACCTATCGCAGTAGACCGTTCGCCCTGAGCCTGTCTAAGGGCCTATCGTGAACCTGTCGAACTGTCTGTGATCGGTTCTAAGGCGACCGCTTCAAACTCGTCATCTGCTGCAGTGCTTCCCGGTGACCGAGCCGGCTTTGGCGCAAATTGACATACCATTGGCAATAGGCGCCGTAATTGCCGACCACACTGGCCTTGGCCACATCGGCCATGCCATCCAGCAGGGTCAGGAGAGATTCGCGGATATTCTGCTCTGCCAGCAGGTCCCGTGTTTGTACGGTTCGGTTGGCGACCATCCGTCGGTCTTCCTGCGTGAGCTTGGCGAGGAGTTTGATGCGCTGCTCATATGCCGCCAAGTCGTCGGGCGTCGGCCGATAGGAGGAGTCGTCCCGGTGTTCCTGAAGTGCCAGCCATTCGGCTGCGACGTCCTTCTCCGCCAGGTTCAGGAATTTTGCTTTGCGCAACTCTGCGAGTCGGTCGGAGCGCGTCAATGGCGATTCGACAGCGGCGGGGATGTTCTGGCTAGAGGAAGAATCCGGGCTGTCGCATCCGGCTGCGACGATGACAAGGCCCATGGCGATCACCGGGTTGCTGAGCTCCCGGAGCGGCTTCGTACCGCGAAAGGGTTTTGATTGAGTCACCGGCTACTCCGAAAAGTTGGCGTCAGATCAGAGCGAAAAGGTTACCACGGCGAGCGCGAAATCCTGGTGCGGAAGGCATCGGGAATGTCCTTGCTTCGAAAATAAAGGATATTTTCCTTGCATCTTCGGGAGAGTTACCCGACATCCCTCGTGGGTCGCGACCGTATCGACGGGTATCCTACCCGGATACCTGCAGCTTACCGCCATCGCTCATGCGGTGGTAACCACCCTTTTCCTTTTGTTTCGAATACGTCCGACATGTTCCATAAAAATTGCCCATATCTGTTGCGCCTGCCGCAAGCTTTCCGCCTACAAAGACTCGTTCCCTGCATACTCGCCTCGGCCGTGATATTGCCCGCCCATGCAGACTCCGTTTTTGTAACCCTGGAGAAGGACAATGCCGTAGTCGAAGTGCATGGGGCCACCGGCGAAGTCCGGCGCACGGTTCCGGTAGGCAAGCGGCCCCGAGGTATCCTGGCCGGACGCGATGGCCTGAAGATTTTCGTGGCAACCAGCGAGGGCAATGCGATCGCTGTCCTGGATACCCGCACTCTGGAACCCGTCGGCCGATGGCCGGTCGACAAGGACCCGAAAACCTTCACGCTGAACCCCCTCGAAACCCGCTTGTTCGCATCCAACGACGACGACAACCAGCTGACCGTGGTCGATGTCGAATCGCGCCAAGTGTTGAAGCGCATTCCCATAGGCAAGGAACCGGAGGGTGTTTCGATCAGCCCCGATGGGCGTTGGGTCGTCAGCACCAGCGAAGCCGACAATACCGCCACGTGGATCGACACCACCAGCCTGGAGCCGATGGAGCGAACACCGGTCGACCCGCGACCTCGCTACTCGCGCTTTACCGATGACGGTGAACAGCTCTGGGTCAGTTCGCATGACGGCCAGTCTCTGACGATTATCGAAACGGCAACGAAGCGTCCGATCAAGACAATTACCTTCAAGATTCCCGATGTCGCGGACCGTGATATCGGAGCCGTGGGTATCCGAATCGACCGGGATCGCCGCTACGGTTATGTCGCCTTGGGCCGGGCCAGCCGGGTCGCCGTCATCGACGCCCGTACGCTCGAAGTGGTTCGGTACATTCCGGTGGGACAAAGGGTCTGGAATCTCGAATTCTCGCCGGACCAAAAGCGGCTTTATACCGCGAACGGACTCAGCAACGACCTCTCCATCATCGACCTCTCGACCTTCGTCGTAACGAAGACGGTTCCGGTCGGAAACGGTCCCTGGGCGATTGCCGTGCTTCCGTAACTCGTTCGGAGCTTTTCCCACAGTTCATTCGTGACAGCGCCGTGCGTTGCCCGGTTCCGTCACGATTGGGAACCTTCTTCAGTTCAGGCGTCTTTTCCCCGTTTATCGCGCAGATTCCGCATACGTCGGGCGTCTGGGGGAAGCCGAGGGCCGTCTTTTTTCGGCGGATCGTAGACTTACAGTGAACGGCGCCCCGCTAACTCAAGCATGGTCGGAAACTAACGCTCTAAGCCATCGAACGTTAGTCAAACAATGAAAGCGTGACTCCTATTAACCCGGCCTATAAATATAGGCCGGGTTAATCCGGGGCAGGGATGCCCCGGCGCGGCGACAAGCCGCGTGAGCCCAGGCCGGGCGTGTACCGGGCCTGGGCGGCGGCCCGAAATACCAGGAGGGTATTTACGGGCCTGATTAATAATTAATCTCCGCAACTGCAACCGCTATCGCTGCCTGAGCCGTTATCCCCTGAACTGCAATCGACGCTTGAGGAAACTGAATCACTGGGTTGTGACCAAGAGTTAGAGCTCGAATCATAACTACCGCTGTTCCAGTGCGATCGGCGCTTTCTACGTGTCCTGATCGCAAACCAAAGCAGCGAGAGCAAAAACGTAATAAGCAGCCCCGTTCCGACACCCATTGATACCCCCTAGCGATTGATTATCTGATTCTGTATCTCACAGAATTTAAAGGATAGTCGCTGGCGAATTGGAAAAAGTACCCGGCCGACACCCCCAAAGATCCGCTGATTATCACGCTCCATGCCCTACGGGCGGGCCTCTGCAAAATGGTCGACGAAGGCAAAATCGAACTCGAAGAAGCGATCCGGATTTGGGACATCGAGCACGCGCGAAGTGCCAATGAGCGGCTGGTGGATGATATGAAGCGCGGCCGGAAACGTACGCTTTGAACCATCGGGCATTAGCCAAATAACTAAAGCCTGACCCCCCTCTCACAAGCTCTGGCTTGGGAACTCATACCTCGGAAGCTCTAACTTCACGACCATCCGGTCGGCATCGATCATCCTTTCTTCCCGGAGTTTCGTAGTTGGGTTGACGCTTCGTGGAACCCCAGCCTGTCCGCTACGTATCTTTATCTATACTTCTTCGTGCCTAGCCTCATTGTGAGGCGCTACTAATTTTTTGCGCTCATGCGTAGCGTCCATGCTGCAGGACTGGGGGATTGCCGCATTTAGCGGCTTTTTTCATGGCAAAGGCGCCATTCAGGAGAGTTGCACATGCGCTGTTCAAGATTTTTCTTTGGTATTCATAGTGCCTCTATAGCTACCATAACTATTTTTAGTTGCTTTGCCTCTTTTGCGGCGCAGGCGGCAACTCCTTTGCCATCCATGGCAGACCCAAATCTACAAAACTGCCTAACAGAACAGGCCAATCGTAACGGTTGGCAGTACGTTGAGCAGGTCGTCCAGTTGGAGTGTCCCGGTCGGAATATCATTAGATTGGAAGGATTGGAGGGGCTTTTCAGTCTTACTGAGCTCGACTTGAGCAAGAATAATATTCAGGACGTCTGGCCACTCGCTTCACTGCAAACCTTAACCAAGCTTAATCTCTCCGGTAATTCGACTCTGGCCATTTGGCAGGTGCGCCCGGTGATCGACATGAACCGGGGACTGACCAGCTTGGGACTCAATGGCGTCGAGATCGGCTCGTTCAATAACTTGGGACCGCTGATCAATTGGGAGACGGGCGAGCCTTACGCCTTGACGGAGCTGGATCTGGGCAACACTTACCTGACCGATCCCAACGGCGGCCATAGCCTCGACTTCCTGATGCCGTTTGGCAGCACGCTGACCCGCCTCAATGTCGCCGGCAACGGCATTAACAATATCCAGGTCTTGGGAAGCTGGAACTGGAACCTGAATAGCCCGAATTTCAGCCAACTCCGAGAGCTGGACCTATCGAACAATGCTCTTATCGAGGTAGTCCCCCTCACGTCGCTACACAATCTGACTAAGCTCAATCTTTCCGGCAACCGTCGCGTGGCACTCATGCAAGTGCGTCCGGTGATCGACATGAGTTGGGAACTAACTAGTCTAGGGCTCAACGGCATCGAGATCGGCTCGTTCGACAACCTGGGACCGCTGACCAACCCGCATACCGGTCAGCCCTACGCGCTGGCGGAATTGGATCTAGGCAATACCCACCTAACCGATCTCAACGGCGGCCATAGCCTCGACTTTCTCATGCCGTTTGCCGGCACGCTGACCCGGCTCAACGTCGCGGGCAATGGCATCGATAACATTCAGGTCTTCGCGAGTTGGGGATCGAACGGTCCAAACTTCAACCAACTCAAAGAGCTGGATCTGTCGAACAATGCTCTAGTGGACGTCTGGCCGCTTAGTCCGCTGCACAATCTGACCAAGCTCAATCTCTCGGGCAATCCGAACCTCGCCATTTGGCAAGTACGCCCGGTGATCGACATGAACCAGGGATTGACCAGTCTGGGGCTCAACGGTATCGAGATCGGCTCGTTCGACAACCTCGGGCCGCTGACCAACTGGGAGACTGGACAGCCTTATGCTTTACAGGAACTGGACGTGGGTAACACTCACCTGACCGATCTCAACGGCGGCCATAGCCTCGACTTTCTCATGCCGTTTGGCAGCACGCTGACCCGGCTCAACGTCGCCGGCAATGGCATTGACAGCATCCACGTCTTGGGAAGCTGGGGTTCTTCGTACAACCCGAACTTCATGCAACTTAGGGAGCTGGACCTGTCGAATAACGCCCTGATTGATGTAGCCCCTCTCAGCGCGCTGCATCAGCTGACCAAGCTTAACCTCTCGGGCAACCAGAGCCTGGCTATCTGGCAGGTGCGTCCCGTGCTCGACATGAACCGGGGGCTGACCAGTCTGGGACTCAATGGCATCGAGATCGGCTCATTCGACAACCTCGGGCCGCTGATTAATTGGGAGACCGGCAAGCCCTACGCCTTGGCGGAACTGGACCTGGGTAACACCCACCTGACCGATCCCAACGGCGGCAAGAGCCTCGACTTTCTCATGCCGTTTGGCAGCACCTTGACTCGCCTCAACGTCGCCGGCAATGGCATTAACAATATCCAGGTCTTTGCCAGCTGGGGACCGAACGGCCCGAACTTTGTCCAGCTCAAAGAGCTGGACCTATCGAGCAATGCTCTGGTGGACGTCTGGCCCCTCGGCCCACTGCACAATCTGACCAAGCTCAACCTCTCGGGCAATCCGAACCTCGCCATTTGGCAAGTACGCCCGGTGATCGACATGAACCGGGGGCTGACCAGTCTGGGACTCAATGGCATCGAGATCGGCTCATTCGACAACCTCGGACCGCTGACCAATTGGGAGACGGGGAAGCCTTACGCTTTGACGGAGCTGGATCTGGGCAACACTCACCTGACCGACCTCAATGGCGGCAAGAGCCTCGACTTTCTCATGCCGTTTGGCAGCACCTTGACTCGCCTCAACGTCGCCGGCAATGGCATCGACAATATTCAGGTCTTCGCGAGCTGGGGACCGAACGGCCCGAACTTCATGCAACTTAAAGAGCTGGATCTGTCGAACAACGCCCTGGTTGACGTCTGGCCCCTCGGCCCACTGCATCAGCTGACCAAGCTCAACCTCTCGGGCAACCAGAGCCTGGCTATCTGGCAGGTGCGTCCCGTGCTCGACATGAACCGGGGGCTGACCAGTCTGGGGCTCAACGGTATCGAGATTGGCTCGTTCAGCAACCTCGGACCGCTGACCAACTGGGAGACCGGTAAGCCTTACCCTCTGGTGGAATTGGATCTGGGCAATACCCATCTCACCGATTCCAACGGCGGCAAGAGCCTCGACTTCCTCATGCCGTTTGGCAGCACGCTGACCCGGCTCAACGTCGCCGGCAACGGCATCGACAATATTCAGGTCTTCGCGAGCCCAGGCCCGAATGGCCCAAACTTCAGCCAACTCAAAGAACTGGATCTGTCGAGCAACGCCCTGATTGACGTCTGGCCGCTTAGTCCGCTGCATCAACTGACCAAGCTCAATCTCTCCGGCAACCAAAGCCTTGCCATCTGGCAAGTACGTCCCGTGATCGACATGAACCGGGGGCTGACCAGCCTGGGGCTTAACGGTATCGAGATCGGCTCGTTCAGCAACCTCGGGCCGCTAACGAATTGGGAGACCGGTAAGCCTTACGCTTTGACGGAGCTGGATCTGGGCAACACTCACCTGACCGACCTCAATGGCGGCAAGAGCCTCGACTTTCTCATGCCGTTTGGCAGCACGCTGACTCGGCTTAACGTCGCGGGCAACGACATCGATAACATTCAGGTTTTTGCGAGTTGGGGATCGAACGGTCCAAACTTCAGCCAACTCAAAGAGCTGGATCTGTCGAGCAATGCTCTGGTGGACGTCTGGCCACTCACTCAACTGCACGCTTTGGGGTACTTAAATCTCGTCAGCAACGACCAGATCGGATGCAATGATCTGGATATGCTGGTGGCGGCTCTTCCCTCCACCCTTATTCAGCGTCCGACAATATGCCAATAATCTGGATACGTTGATGATAGAGCTCTCTGCCACTCTGATTCAGCCATGGATATATCTTGAGAGCCATCATGTAAGCACCAGTGCGGTGAGGCAGAAAGCGATGCAATAGCGAGCGAGTCTTGTAGTTCGCAGCATGCTAGATACCCGGCTGGCACCCCGCGGCCGGGTTTCTTATTGAAGCCTTGGCTAAAAGCGGGAGCTGACTTAGCGATCGACGAATGAAAGCGCTCTTGATTTTGATGCTGACCGTATCCTGCGACCTCCGGGCCGAAGCAGGCTGGGTCAACTACTACAAAGATCCGCAAAAGGCGGCGGAGTGGGAGAAGTATCTGGCCGACACCCCTGAAGATCCGCTGATTATTACGCTCCATGTCCTACGAGCTGGACTCTGCAAAATGGTCGACGAAGGCCAAGTCGAACTTGAAGAAGCCATCCGGATTTGGGACATCGAACATGCGCGAAGCGCCAATGAGCGGCTGCTGGACGAGACGAATCGCGGTCGAAAACGAATGCTCTAACCATCGAGCCTAAGGCAAATAACCAAAGCCTGACTCCTTTAGAAAAGCCTGACTCCTTTAGAAGACGACGGATTACACTCCGCTAACCCGCCCTACTGACCGAGCTGCGTGCGGAGCGCTCTATTTGGCTTAGGTGTTCTAAAAAGTCGTGTGTGTCTAGGAAGTAGTTTGGATATGCACGGCGGAGTGATTCTACGGAACCGGCCGATACTAAAACTACTTGAATAGGCGCACCGTCTGCAGCACGTTGTTCTGCCTCTGAATATGCTTGACTGGCTTGTTCGAGTTGGTCACGGGAAAAGGGAGTTACTGAAACTTTCTTTTGATCGGGTGTTAAATTAAGCTCAACAAGATAATATGCGGCTCTTGAGGTTCCTATTGTAGACTGAACAGCAGATCTATATCCGACGAGTATATCTCTTACTCCTAAAAGTTTTGATCTTTCAGCTATTTCTCCAAATGTTTCTCGTTTTGATAAGTGCTCATAACCAGGTACAAGAGGTGCTTTTTCAATATAAGCAAAACCGGAACCAGTTAGAGAAAAAAATCGGAGCCACTCTTCCGGGCCTTCGCTTGATTTTAAAGATTGCTCAAGAAAGGTTCCAACAGTTTCAACAGCTGTAGCCCATGCGTGTTGCAGTCTTGTTCTTAGTTGAAGCTCCAGTTGTAATCCATCGTAGGGCGATGGCTTTTGCAATTTATATCTGTATACAAGATGGATACTCCTGTAGCCTGAGGATTTAGGTGTTCCTATGTAATCGTATTCTGATACAAGGGTGTGGGTGAATTTTGTTGATTTGTAGTTCGAATGAAGCGTCTTAACCTGCTGGATTGTATTTACTACTGCACGTAATCCACCTATGTCCTGCATCCGAGCTAGATTCATACCAGGGATGCGGCGCAGCTTATTAAATATCGATGGGGTACGTTTTAATCTTTGTGCGACAATTGCATCAGGATCTATTTTTTTTAGTTTTTGCCGAAGTGTTGCTTGAAATGTATTGATAGGATAGCCATGACAGCCGCGCCAGTTTGATAAAACTTGATATGCCCAAACCCAATCCTCTAAATCAGAATGTTCATCAATTAATATACTACCGGCTTTATTAACTTGGTTTCGGGAGTACTTAGGAGTTGGCCAGACCATCTTCGTTTAGTTAGGACTTTGTCTATTGTTTTCCCATCTTCTTTTCGGACGCTAAGCGTCTTCCCCCGTAGTCTCGGCTGGGCGAAGTTTTCCGCGCTCGGAAACCCTGGAGGTGGTCAGCCAGCCGCGTTTAGATTTTTTCTGGTTTCCTCGATCTCGGAACTGATCTGTCCGGCTTCGGGCAATGTGTTTCCTGTAATTAGCCAATACCCGTATTCAGGCCATAAAGGAGTGCAGGCGTCGAGTTCTTCTGTACTGGCGCCCACTCTACCTCGTCTTATGTTTTTCCATCTATCAACTGGTATTTCGGTCAATCGGGCCAGGTCTTGACGACCGATCTTCTTATGATCCATAAGCCGAATTAGCCGTTCGTGCGTGTTCAAATAAGATATCCTGAAAGAGCAAGTATTACTCTATCCTCTTGTTAGTATGTTAACGATCTACCGGCAAAGCCGGTGGCTTTCGACGGCTGACCCCTCGAAGGGGCCTGACCGCCGTCGGATGAAAGGCATCTCGTCACCCCGGCAGGAATTGCCGGGGTCCAGTGACCACGGATGGTTTCGACCGTTCACAATCCCTGTGAACTGGATTCCGGCAATCCCTGCCGGAATGACGGCCCAGCGAAATTGGGATAATACCTGACTCCCGGAAATGTCAAACTTTGCGAGTCCCCCGGCAGAGCCGGGGGTTTTTCCGCGATAAATAATTACTACAACGTACCCGCAATGCCACCCATAGCCACGCAAAGCGACTGTTGAAGAGGAAGCGTATGGAAGACGAATGTTTGGGTCAAGTTACCTCCTCGGTGCCCCCCTCCAAATCCCGATCCCTACATCACCCGGCAACGCTATGCCGAACTCTCCGGCGTCCCGGTCGGCATCGTCGACGCCTGGGTAGATCGGGGCCACATCCCCTCCGAGCTCATCGGCAGGCACCGCCTGGTCAACGTCGCCTTGCTCTGGTCTACAAGAATGCCGATCCGATTGCCCAAGATGCACTTGATCTCTCGTATTTAACGGGCCAACGTCCAGCCGACGTATTCAAGCTGAAATGAAATGGGACCAGATCCGAGAGGGTGCTATCTGGTTAGAGCAACGAAAAACAAAAGCCAAGCTCCGGATTGAGCTTGTCGGCAAACTGGCCGAAGTCGTTGAGCGAATCAAAGCGCGTGGAAGCCGCGATTTAACGATTCTGACCGATCCCAAAGAGCAACTTTTAAAGCCCTTCGGCTATTTCCGAAGCCACTTCGATAAAGCGAGAAATAAGGCGGAAAAGGAAGCGAAAGAACTCGGGTTCTCTTTGAACGCTTTCAACTTCGGGAGCTTCGTGCAAAAGCCGCTTCGGATCTTGAAAGCATGTCTCAAGCCCGAAAACTACTGGGACACGCCACGCAAAAAATGACGCGTCATTATGTCCGAGCTAGGGCGTTTTCATCTCGCTCGTAAGGCAAAACCGGCTTGGCGGACGTCGTTGGCGCCTTCGGCTCGGGTGAATGGATTCAAGCATTCGTAGGTCGGCAATCCTTTCCCAATCGCAAACGGTCGCTTTAGTCGCGACCCTTCCGACGAAGACGCTCGGCCAGGACGTGCCGTCGGGAAAGGATTCCCGACCTACGCGCGAGTGCCGTACAGTAGGTATGAAAATGCTCTAGGGTAGGGGAGAAGGTGATGCCCGTGATGGCGAAAAGTCTTTTCGCCAAAACAATCGATGAAGAAGCAGCCCTGGAAGGCCCGGAAATATTGGAGGCTGAGGTCGGAATCGAACCGGCGTCCACGGCTTTGCAGGCCGCTGCATGACCACTCTGCCACTCAGCCTAAGTGGGCTTGCCAAAGTAAAAAGCCGCGTCTCTTATCGCGGCTTTCTGAATTTGGAGCGGGAAACGAGACTCGAACTCGCGACCCCAACCTTGGCAAGGTTGTGCTCTACCAACTGAGCTATTCCCGCGTCGTGCTGTTGAGAGTTGGAATTTTAGGTATCACTGGAGGCTTTGTCAACTCTTCGTTATCGCCTTTGAGCACTGGCAGTGCGGCCTTCAGATAATTGACCATCGACCAGAGCGTCAGTATGGCGGATATCAGCAGAAACAACTGCCCGAGGTTTTTTAGAAAACCCAGCCAGACATCCATGCTCAGCAGGAGCGTGACTATCGCGAGCATCTGGGCGGTCGTTTTCCATTTGCCCAGCCAGGATACTTCCACGCGCTTGCGCTGTCCGACTTCCGCCATCCATTCGCGCAGGGAGGCGATCGTGATTTCGCGTCCGATGATGACCGCGGCAGCGATGGCTACGTAAGGACTGGGGTCGGCCTGGACGATCAGGACCAGCGTGACGGCCACCATCAGCTTGTCGGCCACGGGATCGAGAAATGCCCCGAAACGGGTGGTTTGGCTCATTTTGCGGGCCAGATAACCATCCAACCAGTCGGTTACGGCGGCCACGGCAAAAATCAAGGCGCAGGCGATGTGGGCGCCACTCCACGGTAGATAGAAAAAGACGACCAGGACCGGAATCAACACGATCCGAAGTAACGTCAGGTTGGTGGGGAGATTCAACTCCATGTTCAGCTTTCTCTCTCGTGGAACGTTTCGTAAATGCGCTTTGCCAATTGAGCGCTGATGCCTTCGACGCTGCTCAGGGCGTCGACGCCGGCACGGCTGATTTCCCTGAGGCCGCCGAATTGCCGCAACAGTTGCTGGCGCCGCTTCGGACCCAGTCCCGCGATATCGTCGAGAGTGGACTGTTTTCGGGCTTTGGCGCGTCGTTGACGATGCCCGGTGATGGCGAAACGGTGGGCTTCGTCGCGAATCTGCTGAATCAGTAGCAGGGCGGGCGAGTGGCTGGGCAGAATGATGGCATCGGACGAGCCCGCCGGGAAGAGGGTTTCCATTCCCGGTTTACGATCGGGACCCTTGGCCACTCCGACAGTGCGAATGCTATTCATTCCGAGTTCGCTCAAAACCTCGCGCACGGCATTGACCTGGCCTTTGCCGCCGTCGATGAACAGGATGTCCGGCGCTTCGATCTCGCCGTGCTTGATTCGCTGATAACGCCGCGAAACCGCTTGCGCCAGGGCGCCGTAGTCGTCACCGGGCGTAACGCCCTCGATGTTGAAGCGGCGGTAAGCGGATTTGACCGGACCTTGCCGGTCGAACACCACGCAGGATGCGACGGTTTGGTCGCCCTGGGTATGGCTGATGTCGAAGCATTCCAGGCGTTTCGGCGGTTCCGGGCAATGTAGGGCCTCGCCCAGACTGAGAAAGCGCGCATACAGGTCCTGCCGATTCGCCAATTTCGCATTCAAGGCGTTCTCGGCATTGATGAGCGCCAGCTGCAGGCGTTTCTGACGTTCGCCGCGGAGCCGCGCCGCGATCTGCACGGCATGGCCGGACTGGCTGGCGAGCACTTCTGCGACTAGCTCGGCATCCTCGATCGGATGGCTGATGAGGATTTCCCGGGGAACCTGTTTCCCAAGGTAAAACTGAGGGATGAACGCCGCCAGGATGCTGCCCGGATCGTGCTCCTCCAGCATGCTGGGGAAGTAGGCGCGGTCGCCGATTTGCTGTCCGCCGCGAATGAACAACATCTGTACGCAGGCGACGTTGCCCTTGATTGCGCAGGCGATGATGTCGATATCGCCGTGTTCGCCGTGTACCGCCTGTTTTGCCAAGACCGTTCTCAGACTCGCGATCTGGTCGCGATAGCGCGCCGCTCGCTCGAACTGGAGATCGGCCGCGGCTTTTTCCATGCGTCCCGCCAAATCGTCGATCAGCCGCTTGCCGTTTCCCTCCAGGAACATGACGGTATCCTGCACGTCCTGGGCGTATGTTTCACGATCGATCAGATCCACGCAGGGCGCGGTACAGCGTTCGATTTGGTATTGCAGGCAGGGGCGAGAGCGGTTTTGGAAGTAAGAATCCTGGCACTGACGCACGGGAAAGATCTTCTGCAGCAACTTTAAGCTTTCCCGCACCGCGCTGGCGCTCGGATAAGGCCCGAAGTAGCGGCCGAGCTTGCTCTTGGCGCCACGATGGAAGGTAATGCGAGGAAAAGGCTGATGGGTCGAAACATAAATATAAGGATAGCTCTTGTCGTCGCGCAGATTGATGTTGTAGCGCGGCTTGTGGCGCTTGATGAGCTGGCTTTCCAGAAGGAGCGCCTCGCCCTCGGTGTGCGTCACCCTCACGTCGATCGAGCATACCCGTGCCACCATGGCTTGCTGCTTGGGCGAACAGTCTTTGCCCGAAAAATAGCTGGATACCCGCTTTTTCAGGTTTTTCGCCTTGCCGACGTAAATCACTTCGCCCTTGTCATCCAGCATCCTGTAAACACCAGGTAGCTGGGTCAGGGTTTCGAGGAAAGCTTTGATGTCGAAGGACGGGGCGTCTTCGCGCAAATTCATGACAGATAGGCCGATTCGTCAAGAAGAGAACATTATAATCCCGAACGGGCAAGGGCACGCAGTTCGACAGTCTGTCGCCTTACCTCAAGAACAATGGACGTACAAGCCGAGCGCTGCAAAATCAAAACAAGGAAACCGCAAGACGGCGCGACAATAAAAACGCCGGATCTTCCATCTTTCAAGCCGTGACAGCGATAATGGTCAATCAGCTTCATCGGCGTGATTCTGCTGTTTTGCATGGGATTGCCTTGGGCCAGAGCGGCGCAATTGGAACGTGTTTTAATAAAGACCACCGTTCATTCTGATCGTGCCCGTTGCCGGGCGGAAAAAGCATTTGTCGATACAGGTGATATTCCGCCGGGTTCATCCGTTTTTCCGTGAAAAAATGACGGCGGAATTCTAAGAAAGAAGTGATCGTCGCTTTTGTTTACTCACTCTAATACCAATATGGATATTTCCGACTCGACTTCGCTTCGCTCCCGCGAACGGGCGTGGGTTCTCTATGACGTGGCGACCTCGTCCTTCGCCACGACGGTGATGGCGGCTTTTTTTCCGGTCTTTTTCAAGCAGTTTTGGGCGAGCGGACTGCCGGTGACGGAAAGCACCTTTTGGCTGGGGGCGGTAAGTTCTGTAGGCGCTTTGGTCGCGCTGGTTCTGGCGCCGGTGCTCGGATCGCTGTCGGACGCCGGGGGGTGGAAGAAGCCTTTGCTCGCGCTTTGCGCGTTCATCGGCATTACCATGACCGCAGGACTCTTCTGGATCGAGCAGGGAGCCTGGGAATTGGCGCTTACCCTATTCGGCCTCGGGCTCGTGGGGTTTTCCACCGGAATGGTTTTTTACGACGCGCTGTTGCCTTCGGTGACGATTCCCGCCCGCTTCGAGCATGTATCCGCCTTCGGGGTGGGGATGGGCTATCTCGGTGGTGGCGCGCTCTTCGCCGTCAACATTCTGATGACGCAAAAGCCGGAGTGGTTCGGTCTTGCGGATGCGTCCGCCGCAGTCCGAATGTCGTTCCTGTCCGTGGCCGTATGGTGGTTCGTGTTCACCCTTCCTTTGCTGTTCGTTGTTCGGGAGCCGCCTCCCCGGTGTGCCAGCGGTGCCAACGCCGTCAAGTATGGGTTGATGCAGCTTCGGGAAACGTTCCGGCATGTCCGGCGGCTGAAGATCGTCATGCTGTTCTTGGGCGCTTACTGGCTTTACATCGATGGCGTGGACACCATCGTCCACATGGCGGTGGACTACGCGCTGGCGATCGGCTTCGATGCAGGCGGGCTGATGTTGGCCTTGCTCATCACGCAAGCCGTCGGCGTTCCGGCAACGCTCGCTTACGGTTGGCTCGGTCAGCGCTTCGGCGCCAAATCCGGCATTCTGGCGGGACTCGCAACGTATGCGTTGCTGGTGGTTTGGGGTTCCGTCATGAGTCGGCAGTGGGAGTTTTACGGGATCGCCGTGGGCATAGGCTTGGTCCAGGGCGGGGTTCAGGCTCTCAGCCGTGCGCTTTACGCGCGCCTCATTCCGAAAGAAAAGTCCGGCGAATTCTTCGGTTTTTTCAACCTGCTCAGCAAGTTCGCGGCGGTTCTGGGTCCCGTGCTGGTGGGGATCGTCAGCCATGCCACCGGCGAACCGAGACTTTCGATACTCTCCTTGCTGGTGCTCTTTACCCTGGGCGGCGCGCTGCTCTGGAATGTCGACGTGGCCGAAGGCGAGCGGCGCGCCGCGGAGTTGTAAGTAGGCCTGCTACACCGCCGGTTGCCGCGGCAGACGCCAGGAAACTAGCACCGTCATGGCCAGGACAACCACGCCCAGGGCTAGAATCGCAGCCACCGGGCCGATGCCCTGAGTCGACGCGAAGGTATAAATCCCCATGCTCACCAGCATCGCGGCGTTCTGAAAGAAATTCTGGACCGCCACGGCGCCGCCGCTGCCGACCGTATGATGACCGATGTGCTGGATCGCCGCGTTAAGCGGCACGACGAACAGGCCGCCGGCGATGCCGATGGCCAGCAGCGTCGCCCTGGCCGGCCACAGGCTATCGACACCGGCCAGGAGCAGAAAAAATAGGCTCAGCGCATACGCGGCAAGCCGTGCACGCCGGATGTGCTCCAGGGGAATTAGGCGCGGGACTATACCTGAGCCAATGACGATGCCGACGGCGAGAAACAGGGTCAGCTGCGCGATTTCCCCCGCGGTTTGCGTATCGAGCACTTGCGGCGCCCAGGTTACGAGAATAATTCTTAGAGTGGCGGCAGAGGCCCAGAACAAGCTCAGGGCGATTAGAACTAACCGGGCACGTTCTGATTTCAATAGCTCTTTGATTACGTGCACCAGTTTGGTCAAGGACGAACCGGGGCGCGCGCCGCGTGCCGGCAGCCTGGGCAAGAGGAGCGTAACCCCGGCGGAAATGACATAGAACGCGACGGTCAAGGCAAGCGCCAGATCGATCGAGGCATCGGCGAGCTTTGCTCCGATCACGGTGCCCAGCAGGATCGCGGCGATGGTCGCGCCTTCGATCCAACTGTTGATCCTGACCAACCGCGTGTGATCGGCCAATTCTGGCAAGATCCCGTATTTGGCGGGGCTATAGGTTGCCGCGCCCACGCCGACGACGGCATAGCCGATCAGAGGCTCGACGCCGAGCAGTATCAGAAGTCCGCCGAGTGCCTTGACGACATTCGCCAAAATAAGAACCTTCGGCTTCGAATGCCGGTCGGCGAACGCTCCGACCCAGGGCGTCAGCATCACGAACGCCACCAGGAAAACGCTTTGCAGGGCCGGGACGTACCAGGGGCCGCGATCACCGCTTTGCAGCACGATGGCGATGACCGTGAAGAGCATGGCGTTGTCCGAGAACGCGGAGAGAAACTGCGCAGCGATCAGCGAACGAAGTCCCCGGTTCATGATTCGCTCCCTTCCCGGACGAACCCGGTAAGCGCCGGATAATCCACCTTGCCGGTGGCAAGCAGGGGCAGTTCCTTGAGCACCCGGATATCCTTGGGCAGACAGAGTTCGCCGACACCCTCCTGCTGGGCTCGGGCCGTCAGTTCGGCGCGGTCGGCATTCTTGTATTCGGTGGCGAGTATGATCTTTTCACCTTTCTTGGGGTCGGACAGCGCAACCGCCGCGTGCCGCTGTCCCGGCCATATCCGCGCGGCCAGCTCTTCGACCGCGTTAAGCGACACCATTTCCCCTCCAATCTTGGCGAACCGTTTGACCCGGCCGAGAATGCTGACGAAACCTTCCTCGTCGATGCGGACGATATCGCCGGTGTCGTACCAGCCGAGTCCATATTGCGAGGCGGGAGGGTCGAGTTCGCCCGGCTGCCCGGGGCGGAGATAGCCCAGCATGACGTTGGGGCCGGTCACGTGGAGGCGTCCGCCCTCGATTACACCGGGAACCTCTTCCAGCCGCCATTGGATGCCGGGGAAAAAGCGCCCCACCGTACCTTCCCGGTAGTACATGGGCGTGTTGGCGGATAATACCGGCGAGGTTTCCGTGGCCCCGTAGCCCTCCAGTACGCGGAGTCCGAATTTCTCGGCCCAAAGCTTGCGGGTATCGGCTTGCAGTTTTTCCGCGCCGGCGAAGACATAGCGCACGCTATAAAAATCGTAAGGATGGGCATGCTTTGCATAACCGTGGAGGAAGGTATTGGTGCCGAACAGGATCGTGGCGTTGATGTCGTAGGCCACTTCGGGAATGATTCGGTAATGCAAAGGCGAGGGATACAGGAACAGGCGCATGCCGGACAGCAGCGGCAGCAGCGTGCCGCCGGTCAGCCCGAAAGCGTGAAAGACGGGCAGAACGTTGAGGATGACATCCTGGGCATTGAAATCGAAGCGTGCGGCGAGCTGTTCGCGGTTGGAGAGGAGGTTGGCGTGGGAAAGCACGACCCCTTTCGGTTCGCCCTCCGAACCCGAGGTGAACAGAATTACCGCCGGATCATCCGGGTTGCGCTGGCCGCGGTACCAGTAATCGGCGGTGAGCGCGGCGAGGAAAGCCCTGAGCTTGTCCCAGGCGCCCAGTTCCCGGCCCAGATCTTCGAGATAGATCACCCTCGCTTTTTCCGACAAAGCCTCTACGGATTCCTCCAATTTCGCCGTGGCGACGAAACGACGGGCCGTGACCACGGTCTTGATTTTCGCCGTGGCGCAGCTCGACAGGAGATTGCGGGTGCCGGCGCTGAAATTCAGCATGGCGGGGAGGCGCCCGTGAACTTGAAGCCCAAGGAATGCGGCTACCGTACCGCTCAGGTTGGGCAGCAAGAGACCTACCGTCTCGCCGTCTTCGGTTTTTTCCGCCAGTTTGCGGCCCAGGGCGAGGACTTGTGCGATCAGCCGATCATAGCTGAGGGGTTTCCGCTGTACGTCCTCGAGCACGCGATGCCCGCCGCCGTGAGTCCTCCGTGCGTCGAGCAAGGCCGAGAACACCGTCCGCCGGTAATTGCTGGTCTCGAACATCATCTCGCTCATCAAATCGGACAGCATGAGCCCGACCTGATGCCGCCGCTCGGGACCAGTGATCTCCGACGGCGGACTGACTTCGCGGGGCGGCAGAATGTTCAGCGTGATCGGCGGAAACCAGCGCAGCCGCACCACCCCGTGCAGGCGGGAAAATACGGTGTATTGAGTGCCGTCGATTCGGATCGGCAGAACCGTTGCGCCGGATTTTTCGGCGATCAGCCCGGCGCCGTCGTAGATCTTCATCAAGGCTCCGGTCACCGTGATGCGTCCTTCCGGAAAAATCACCGCTTTGCGGTCTTCTTTCAGGTAATGGGTCAAGGCCTTGACCGACAGCGGCTGGGTGGGGTCCATCGGAAACACCTTGGCGAACCTGAGAGCCGGCCGCACCCACCAGTGCTGGGCGATGTGGGTATTGATCGCGAATGTGACCTCGTCCGGCAGAAAGACCCACAAGAGGATCGGGTCGAGGTAGGACGAGTGATTGGCGGCGATCAGGACTCGAGCCCCCGCCTTTTGGTAGTTTTCGAGACCGACGACTTTGACGCGGAACAGCCGGGCGAGAATCCAGCGAAGCATTATTTTTATCATGGTGTTCACCTCCGAGAAGAAAGTCTAGGTCAAAAATAAACAGTGTTCAATATATTCCAGTGCGGTGAACAGATTAATGCGCAACCTCGGCAAACCGTCGCAATCAAAGGTAATATAGGACCCGTCCGCAACTCTGATGCCCGTCATGACTCTGAAAACTCTTCGCCTGTCTTGCTTCGTGCTTTTTCCATGTCTGCTACTCGGTGGCTGTACGCCGCTCATCCATCCCCCGGGACTCGAACATGTTGAACCGCAGCTCCGTAAAGCCCATTTCGTCGCTACGGATGGCGCCGTTTTGCCGGTGCGGTCCTGGCTTCCTCACGATGGCAAAGCCAAGGCGGTGGTCGTGGCGCTCCACGGTTTCAACGATTACAGCAATGCTTTCACCATGCCCGGCCGCTATCTGAGCGAGCACGGAATTGCCTTGTACGCCTACGATCAGAGAGGTTTCGGGAACGCGCCGGGACGAGGGCTCTGGGCCGGAATGGATGCCTATGTCGACGATCTGAGCCAATTCACGCGACTCGTCGGCAAGAGTCATCCGGGCAAACCCGTCTACATCCTCGGCGAGAGTATGGGCGGTGCACTGGCAATCGTCGCCATGACATCGGAGCGGCCTCCCTCGGCCGACGGGATCATTCTCTCGGCACCGGCCGTGTGGGGCAGGAGCACCATGCCCTGGTATCAACGGGCCTTGCTTTCGATTTCGGTAAGTACCGTGCCCTGGCTTCAGTTGACCGGGGAAAGCCTCGGCATTCTCCCTTCCGACAATATCGAGATGTTGCGCGGTCTCGGTCGCGATCCCCTGGTCATAAAGGAGACGCGAGTCGATGCGATTTACGGGCTGGTCAATCTCATGGACGAGGCGCTTTCGCGAGTCGAGCAGCTGAATAAAGAGGTTTTAGTCCTCTATGGCGAGCACGACCAAGTGATCCCCAAAGAGCCCGTTTCCCTAATGCTGAAGAAGCTGTCGAAAACCGGGACCGCCCGTGTCGCGCTTTACGAGCAGGGTTACCATTTGCTGCTGCGCGATCTGAGCGCCGCCAAGCCTTGGGCCGATATCGCGGCGTGGGTTGCGGATAGGTCCAAACCCTTGCCGTCGGGAGCCGACAGGCGGAACATGCTGGCTTTCCTCAATCCTTGAGGCACTAGAGCATTTTCCGGTTTGACGTAGCGCCCGAAGTAGGTCGGCAATCCTTTGCCGACACCTTCGTCGGCAAAGGATTGCCGACCTACCACATGCGGGGCGGTTTTCCCAGTCTACGCCGGTCACTGTGGCGAAAAACGCTTAGGGCGCGAGCAAAACCGCGTCCGGTGGGGCTGTTACCGGCCGCGTATAAGAAGCGGCTTATAGCGCCGGGAGGTGGGGAATTCCGTTGGAACCCGTCGCGCCGCCGTAACGGGCGTAATGACTATCAGCCTTTCCGGAGTGCTTTGGCCAACGCCTCCGCCATGGCGCCTTGCGGTTTGGAAGAGGGTTCCTGCCGTGGCTTTTTGGCTCTGGGTTCGACTGTCCTACCCGAGGTGCGCGACGAATCCCGCTCCGAACCGGGAGTGGGGGCCGCATCCTTTTTCATCGACAGACCGATGCGGCGTCTCGGTACGTCCACTTCCAGCACTTTCACTTTCACCACGTCTCCCGCCTTGACCACCTCGCGCGGGTCTTTGACGAACTTGTCGGACAAGTGCGAGATGTGGACCAGGCCGTCCTGGTGCACGCCGATGTCGACGAAAGCGCCGAAATTGGTAACATTGGTGACGACGCCTTCGAGCATCATGCCGGGTTTGAGGTCCTCGATCTTGTCCACGCCTTCCTTGAACTGTGCGGTCTTGAATTCCGGACGCGGATCGCGGCCGGGCTTTTCCAGCTCGCGCAGAATGTCGGTGACGGTCGGAAGGCCGAAGCGTTCGTCGGTGTAATTCTCGGCGTTGACGCCGCGGAGGAAGGCCGCGTTGCCGATCAATTCGCGGATATCCTTGCCGGTGGTGCCGATGATGCGTTCCACCACCGGATAAGCCTCGGGGTGCACGGCCGAGGTGTCGAGCGGATTGTTCCCGTTCATGATGCGGAGAAATCCGGCCGCCTGCTCGAAGGTTTTTTCTCCGAGTCGCGGGACTTTTTTGAGATCTTCGCGGCTGTTGAAAGCGCCGTTCTGGTTTCGGTATTCGACGATGTTCTGGCTGATGGTCTGGGACAGTCCGGAAACGTAACGGAGCAGCGAAGCCGAAGCCGTGTTCACGTCGACGCCCACGGCATTCACGCAGTCCTCGACCACCGCGTCGAGGCTTTTGGAGAGCTGCGACTGGTTAACATCGTGCTGGTATTGGCCGACGCCTATGGCCTTGGGTTCGATTTTTACCAGTTCGGCCAAGGGGTCCTGCAAGCGGCGGGCGATCGAAACGGCACCGCGCAGTGAGACGTCGAGATCCGGAAATTCCTTGGCGGCCAGCTCGGACGCCGAATAAACCGATGCCCCCGCCTCCGACACCATCACCTTGGTGATATTCAATTCGGGATGGCGCTTGATGAGATCGCCGACCAGCTGATCGGTCTCGCGGGAGGCGGTGCCGTTGCCCGTGGCGACCAGTTCGACGCCGTGCTGGGCGATCAGCCGGGCCAGGGTCGCGATCGATTGATCCCACTGATTTTGCGGCACGTGGGGGTAAATCGTCGCGGTTTCCAGCAGCTTGCCGGTTTTGTCCACCACCGCGACCTTGACGCCGGTGCGTAGCCCCGGATCCAGGCCCATGGTGGTGCGGGGGCCGGCGGGCGCCGCGAGCAGCAAATCCTTGAGGTTCTTGGCGAAAACCTGAATCGCCTCGGCTTCGGCGGCTTCGCGGAGGCGCTGCTTGAGGTCGAGGTCGATGCGGGTCAGGATTTTGACTTTCCAGGCGTAATGCACCGTGTCGGCCAGCCAGCGGTCCGCGGGCCGCCCTTTGTCGGCGATGCCGAAGGTCCTCGCGATCAGGCTTTCCGCGGCTTTATGCGCGGCGTCTTCATCCTTGCCGACTTTCAGGGCCAGGTCCAGCACGTCCTCGTTGCGTCCCCGGAACAGGGCCAGCGCGCGATGGGACGGGATCTTCGCGATAGGCTCGGCGAAATCGAAATAGTCCCGGAACTTCGCTCCGGCCTGTTCTTTCCCATCGGCGACCGTCGAGGCGAGGATGCCCTCGTTCCAAATTCGTTCACGCAGCTCGGCCAGAAGCCCGGCGTGCTCGGCGAAACGTTCCATGAGAATTTGTCGCGCCCCTTCCAGCGCCGCTGCGGCGTCGGGAACGCCTTTGTCCGCATCGACGTATTTCTGCGCTTCCGTCTCGGGTGCCAGGGACGAATCGCCGAGCAAGGCATCGGCCAGGGGTTCGAGCCCGGCTTCGCGTGCGATTTGGGCTTTGGTGCGCCGTTTGGGTTTGTAGGGAAGATAAAGGTCTTCCAGCAGGGTCTTGGTATCGGCGGCGAGAATGGCTTGTTCCAGCTCCGGGGTCAGCTTGTCCTGTTCTCGGATGCTGTCCAGGATGGTCTGGCGGCGGTCCTCGAGTTCGCGGAGATAAGAGAGCCGAACTTCCAAGGTTCTCAGCTGGGTATCGTCCAAACCGCCCGTCGCTTCTTTACGGTAGCGCGCGATAAATGGCACCGTGGCCCCTTCGTCCAGCAGGTCCACGGCTGCCTGGACCTGCCTTTCTCGGACGCCGAGCTCTTCAGCGATACGGGCGATGATGTTCATCAACAAACCTCAAGAGTAAAAAGGGGTGAAATTCTAGCATTCGCGGATGTTTCCAAAAATCCGCCGGTAGAATTACAGTGACTTTTCGGCGATGACGATGGTGGAGTCGTCGGTTTTGGTATGACAGGTGAACGCCAGCCGTTTCATTAGGCCGAGCATTTTGACGTTGTTCGCCAGGATTTCGCCCCGCAAGGATTTGAGCCCCATCTCGCGAGCAGCGTCGATCAGGCAGGACATCAGCCGTGTACCCAACCCACGGTGCTGCCATTCGTCGGCAACCACCAGGGCGAATTCGGCGGTTTCGCCATCCGGATTGGTGAAATAGCGCGCCACGCCGAGTTCCGTTTCTTCGGCCCCGGAATCGACGATGGCGACGAGCGCCAGTTCGCGGTCGTAATCCAGCTGAGTCAAACGTATCAGCATGTCCTGACTCAATTCCTGCAAGGCGTTCATGAAGCGGAAGAATTTGGCCTCGGGCGAAAGCTGCTTCACGAAACGCTTCTCGATTTCCGCGTCTTCGGGACGGATCGGCCGAATGGTGATGTTGGTGCCGTCGGCGAGCTGATACTGTCTAATCAAGTGGCCGGGATAGGGGTGGACAGCCATGTGCCCGTAGGGCCGGCGTCCAGGCTGCGGCTCATGCACCGCAATGCGGGCATCCAGGGCGAACACGCCTTGGTCGTCCGCCACCAGAGGATTGATGTCCATCTCCTTGATCTCGGGGAGTTCGCAGACCATCTCCGAGAGCCGCAGCAACACTTGTTCGATCGCCTCCAGCTTGACCGGCGGGAGGTTGCGGAACTGTCCGAGCAGCCGTGCGACACGGGTCTGGCCGATCATCGTCTGGACGATGTGCTCGTTGAGCGGGGGCAGGGCGACCGCACGGTCCTTGAGGATTTCCACCGCCGTGCCGCCCGAGCCGAAACTCACGACTGGACCGAAAATCGGATCGTCGACCACGCCGACCAGCAGTTCCCGGCCGTTGCGGTTACGGTACATCTTTTCGACCGTTACGCCCTCGATCCGTGCGTTCGGCCTTCGGGCTTGCACCGTCGACACCAGATCGTTATAGGCGTTCCGCACCGTCTGGGCGCTGTTGATGTTGAGCCGGACGCCGTCGACATCGGACTTGTGGGTGATGTCCGGCGACAGGATCTTAAGCGCGACCGGAAAGCCCAGGTATTCGGCCGCCGATAGAGCCTCGTTGGGCGAATGGGCGTTCAGTGCGGGCGGCACGGGAATGTCGAAGGCGCGCAGAACGGCGCGGGTCTCGAGCGAGGATAGCAGCGTCCGCCGTTCCGCCAGGGCGCCCTCGATGATGAGGCGGGCGCCGGTCAGGTCGGGCATCTGGTGCGAGGCCAACGGCCCCGGCACCTGCATCAGCATCTGTTGGTTACGGTGATATTCCGCCAGATAGCCGAACGCTTCGATGGCGCTCTCGGGGTTCGCGAAGGTCGGAATCTGATGTGCGGTAAACAGTTCTCGCCCTTTTTGGACGTAGGTTTCTCCCAGCCAGCAGGTGAGTATCGGCTTGCGGCTCTGTTCGGCGGCGCGAATGACGGCCTCCGCGGCTTCCGTGGGATCGGTCATGGCCTGCGGCGTGAGCAACACCAGGGCGCCGTCCACGCTTTCGTCGGCCAGACAGACCTCGACGGCCGCCCGATACCGTTCGGGGGTGGCGTCGCCCAGGATATCGACGGGATTATTGTGCGACCACTGTTTGGGCAGCACCGCGTTCAGCTTGTCGAAGGTCGGTCCGCCCAGTTCGGCGAGCCGGATGCCTTGCTCGACGGCCCTGTCGGTTGCCATTACCCCCGGTCCACCCGCGTTGGTGATGATCACAAGGCGGTTGCCCCGAACGCGGTGCTGGGTCGCCAGGAGTTGGGCGGCGGCGAAAAGCTGTTCGATGGTGGTGGCCCGAACCACGCCGGCCCTTTGCAGCGCGGCGTCGAACACGTCGTCCGAACCGACCAGCGCGCCGGTGTGGGACATGGCCGCTCGGGAGCCTTCGGCATGGCGGCCGGCCTTGATCACGATCACCGGCTTCATGCGAGCCGCGGCCCTTAGCCCGCTCATGAAACGCCGCGCATCACGCACGCCTTCCACGTACATCAGGATGCTGCGGGTTTCGGGATCGAGAGCGAGATAGTCTAGGATGTCCCCGAAGGTGACATCGGCTCCGGCGCCCAAGGACACCATGGTCGAAAAACCGATGCGATGGGCGCTCGCCCAATCCAGAATCGCCGTGCAAAGCGCTCCTGACTGGGAGACCAGGGCGAGCGAACCCGGTTCCGCGACATTGTTGCTGAAGGTGGCATTGAGGCCGACTGAAGGGCGCATCAGCCCCAGGCAGTTGGGACCGAGTATCCGGAGCCCGTAGTGCTTGGCTTCGTCCAGCAAGGCCCGCTCCAGCATTCGGCCGTCGCCTTCCTGTTCGCCAAATCCCGCCGAAATCACGATGGCGGCTTTGACCCCTTGTTGGCCGCAAGCGCGGATGATGAGGGGGACGGTGGCGGCCGGCGTTGCGATGATCGCGAGATCCACGTGTTCCTTCACCTCTTCGATCGACGAGAAACAGACCTGATCCCGGACCAGTTGATACTTGGGATTGATCGGGTAGATCGGGCCTTGAAAACCGCCGTCCAAGAGATTTTGATAGATCCGCGCGCCGACCGAGTCGGGCAACTCGCTGGCCCCGAACACGGCTATGGACTTCGGGCTGAACAAATGCTCGAGGTAATGGCGTGCCATATCGGCCTCAGATTCTGGTGAGGAGGATTTCGCCGATTTCGCCGTCGGTGAGCGTTACCGGATTGGTCTGCATGCTGGTGCCGCGGGCGTTGGCGACGATCTTGGGGATGTGCGCCGATTCCACGCCGAAATGGCCGAGGTGCTTCAAAGCTAAGCGTTCGGTCCAGTCGTGCAACTGTTCGACCAGGGCGTTGCAAGCTTCCATCTGGGTTTTGAAGCCATGGCCGGTCAGGAGTTCGGCGATACCGGCGTATTTCTTCAAGGCCGGGTTCTCCGGAGCTCTCTCCCGCAGTGCGCGGATATTGATGGCCGTGGCTTCGGCGAGCAGAGTGCCGCAGGCAAGACCGTGCGGGATCGGATAGAAGGCGCCCAGCGGCGCGGCGAGCCCGTGTACCGAGCCCAGTCCCGCCTGCGCCAGGGTGATGCCGGACACGAGCGATGCATAAGCGATGGCGCTGCGGCCGGCTCGGGCCTGCTCTCCGTCGCCTCCTTTCAATGCTGCGAAGAACCCGCCGCAAAATGCTTCCATGCCGCTTTTCGCGAGGGCGTCGGTCATCGGGTTGGCGCGAGCGGAAACGTACGATTCCAATAATTGCGTGAACGCGTCCATGCCGTCGGCGGCGATGAGATCCGGCGGGCAAGTGTCGAGCAGATCGGGATCGACGATCGCGTATTCGGGAACCAGGCAGTCATGGCGGAACGATTTCTTGAAGCCGTGCTCGCCGCGCACGCTCAAGACGGCGTTCTTGGTCGCTTCGCTGCCGGTGCCGGCGGTGGTGGGCACAGCGATGAACGGCGTAGCAGGTCCGGTGTAAGGAATGTTACGGCCTACGCCCTCGAGGTGATCCATGACCGAATTGCCGTGGGGCAGGAGTCCCGCGATGGCCTTGGCGGCATCGAGCACGCTGCCGCCCCCGATGGCGACCACCAGTTCGATGTTGCGGCCATGAAAGGCGGCGACGGCATCGTCCACCAACTGCGGCGTAGGCTCGTCGCTGACGGTCATGTGTTCGAAGCTCATGCCCAGTTCGGCCAAGCGCGCCGTCAGCCAGGTCCAGCGCGGCGACGAACGGAAGGAGCGCGCTCCGGTGACGAGCAGCGCTTTGTGACCGTAGGAGCGAGCCAGTTTCGGCAGTTCCGCCAATTGGCCGGAACCGAAAAGGATGCGGGGAAGGCGAGAAATCGAAAATACAGGGATAGTCATGAATGCGTCTGGCTGCGAGCCCTGCGGCGGTGGATCGCGACATAAATGCCTACGAGGACCATGCTGAATAGGATTACGTCGATGACCGCATGTTCCGAATAGCGCGCGATCAGCTCCTGGTTTTCGCCGATGAAATAGCCGATCCAGCTCAGCACCGACACCCAGATCCCCGCCCCGAGCAGCGTGTAAAAGCTGAACTTGAGATGATTCATGTTGGCGAGACCGGCCGGTAACGAGATCAGATGTCTCGCTACGGGCAGGAGCCGCCCGACGAAGGTGGAGATTTCGCCGTGCGCGAGGAAAAACTTCTCCACCCGGTTGAAGTGCTCCTCGGTAATCCAGACGTACTTGCCGTATTTGATCAGGAGCGGCCTGCCCAGCCAGCGCGCGACGAAATAGTTGGCGTAAGCCCCGACCAGGCTTCCCGCCGTTCCGCTGAGGATCACCAGGGTCATGTCCATCTTGCCCTGCTGGGCCAGATAGCCCGCGGGCGGCATGACGATTTCGCTGGGGATGGGGAAAACCGAGCTTTCCATGGCCATCAGCAGAAAAATTCCGGTGTAGCCCATCGCGCCGATGGTCGTCACCAGCCAATTGATCAGTTCATGCATCGGGAATTCCTTAATCCTGAAAGAGAGGGCTGTTTGTCAAAGCAATCCGCCTTGCAGAGGCACGAAGCTGACGGGTTCGATGATTTCCGCCTGAAACCCGACTTCCGTGCGCGTAATCCGCTGTAGAAACTGCTCGCGTCCGTCGCCGATGGGTATCACCATGACACCACCCCGTGCCATTTGGTCGAGCAGTGGCTGCGGCAGCTCCGGCGGTGCCGCGGTGACGATGATGCCGTCGTAGGGCGCGTAATCGTCCCAGCCCCAGCCGCCGTCACTGTGCTTCATGCGCACATTGCGCAGGTGAAGATCCTGAATGCAGCGGCGGGCGCGCTGCTGAAGGGGGTAAATGCGTTCCACCGAATGAACCCGCTTTACGAGTTGCGCCAATACAGCGGTCTGGTAACCCGAGCCGGTGCCGACTTCGAGCACCTTGTCCAACGGGCCTTTTTCCAGCAGCAGTTCGGTCATGCGAGCCACGATATAAGGCTGGGAGATCGTCTGGTTGAATCCGATCGGGAGCGCCGTGTCTTCGTACGCACGGCTCGCGAAAGCCTCTTCGACAAAGATATGTCTGGGCGTTTCCAGCATGACGGCTAGCACAGACTGATTGCTGATTCCTTGTTCCTTCAATCGGCTGACCATGCGCTCCCTCGTTCTGCGGGAGGTCATGCCGATACCCTGAAGCCGACGGTTCATGGAATAACCTCACGCGGAAGCCAGTCGGCCAATCGCTGAAGACTTTCGTAACGGGTCAAATCGATTTGCAAAGGTGTGACGGATACGTAGTTGTTGCGTATGGCGTGAAAATCGGTGCCGGGTCCGGCATCTTGCTCCGGACCGGCGGAGCCGATCCAGTAGATCTCGCGCCCGCGCGGGTCGGTCGTCCGGATCACGGGTTCGGCCTTGTGGCGCTGGCCCAGACGAGTGGATTGGAAGCCACGAAGCTCTGTCAGGGGAATATCGGGCACGTTGACGTTCAGTATAGTATCGGCCGGCAAGGGGTGTTCCTGGATCTGTTTGAGCAAGGTGACGGCAACTTGGGCTGCCGTGTCGAAGTGCTGCGGATTGCTCGACGCCAAGGAGACCGCGACCGCCGGAAGCCCCAAAAAACGCCCTTCGGTGGCTGCCGCCACCGTGCCGGAGTAGATAACGTCATCTCCCAGGTTGGAACCGTGATTGATGCCGGCGAACACCATGTCCGGCTCCTCATGTAACAATCCCGTGATAGCCAAATGCACGCAATCGGTCGGCGTGCCGTCGATCTTGATGAAGCCGCTTTCGGTTTGGCTGACGCGCAAAGGTCTGTCCAAGGTTAGCGAATTGCTCGCTCCGCTGCGGTTTCGTTCGGGGGCAACAACCGTCAGTCGCGCCCGTTGCCCCAGCGCATTTGCCAAGGCGATCAGTCCTTGGGCGGAATAACCGTCGTCGTTGCTCAACAATATATGCATCAGGCATGCTCCCCCTATTCCTTGACCATTTTACACAAGAACCGGGCCAGTCGGCGCATCTGCTGCGATAGGCGGCTGATGGTCGGCGGGTACAGCCGGCTTCAACTGTCGATAACAGATAAGGGGAATTGCGGCATTGGCGGCTCTGCCTTGACGCTGGTTAACGAATCCTCGACGATTGCAAGATTGTCATGGAAGTCGTCACCCCGGCAGGGATTGCCGGGGTCCAGAGGCCATGGATGGCAGAGGCGGATCACATCCCTGTGCCCTGGATTCATGCCGGGCTGTCCTGCCCGGCACCCTTCGGGCGCGATGCGTGCAAACCGGCTGTCCTGCCGGTTTGTCCGGCACAAATTCGCCCGGAGCGACCATTCGGCCGGGAGCCGAATGGGACAAACGAAGTTTGCCCAACGGGCGAAAGCCAAGGACGGCTTTGGTCTATTTGGACGTGCGCAGCACGGTCCGAAGGACGAGTCCCAGGGAAGGGGCGAGCAATCCCTGCCGGAATGACGGCAAGAAAAATGTATAGATATGGTCCATCCGAACTTACCCCACCAAGGATTTCATCCGATGAACTCGCAACGTTTGAATATGCTGGCCGAGAAGCTCCGCGCCAACACTCTGTATCAGAAATATGCTCGCCTGCCGACGCTAGCTCAAAAGCTGATCCTGGTGAGCTCGATCACTTTCCTGACGACCTTGTTTCTGGTCGTGATGTATTTCTTTGTCGATCCGATCATCGCCATGGGGGCCTTCGCCAGCATTCTGGCTGGATTGGCCACGGGATTCGGTGCCTTGCCCGCTCTGCTGTTCAAGGATGTTTCCAGCAGGACCCTTTATCTGATGCTGGGCGGAGCCGCCGGCGTGATGCTGGCAGCCACGGCGTTCTCGCTTATCGTTCCGGGCATCCAGGCCGGCAATCAGCTGTGGCCGGGTCTCGGTGTGTACGTGGTTGCGGCGGGGGTCATGATCGGCGCGGTTTTTCTGGTATTGGCGGATAGTTGGCTGCCGTATGAGCGGTTTCTGGGCGAAAGCGGAGAAACCTTCGACTCGCTGCGAAAGATTTGGCTTTTTATCGCCGCGATCGTCATGCACAACCTGCCAGAAGGCATGGCCGTCGGCGTAAGTTTCGGTTCCGGCGACTGGCACAACGGAGCAGCCTTGGCGATTGCGGTCGGTTTGCAGAATATCCCGGAAGGCTTGGCGGTGGCGATGCCGCTGGTGGCCTTGGGTTATCGGCGGCAACAGGCGGTATTGATCGCGACCTTGACGGGGCTGATCGAGCCGGTCGGCGGCTTTCTCGGCGTTGCCGCAGTCACGATGTTCTTGCCTTTATTGCCTATCGGTATGGCGTTCGCCGCCGGAGCCATGCTGTTCGTCATCAGCGACGACATCATTCCCGAAACCCAATCCCAGGGCAAAGCGCGCTATGCGACCTTTGCGCTGATGTTTGGCTTCATCATCATGATGATTTTGGACAACCTGATCACGACCTGAGTATCCGACCCTGTGGCTTGCAATCTGATTAACGAAGTAGGGGTGTGGCTGGATCGAAGCTTGCCGGCGATCGACTGGGCACGGTGGTGGGCGTCGTCGGGTACCGCGTTCGCGTTGGTCGCAGCAGCCGAGTTCGGCGACAAAAGCCAGCTGGTATGCATGACTTTGGCTGCGCGGCACCGGCACTGGCCTATTCTGCTCGGCGCCGTGCTCGCTTTTGCCGTCTTGAACCTCGTTGCCGTGGTCTTCGGAGCGGCGGCAGCCCGGTGGCTGCCCGATTCCTTGGTGTCCCTGGCGGTCGCTCTCTTGTTTGCGGTCTTCGGCGTGAAAGCTTTGCTTTTTAGGGAGGAAGAGGAGGGCGAGCTCATCAAGGCAAAAACCGGTCACGGCATCTTTTTGACGACCTTCCTGATGATTTTCCTTGCCGAATTCGGCGATAAAACTCAACTGGCGGTCGCCGGTTTAGGCGCGGCAGCACCGCCTGTGCCGGTTTGGCTTGGCGCCACCGCGGCTCTGGGCGTGACGTCCGCGTTAGGGATTTGGGCAGGCGCCACACTGCTCCGGAAGACGCCTCAGCGGGCGCTACATATCGCTAGCGGTTTGTTGTTTCTGGGATTCGCGGTTTTTGCGGCGTCCAGAATAGTGCCCGAGGAGTTATGGAGCTGGCTACAAAGCAGCTTCGATCGATTCGTCTCCACCGTTCGAGAACTGTTTTCATAACGCGCCGACAGCCGAAGTCGTTTCAGTCCGGGCTGCCGGTCAAGCCAGAGCTGTAGGATGCGGTGAGCGAAGTGAACCGCATCGTTCGCGATCTGGTCAGGCCAGATTCAATTCCTCCACCACGATACGCCGCCATCCAGTATTCGGCGGAACTGTTCCGTAGCGGGGTTTCCCCTTTGCCGTAGGAGATCGATCCATACCGAAGTATCCGCCAAATACATGCTTAGCTCTGCTCGGCGCGCAGTGTCTTGGAATCGTAGTTCGGGTCGATTTCCACCGTAGCGATCAAGTCCCGAACGTCCTTCCGTTTTCGATTGGCCACGAACTCCCGGAGTGCCCGCTCGACCAGTTCACGCTTAGTCTTGGCATCGGAATACTTGAAAGCCTCTCTGACCTGCTCGTCGTTATTAACCCGGCCTATAAATATAGGCCGGGTTAATCCGGGGCAGGGATGCCCCGGCGCGGCGACAAGCCACGTGAGCCCAGGCCGGGCGTGTACCGGCCTGGGCGGCGGCCCGAAATACCAGGAGGGTATTTACGGGCCTGATTAATAAGAACGATGTTCGTACGCATATCAATACACTTCCTGGGGTGTATTTTGGCGCCATGCCGGAGGCGACGTCATAGGAAACAGCGCATCTTGGCCATAACTTAAGGCCGACAGAAAAACCTTTAAAGTTTCCGCCGTGGTGTCCGATAACGTTTACGAGAGTTGAATGCACAGCGCTGATGTCCTTGAGCTCGTCGATTTGAAAAATCCTAAAAGTTGAAGGAGACGATCATGTCCCAAGTGATTAATACCAATATTTCCTCGCTTAACGCTCAGCGCCAGTTGCTGAAGTCATCCAACGCGATGCAGACTGCAATGCAACGCTTGTCGTCCGGTGTGCGCATTAATAGCGCAAAAGACGACGCAGCCGGCCTTGCCATTGCAGACCGGATGACCGCGCAAATTAAAGGTTTGAATCAGGCCGCCCGAAATGCCAACGACGGCATTTCCATCGCGCAAGTCGCCGAAGGCGCCTTGGGAGAGGTCACGAACGCGCTGCAGCGTATGCGGGAACTGGCCGTACAATCCGCCAACGATACCAATACCGCGACCGATCGTGCTTCCCTGCAGAAGGAAGTGGCTCAGTTGCAGCAGGAGATTACCCGTATCGCCACTCAAACCCAATTCAACGGAAAAAATCTGCTGGATGGCTCGTTCACGAGTGCGAAATTTCAGGTTGGTGCGTATGCCGATCAGACGATCAGTTTCTCGATCGGGAACAGCAAGGCGACCAATATCGGATCGAACAGTCTTACCAATACGACGGGTACTGCGGTAGAGGCGGCGGCGGCAAGTGCTGATAAGACTGCTCTGACCGCTCTCAACCGTGTTGCGGCACAAAATCTAACGGTTACCGGGAATATCGGGTCCGCGACCTTGGCCGTAGCAAACAATGATTCAGCCAATGCGATCGCGACGGCTGTGAATAACGCCACGGCATCCACGGGCGTAACGGCAACGGCGCTGACTAAAGCAACTCTTTCCGGTCTAGCCGCTGCCGGTACGTTGACGTTTAATTTGTATGGTTCGAACAGCAGCGCCGTTGCGATCTCGGCAAACGTCTCCAGTACTGGCGATCTCACTTCGCTGGCGGATGCCATTAATGGTGCGGCGGCAAGTACCGGTATCACCGCAGAACTGGATGCTTCGAGAAGTTCGATCACGCTGAGCCAAGCCGAAGGTTACGATATTGTCATCGAAGACTTTTTAAATAGCGCCGGCGCGGGCGGTACTATCAATTTCCAAGGCTTGAACGCCGACACCGGGGCAACGGAAGGTGCCGCCGCTACCTTGGGCGCAGCGGTGGGAACAGACTCTAGTAAAGTGGTCGGAACCCTCATGTTTAGCTCCGCAAGCTCGTACACCGTCACCACGGATACGACGGGTACCTTGTTCAGTGCAGCGACGAATGCAAGCACTCTAAGTGCAGTGGGAAGCATTAACGTCGGTACTCAGTCGGGGGCAAACTCGGCTATTAAGTCTGTCGACGGTGCACTCGCTTTCGTTGACGACCTCCGCGCCACCCTGGGCGCTGTCCAAAACCGCTTCAGCTCAGCGGTAGCCAATATGCAGGCCACTTCGCAAAACATCAGCGCCGCAAGAAGCCGTGTGTTCGATGCCGATTTCGCGGCTGAAACGTCCGAGCTGAGCCGGAATCAGATCCTGCAGCAGGCCGGTACGGCAATGTTGGCACAGGCGAATGCCTCAACCCAAAACGTGCTCTCGCTGCTTCGGGGTTAATTTCCGAGCTGGCTAAACCGGAAAGCGGGAACACTGAGGCGTTCCCGCTTTCTTCTTCGAGCAATAGGAGATCGATATGGAAGCCCCGATAGCTTTAGGCAATGTAACGGCTCTGAAGCCGAACATGGTGCGCCGCCAGACGGCAGACGAGGTGGGCTCTGAAACCCTCGCCGCAGCGGGAAGCACCGGGGCGGTAGAGCAGGTTTCTACGGTTAGGGCGGTTCCCCCGGCTTTGGCCGCCGAGGCGTTTGCTTCCTCGGGAAGAGAAGGAGAGAAGCGGCAGGACGAAGTCGCCCATGCCGTGCGCAATTTCAACGAATTTTTTCAAATGGTGCGGAGAACGGTCCAGTTTTCCATTGACGAAGATTCGGGCCGAACGATAGTGCAAGTCAGGGATGCCGAAACCGATGAACTTATTCGCCAAATCCCCTCGGAAGAGATTTTGCGACTCGCAAAACATTTAGACGAATTCAAAGATGGATTTAAAGGCATGTTGTTGAAAGAAAAAGTGTGAGTTTGGAGGGTTTGTCGGTTCGGCTGACGAGTCCGCGCGGCCGAATCGGTCCAAGCGTAAGGCGCGGATATATCCTTATCGGGACAGAGCGGCAACAGGCAAGGCGGAGGGTTTGATGGCAGGTATTACATCGACGGGGCTCGGATCCGGCCTCAATATATCCAGCATGGTCAGCCAATTGGTGCAGGCGGAGCGTGCTCCGTTCGCTGCCCGTTTGGATCGGCAAGAAGCCGAGATCCAATCCAAGATTTCCTCGTTTGGAAATTTCAAGAGCGCTTTATCGGCTTTTCGGGATAGCCTCTCGGCGTTGAAAAACCTGAGTAGTTTTCAAAAGATCGGCGCAACTTCCAGCGACAGCAGTATTGTCAGTGCTTCGGCGGAAAGCAATGCCGATCTGGGTAATTACAAGATCGAGGTCAAGCAGCTCGCGCAGAGCCACGCACTGGCAACCGGTTACTTCGCATCGGCCAACGCAGTGGTTGGAACCGGGACTTTGACGCTGAAATTCGGCACTACGGACTATACGCCGCCGGTGGATGCCACCCCGGGTAGTTATAACGGATTTACCCAAAATCCCGACAAAGGCACGCTGACCCTTGAGATCGACTCGAGCAACAATACCCTCAGCGGCATCCGAGATGCTATCAACAACGCCAAGGCCGGAGTGACTGCGGTTATAGTCAACGATAGCGGCGGTTCTCGCCTTGTACTGAATTCGAGTGAAACCGGCGCCGAGAACAGCTTGCAGATCAGCGTAGCCGATGATGATGGAAATTCGGTCGACGCCTCAGGCCTGTCCGTCCTGTCTTTTAATGCCGCCGCTGCTAACCTCCAGCAGACCCAGATGGCGTTGGACTCGAAAATCGCTATCAATGGACTTGAGGTTACCAATGCGAGCAACACGATCAAAGATGCTCTTAAAGGGGTGACGTTAAATCTTCAATCCGCTCAATCCGGGAAGATCGTCAATGTGTCGATCAGCCAGAGCAATGACGACATCAAAAAGCTTATAGAAGGTTTCGTAAAAAGTTTTAACGAATTGGCAAAGACGGACCGAAGCTTAACCGGATATGACGCAGCCCAGAAAGCAGGCGGAATTTTACAGGGCGATCCCACGGTACGCGGCGGTATGGGGCAGCTTCGCTCGGAACTGGGACGATTTATCCAAGGTCTCGAAGGTTCGGCGAAAACCTTGGCCCATATTGGAATCCGAACGCAAAGAGACGGCACCCTCAATTTGGACAGTTCCAAACTAAACGAGGCGCTAAATGCGGATCGGAGCAGCGTAGCCGCTTTGTTTGCGGCCATCGGGCGTCCCACGGATTCCGGGGTGATATATTCCAGCAATACCGTCGATACCAAGCCGGGAACTTATGCGGTCAATATTACCCAAGCAGCTACCCAGGGCTTTCTGAACGGCGGTGCCGTCAATTCATTGGTGGTGGACGGCGACAACGACACCTTCAAGATCAAAGTCGATGGGGTCTTGTCGGCAGATATCACCTTGACGCAAGCGACCTATAGCAATCATGCGGCTCTGGCGGCAGAGATTCAATCCCGCATCAATGGCGACAGTGCCTTCAAAGCAAAAGGTATTTCAGTCGGCGTGAGTTATGACGATGTCAACAATCGATTTGTCATTCAATCCAAAAATTATGGCTCGGAGTCTCAAGTTGAAATCACGCAGGTCGATATTAATAGTGAAGCGACCTTGGGATTAAAGCTCGCCTCTAGTTCGACGGAGGGCACCGGGGGCATGGATGTCGCCGGAAGCATCGGAGGTTTGGTGGCAACGGGCAAAGGGCAAGAATTGACCGCAACGGCGGGCGATGCCCAGGGGCTTAAGCTTCTGATCTCGGATACCAAGACCGGCGACCGGGGCGAGGTTGGTTTTTCCCGTGGGCTGATAGAACGACTGGACAAGGTGCTTGCCGGATTGTTGGACAGTAAAGGAGCCATAAAGGCGCGTACTGACGGTCTGGAAAAGAATCTCGAGAAAATTCAAGAAAGCCGAGAGCGTTTAGAGAGTCGAATGAGTGATTTCGAAAAGCGTCTTCTGGATCGATTCAATAAGATGGATGCTCTTTTGGGGCAGTTTCAGAGTATCAGCAGTTATTTGAGTCAGCAGTTGGCCGCTTTGCCGCTGGCTAACCAAAACAAGAAATAAGAAGAGGTTATACGCCATGAGACCCGCTCAGTTTGCATTGAATCAGTATCGGCAAACTACCGTGCAGGCGAGTGCCGAGTACGCCGATCCGCATACTCTGATAATGATGCTTTTTAATGGGCTGAACGAAAAAATTTCCGTTGCCAAGGGCGCGATACAAAGGGGGGAGCTCGCCGAGAAGGGCCAAGCCATCGGCCGTGCAATTGAAATCGTCGGCTACCTCCAAGCCTGTCTGGACTTGGATAACGGCGGCGAAATCGCGGTAAATCTGGATCGACTTTATACCTATGTTACCGAGCAGCTGTTTTACGCCAGCGCGCAAAACGATCAGAGTGCCCTGGACGAAGTCGGCGGTTTGATAAAGGAGATCAAGAGTGCCTGGGAGGCGATACGAGAGCCGGTTCCGTCTCAGACTGTTGAAAACAGGTTAGCTTCAGCAAGCTTTTAATCGTCCGAGACCGGGTATGCCGCGATGTCAGATCTGACGCCCGAAACCAAGAAGCTTCTTGCAATGTGCCGTTCGATCCTAACGGCGGCCGAAGGTATGGAGTGGGAGAGGGTTGCTCGGCTGGAGAGGGAGCGGAAGCCCCTGATTGAGAAACTGTTTTCGCCGGCCTATCTTGAGAAAAGCGATAACGAGTCTTTGGCTCGTTTAGTCGAGGAAGTGCAGACCATCGACGGGAAGGTTATGTCTTTGATTGAGGCGGAAAGAAACCAAGCTGCTCAAGAACTGCGCATGCTCAGAAACTCCCGGCAACGCGAGCAAGCTTATCGATCGGCTGAAAATGAGTGAGTTCAAAGAGTCCGGACACGCACTCGCATTCCGGGACCAGGGCCAGCGTCCGCACCATCAAGCCCGGTTCAATATCCATTCCAATACCATCTTGCTGCCGAAATAGGCCAGCATTAGCGACACAAAGCCTCCTAGCGTCCAGCGGATAGCTATGGTTCCCCGCCAGCCGTAGCGAGCTCGTCCGATCAGTAGTACGCCGAACAAGACCCAGGCAAGGATGGACAGCACGGTCTTATGGGCCAAATGCTGAGCGAACATGTCTTCCAGAAAAATAAAGCCTGTGAGCAGTGACACGCTAAGAAACACGAACCCGGCCGCAATCAGCTGAAACAACAGGGATTCCATGGTTTGCAGAGGCGGGAGCGAGCGTAGCAAGAGATCGGAATGGTGGCTGCGCAGCCGCCAGTCCTGAAACGCCAGAAGCGTAGCTTGAAATGCGGCGATATTGAGAAAGCTGTATGCGAGCATGGAGACCACAATGTGAATAGTCAATGGCCAGGAAAGGTCTCTTACCGTGTGAACGTTTTCCGGAACGCTGAGCTTTAGCAAAATGACCAGCGCAGCCATTGGAAAAACGACTATTCCGAGTTTATCCACCGGTTTCGCAAGAGCGGTCAAGAGCAAGATGGCTACGATCACCCAAGCCACTAACGACATCGCGCTCAGAAAGCTGAGGTTGAGTCCTTCGTTAGTCTGAAAGCCGCTGGTGAGGGCAAGCCCGTGCAAAACGGCGGCGAACCAACCGAGTGTCAAGGGTTTCAACCGCCGAAGCGTGGGTGTCTCCGTGGCCGCATAGTCGTTCTCGCGCAGCGAGCGAATCAGGGTAAGAGCGGCAGCGACATAAGTGGCGATCGCCATGGCGCCAAACAGCGTAGAATTCATTTAAATCATGTCCTCCTGAGCCCTCTAGTCTGGCATAATGGCCGATCAAGATGAAGTAATCTGGGTATTTCCATAGCCCGTAGGATTAAGAGCCATGTTTGACAACCTTACCGAACGTTTAACCCAATCGCTCAAAAAAATTCGCGGTCAGGGCCGATTGACCGAGAGCAATGTTCAGGACACCTTGCGAGAGGTGCGTATGGCCCTCTTGGAAGCCGATGTGGCTCTACCGGTCGTCAAGGATTTCATCGAGCACGTCAAGACACGCGCCTTGGGGCAGGAAGTTCAGTCCAGCCTTACGCCCGGGCAGGCGCTAGTGAAGATCGTCAATGAAGAATTGATCGCCATCATGGGCAGTGCCCACGAGCGGCTCAGTCTGGCGACGCAGCCGCCGGCGGTGATTCTGATGGCAGGTCTCCAAGGCGCCGGTAAAACCACCACGGTTGCCAAGCTGGCCCGCTGGCTCAAGGATAACGAGCGCAAGTCCGTAGTGGTCGCAAGCGCCGATATCTATCGTCCGGCCGCTATCGATCAACTGCAAACTCTTGCCGCTGAGGTGGGCGCCGATTTTTTTTCGAGCGATCCGACGCAGAATCCGGTGGATATCGCTCGCAATGCCGTCGAATATGGCCGGAAGAAATACAAGGATGTCGTCATTATCGACACGGCCGGCCGTCTTCATATCGACGACGAGATGATGGAGGAAATCAGACAGATTCACTCCGCCATCAACCCGATCGAAACGCTGTTCGTGGTCGATTCGATGACCGGTCAGGACGCCGCTAATACGGCGAAAGCATTCGGCGACGCACTTACCCTGACCGGTGTCGTTCTGACCAAAACCGACGGCGATGCCCGAGGTGGCGCGGCGTTGTCGGTTCGCCACATCACGGGCAAACCGATTAAGTTCTTGGGTGTGGGTGAAAAGACCGCAGCCTTGGAACGTTTTCACCCTGATCGAATCGCGTCCCGAATCTTGGGCATGGGCGATGTCCTGAGTCTGATCGAGGAAGCCGAGCGCAAGATCGATAAGACGAAAGCCGAAAAACTGGTCAAGAAGATTCAGAAGGGCAAGTCTTTCGACTTGAACGACTATCGCGATCAACTGCTGCAGTTGAAGAATCTGGGCGGCGTCGCCGCAATGTTCGACAAGCTTCCCGGCATGGCGAACGTGCCGCAGCACGTGAAGGAAAAAGTGAACGACAAGGAAATGATTCAGCAGATCGCCATCATCAACTCGATGACCAAGCAAGAGCGGGCATTTCCGGATGTGATCAACAACTCGCGAAAACAGCGCATCGCAAAAGGCGCGGGCACGGATATGCAGAACATTAACCGTCTACTCAAGCAGTACGATCAGATGCAGAAGATGATGAAGAAATTCAAGAAAGGCAATCTGATGAACATGCTGCGCGGGATGAAGGGCAATCTAGGACGGGGGATGCCGTTTTAGGGCGATTCTTGATTTGGCATCACGCCCGCCTCGCGCGGGCGTAATTTCGATTTGTGGCAGCAAGTTATCCGGTTCGACGGCTCAACTCTCTAAGTTTCATCAAAGCATAAACCGATTCAAGATGGGGAATCGGCACGCCTGCGTTCCATCCCGCCCTCACGGCATTACCTAGAATGGCCTCCGTCTCCATCGGCCGACCGGCCTCGAAATCCAGCAGCATACTGGTCTTGTATGGCGGCATCTTGTAGGTGCTCTCGATGTTTTTATCGACGGTATCTTCGGGCAACGGATGTCCTGTGGCTTTGGCGATCAGGCAAACCTCTTCCATGATGGCCCGAACGAAAGACTCTTGAGTCGAGAGTATGTCATTTGTGCTGAGCCCCGCGGAGAGGACCGACAGCGGGCTGAAGGGCGCGTTCCAAACGCATTTTTGCCAGCGGGCGGCAACGATATCCTCGGAGGCAACGCACGTAATGCCGGATTGCTCGAATACTCTACAAAGCGCCAGAGTTTTTTTCGAAAGCCCCTGCGGATAATTGCCCAGGGCTAGCCGGCCGTAAGCCTGGTGCCAGATTTTGCCGGGTGCGGTGCGGGTGACGCATATGAATGCGAGGCCGCTGATCAGTTCGTTATCGGGAAAGGCTTTCGCGATTTCGTCTTCGATGTCGATGCCGTTGGAAACGAGAACGATGGACGTGTCGGGTCCCACGGCGTCTTTCAGAAGGCCGATGCGATCGGCGTTTTCGACCACTTTGATGCACAAAAGAACGTAGTCGGGCTTTTCGGTCAATTCGGCCGCGTTGCGTACGACGGTCTGGGGCCGGAAGTGATAAGCGCCCAGTTTGGTGTCGCTCGTAATGTCTATGCCATGGGCTTTCACATGCACGTAGTCGGAACGGGCGACCATCGAAACTTTCGCGCCCTGCTTGGCGAGCAGTGAACCGTAAAAGCTGCCGACCGCTCCTGAACCTATGACGAGTACATTCATGTCGTTTCTTCCAGATAGTTCTTGAGAAAAGGAATCGTGAGCTTGCGCTTAGCGGCTAGGGTGGCGTGGTCCAATTCGTCCAGCAAGCGCTTCAAGGAGGAAAGATCTCGGTGGTAATGAGAAAGCAAGAAACGTCCGACTTGCGGCGACAGATCTAAGCCCAGCGAGCGGGCATGGGCGCCCAGAACGATTAGTTTATCCTCGTCGTTCAATGGTTGCAGGCGCAAGGTTAATCCCCAGCCTAAGCGGGTTTTGAGGTCGGGCAAACGGATCGCAAGTTCGGCGGACGGCACGCCGGCAGCGGCAATGAGGCGATTGCCGTGGTCTCGCAAACAATTGAACAAATTGAATAAAGCTCGTTCCCAGGCATCGTCTCCGGCGACGGAATCGACATCGTCCAGGCAAACCAGATCCTGATGCTCCAGGCCATCGAGCACGCCGGGACCGTACTCGCGGAGGCCGGATAGCGGCAGATAAGAGACCGACAAGCCGCTTTGACACGCTTCCCGACAGCAGGCATTGAGCAAGTGGCTCTTGCCGGTGCCCGGTTCACCCCACAAAAAAATCAGCGTATCGCCCCGACCGCTGGCGGCATGTTTTAGATGAGCGACGATTTCGGCGTTGGCTCCCGAGTGGTATTGCAGAAAACCCAGTTCGGGATTGAAAGCGAAGCGCAGGGGGAGTTGCTCCGCCATGAGTTCAAAAATGTTTAACCGTCGCGGCGTATTGCAGCATATCCGAAAGCAATCCGTCGAAAGCGTCAGTCAAGACCACTAGGAGTTACTTCACTTGGGCGCCTTTCAGCGCCAGCGCCACACGCGCCAAACGGGCTCCGAACGCCCGACACAGTTTCCGCTCTTCGTCGCTGACCGCGTTGTCACTCCCGGTGTGCCGGCTGGGTCCGTAGGGCGTTCCGCCGCTGGTGGTTTCGAGAAGCGCGCTTTCACTGCTGGGGATCCCGACCAGAACCATGCCATGGTGGAGCAGGGGCAATAACATGGTGATCAGCGTCGCTTCTTGGCCGGCGTGCATGGACGAAGTGGCCGTGAAGACGCCAGCCGGTTTACCGGATAATGCGCCCGAAAACCACAAGGAACTGGTACTGTCGATGAAATATTTGAGGGGCGCCGCCATATTGCCGAAGTGCGTAGGGCTTCCCAAGGCCAGTGCATCGCAGTTTTTCAGATCGTCGATCGTTGCGTAAGGCGGACCGGCTTCAGGAATAGTCTCCTCGGTGGCCTGGCAGACCGGCGATACTTCAGGGACGGTACGAATCTTGGCGACGGCGCCGGGAACTTCCTCGACGCCTCTCGCGATCAGATTGGCCATTTCGGCCGTGGAACCCCAACGGCTATAGTAGACGATTAGAACTTCAACCATGAAAAGGACGAAACACGTGAGTAAAGAGGTGCGAGCCAAAGTGACTCGCCAAGGTATTGAGATCTCGCCGGTCTTAAAGAATCTTTAAAACGTTCTCCGGCGGACGTCCGACGGCCGCCTTCTCGTTTGCCAGCACGATAGGCCGCTCGATGAGGATCGGGTTTTCCACCATGGCGCCTATCAATGCTTTGCGATCCAGATCAGGATTATCCAGCCCGGCGTCCTTATATGCCGCTTCGCCTTTGCGCATCAAGTCGCGGGGCTCCATGCCCAGTTTGGCCAGAATGGTCTCCAGCTCGGATGCGCTAGGAGGTGTTTTCAGATATTCGATTATCGTGGGCTCGATGCCTTTGCTCTTGAGAAGCTCAAGAGTAGCGCGGGATTTACTGCAGCGGGGGTTATGGTAAATCGTAACAGTCATGGCTATAGCTCTCGAAGTCGATCGTGGCGAGTCGAAAGGTTACGGTTTATCAAATGGCCGGCGGATTGCTCGTGCTCGGTTTTGCCGGTCCTAATTGGAAAGCTTGATCGCTTAACCGAGACCGCCGCGCGTTTTTTGTTCCCGTTCCTGCTCTTTGCCGATGATTTTAACCAGTTCGGTAAGTTCGCCGGCGAGTATCTCGAGGAGATCGTCGCTGGTCAGAATGCCGGCCAGCAAGCCTTGCTGATTGACGACGGGGATGCGGCGAACACCCTTTACTCGCATTCTCTGCAAGGTTTCCCAAAGTCCGTCTTCTTCGCGGGCCGTTATCAGTTCGTAGCTCATGATATCCCCGACGGCGACTGCATTCGGGTCCAGTTCCGCGGCAAGAATTTCCACGACGAGATCGCGATCGGTCACGATGCCGACGGGTTTCGCTCCTTCCGATGAGTCCTCTACGACTACGGCGCTGCCGACGTGAAACTCGCGCATCAGTTTGGCCGCTTCGATGATCGAGTTTTCTTTTCTTAGGATGACCGTATCGCGGTTACAGAATTGTCCAACAGACATGATGATCCTTTGCGCTGTAGATTGATGGAGGATTTGTATTTTAACCGTTTGAGTGGCCGGATGCAGGAAAAACCGCCGGTATCGCTAACCGGGCAGGAAGATGTAAAGCAGCACGCCGCCCAAAATCAGCCGATAGATCACGAAGGGTAACATGCCGATACGATCGAGGAGTCTCAGGAACCAGTCAATGGTAATGTAGGCAACGATACCGGAGAGCAGCGCTCCGAGGGACATGTTCCACCAGGATACCGTCTGGTCGGATTCGAATAACTCGTATGCCTTGAGTAATCCCGCCAATGCCGTTACCGGGATCGACAGCAGAAACGAAAATCGGGCGGCAGCTTTGCGATCCAGGCCGCGGAACAAACCGCCGGTGATCGTGATACCCGATCGGGATGTGCCGGGAATCAGCGCCACGGCTTGAAAGAGACCGACTATCAAAGCATCTTGCCAGTTCATGTCGGCATCGGTACGTCGTTCGGCGCTCACTTTTTGCGCCAGCCAAAGTACCAAGGCGAACACGATCGTGCTAGCGGCGATGACCAGCGGATTGCGGAGCTGGGTCTCGACATAACCGTTGGCCGCCAGCCCCGCGACGCCCGCCGGAATCGTCCCCAGAATTACGTACCAAGCAAGTTTCGCATCCGTGCTCATGCCTTTTCCGGAGATCGAACGAAACCAGGCTCCGGCCATATCGCGCAGAGCGCCCGCGTAATAGACCACGACCGCGGTCAGCGTTCCGATGTGGACGGCGACGTCAAAGGCCAGGCCTTGATCATGCCAGCCGAAAACCACCGGCATCAGGATAAGGTGAGCGGCGCTCGAAATCGGCAGAAATTCGGTCAGCCCTTGCAAGAGAGCCAGGTAATACACGTGATGGCAGTCCATGAGGATCCTTTAATCGTCTGAAAAACCGGTGTCGATCAGTTCCCGCAGAACGGCAGTCGCGTAAGCCCCGGCGGGCAGCGCGAATCGCAAATGCATGCTGCTCGGGCCGGACCGTTCCCATTGAAATCCGTCGGGGCAAAGCCGCAGCGGCCGGCGGGCCATCTCGACGCCGAAAGCTTCGAGACCGCGGCAGAGAACCGGCTCTTCCTCGGCTACGGCCGTTTCTATGGCCTGTGCCTCATCGGTAACGGCCGGCGTACCTTTGCCCCAGAGCGCGCCGCTTGGATGAATTTCCTTGGCATCGAGCCGTTGCGTGATTTCCGGGGTAATAGCGTCGGGCTTAAAAAAGCTGCGCGAGTCGGGAAACATGAAGGCGTCGCCGGTAACCGCGCGATCCCAGACATTTCGGGTTATCCGCTTGGCGAGGATGAGGTTGAACAAATGAGAACGCGCGGCAGACAAATAAAGCCCGCGACGGTGAGCGTCCACCCGCCCGAGCGTACCCGCGAAAAGGGCCGATGCCTTCGCAAGGTTCTGTCCCTCGCGGCCGAACCGTTGCGTTCCGAAATAATTGGGAACCCCACGTTCGCCGATCTGTTTCAGGCGTCGCTCCAATAGCAAGATGTCGCATTTCAATTCGCGAACGGTGATTTCGAAACGATTGTCGGCTGCCGCGCCTTTTTTTAGCTTGCGGCTGTTGCGCCGGACTTCGAGTATGCGGAGGGTGGGGGATTCAAGTTGCCTCCAGTCCGGTTCGGCCTTACCCGGCAGCCATACGCTGAACCATTGAATGGTCTTGCCGTGGCGGTCCTTAAGGCCCGCGTAGCCTATGTCCCGTGTCGGGATTCCGGCAAAGCGGGCCAGTTGGCGGGCGACGTAGTCGGTATTTTCGCCGCGTTTTTCGATGCGCAGAAAAAAGTGTTCGCCCTGGTCGGAAGGCTCGAAACCCAGCAGTTCCTCGACGACGAAATCTTCCGGCGACGTCTTGATAATGCCGGTTCCGATTGGCCCGCCAAAGGCGTAGGGTAGGGCGGCGGTCGAATCGCCCATGGCTTAATTTTTCTGAAGGAGCGTTACCGCATAGGCGGAGATGCCTTCGCCCCGGCCTTCGAAGCCCATGCCTTCGGTCGTGGTGGCTTTGACGTTGACCGCGTCGTGCGCAATGTCGAGGTCATCCGCGATGGTTGTGCGCATTTTTTCGATATAGGGCGCGAGCCGCGGCTTTTGTGCGACGATGGTCAGATCGACGTTGACCACGGTGTAGCCGCGTTCGGTGATCTTGGCGTGAACCTCGCGGAGCAAAACCCGGCTGTCTATACCCTTGAAGCTGGGGTCGGAATCCGGGAAATGCCGACCGATATCGCCCAGTGCCGCCGCACCCAATAAGGCATCGCACAAGGCGTGTAACGCAACGTCTCCATCCGAGTGCGCCGCGAGGCTCTTTTCATAATCGATGGCTACGCCCCCCAGGACCAGTTGGCCGCCATCTTTGAACCGATGTGCATCGTAACCTTGACCTATTCGTAGCATTGTCGCTCCAGGTAAAAAGCCGCCAGAGGAAGATCCTCCGGCCGCGTAATCTTGATATTGTCCGGGCGTCCTTCCACGATCTTCGGGCGCAATCCTCGAAGTTCGAGAGCGCTGGCTTCGTCCGTCACGATCAGTTTCCGTTCGGCAGCATCGATCAGCGCGTGCTTGAGCATACGAAAGCGGAACATCTGTGGCGTCAGCGCGCGCCAGATCCGGCTGCGGTCGATGGTTTCGACGATTTCGCCCGCCTCTGCGCCTTTCAGGGTATCCGTGACCGGCAGTGCCAGTATGCCGCCGACTTCATCGTTCCTAAGCCGACCGATCAGTTTTTGAACATCGCTGATCGTGATACACAGCCGAGCTGCATCGTGCACCAACACCCAGTCATCCGGTTCGGCCACGTTTTCGAGACTCATTAAGGCGGAAAGCACGGAGTCGGCACGCTCCTTACCCCCGGGTGCGACCCGGATCTTGGGGTGGGTAGCACAAGGTAGATCGGACCAATAACCATCCTCGCTCCCGAGAGCCACGACGACGCCGGCCAAGGCATCGATCGCCAGCAACCGCTCCAGGGTATGCTGCAATACCGGCTTGCCCAAGACTTGAAGGTATTGCTTCGGTACGTCGGCCCCCATGCGTTTACCCACACCAGCAGCGGGGACGATGGCCCAGAATCGATTATTTCGGCAGGTGTCGGTCATGGACAACAGATGCTAACGAGGCCTTTCGGTCTTTTGTGGCGTAGTTTTCCGCTCCGAAGGCTTTGGTTGCGGCGATCGGTCGTGTGTCTTGTTCTTAGGCATTTCGATCACTTGGACGAAAGTCTCTCCCTGCTTGATCATCCCCAGTTCTTGGCGAGCCCGTTCTTCGATGGCGTCCGTTCCTTCCTTCAAATCTCTGACATCGGCTTCCAGCGCCGCGTTACGTTCGCGCCGCTTTTCGCCCTCCTCCGTGAGCTTTTCGATACGGTCCTGCAACTCCTGCAATTCGGCGATTCCGCCATCGCCCAGCCACAGTCGGTACTGGAGCAGGGCGATCAACACCAGCAAGAAGACAATCAGCTTTTTCACACTGTCGTCGGACGGCGTCCCGCCTTTCAGAGCGCTTGACGGAAGGCGCTGCGGCCGGCGTACCGGGCTTTATCGCCCAATTGCTCTTCGATCTTGAGAAGCCGATTGTATTTGGCGACTCTATCGGATCGGCTGAGAGAGCCGGTTTTGATTTGTCCCGCGCAGGTGGCCACGGCGAGATCCGCGATAGTGGTGTCCTCTGTTTCGCCGGAACGGTGCGAGACGACAGCCGTATACCCGGCCTGGTGGGCCATGGCTATGGCTTCCAGGGTTTCCGTCAAGGTGCCGATTTGATTGACCTTGATCAGGATGGAGTTGGCGATCTTGGCCTCGATGCCCTGTTTCAGGATAGCGGGATTCGTGACGAAAAGATCGTCGCCTACCAGCTGAATGCGGCTCCCCAGCCGATCGGTCAATAGTCTCCACCCGTCCCAGTCGTCTTCGGCCATGCCGTCTTCGATGGTGATGATGGGATATTTGTCGACCCAGGCAGCAAGATAGTTCGCGAACTCGTCCGAAGTGAACCGTTTATTCTCGGATTCCAGCGTATAGACGCCGTCCCGGTAAAACTCGGAGCTGGCGACGTCCAGGCCGAGATAGATGTCTTTTCCCGCTTTATATCCTGCCCGTTCTATCGCTTCCAGGATGACGCCGATGGCGGATTCGTTGGACGGCAGATTCGGCGCGAAGCCGCCTTCATCGCCCACGCCGGTGCTCAGGCCCTGTTCGGCCAGTACCTTTTTCAGAGCGTGGAAGACTTCGGCGCCGTAGCGGAGAGCTTCCCGGAAGCTGGGCGCGCCGACGGGAAGAATCATGAACTCCTGCATGTCCACGCTGTTGTCGGCATGCGCGCCGCCGTTGATGATGTTCATCATGGGGACCGGCAACAGGAACTCGCCGCTGCGGTTGAGGTACGCGTAGAGCGGCTTGCCGGCATCGGTCGCCGCGGCATGGGCGGTCGCCAGGGAGACGCCGAGAATGGCATTGGCGCCCAAGCGGCCTTTGTTGTCGGTGCCGTCCAGTTCGATCATCTTGCGGTCGATGGCCGCCTGGTCATCGGCGTCCATGCCCAAGACGGCGGACCGGATCGCTGTTTTGACGTTCTCGACCGCTTTCAATACGCCTTTGCCCAGATAGCGGGTTTTATCGCCGTCCCGAAGCTCGATGGCCTCTCGGGTTCCGGTGGAAGCGCCGGACGGCACCATGGCGGAGCCGGTTGCTCCGGAGTCGAGTATGACCTCTGCGGCGACTGTGGGATTGCCTCTGGAGTCGAGCACCTCGTGTGCCCGCACTTCGGTGATTTTGCTCATCGGTTCCGTTCCTCTGGTATCGGAGTGTCGTTGTAATAATTCCGTCTAGACCATTCCGCGTTGTTTGACGATGCGGTCTATTTCGACAAGCACCTCCAAGAGCTCCTTTATGCGAGCCAAGGGCCATGAATTGGGGCCGTCGCTCTTCGCTTTGTCCGGTTCGGGGTGGGTTTCCATGAACAGGCCGGAGATGCCCACCGCCAGGGCGGCCTTGGCCAAGGTCGGTATGAATTCCCGCTGCCCTCCGGAAGCCGTGCCTTGACCGCCGGGCAGCTGCACCGAGTGGGTGGCGTCGAACACCACGGGACAGCCGGTCTCGCGCATGATGACGAGAGAGCGCATGTCGGAGACCAGGTTGTTGTAACCGAACGAGACGCCGCGCTCGCAGACGAGGACCTGTTCGTTGCCGACGGCTCTTGCCTTGTTGGCTACGTTTTTCATGTCCCACGGGGCCATGAATTGGCCTTTCTTGATATTGACCGGCTTGCCTTGCGCACAGACGTCCTGAATGAAGTTGGTTTGCCGGCAGAGAAACGCCGGTGTCTGCAACACATCGACGACGGCGGCGACTTCGCCTAAAGGGGTATCCTCGTGGACGTCGGTCAGCACCGGTACGTCGATGGTATCCCGTACCTTTTCGAGAATGCGCAGTCCTTCCTCGAGGCCGGGGCCGCGGAAACTTTCGTGCGACGAGCGGTTCGCCTTGTCGAAGGACGATTTATAGATAAAGGGAATGCCGAGGCTGGATGTGATTTCCTTGAGTGTTCCCGCGGTCTCCAAGGCGAGTTGCTCGCCTTCGATGACGCAGGTGCCGGCGATCAGGAAAAACGGCCGGTCCAAGCCGACTTCGAATCCGCACAGTTGCATCAGTTCGCCTTTTTGTTTTGATGATATTCGGCGGCGGCGCGCACGAAGCCCGTGAAAAGAGGGTGGCCGCCACGCGGGGTGGACGTGAATTCCGGATGAAATTGGCAGGCGAGGAACCACGGATGATCGGGGATCTCGATCATTTCCACCAAGCGGCCGTCCAGGGATTTGCCGCACACCCTGAGTCCTGCGTCCTCAAGGGATTTGAGATAGCGGTTGTTGAACTCGTAGCGGTGGCGGTGGCGCTCGTTGATGACGTCCTTGCCGTAGACTCTATGGCCCAGGCTGCCGCTGACCAGCCGGCATTTCTGGCCGCCCAGACGCATGGTGCCGCCCAGATCGGACTTTTCGTCCCGATGCTCGATCGTGCCGGAGTCGTCCTGCCACTCCGTAATCAGGGCGATGACCGGATGCGGTGTTTTCGGCAAGAACTCCGTGCTGTGGGCGCCTTCCAGTCCCGCCGCATCGCGCGCGAATTCGATGACCGCCACCTGCATCCCTAAGCAAATGCCGAGATAGGGGACTTTCTTCTCGCGAGCGTACTTGACCGTGGCGATCTTGCCTTCGACACCCCGTTCGCCGAAGCCGCCGGGCACCAGAATGGCGTCTACGCCTTCCAGCGAGCCGGTGCCTTTGTCCTCGATTTCTTCCGATTCGATGAATCGGATTTTGACCTTGGTCCTGGTCTGAATGCCGGCATGAATGAGCGCTTCAGTCAGCGATTTGTAGGCGTCGGAATGATTGACGTACTTGCCTACCATGGCGATCGTCACTTCATGGCCGGGATGCTCCAGGGCATCGATCACTCTCTGCCATTCGGAGAGGTCGGCCGCGCCGGCATCGAGTTTGAGTTTTTTCACGACGATATCGTCCAGCCCCTGTTCGTGCAGCAGCAGCGGAATTCGATAAATGGTGTCGGCATCGACGGCGGAGATGACGGCATCTTCCCCGACGTTGGTGAAGAGTGCGATCTTCGTTCGCTCGGCCTTGGGGATGATCCGGTCCGAGCGGCAAATCAGAACGTCGGGCTGAATGCCGATGGTTCGGAGTTCCTTCACCGAGTGCTGGGTGGGCTTCGTCTTGAGCTCGCCGGCGCTCGCGATGTACGGAACGAGGGTGAGATGAATGAACAGGCATTTGTCATCGCCCAACTCGACTCGCATCTGGCGCGTGGCTTCCAAAAAGGGCAGCGATTCAATGTCGCCGACCGTCCCTCCGATTTCGATCAGGGCCACGTCGTAGCCTTCCGCGCTGAGCCGGATGACGCGCTTGATCTCGTCCGTGATATGGGGGATAACTTGCACGGTCGCTCCGAGGTATTCCCCTCGTCGCTCCTTGCGGATGACATTTTCGTAAATCTGCCCGGTGGTCCAACTGTTGACCTTGCCCATCGTGGTGCTCAGGAAGCGCTCGTAATGGCCAAGGTCCAGATCGGTTTCGGCGCCATCCTCGGTAACGAAAACCTCGCCGTGCTGAAACGGGCTCATGGTGCCCGGATCGACATTGATATACGGATCGAGTTTGGTCAGTGTAACTTTAAGACCGCGGGCCTGCAGGATTGCGGCAAGCGACGATGCGGCAATGCCTTTGCCCAGGGATGAGACGACTCCGCCGGTAATAAAAATATATTTGGTCATTCAACGATGGGTAAATTTAGGCTGCGTAACGATCGCCGAGGCAGCGGCCGTCGCGTCGGACGTCAAAAGGATTTGTCAGCATATTCTACTCAACCTGTGGATCGGAGTCACCGCCCAGGTTGTTTACAATCGAATATTGAATCGCACTAACATGGTGAAAATACAACGACTAATGCGGAGACGTTATTGGATGAATGGGGCGAGATTACTCACGATTGTTTTTGGGGTGGCGATCATGTCCATGGTCTCCGGGTGCACATGGGTAGAGCTCAAGCCGCAGGGCGAAAAGATTCGTATGCTCACGCCGCCCGAAGTTGGGCGCTGTAAATTTTTGGGGCGTATCACGTCGAATACGGCGGCGACCATCGGTATCTTTGCCCGCAGCAAAGATACCGTACAAGAGGAAGTTGAACGTCTCGCCCGCAATAACGCGGCGGACATGGGGGGAGACACCATCGTGCCGACCGGCCCCCTGATCGATGGTGAGCAGTCTTTCAATGTTTACCGCTGCATCAATCCTTAATTAGCCGAAGGCAGTGCGCCGGAAAAATTCTCCGGCGCGTGCCACCGGATCACGATATTAAAGTCGTTCGGTTGCCCGGCATAAGAATCGGACACCCACCATCCCGCCACTGCGGCTAGCTCGTCGCCGATGTAGATCAGCGGTGTTCTCTCCCGGATCCAAGGTGTAATGCCGGCTTCCTGAAACAGTTTTTTCAGATCGTGGGAGCCTTCGCGGCCGGGCAGGCGTAGCGATTCGCCGCCTTGCCGGTAGCGAACGGTGATTTTGCCGGCTCGCCATGCCGTTAACGAGATGCCGGCTCGTTTTTCAGTGGTGACGCTGAGGTCGCCGTTCCCGTCCGGCAGATGGAGTGTCGTAGCACCATCCCATGGAATGACTCTATTCGGATGGAAAGGCGAAGCGGCCGGCATCAGGAAGATCTCTCCCCGATAGCGCCGAATCTCGCCTTCGCTCCACCGGATTACGGGATTTCGGTCCGGTCTGGCGTTCAGCGTTTCGTTCAAAACCCTATCAATAACGCGAGTCGAAGGCATGCGGAAACCGCGGCTCCGCAGCCACTCGCGCAGAATCAGGCGGCGGTCCGCTTCCGAACACGGCCTCAGCCGATCCAGAAGAAGCGTGTTTCGCAGCGGATGAATAACGGACTTCAGCAAGTCCGCGGCAAGCGAGTTCAGCAGCGTTTGCGCTTCAGCACAATGTTGGGCCGTGCGGACCAGCGCGTCCTTGGTCGCCGGCCAGCGGTTTTCGAGCAAGGGGATGATCTCGTGGCGTATGAAATTGCGGTCGTAACTTAAATCGCGGTTGCTGGGGTCTTCGATCCAGGTCAGCCCGTGTGCTTGAGCGTACTCGCGGAGCTGTCCGCGGGAAAAAGAGAGTAACGGCCGCAGCAGAAATCCTGGGCCGAAGGCGGTACGTTCCGGCATGGCGGCAAGGCCTGCGATACCCGCTCCGCGAAGCAGTTGGAGCAATAGCGTCTCCGCCTGGTCGTCCCTATGCTGTGCGGTCAACAAGACCTCGCCGTCGGACAGGAGTGCGCGCAGGGCGTCGTAGCGCGCGTTTCGCGCGGCTTCTTCGGGACTCTCGCCGGGTTTCGCGGCGGCGTTGACCCGTAACAGACGGAACGGCGTTCCGAGCATCCGGCAGCTCGCTTCGCAAAATTCGGCCCATTCTTCGGCGGCTGCTTGCAGGCCATGATGGACATGTACGGCAGTAAAGTGGAGGTTCTGATCTTTGGCTTTCAGTTCCGCACAGAGATGAAGCAAAACGAGCGAGTCGAGTCCGCCGCTGTACGCGATCCAGTAGCGGGATGCCGGCGGCTGGCGAGATAGAATTCGATCGAGTGTTTCGGCAGAAAGGCTCATCTAAGCCGTGAAGTAAGGGGCGGTGATTATCCGCCCCGCATCAATGAAGCTAGGCTACGGCTTCCTCGAAAATACCGTAGCTCATCAACCGCTCGTAGCGCTGTTGCAATAAGGTTTCGATGGGCGTGCGACGCAGCTCTTCGAGATGCCGTTTCAGTGCCGCTTTCAAATTATCGCCGGTTTGCTTGCGGTCTCGATGGGCGCCGCCCAACGGTTCGGGAACAATCTCATCGATGAGTTCCAGTTCCTGCAGCCGATCCGACGTAATGCCCATGGCTTCGGCCGCGAGCTCGGCCTTGTCCGCGCTTTTCCAAAGAATGGAGGCGCAGCCTTCCGGCGAAATGACGGAATAGGTGCTGTACTGAAGCATCAACAGGCGGTCGCCCACACCGATAGCCAGCGCGCCTCCCGAACCGCCTTCGCCCACCACGGTACAAATGATCGGGGTGCGCAGTTTGGACATTTCGAAAAGGTTGCGGGCGATGGCCTCGCTCTGACCCCGTTCCTCTGCGCCGATGCCGGGATAGGCGCCGGGCGTGTCGATAAAACAGAGGATGGGTAAGCGGAACCGCTCGGCGAGATGCATCAACCGCAGCGCCTTGCGGTAGCCTTCGGGCCGCGGCATGCCGAAATTGCGGTAGATCTTTTCCTTGGTATCACGGCCTTTTTGATGGCCGATGATCAGAACCGGCTGTCCGTCGAGTTTGGCGAGTCCACCCACGATTGCCGGATCATCGGCGAATCCGCGATCCCCATGAAGCTCGTGGAACTCATCGAACATCAGGTCGAGGTAGTCCAGCGTATACGGACGCTGGGGATGGCGGGAAATCTGCGATATCTGCCACGCCGTCAACGAGGAGAATACCGATTCGGTCAGCTTGCGGCTTTTTTCTTCAAGCCTCGCAATTTCCTCGCTGATGTTGATTTCATTGTCGAATCCGACGCGCTTGAGTTCTTCGATTTTGGCTTCGAGTTCGGCAATGGGTTGTTCGAAATCTAGGAATTTCAGGTCCATTTGTCGTTTTTTTAGGGTGCACGGAGAAGGCCTAGTTTAACACCTCGGCAAGGAAATTCCGCAGACTCTCCCAAGAGCGGCGATCGGCGGTCTCGTCGTAAACCGTACCGAACGATCGATCGTTTGCCATGGGATTGGTGAAGGCGTGCAGGGTGTTACCGTAAATATGGATTTGCCAGTCTGCCTCGGCTTCGGTCAGTTCTTTAGCCAGATTCGCCGCCTGATCGGGTGGTGCCATGGGGTCGTCGTGGCCGTGCAGCACGAGAACCTTGGTCTTGATCTTATTGCCTCGAGTGTTGCCCGGCGGCACAAATAACCCGTGGAAGCTGACAACGCCGCGCAGATCGGCGCCGGTGCGGGCAAGGTCCAGCACGCATAGGCCGCCGAAGCAAAAACCCATGGCCGCGATCCGTTTGGGATCGACCTGGGGGAGCTTGCGGACGGTTTCCAGAGCTGTGGTGATGCGGTCCTGCAACAGGCGGCGATCATTCATGAACGGATTCATCAATCGTGCGTTCTCCTCGGGGCCGCTTCCGATGATGCCTTTGCCATACATATCGAGTGCAAACGCGGCATAGCCCAGTTCGGCCAATTTACGAGCCTTGTTGCACACGAATTCGTCCCTGCCTCCCCAGGCATGAGAGATCAATACGGCCGGCAAAGGCTGAGGGCGCTTATTGTCATACGCGAAAAAGCCTTCGAGCTGAACGTCGTTATGGCTGTAGTCGATGGCTTGAGTTGTAACGGCCATTAAGAAGGTCTCCAAAAGTATCGAATGAATTAGGCAAATAGCTTAAAGGATCGTCGGTCTTAACGAGGTGCATCCCCGGTCGAGAAAGAATGCCGCCATTGCTGATCTTCCCGCTCGAAGATGCGGTCGGCTTCCTCGGGGCCCCAGGAGCCGGCGGGATAAGTGTGGATGAATTCCCGCTCTACCGACCATGTTCTTATGATGGGATCGACGACTCGCCAGGCCCACTCCACCTCATCCGAGCGCAAGAACTGAGAGTGATCGCCGCCGATGACGTCGAGCAGAAGGGACTCGTAGGCGTCCAATTGATAACCGGCCTGATAACAGGTGCTGGCATCGAGTTGAGTGGTTCGGGCGCGCATGCCGATGCCGGGTTCTCGAACCTGAACCTCGGCGCGAATGCATTGCTCGGGCTGTATGCCCATCAGCAGCCAATTGGGGGGCAACGCCTCGATCTGGGTTTCGCGAAACAATTGCTGCGGCGGGTGCTTAAAGCGTATGGCGATGAGAGAGCTGTTCCTCGCCAAGCGTTTTCCCGTCCGCAAATAAAACGGTACATTGCGCCAGCGCCAGTTGTCGATATAAAGCTTCAGGGCGGCATACGTTTCGGTCGTGCTTTGCTTGTCGACCTGCTTTTCATCGAGATATCCGGGCACCTCCTGGTTGTCGATGCGCCCGCGAGCATATTGCGCACGGAAGGCGTGAGCATGGACCGCGGCCTTTGGGATGGGGCGAATGGATTTCAGCGCCTTGACCTTTTCGTCCCGGATCGATTCGGCGTCCATGGTCGCCGGAGGTTCCATGGCTACCAAAGCCAACATCTGCATCAGATGGCTCTGGATCATGTCGCGCAGCGCACCGGCGGTTTCATAGTAGTCCGCCCGGTCTTCGATTCCCGCCGATTCGCTGTGGGTGATCTGCACATGGTCGATGAGGTTGCGGTTCCACAACGGTTCCCACATGAGATTCGCGAAGCGGAACACGAAAATGTTTTGCACCGTTTCCTTACCTAAGTAGTGGTCAATCCGAAAAATTTGATGTTCCGTAAAGTTGCGGTGCAGGCAGCGATCGAGGACTTGTGCGTCCTCCAAGTCATAGCCGAACGGCTTTTCCACAACGAGACGGCGCCAGCCGGCGACTTCCTGGTTGAGTCCGCTAAGCGCCAAATAGTCGGCCGCCGGTTTGTATTCGGACGGCGGAAGCGAAAGGTAATACACGTGATTGGGCGGAAACTCGGGGCCTGTGTCCAGGACTTGCCTTAGCTGTACCGATGAGTCCGTATCGCCGATATCCGCCGAGAAGAAATGCAAGCGGTTGCTGAAGCGCTCAAGAGCGTCCCGGTCGAGTGTGCTGCCCAAACGCTCTTCCAGCCATTTGGATACTTCGTCTCTCCAACGGGAATTATCCCAATCCCGCCGGCCGACGCCCAAGACGACCATCGCCGAGGGCAGTCGGCCTGCCTTGTCCAATTGGTACAGGGCAGGCATCAGTTTGGTGCGGGAAAGGTGGCCGGTAGATCCAAAAATAGTGAAGACGCACGCGTCGAGCATCGTTTCCTCCCGGCGAATCGGTCATGCCATGGATGATACTGTTTAGCCCCGTTTCCGCCAATGCGTGAACCGGTTGAAATGGCTTCATTGCCTTTGAAATCAGGATTTGATAAGTAGTTTCCCAGTATTTCAAATTTCAACTTGGACTGAGTATTTCGATGAACGAAGATCGGCTGGATCGGGTGCTAGTCTTAATAGACGAAGCTAATGCACAGGACCCTAATAGTGAGGTTTGGCGAGGCGAATCCTATCCCAAGGAATTGCTTTACGGGATGCGCATGACGGAATGGCTTGACCGCCTCTATCCCGATGCGCCGGATTTGCTGCACATCGCCGCGCGCGGGCAGCACATTCGACGTTGGGAGGTTCCCCGGCAGACCTACCCGGACACGCGCGAGGGGTATCTGCAATGGCGCAGCTATCTATATGGTTTTCATGCCGATTGTGTTGCACAGCTTATGACACAAGCTGGATACGATCCGATAGACATCGAGCGGATCCGCAAAGTTCTTCAGAAACGCGGTTTGAAAAACGATCCGGACGTTCAATCGATCGAGGACGTCGCGTGCCTCGTGTTTCTCGATTACTACTTTGTCGCCTTCGCGGCGATTCACGATGAAGAAAAGCTGATCGGTATCGTCCGCAAGACCTGGAAAAAGATGTCCGAGCACGCGCGGAGCCGCGCATTGGAGCTGGAATTTCCGGAGTCTGTCCGGGCGCTGCTCGCAACGGCTTTGGAAGCGGCATAGGCAGCAAGCGCCAAATGGCGGAGATTACCCGAAGGCGTCAGTGGCGATGATTTTCTGCCAGCTCCGGGCATGCTCGGCTTCTTTCCGCCGATCGCCGTTCATGGGTGTTTCACCCGTCGACACGGCCTCGAGCTGCTTCTCGGTTGGCGAATACTTGTACACGCCGGTGATCGAGATCGCATAATCCGGCTTTAAAAAGCTATAGCAGTGGTTGATCAGGCTTGGATGACCCGGTTCGCGGTCTTGCAGCAGATCAATTACCGCCGCGGCGCAGATCTTGGCCTGCGAGTTGGCGGCAAATGCCGATTTGGGCATGGGCGTTGCCGTACAGGCATCGCCGATAATGTGCACGTAAGGTGCCAGCGGCGATTCGAAGGTGAGCGGATCGATGGGGCACCAGCCCGATTGATCGGTCAGCCCCGCCTGATGCGCGAGTTTGCCGGCCTTTTGCGGCGGGATCACGTTCAAAACATCCGCACGGTGCTCGTCGAACTCGGTGAAGACGACGCGCGATTGCGCATCTACCCGTTCTATCTTTCCTTCCTTTTCCGCCGAGATCCATTCCACCATCCCTGGATAAAGCTCTTCCCAGCCTTGGAGGAAGAGCGATTGTTTGGAGAATTGGGTTTTCGCATCCAGAATGAGCACTTTGGAGCGCGGTTTGTAACGCTTCAAAAAATGCGCTATCAGTGACGCACGCTCGTAAGGTCCCGGCGGACAACGATACGGATTGGCGGGTGCCGTGATCAGAACCACGCCACCGTCAGGCATGGCCTGCAATTGGCGACGCAGAAGTGTGGTCTGTGGCCCTGCTTTCCAGGCATGAGGAGCCAACAGACTGGCAGTCTCGTCGTAACCGTCGATGGCGTCCCAGCGGAAATCGATGCCCGGTGCGACGATTAGCCGATCGTAAGGTATGGCCGATCCATCCGCCAATGACACGGTGCGCCGAGCAGTGTCGATAGTTTGGGCTTCGGCTGTTACCGTTTGAATTCCCTGAACGTTCCTGAGGATGTCATATTTCCGACGAAGCTCATCGGGCTGCTTTAGGCCGGCGATAACTTCATTCGATCCGGGGCAGGACAAGTAATTAGCCTGTTGCTCAACCAAAGTGACTTCAAGTTCCGGATTGAGCAGCTTGAGGTACTTCGCAGCGGACGCTCCCGCGAACCCGCCGCCGACTACCGCTACGCGGGCTTTTTCGCGTCGTGATCCGGTGCTGGGATGGTTTACCGAACAGCCGACTGTTCCAAGCGCCGAAATCGCCCCGGCCCACTTGATGAAACTTCGTCGGGAAATTGGTGCCATGCGTTCTCCTAGCGATGATTTTTGAAGAACCGGGCTAACTCTAGGAAATCTTGATATTGATATCCCCTTGCAATGCGGTCCATCACCGTGGCTGAGCGGTAACCCGTTTTAAATTCCTGCATTGTGCGGATGAATTCGGATTCGGGGATGCCGCTAATCGCCGGAATCGAGCCTATACCTTGGCCCGATGCGCCATGGCAACCGGTGCAAGCGAGGGCGATTCGGGCGAAACCCGGGCGCTCAAGATTGTCGCTGAATGCAGCTTGCGGAATAGAAAGTGCGAGCGCACCGGCGTATGCCGACACTTGCAGAATTCGGGTCAGTCGCATATCTGGCCTATTTCGCGGAGAGGGCATCAAGTTAGCGTACATCGCCGAGGCACATTTGAGAATCATGTTGCCTATTGAGCATTTTGAGCATTGGGCATCTGATGCGATGTCCGCTAGAACTGCTGACTATCGTCCGATCCGTTTGTTTGCAATGAGCGGTTGCCTCTGTTTGGGCACGTTCGAATCAGTCGAGCGCCTTGAAAGCGTCGAGTGACAAGTCTTTGGAAAGGTTTTTTAAGTCACCAATTAAAACAATAGGTTGCGCTTATAAACGACGCTTTTTAGCGATGTAAATATGTATTCTTTCATAGATAGACTGTTCCTTGACAAGGCATGAATGAGTGATAGACTGCAACGCACCCTAGGAGTGGGGCATTTTGTCGCAGGGGCCCTTGGGCCAGGGGCAAGAATGAAGAAGACAAGGACGCACGACGAGGTAGCGGGGCGG
>Ga0268296_1027_pt1 | contig 166675 bp, 125 predicted proteins | sample MetYM1_FD_191345 | JGI IMG/M metagenome (GOLD analysis project Ga0268296, IMG submission 191345) | Soil microbial communities from Anza Borrego Desert, Southern California, United States - Methylocaldum Y-M1 | ecosystem: Environmental > Terrestrial > Soil > Desert | place: USA: California... | reverse complement strand
AACCCGATCCTACCGGAGAACTGCCGATGACCACCGCAAAGCCGCCCGCCCGCTACGGCGCTATTTGGGGGCGCGCGTCCGGGCGGCTTTGCTCTACCGAGCTACACCACTCCCGGGGACACGACCTGTAGAAACCTCGCGTGAGGCTCGTTCTCAAGTGTAACTCTTCCCAAAAATCGACCCAGGGAAGAGCGCTATTGAGTTGGACAAAGGTGGCGCACGCGTGAGCACTTCTTCCGCGAAGTAGCACGAGCTTTTTGCGCCTTTGAATGCCGCATAGGCAGCGCATAGTTTTCTCGACTAACGGACTAGTCCAACCGGCCTATGCGGAACCAATATAATCCTAACGCTTTAGCCTGAATATCCCTCGAATTTAGGACGTCTACACTTCAGGGTATTGGATTACGTGCTGAGGTGATTTCAAATGCTTACAGAATCCACTTTTCTCCAGAACGGAAAACCCCCTTCACACCTTCATGGATCGAACAAACTTCCCGATTTCCGACGCCCGTCTACGTCCTTCGTACCTCGCTGCAGAGCTCTTTTTTGGGAGGGAGAGGAAGAAGCTCAGAAGATCGAGATCGTCGAGGGCGTCGTACGGGCAGTCCGCCTTCTGGAGAACGGAAATCGCCAGATCCTCGCTTTCTACTGGCCCGGCGATGTCGTCATGCCGACCCATTCAACCCATCAGCAGTTTACTGCGGAAGCCGTGACAGATTGTCGCGTCATTCGATCGAGAACTTCCGGAGTTTGCCGGAGCGATGAGCCCTGTGGTGCCCACCAGGTCCTGGCAGATACCCTCACCTTGGTGATGACCATGAGCCAGAAGAATTGTGTGGCGCGCATCGCCTGGCTGTTGCTGCGCATTCGGCCACACTTGCCTCCAGACCCCAAGCGGCCTGGTGCACTCCGACTTCAGTTGCCCCGGGCAGATATCGCAGACCACGTTGGAACGTCGCTCGAAACGGTTTGTCGTACGCTGGCCGAGTTCAAGGCGAAGAAGGTCATCGACCTTCCAAATCGCAAGACGATCAAGTTCACCGATATCGACGGGCTCGCGAGGATTTCCAACGGGCGAGCAGCTGATTAGGGCGTGATGCGATCAGGGTGAATTGTCATCGCGCTTCAGGTTGTTGTTCAAGCATGATCTTTTCGGAAAACCGCTGCGCACTTCTCCGGATCATGCTTTAGACCTGTTCATGTCTCGAGCATCCCGCAGCGAACCGTTCCTTGTGTTCGCGGCGGGGGCTCTGGATGTCGAGGTGATCGGAGTTCGGCTACCCGATACAACCCGCCGGGTGCCGAACTTTGCGCGTACCGGACTTTGATTGACTAGCTGGCCTTCGCTTTCCTTGGACCGCGAGCTTTCGTTCTCGGCGTTCCGGCCGAAGTCGAATTGGCTCGGCGGCGGAACACCGGCGCCACCGGTCGGCCGATCAGATGGGTTTCCGGCCCGTCCTCCAACGCCTTCCGATATACGGCGAATGCGCCATCGATGGCCTCGATGGTTCTGTCGATATCATCGTCGGTGTGCGAATAGCTTGTGACCAGTGAGGGCGCCAGCACGCCACGGCGGATTGTCTCCTGCAGAAACAATGTGCGGAACGTCTGTGACGGCAGTCCGTCACGATCACAACAGGCATAGACCATATTGGACGTCCGGCCGGCGAGCCTGAAATGGCGGGCTAGTCCGCGGCGCTGCGCCGAGCTTTCGATACCGGCCTTCAGGCGACTTCCCTGGCGGTGTAGCGTCTCGATGACCGGTTCGTCCCGATAGGTGTTCATGACCGCCAGGGCTGCCGCCAAAGCGTGGGTCTCGGCACCATGTGTCGTCGAGAGCAGGAAGACGCGATCGCGATCATGGTCGAGACCACCCAGCTCCATGATCTCGCGTCTGCCGAGCAGCGCAGAGATTGCGATGCCGTTGCCCATCGCCTTGCCGAAGGTCGATAGGTCGGCCTCAATTCCATGGTGTCGTTGGGCGGAGCACTCCGGCCATCGGAAGCCCGTGATCATCTCGTCCAATATCAAGAGAGCGCCGTTCCGATGACAGAGTTCACGCAGGCCGGCGAGATATCCCGGCGCCGGCGGGACCTCTCTTTCCGCTTCGAGGATCAGGGCCGCTATCCGACCCGGATGCTGCGCAAAGAGCGCCTCCGCCGAGGACAGGTCATTGTACCGAAATCCCTGTGTCAGCTGCGCCGTGGCCTGGGGGATGCCGGCGTTCATCGGTGTCGTGCAGATCGCCCAGTCGTCGTAGGAGAAGAAGGGGTGATCGGAGCAAACCGCTATCATGTCCCGACCGGTGTAAGCTCGGGCAAGCCGGATTGCAGCCGTCGTGGCCGTCGATCCGTCCTTGGTGAACTTCGCCATGTCGGCGCCGGGGACAAGCGCGATCAGCCGCTCCGCGCATTCGACCTCAAGTGTCGAAGGCCGCGTAAAGTTCGTGCCTCGGGACAGTTGCTCAACTGCTGCTTCCACGACGGCTGGAAAGCCGTGGCCCAGCGACACCGCGCGCAGTCCCATTCCGTATTCGATGAATTCGTTGCCGTCGACGTCCCATACATGGCAGCCCAAGCCTCTCGAGATGAAGCCTGGCGCGAGGAGCGGGTACTGATCGTCGCCCTTCGCGTAGGTATGAGCTCCGCCTGGGATCGCCGCCCGCGCCCGAAGCCGCAGCTCTCCTGACCTTGCGAAGTTGTCGGGGTTCTCTTCGGAGAAAAAACGCGACCGAATGTTCATTATAGAAATCCCTCTCAACGCGTGATTGATGAAGAACGATATTACGCGCCGCCCGCGTCGCATTTGAGGACGCAGGAAGGTTCCCGTATTTGAGGGTTCTCAACTTGCACGCGATCTTTTCAATTGCTGCAGGTGCGTTCGGGCGACGCACAAGAATGCTCAGACCTTCTGGCCGCGCCTGGTTGGGCGGACGCAGCGGCCGGGGAGGGGGCACCACCCACTGCCCACAGCATCGTTTGGATGCCACCGTCGCATAGCCCGCCGTTATTGAGCTTCGTCAGATTTTCGGGCTCCGGCCTGGCTAAGGTCTCGTGAGGTCACGTCACAGATTGAGCGGGCAATGTCTGAATTCGATCAACTCAGGACCGCAAGCTATGCAACTCAGTTCAGGGCCACGAAAGCGGCGAGCCGGGCTCTCGATTGGCCCGTCCTCGGTATCGCGGTTGCGCTGGTCAGCGTCGTTGCGTGGGACCTGGCCCTGCTGTGGCTTGCCGTCAAACTTTGTTGGATCGTGTTCCTATAGCTGCCCAGCAGTCTCATTCATCGCATGATATTTTTCGAAACGATCCTCGCGGGCGCCTACACCGTGGAGATAGACAGGCATCAGGACAGCCGAGGATACTTCGCTCGGGTGTTTTGCGCCGACACGTTCCTGGCGCACGGTCTCAAGCCTGCCGTCGCGCAGGCAAGTATCAGCTACAACGCAAAACGCGGTACCCTGCGGGGTCTGCATTTTCAGTATCCGCCCGCGGCGGAAAACAAGTATGTCCGATGCACCAAGGGGGCGGTGGCCGACGTGATCGTCGACCTGCGGCCGGAATCGCCAACCTACCTGCGACATGTCATCGTCAATCTCTCCGCGGACAATGGCCGCGGGCTCTACATACCGGAACGTTTCGCGCATGGCTTCATCACGCTCACTGACGATACGGAGTTGATCTACCTGATCAGCAACTACTACACGCCGGGCGCGGAGGGCGGGTTGCCGCATGATGATCCGTCGCTTGGGATATCCTGGCCGGCCGAGGTGCGCGTGCTCTCAGATCGTGACAAGGCGTGGAAGCCTCACAGCAACATCGGGGACGAGTTGAAGGCTCGCATGAACATCGCAGTCCACAAGAGGTCGTAGGTGAGGACTCCACGTTCGCAAAAGCCAGACGTGACTTGACGGTCGTCAATTGCCCCGGCCCGACCAACGTTAACGTGTCGGTGACATCACGGATTGCCACGGCAGGAGCCATAGAATGCTGAAGGAAGTGACATCCACCCTCGACGTCAAGGCACCAACTGCGCATGCAACCGAGTCGAGCTGCTGTCGTTTCTGCAGTGCGCCTCTTGAACGTGTGTTTATCGATCTCGGAATGTCTCCGTTGGCAAATTCCTATCTTCGGAACGAGAAGGCCAAGCAGGACGAGCGTTTCTTTCCATTGCGGGCCTACGTCTGCGGCGAGTGCTTTCTTGTCCAGCTCGAGGAATTCGAGGCGCCGGAGAATATCTTCGGAGACTATGCCTACTTCTCATCCTACAGCGATTCATGGCTGCAGCATGTCAAGTCCTACGTCACTCGAGTGATCGACAGGTTCGGTATCGGGGCGAATAGCAAGGTCGTCGAGATCGCAAGCAACGACGGCTACCTGCTGCAGTACTTTGTCGAGGCCGACGTGCCGGTCCTGGGCATCGAGCCGGCTCAGAACGTCGCCGCCGTGGCGCGCGCGAAGGGCATTCCGACGCGTGTGGAATTTTTCGGCGAACGCGCAGCCCGTACCTTGCGACGCGAGGGGCTGCGCGCTGATCTGTTGATTGGAAACAATGTCCTGGCTCACGTGCCGAACCTGAACGACTTCGTCAAAGGCATGAGCCTTCTTCTCGCTGATGCGGGGGTTATCACGATGGAATTCCCCCATCTGATGCGCCTGTTCGACGAGTGTCAGATCGACACCATCTATCACGAGCATTTCTCATACTTCTCCTTCATCGCCGTCGAGAAGATCTTTGCGGCACATGGCCTGACGCTGTTTGACGTCGAAGAGCTGCCGACCCATGGTGGTTCGTTGCGAATCTATGCTCAGCACGCCAACAAGGGATGGCATCCGATCTCCCACCGGGTCCTGGACCTCAGGCGTCGCGAAATCGACGCCGGATATGCCAATCTTGATCACTACGACGCGTTCGAAGAGCGCGCCTTGGAAACCAGGCAAAAGCTTCTGTCGTTTCTTGAAGAGGCAAAGCGACAGGGCAAGCGCGTCGTCGGGTATGGTGCCCCTGCCAAGGGCAACACTCTCTTGAACTACTGCGGCATTACCACGGATCTCATTGAGTATACGGTCGACCGGAACCCGCACAAGCAGGGGTCGTTGCTGCCGGGATCTCACATTCCAATCTTCGAGCCTGAACGCATCAACGTGACGAAGCCGGACTACATACTCATTCTACCCTGGAACCTGAAGCGGGAGATCGTCAGCCAGCTGTCGTTCGCACGCAGTTGGGGTGCTCAGTTCGTGGTGCCGATACCCGAGCCCAGGATCGTGGATTGAACCCATCGGATCCGAGGGAGAGGGCGCATGGATGACATCGCAAGGCATGCAGACCTCGCGGATCTCAGGGAGAGTGACGCGGCCGTCGACCTGTCGGCGGACAAGTCCGGACGTGCACTCCACGAGTTCATTGCAGATATGTATCCCATCTCCCGCAGCATAACGGGAGAGGGGACCCGAAGAACGATCGATCTCATCCGAAATTATATCCCGCTGACCACCTGCGAAGTACCGTCCGGCCTGCAGGTATTTGATTGGACCGTTCCACCGGAGTGGAACGTGCGTGATGCATACGTCAAGAACAGCGCCGGCGAGCGCGTGATCGACTTCAAGAAGTCGAACCTGCACCTTCTTGGCTACAGCGTCCCGGTGAGGGCGCGCATGACGCTCGACCAGCTCAGGCCTCACCTCTACTCGGACCCGGACAAGCCGGACTGGACCCCCTATCGGACAAGCTACTACCAGAAGACCTGGGGCTTCTGTCTTCCGCACAATCAACTATTGGCAATGCCCGACGGCGAATACGAGGTCTGTGTCGATGCGGATCTTGCCGCAGGCCATCTGACCTACGGGGATTTGAGATTGCTCGGCCGTACCTCGGACGAGGTGCTGATCTCCTGCCATATCTGCCATCCGTCGCTCTGCAATGACAACCTGTCCGGGATCGCAGTCGCAACCGCGCTGGCGCAGTACCTGCGGAGGATGGAGCTGAGGTATACGTATCGCTTCGTCTTCATCCCCGGCACGATCGGAGCGATCACCTGGTTGGCGCTCAACGAGGCTCATGTCGGGCGGGTGAAGCACGGATTTGTGCTGACCTGCGCCGGCGATTCCGGCGCGATGACCTACAAAAAGAGCCGCCGCGGCAACGCAGAGATTGATCGAGCCTGGTCCTACGTGCTTGAGCAGAGTGGCGATCCGTACGAAATTCAGGAGTTCTCACCTTACGGCTACGACGAGCGGCAATACTGCTCGCCTGGCTTTAACCTGCCGGTTGGGACCGTGATGCGGACGCCCTTCGGTAGATTCGCGGAGTATCACAGCTCTGCCGATAATCTGGATTTCGTTCGCCCTGCTGCGCTGTACGATACTCTGACGAAGGCGATAGCAGCGATCGATGTCATCGAGAACAACGCCTGCTTTCGGAATGAAAAGCCATTCTGCGAGCCCAAATTGGGCAATTATGGCCTCTACGGTGGATTGGGCGGGCTCGCGGCCGGAGACTTCCAGATGGCGCTGCTGTGGGTCCTGAACATGTCGGACGGCGATCATTCACTGCTCGACATCGCTGAACGATCCAAATTGCCCTGGGAAGTGATAAAGAAAGCGGCCGCCGCGCTGAGCCGGACTGGTCTCATCAAGCAAGCCGAGCCGGGTCTGCCGACAGCTAAAGCGTGACGGGATGCTTGATTGCTGCGTCGACAGCGGCGCACTCCCTCCCCCGCTTGCGCGAGCGGGCTGGGGAGAAGGTGTATCCCGAATGGACAGTCCTCGAGAGGAGCAAGCTCTTTTAGTTTCGTCAGGGCGGGTGGTGTTTCGTCGCCGATGGAGGTCGAGACTGCTGAAGGGGTGACGAGCTGATAGTGTCCGCTGGAAGTCGCTCGCCAGCAGGTCGAACTTGAGCATTTCCGGACCAGCGAGAGAACTCGTGATCCAAAGGGCGGCGGTCATTGCCGGGTTGGCAGCGAGTGAGCTTTCATAGTGCTCACACGCTACCGTTCCCGCAGGCTTTCCTGCTTGTACCGCATGATCGGTGACAAGAGATAGCTGATGACACTGCGCGATCCGGACTTGATCTCGATGGTGGCAGCCATGCCGGGAGAAAGGCTGACACGCTTGTTCTCGATGTTCATGTAACTGCGGTCGAGCGACACCCGCGCCGCGTAGACAAGCTCCTGTCCGATGGGTTCGCTGCTTGTTGTCCCGGCACCGAAAGACTTCGAGTTACTGTTCTCCGGTGGCTTGTTGCGCGGAATGGCATCCTGGGAGATGCTGAGGACCTTGCCATGTAGCAGTCCGTACCGGGTAAAATTGAAGGTATCGATCTTTATGGCGGCGTCCTGGCCCGCCTCGACGAAGCCGATATCCTGATTCGAGATCATTGCCTCGACTTCGAGATTGCTATCGGTTGGAACGATCATCATGATTGGTTGTGCCGGAGTGACCACACCCCCAACCGTGTGAACGGCGAGTTGCTGTACCATGCCGTCGATCGGTGCCGTCAAATTTTGCAGGCCGGTGTGCCGTTCGGCCTTGATGACGTCTTGGCTCAGGCCGGCGGCCTTCTGTTCCGCCTTTGCCAGCTCCTCGAACAATGCGCGTTCGTACTCGGCAACGGTTTTGTTGCGAGTCTCCACCAGGACCGCGATGGCGGCATCCGCTTCGCTGAAGCGGCTTTGCTGAACGAGTATTTCCTGCCGTTGGCCGACCAGCTCCTGGTACTCCGTCAAATACTGCAGCTTGGATCCGAGTTCCTTCTGGTACAGCTGCTCGCGTATCTCGACGCGCTGCTGGAGCGGGCCGATTGTCGCCTTCAGCTTGTCGATCGACGCCTTCGAAGTGGCTCGTTCAGCTTCCCTTTGCGAGATCTGGCGGTCAATCGCGGCAATCTTGGCGGCCTGCTCGGTGTTCTGGCTGACGAGAAAGCGACGATGCATCTCGGTCAGGGCAGGTGTGGTCGACGGTGGCGGGCTAAACGCAGAAGCTGGATCGGTCTTGTTCGACAGCAACGCCGTCAAACGGGCGGCGTCGAGCTGCGCACTCGTCAGGTCGCTCTTGAGGCGGTTCAGTTCTGCGGCCGTCATGGTCGCATCCAGATCGATCAAGCGCTCACCGGCTCTGACGGTTTGGCCATCCTGAACGTAGATTGCTCGCACAACGGCGGTCTCGAATGGCTGGATGGTCTTGGTTCGATCGCTCGGAATGATCTTGCCGGGAGCGATAGCGACAATGTCGATGGTGCCAAGGCTGGCCCAGAGCAAGGCGACGACGAAGCCGGCCGTGATGCTGATGACGATGGTACGTCCAACCGGCGAAGGAGGGCTCTCGACGATTTCGAGCGCTGCCGGGAGGAATGCGAGTGCTTCGCTCGGATGAGCCCCGCGAGAAGGCGTCAGCCCCGCGACGGCACGCCCGAGCTTGCGTGCGTGATCCGCGAATACAATGACGGCGCTCCCGCTGTTCGAGTTCCGGGGAGGCTCCGCCGGCGCGGCTGGCCGCTGCTTGAACATTGCTGGCGCGCGATCGGCAAGAGACGAAAGCATACCGGCCAGTCGTGCCCAGACGATCACGGAGCGTTCCTTTGAACGCCGGATGAACTCCAGGCAGTATCGCGAGAAGCGCAGGAGCGGAACCGCGAGGGCGCGTCGTTGTGCGACCACGACCAGTCGCCCGTCCCAATTCGCCTCGAGATCGTGTCTGGAAATGATGGACGGCCTCTCGGCGCCAGATGTCATCACCACAGCCTCGTGGCCATGCACCCTTCCGAGCAAGAGAAAGCCTCCGCCGCGAATCGGCAGGATGCCGGGTAAGGTCGATGCCGACAGTCCATCCCAATCGGTCAGGACACAGCTTGCAGAAAGATCAAGCTCCCTCGCGTAAGCGAGCATCTCCGGAACATCGATCGGCGCATGATTGAAGCGCTGGCGAATATGGTCGAGGCTGCTGTCGACACCACGCAGTCGGAGCAGGAGGTCGAGCACAAACAACCCCGGATCGTCGAACGTTCTTGCGGTTGTCTGTTTCATGCGGCCTCGTCGATGCTGACGTGAGCTCGACCGTCTCGCCTGTTGGTATCAGCGCTCGCGAAATGCGGACTATGTAAGGTCATGGAAGCCCGACTGCAGGCGGTAAAGCTTTGAATAACGTCCTCCGCTCTTGACCAGCTGCTGATGAGGACCATCCTCGACCAGGCGGCCATCTTCAATCGTGATGATCCGGTCGGCCATTCGTAAGGCCGATAGCCGATGCGCGATGATAAGTACGGTGCGGCCCTGTACGATTTTTGCCATGTTCTGTTGAACGATGTGCTCACTCTCATAGTCGAGTGCGCTGGTCGCCTCGTCAAAGATAAGGATCCGGGGATCCGTCACGAGTGCGCGTGCGATCGCGATGCGCTGACGCTGTCCGCCCGACAGGCTGCTCCCGCGTTCGCCGACCACGGTGTCGTATCCGTTCGGTAGCTGTAGAATGAAATTGTGTGCACCGGCCATCGTGGCGGCTTCAATTACACGCTCGGTCGATGTCCCGGGATCTGCGAAAGCGATATTTTCCCTGATCGAACAGTTGAAGAGGACGCTGTCCTGGAGAACGACACCGATCTGTCGGCGCAACCAGGCGGGGTCGACCTGAGTCACGTCGATCCCGTCGACCAGAACCCGGCCTCGCTCCGGGATATACAGGCGCTGCACCAGTTTGGCCAAGGTGCTCTTTCCCGATCCCGAGGAGCCCACTATTCCAAGGACCTGCCTTGCCGGAATGTGCAGCTGCACATCCCGAAGGATCTCCGGCCCATCGATGCGGTAGCGAAAGGTCACCTGTTCGAACGCAATGTCGCCTCGGATGGTACTCAGGGCCATTTTTCCGGGGCTGTAAACCGGTTCCGGCTCTGTATTCAGGATGTCGCCGAGGCGCGCGATCGAGAGCCTGGCTTGGTGAAAATCCTGCCAAGTCTGGGCCAATCGAAGGACCGGAGCGCTGATGCGACCGGAGATCAGATTGAAAGCAACCAGCTCGCCGACGGTAAGATCGCCGGCCATGACGAACCGGGCACCGAAATAGAGGATGGCCACGCTGACCAGCTTGTTCACGAGTTGGACCGATTGGCTGGATACGTTCGCCAGGCTGATGACACGAAAGCTCGCCGCGACGTACCCGGCCAGTTGTTGCTCCCAGCGGCGTTGCATCTGAGGCTCAACGGCCATCGCCTTGAGCGTTTCCATGGCGGTGACGCTCTCAACGAGAAACGCCTGGTTTTCCGCGCCCAGCTGAAATTTTTCGTCGAGCCGTCGCTGAAACAAGGGCGTCGCTCCGGCAGAAATCGCGACATAGACCGGAAGCGAGGCGAGAACGATCAAGGCTAGCGTCGGTGAGTAGAAGACCAGAACAGCAATGAAGACAACCGAAAAGGACAGGTCGATGATCAAGGTCAGAGCCGAGCTCGTCAGGAAATTGCGGATATTTTCGAGTTCCCTGACCCGCGCGACGGAGTCACCCACCCGCCGCGCCTGGAAGTAGCCGATCGGCAACGCCAACAGGTGACGGAACAGCCGAGCGCCGAGTTCGACATCGATGCGGTTGGTCGTATGAGAGAAAAGGTAGGTACGCAGAATCCCAAGGATCGTTTCGAACAACGCGGTCGCTAAGAGGCCGATCGCGAGTACGTCCAGCGTGCTCATGCTGCGATGCACGAGAACCTTGTCGATAACCACCTGGAAGAAGAGCGGTGATACGAGGGCAAACAGCTGAAGGCAGAACGATGCCGCAAGGACTTCGAGGAGCAATCGTCGGTATTTTCGAATTGCGCCGAGAAACCACGTTATGTCGAAACGCCGCGCAAGATCGGAAAGAGAAGCTCGACGCGTCATCAGAATGACCGCGCCGTCCCAGATGGCTTCGAGTTCCATCCGCGACATCATGACCGGTTGTGGGCGACCCGGCTCCAGCGCGATGACCCGCTCGTCGGTAGCCTTTCCGAAGATGAGAAATCTGTCCTCACGAAGGATGGCGAGCGCGGGCATCGGTAGACGGGTAAGCCTAGACCAATTGGTCCTGACGACGCGGGCCTTCAACCCAAGCTCCTTCGCGCAGCGGAGAATCTCGGCGGCTCTGATAATAGTCCCGAATTGATGACGGATGCGCTCGGGATCCACGGCATGGCCGTTAAATCGGAGCATCATGACCAACGCGATCAACCCCTGATCGGGGGTTGCGCCAGTTGGCTCAAGGTGCTCGGGCATCCTCGCTCCGCATTGTATCGCGCAGTTGCGCTCCGGCAGTCACGGTGCAGTTCTCGCTGATTATGAAGATATGTCGTTTCGACGCTCGAGCGCGTCCTAGACGCAGCCGGTATCCGCAGAATTGGGCAGCATTCCGACTCGAAAAGGGCCTTCTCCATCCTAGGCCACGCACCGGTACCAAGTTGACGGCCGTCAATACCGGCGCATAGCGGCCGCCTATCATTCTGCTGATGGTTGTAGTTGCGACGAGATCAGCCTTGCACCGCTCGACCGAACACCATTCTGCAGGCGCTGGTGTCCGCCTTGCAGCGCGCCCTGTTTCGATCTCCAAACGAGGACCGCGGCGATGACGGAGCCTTCGTTCGATCTCACCGGCGATGTCGCGGTTTCGGTGGCGCGCTCAAGGCTGGGTCCAGAGACAGAAGTTCCGTCCTGGAGACGAGAACGGCCTGACGGATCGGGTCGACGCGCTCTGAAAGTGCTGTTTGCAAACAAGTTCTTCTTTCGTAACGGCGGCTCCGAAGTCGTGATGTTCGACGAGATGGAGTTGATGCGCAGGCGGAATGTCGACGTCATCGAGTTCTCCATGAATGACGATCGAAACATTCCATCACGCTTCCAATCGTATTTCGTTTCGCAGAAGTCGTATCGCGCATCATCCAGGCGCGAAAAGCTGAGATCGGCGCTGTCCTTCATTCATTCATCCGAAGCTGTCTCGCAGATCAGGCGCCTCATCCGAGATCAGAAGCCGGATGTACTGCACTGTCACAACATCTATCACCAGCTGACCCCCTCGATCGTCACGGCGGCCGCGGATATGGGGGTTCCCGTCGTTCTCACACTTCACGACTACAAGCCGGTATGCCCGGTGTACACACAGCTCAGCAACGGGCAGGTGTGTACGAGATGCGGGGAGGGCGCGTTCGAGACGATTCTCGCGCGCCGCTGCGCCGACGGTTCTCTTGGGCGCAGCGCTCTGCTTTGGGCGGAGGCGCGCTATCACGCGCTGCTCGGAAGCTATCATCGCGTCGAAAAATTCATTGCGCCGAGCAGGTTCATGTATGAAGCCATCGTGCGCAGGTTCGGTGCGGCCAAGGTGGTTCATATTCCGAATGGAATAGATGCATCGGGTGTCGATACGTCCGTCGGCGACGATGAATACGCACTGTATCTTGGTCGCTTGTCACCCGAGAAAGGCGTCGAGGATCTCCTTAAAGCCCATGCCGCAGCTCAAGGCGCCTGGCGCTTGGTGATCGCCGGCACTGGACCGCTCCTTGATGAGTTTCGGCGGAAGTACCCGGCGGTAGAGTTCAGGGGGCACCTTACGGGCAGCGACCTTGAACGAACGATCAGCGAAGCCGGGGTGATCGTGGTGCCTTCAATCTGGCACGAGAACAGCCCGCTCTCGATCCTCGAGGCGATGGCGCACGGTAAGCCGATCGTTGCGTCGCGCATCGGCGGAATTCCCGAGATGGTCAGGGAAGGGACGACAGGTCTGCTGTTCGACCCCGGCAATGCGTCTCAACTCGCCGAAAAAGTCAGAGATCTTCTGCTCGATCGCAGCCGGCGCGAAGCGTTCGGTCGCAACGCACGAAGAATCGTCGAGGACGAGTACTCGCTCGAGGATCATGGCTCGGCATTGTTCTCGTTGTACGAGAATCTGATTGCAACAGCTGGCTTACATAGGAAAGTTGGATCATAAAATGGACCTTACCGTCATTTCCACGTTCCGCTGCAACTCCAAGTGTCAGATGTGCTACATCTGGCAGAATCCAACCGAGCCGAAGGAAGAGGTGTCGCTGGCCACGCTGTCGAAGCTTCCGTCAGGCTTCGACAATTTGAACGTGTCGGGTGGAGAGCCGACGCTTCGCAAGGACCTCGGAGAGATCATCGATCTTCTCTATCCGAAGGCAAGAGTGACGGAGATATCGTCGAACGGGCTGCATCCCGAGCGCCTCGTTCCGATCATCAAGAAACATCCCAACATCAAGGTACGCTTCTCGCTCGAGGGTGATCAGGAGACGAGCGACAGAATTCGCGGCGAGAAGGACGGTTACTACACCAAGATCGCCGGGCTTCGTATGCTGCGCGAGGCAGGGGGCACCGACCTCGGCTTCGCCATGGTCATCCAGGACGAGAACGTCGATCAGCTCGTCAACGTCTACGAGTTCGCTCGCAAGGAGGGATTCGAGCTGGCGACGTCGACGCTCCACAATGCGTGGCAGTTCTACAAGAACGACAATTACTTCTACGACCGGAAGGCAGTCGCCCGGAAGGTCGAGGGGCTCATCTCGGCGATGCTCCGTAGTCCGAAGCCAAAGAACTGGTTTCGGGCCTACCTGAACCTTGGCCTGATCGAGAAGATCCTCGGTCATGACCGGCTGATCCCATGCAGCGCAGGCAAGGATTTCGCTTTCATCGACCCATGGTCGGACGTCTGGGCCTGCAACGTCCGCTCGGATCTGCCGATGGGAAATCTTGCGCGGGAGTCATGGGACGAGATCATGAACAGCGAGGTCGCTCAGCAGACACGCAAGAAGGTCGCGGGCTGTGGACAGAACTGCTGGATGGTGACCACCGCGCGGACCGCGATGCGATCCAACCTGGTCCCTCAGCTTCCGAAGAGCGATCCGCTGCTGTGGGTCCTCAAGAACAAGCTCAAGGTCTCGATGGGCAAGAGCATATGCTTTGATAGTTACATCAACTATTCCGACGTGCGCCCGTCGCCGCACGTCGAGCGAACGTCGTTCCTGAACAAGACCGTCAAGGCCCGGCTGGTCAAGGGCCGCGTGACGCCGGACGAGCATTACCCGTTGCGTACCTTTATGAACAATTAGATTGGAAGGAAGTCCAGATGAGCAGGCGTGAGATCTACATGTTCGGCTTCCGTGGCTTCCCTCAAATTCAGGGTGGTATCGAGACACACGCAGAGAATCTCGCACCAAGGGTGGTGGAGCTCGGCAGACGGGTTACCGTCTGCATGCGGTCGCCCTATGTTGCGTCGGATGTTCCCAAGGTGTGGAGGGGCGTGCGGGTCCTGCGGCTGTGGACTCTGAGCAACAAGTACCTCGAGACTCTGCTCCATTCCGTGGTCTGCGCCATTGTTGCAATGGTGCGGCGTCCGGCATTGGTCCATATCCATGGCATAGGTCCTGCGATCGTAACGCCATTGCTTCGTGCCGTCGGGCTGCGGGTCGTCGTCACGCATCATGGCGAGGACTACAACAGAGAGAAATGGGGCTGGGCGGCGCGCACGGTGCTGAGGACCGGCGAAGCTCTCGGAATGCGCTACGCCAGCAAGCGCATCGCGGTCAGCCGCAGCATCGGCGACCTCGTCATGTCCAAATACGGCAAACCCTGCGAGGTGGTGCCGAATGGCGTGGTGTTCTCGGACATGCCGCAGCAAAGCGAGAAGGTGGTCGAGCTGGGATTGGAGCCGGGACGATACGTATTGACGGTCGGCCGGCTCGTTCCCGAGAAGCGACAGCTCGATCTGTTGCGCGCATTCCTGGCGACGGCGCTGCCCGGATGGAAGCTCGCCATAGTTGGAAAGATCGACCACCGGAACGAGTACGCGGATCAGCTGGCTAGAGAAGCGGAAGGCCACCAGAACGTCGTCATGGCCGGGTTCCAGACCGGCGACGGCTTGCGACAACTCTACGCCCACGCCGCGCTGTTCGTCCTGCCGTCGTCGCATGAGGGGCTGCCGATCGTGCTGCTTGAAGCGCTCAGCTATGGATTGCCGGTGCTGGTAAGTGATATCGCACCCAACCTGGAGGTGGTTGCCGATCCCGAGCACATCTTCCATGTCGGTGATTGCGAGGAATTGGGTGCGAAGCTGCAGGCGCTGACGAAGACGCGTCCGAGCGCAACCGAGCGCGAAATCGTGCGCCGCGAGAGCGCCGTGCGGTACGATTGGTCCGATATCGCATTGCGCACGCTGGAGATCTACGATGACCTGCTCGGCCGCAAGCGGCAGCAGGGCAATCTGTCGCGCGCTGGCTGGGCCAGCAGCAGCGCAAGGTCGCGACAATCGGTATACGGCAGGCCCGCCAACAATTGAGCTCCCGCCAGCGGCCTCTCCGGCAAAGTCTGGCAGCATACTGGTGCGCGCCTTGCGTGATCCGGCTGACGTGACGCCGCGGCGGGGCTGGCGGCGCAGAGGATTGTGGCGGCTGCTCGGAGCCTGATTTCAGGTCGGGCGGCCTCGTTCTCAGCGCTGAGATCCCCGGCCTTTGTTATCGCCCCCAACTTTTGGCGATAGTTGCCGGTCGCGATCGATGGGCGGGCGTCCAAAGTCCGCTGCCCGCGATCGAAATCGTGGCGAGCCACCAGGTCTGCGACCGGATCCGATCGCTCGACCGGCCGCCGGCACGGGCTGGCTTTCTTCCATTGCCCAAATAATAGACATAGATTGGGGCTTCCGAAAGCCGTTGGACCCTGAGAGGCTCCGCGTTGGGGATTCGCAGGCCCGATGATGCTGGCCAGGTGTCGAAGCGCCGGGCGTTGCTGGAATATGTGAAAATGAACAGGGTGGATGGGCTAACGCCCGGTGAGATTGACGAGCGGATCGTTTCGATCATCGAACTGGCCGGTGAAGAGCTGATGCGCCAGTCCGATCCTTCGTTCGAGTTCGTGCCCGAGCGGATGAGAGGGGGGATATTGACCGTTCATCAGCGCCTGAAAGCGGAGCTTGCAGCGCTGCTCAATCTGCGGACCGTATACGGCGATCTGATCGTTTGTCGCGTTGTTGCCGGCGACTATCCCTGGATCCACAACCAGTTGTCGCCGTATCAACATTTGAGGCTCGCGTGGCTTCAGTTGACGCAGCTGAGCAGCATGTTCGATCGTTCATGGACCGAGCTTGATCGCCTTCACAACGAGACGATAGAGTTGCTTTCCATCGACGTCGAAAGGGACGTTGCTGATGGCTCTCCTCAAGCGGTTGAGCGGAGCGCGCAGGCAGATCGCTGGTTCGAAGTCATGCCGCAACCTGGAGCATCAGCGTCGGCGACCATGAGGATTGCAAGCGAGTTGTCGACTGACGTAGTCGTTGCGGAGTATTGCGACGCTGCGCGGCGCGATCTCTTGGAACAGATCGACGCGACCATACGAATCGTTGGTTCCAGCATTGCTTGTTTCTTGTCGCGCCACGGGGCCGAGCTGGTCGACCTCATCGGTCGTTACAACGACATGATCGAGAACATCCAGCTCCAGAAGTGACGCGAAGAGCTCGGACGATCGATAATACGAAAGCTCCATTCATCCGTCAGATTTGGCTTCATGGGGTCCGACTCGCAGGCGACTGGCCGTTACCTTGTCCGCAACGGAAACGAGTTCGTAGCTCACTCTTTGTCCTTCGATGAGCGTTGACAGTCCAGCTTCTTCGACGGCTGACATATGAACGAATATGTCCTTGCCTCCGCCGTCGGGCCTTATGAAGCCGTAGCCCTTGAACTTGTTGAACCAGACTACGAATCCGTTAGCCATACGTCGAGCCTAGACCTCTGCTTGCGTCAACCGCTGCTACGCCTTAGTCGGGGGAGGGGTGAGCTTCGTTCATCCAGATTGAGCCGGTGCTGCAGAATGCCGCGCACAACCGGAACTCTGCGCTGAAATCGTTTCCTCACATTCTCAATATGCGGCGTCCTGCCGTGCGAATATCCCGCGTCGATGCGCAGCGCGCCTTCTGGTTTGCCTACGTTGTAGGCGCAAGCGCCTCAATACATTGCGTCGGCCGATGAACCCAAAGGGCTACCCCGCATCTCGCTCTTGGATGCAAACTCATTGAAAATTGATTGCGTTCCAATAGGTCAGGTAAATTCAAAAGAGAATATGGAGGGCCTCTCAGCACACCTCACCGGGGCAACCGGCGGGGCGAGGGCGGTCCGCAACTGTGCGCGTGAGGGAAGACGTCAATCAGCGGCGAACATTGAAACAGAAATCAGCTCATGAGATGAAGAGATCGGAGCGAAAGCTTCAGCCTGCTGGCAATTTTTCTCACCGCTTGTGGCGTTCGTCCAAGTCGTCGTGAGACAGCGTGCAAGCTCTTCCCTTCCAAAATGAGCAACCGGACCTGCTCGATTTCGTGATGGCTCCATGGCGGAGCTAGCTTCTGCTTGTTGGTCTGCAGGGACGACACTGTCTCGCTCCTTTTCAGGCGGTTGAGAGGGCCTCTGCCGAAGGGGCAGCGCAGCAGATCTAGGTTGCGCAACTCCTCGCGGCTGCGTCTTTGCTGTTTGCTCCGGCGGCCCAGGACGTGCTCTCGCACGATCCCCGATGCTCCCGGACTGCCTTGCACGAAGGAAGCTATCGGAACAAGGCAGTGCGGAATCTGATCACCGTCAAGTTGCAGGATGGCCGCCGGCGTCGATGGCCTCCCCACCTTGTTCCACGTGCGATGATGGCGCTGCGAGGGCAATGTCGACTTCACGATGGGCGAGAGCGGCAAGCGTCGACGGTGCAGACGAATTCGTATCGACGCATCTTGCGCTGCTCGCCGCGAGTGCGCTCGCCTTCAAGCAGATGAATCCGGTGGTGGCGACGATCACTCGCGCGCTGAAGGATATGGATGGTCCCGCGAGATGACAGCCGAACGGGCTCGACGCGGTATAGCTGCCTGCCGCCTTCGTAAGCTGCGTGCTGGAATGAAATGCAGAGAGTTGAGCCATTAGGCGCGCTTATGTCGCGAATATTTACTTCCAATTTTACTTCGCGAAATCCCGTCAATAGCCTCAAGCGCAATTGATCACATCCGCAGGGATCGCTGAAGATCGTTGCGGCCGCTCATCGTAACCAACGAGGGTTGCCATGCTTGACAGGGACAAGGGGAATGTTGGTGCCAACCAAGCCGAAGCGGAGCCGGCGGAAGTAAGAAAACTGAGCCGCCGCAGGCTGTTGAAGAGTGCTGCAGCGGTCGCAGGCGCGGCCGTCGGCTCGGACGCGATCCGCGGCTTCCCGACCATCTGGGCGCAGGAGATCAAGGACATCGAGCTCCGCCACGTCGGCGTCTCCTATTCGGTGGTGAAGGCGATCGGCGACCAGGCCGCCAAGGATCTCGGCTTCAAGGTGACGATGCAGAACCTCGATACCTCCGCCGCCATCAACCGCTTCATAAGCCAGCCTAATACGGTCGACATCGCCGACGTCGAAGGCTGGCAGGCCAAGCTCGCCGCCAAGCGCGGCGTGATCCAGGGCATTCAGGTCAAGAAGATCAAGGAGTTCGACAACATCCTGCCGATCTTCACCAAGGGTGAGATCGACGGCCACAAGATCCCGCGCCAGGGCATCTCGCCCTATGAGGCCATGTACGTCGCCAAGCCCGATTCCACCGATCTGCACGACGGCGTCACCGAGTGGGCGACCTTCCTGCCGCAAGTCTACAACGCCGATTCCATCGGCTATCGTCCCGACCTCGTCGGCCACGAGGTGACCGAGTGGAAGGACCTGATCGATCCCAAGTTCAAGGGCAAGGCCGCGATCCTCGACGTGCCCGCGATCGGCATCATGGACGCAGCGCTCTGCTTCGAAAGTGCCGGCCTGATCAAGTACGGCAACAAGGGCAACATGACCAAGGGGGAGATCGACTTCACCTGCAACAAGCTGATCGAGCTGAAGAAGCAGGGCCAGTTCCGTGCGACCTGGACCACCTTCGACCAGTCGGTGCAGCTCATGGCTGCGGGGGAAGTGGTCATCCAGTCGATGTGGTCGCCGGCGGTCGCGGCGGTGCGCGTGAAGGAGATTCCCTGCGTCTACGCGCCGGTCAACGTCAAGAACGGCAAGGAAGGCTATCGGGGTTGGTGCAACGGCATGGGCCTGATGAAGCATCTCTCCGGCAAGAAGCTCGATGCGGCCTATGAATATCTCAACTGGTACCTGTCGGGTTGGCAGGGCGGCTTCGTCGCGCGCTACGGCTATTACAGCCCGGTGCCCTCGACCGCGAAGAAATTCCTGACACCGGCCGAATGGGCGTTCTGGTACGAGGGGCAGCCGGCGCCGGAGGTGGTCAACGATCCCTACGGCGTGCCGATGGAGAAGGCCGGCACCAAGCGTGACGGCGGCTCGTTCCTCGATCGCGTCAAGAACATCTCCTGCTGGAACACGCTGATGGACGAGGCGGCGTACATGAACAAGCGCTGGAACGACTTCAAGGTGGCCTGAAACCTGCTTTCCCTGACCTGAAGCGATGCACCGGCGCCGTCACGCGCCGGTGCGAGAAGACCGACTTCGAGGCGTTTGCCGCTATGCAGTCCAGTCAAACTCCGCCACGCGCAAATCTCGCCGGCTGGCTCTATGTCGCGCCGCTGGTCCTGGTGCTCGTGCCGTTCTTCGTGGCGCCGATTCTGGTGGTGCTGGCGGCGAGCTTCTTCGCCACCGACGGCTTTGGCGGGCTGACGCCGGGCTTCACGCTGGCAAGCTACGTCGAGGTCCTGCATTCGGCGCTGACGCTGAAGCTGTATCTGGCGACGATCAAGTTCACGGTCCTGACCTGGATCTTCACGTTGATCATCGGCTTCTTCGTCGCTTACTTCCTGGTGTTCCACGTCCGCAACCAACTGCTCGCGATCGGCCTGTTTCTCTTGTGCACAGTGCCGTTCTGGACCTCGAACATCATTCGGATGATTTCCTGGATTCCGCTCCTGGGCAAGGAAGGCCTGATCAACCAGGCGCTGCTTGGAATGGGCGTGATCCGTCAGCCGCTCGAGGTGCTGCTGTTCTCCGATCTCGCGGTGGTCATCGCCTATGTCCATCAGCTCACGATCTTCATGATCGTGCCGATCTTCAATTCCATGGCGCGGATCGACAAGAAGCTGATCGAGGCCGCGATCGACGCCGGCGCCAGCCGTTTCGACATCATGCGCCTGGTCGTGGTGCCGATGTCCAAGAGCGGCATCGCGCTCGGCACCATCTTCGTGGTCTCGATCGTGATGGGCGACTTCTTCGTGGTCAAGGTGATGTCCGGCGGCGGATCGGCGTCGGTGGTCAGCGCCTTCTACGAGGACGTCGGCGTGCTGCAATATCCGACCGCGGCGGCCAGTGCCGTGCTGCTGACGCTCGTGCTGGTTGCGATCGTCTCGCTGATCCTCCGCACCGTGGATATCCGGCAGGAGATCACGCGATGAGCGCGGTTCTCGCCGACATGCCAAAGTCCGACGTGTCGAAGACGGTCGCGCCCGCGACGACCAAGGCGATCGCGCCGAGCAAGGGCGGCCGGCCCTGGACGTTCTACGTGCTGGCGACGCTGTTTGCCTTCTATGTCATCGCGCTCTACGGCCCGATGTTCTGCATCTACATCCTGTCGTTCCAGGACATCCGTGGCGGACTTGTGTTTCCGATGAAGGGTCATTCGCTGCACTGGTTCGTCGACCTCTTCACGCAGGTGCGGACCGGCGACGTCAAGGGGTCTTTCGACCGCTCGATCAGGCTTGCGGTCATCGTCACCGTCATCACTGTGGTGGTCTCGTTCCTCGCCGGCCTCGGCTTTCGCAAGCGATTTCGCGGCGACACCTTTGTCTTCTACATGATGATCGGCAGCCTGGTCGCGCCCGGCCTCGTGCTCGGTCTCGGGACGGGACTTTTGTTCCAGGCGCTCGGGCTGAATGCGAGCTGGTACACGTCGGCACTGGGCGCGCAGCTGTCCTGGACGTTGCCGTTCGGCGTGCTCGTGATGTTCGCGGTGATGTCGCGCTTCAACCACGTCTGGGAGGAGGCGGCGTACGATCTCGGCGCCAGCCGTTGGCAGTCGATCCGGCTGGTGATGATCCCCGTGCTGGCGCCCGGTCTCGTCGCGGTTGCGCTGTTCGGCTTCACGCTGTCCTACGACGAGTTTGCGCGCAGCCTGCAGACGGCAGGCTCGCTGAACACGCTGCCGCTGGAAATCTGGAGCATGACTCTGAACGTCACCTCGCCCTCGCTCTACGCGCTCGGCACGGTGACCACCATCGTCTCCTTCGTCGTCATCGGTGCGAGCCTCGGCACCATCGTGCTGATCCAGAAGAGGCGCGGCAGCGCGACAAAGGGTTAGGAATGAAGAGCGATCGCGGCGATATCGAACTGGCGGGCGTCTGCAAGAGCTTTGACGGCGCGACCTACGTGGTCGACGGCGACAATCTGAAGATCGAGGACGGCGCCTATTGCTGCTTCATCGGCCCGTCCGGCTGTGGCAAGACCACGATCCTGCGCATGATCGCAGGCCATGACGACCCGACCGCCGGCGAGATCGTGATCGGCGGCCAGAACGTCGTCGGTCTTGCGCCGGTGCAACGGCGCACCGCGATGATGTTTCAGTCTTACGCGCTGTTCCCGCATCTGACCGTGCGGGAGAACATCGCCTTTGCGCTTCGCGTGCGCGGCCAGTCCAAGTCCGATCGGCTGCGCGCGGCGGATGCCATGATTGAGAAGGTCAGGCTGACGCAATTTGCCGACCGCTTGCCGGCCCAGCTTTCCGGCGGCCAGCAGCAGCGTGTGGCGCTGGCCCGGGCCGCGATCACCGAGCCGCGCGTGCTGCTGCTCGACGAGCCGCTGTCCGCGCTCGACGAGCAGCTCCGCGTCCAGATGCGCCAGGAGCTGCGGCGGATGCAGCAGGAGCTCGGCATCACCTTCATCCACGTCACCCATACCCAGCTCGAGGCGATTGCGCTGGCCGACCTCGTCGTCGTGATGGAGCAGGGCAAGATCAAGCAGGCGGGCCCGGCGCGCGACGTCTACGCCCATCCGCACGATCGCTATGTCGCCGAGTTCATGGGCGGTCAGAACGTGTTGTCGGGCCGCGTCGAGAAGGTCAACGGCGCGAGCTTCACGCTCGCGCAGGCAGCGCCTGATGGCATCGAGGTGTCGCTGCGGCCACGCTCGGCCGTCAGCGTCGGCGATAAGGTCGATATAGCGGTGCGCCGCGACGACGTCGCGCTGGTCCGGCCCGGCAGAGACTTGCCTCCGGGTTGCACAACCTCGCTGCCGAGCCGCGTGCTCGCGATCGAATACCAGGGCTATTTCGTCAAGGTCATGCTCGACACGGTGCCGGACGACGAGTTCGTCGCCTACGTGCCGGAAAAGACCTTCTTCGCAGATCCCTTCGCCATAGGCGATGTCGTGATGGCCACATGGGCCGCCGGCAGCGCGTTGCCACTCGCCTGAAGACCCGCCGCGCACAGGAGCATGACCGTGCAGATATCCTTTACACTCAACGGCCGCCCCACCACCGTGGATGTCGAACCGGCGACCCTCGTCGCCGAGCTGCTGCGCGAGCAGCTCAACCTGACCGGCACCCATATCGGCTGCGACACCAGCCAGTGTGGCGCCTGCGTTGTGCATCTCGACGGCCTGCCGGTGAAGAGCTGCACGCTGCTGGCGCCCGCGCTCGACGGCGCGACGCTGCTGACCATCGAAGGCCTGCAAGGCGCGCCGGGCTCGAACCTGATGCATCCGATGCAGGAGGCGTTTCGCGAGCATCACGGCCTGCAATGCGGCTTCTGTACGCCGGGCATGCTGATGACGGCGGTCGCGCTGGCTGCCGAGAAGCCCGACTTGACCGAGGCCGACGTCCGTCACGGCCTCGAAGGCAATATCTGCCGCTGCACCGGCTACCAGAACATCGTGGTTTCCGTCATGGCCGGCGCTGCCGCCATGAACGCCGCCAAGGGAGAGTGACCATGGGCAATGTGATCGGCATTGGCGCCGCGCCGAAGCGGAAAGAGGACCAGCGCTTTCTCACTGGCCGCGGCAATTACGTCTCCGACATCAAGCGCCCCGGCATGGCTGCAGGCGTGTTCGTGCGCTCGCCGCACGGGCATGCGGTCCTGCGTGGCATCGACAAGAGTGCGGCGCTGGCTGCGCCCGGCGTCATCGCCGTGCTGACCGGCGAGGACGTCAAGGCCGATGGGCTCGGCTCGTTGCCCTGCGGTTGGGGCATCTCGGATGCCAAGGGCGTTCCGATGAAGGAGCCGCCGTTCCCGATGCTGGCGCAGGGCAAGGTGCGCTTCGTCGGCGACATGGTGGCCTTCGTCGTCGCCGAGACGCCGGAGCAGGCGAATGTCGGGGCCGAGCTGTTGAAGATCGACTACGAGGTGTTGCCCTCGGTGGTCGGCCTGCTCGAAGCTGTCAGGCCGAATGCGCCGCAGCTTTTCGACGATGTTCCGAACAACGTCTGTTGCGACTGGGAGCTCGGCGACAAGGCCGCGGTCGAGACCGCGTTCAGGAAGGCTGCGCATGTTGCCAAGCTCAGCCTGGTCAATAACCGCCTGATCGGCAACCCCATGGAACCGCGCGCGGCGATCGCCGAATACGAGCCGGGCACCGATCGCTTCACACTGTGGACCACAAGCCGGTTCCCGCATGTCGTGCGCTTCCTGATGGGTGCCTTGGTGCTGAACATCCCGCAGCACAAGCTGCGCGTGGTGGCGCCGGATGTCGGTGGCGGGTTCGGCGTCAAGCAGTTCCACTACGGCGAGGAGGCCGTGATCACCTGGGCCGCCAAACGCGTCAGGCGGCCGGTGAAATGGGTGGCGAGCCGCTCGGAGGGCTATGTTTCCGACCGTCACGGCCGCGACCATGTCACGGAGGCCGAACTCGCGCTCGACGAGACCGGAAAATTCCTCGCCTTCCGCGTCAACACGCTCGCCAATATGGGCGGCTATCTCTCGACCTTCGGGCCCAACATCCCGACCAATCTCTACGGGCCGCTTCTCGGCGGCGTCTACACCACGCCCGCGATCTACTGCAACGTGAAGGTGGTGTTCACCAACACCGTGCCGGTTGACGCTTATCGGGGCGCGGGCCGGCCCGAGGCGACGTTCGTGCTGGAGCGCATCGTTGATGTCGCAGCGAGCGAAATGGGGATCGACCGCGTCGAGATCCGCCGCCGCAACATGATACCGAAGGAGGCCTATCCGTACCAGACGCCGGTATTGGTGCAGTACGATTCCGGCGATCCCATGGGCTGCCTCGACGGCGCGCTGATTGCCGCCGACGTCAAGAATTTCGGCATCCGCAAGGCGGCTTCCGCCAGCAAGGGCAAGTTCCGCGGGCTCGGTTACTCAACTTATGTCGAGGCCTGCGGCCTTGCGCCGTCGCGGTTCGCAGGGAGGCTCGGCGCGCGCGGCGGCCTCTACGAGAGCGCCACGGTGCGCGTGCATCCGACCGGCCAGGTCACGGTCATGATCGGCACCCACAATCACGGCCAGGGCCACGAGACGACCTTCGCGCAGATCGTCTCGGAGAAGCTCGGCGTCGCCTTCGAGAATGTCGACATCGTGTTCGGCGACACCGATCGGGTGCAGTTCGGCATGGGCACCTATGGCTCGCGCTCCCTCGTGGTCGGCGGCGCCGCGTTGTCGAAGGCGACCGACAAGGTGATCGCCAAGGGCAAGAAGATCGCGTCCCATCTGCTCGAGGCGGCCGAGGTCGACATCCAGTTCGAGGCAGGAAAGTTTTCGGTCGCGGGCACGGACCGCAGCAAGACCTTCGAGGAGATCGCCGGCGCGGCCTATGTGCCGCACAATTATCCGCTGGAAGTGCTGGAGCCGGGGCTGGAGGAGCAGGCCTACTACGATCCCGTCAACTTCACCTATCCCGGCGGCTGCCACATCGCCGAGGTCGAGGTCGATCCGGAGACGGGCACGGTCACGCTGGTCAACTACACCGCGGTCGACGATGTCGGCACGGTGATCAATCCGATGATCGTCGAGGGGCAGTTGCACGGCGGCATCGTGCAGGGCGTCGGCCAGGCGCTGTTCGAGAATGCGGTCTATGACGAAGGTTCAGGGCAATTGCTGTCGGGCTCGCTGATGGACTACTGCATGCCGCGCGCCGATCATCTGCCGATGATGAAGGTGGCGACCCATTCCACCCTGTGCACGCATACGCCGATGGGCGTGAAGGGATGCGGTGAGGTCGGAACCATCGGTTCGCCGGCGGCGGTCATCAACGCGGTCGTCGACGCGCTCTCGCATCTCGGCGTCACCCATGTCGACATGCCGGCCACGCCGAACCGGATCTGGCGCCTGTTGCAGAACGCGTCGCTGCCGGTCGCCGCGGAATAGGGAGGATGACAATGAAGCCGTTTGCCTATCACCAGCCTGACCAGATCCCCGATGCGGCCAAGCTTCTCACCTCGATCGAGGACAGCAAACTCGTTGCCGGCGGCATGACGCTGATTCCGACGCTGAAGCAGCGGCTGGCCAATCCGCCTGCGCTGGTCGATCTGTCGAAGCTCGGGGCGCTGAAGGGCATCACCGATGGCGGCGCGACGATCACGATTGGCGCAATGACTCCGCATGCGGTGGTCGCCGCCTCCAGGCTGGTCCAGACAAGAATCCCGGGGCTCGCCGCGCTGGCCTCGATGATAGGCGATCCCGCGGTGCGCAGCCGCGGCACCATCGGCGGCTCGGTCGCCAACAACGATCCCGCGGCTGACTATCCCGCCGGCGTGCTCGGTCTCGGCGCCACCATCATCACCAGCGCGCGCGAGATCGCGGCCGACAAGTTCTTCCTCGGCCTCTTCGAAACCGCGCTTGGGCCCGGTGAGATCATCACGGCGATCCGTTTTCCGGTGCCGTTGAAGGCCGGCTACGCCAAGTTCAAGGCGCCGGCCTCCCGCTATGCGCTGGTCGGTGTGTTCGTCGCCAAATTCGCCGATGGTGTCCGCGTCGCCGTGACCGGCGCCGGTTCAGGCGTCTTTCGCGTGCCGCCGATGGAGGACGCGCTGTCGTCCAATTTCGATCCCTCGGCCATCGCCGCGATCAAGATCGATACGGACGGTCTGACCTCCGACATTCATGCCGAAGCCGATTACCGGGCGCATCTCGTCACGGTCATGGCCAAGCGCGCCGTCGACGCGGCGCTCAGCTAGCTCTTTGGGATTGATGATGACTGATGGTTCCGGCCGAACGGCCTTCCCGCCGGCGCCGACTGGCCTTGGTGCGCTCTCTGTTGCCGAGATCATGGCCGGCTACCGGCGCAAGGCGTTCACCCCGCGCGATGTGGTCGACGACACCATCGATGCGCTGCAGGCGACGAATGAGGCCTGCAATGCGGTGGTGACGCCGATGTACGAGCAGGCGAGGGTAGAGGCGGACCGGCTCACCAGGGAAATGAGTTCGGGCGAGGCCAAGGGGCCGCTTGCCGGTGTGCCAGTTACGATCAAGGATCTCGTCTTCGTCGCGGACGTGCCGGCCTATGCCGGCTCGCCGATGAACAAGGCGTTCGTGCCCAACGTCGATGCCGCCGTGGTCTCGGCGCTGAGGGCGTCCGGTGCGATCATCACCTGCAAGACCACCACCTGCGAGTCCGGCTACAAACTGACGGCGGACAGCCCGGTCACCGGCACGACGCGGAATCCCTGGAATCCCGGCCGCACCAGCGGCGGTTCCAGCGGTGGCGCAGCGGCCGGTGTTGCCGCCGGTTGCGGGCCGATCGCGATCGGCACCGATGGCGTCGGCTCGATCCGCGTGCCGTCGTCCTTCTGTGGCGTGTTCGGACTGAAACCGACCTTCGGCCTGGTGCCGCGCTCGCCAGGCTTCTCGCCGCCGTCCTGGGCTTCGCTCGCCCATACCGGGCCGATCACGCGCACCGTCGCGGATGCCGCGCTCACCTTGGAGATCATCGCTGCTTACGACCTGCGCGACCCCGCGAGCCTGCCGGTGTCGCCACGCCGCTTCGACACCAACGCGGCGCCGTTGGACGGCATTCGCATCGGCGCCAGCGCCGATCTCGGCTACGCCGCTGTCAGCCCGGATGTTCGTGCCGCGTTCAGCAAAGCGCTGGCCGTTCTCGACGGCTGCGGCGCGCAGATCACCCTGGACGGCCCTGGTCTCGATCCCGGCATTCTGGAGCACACGCTGAAGCCGATTGCCTTCACCGAGCAGGCGGCGGCGGTGGCGACCAGGACCGCTGCCGATCTCGCAAGCTCGGAGACCGACTACCGTGATGTCGTCACGGCAGGCCGGCGTTTCAGCGGCACGGACTACATCGAGGCCGGCTACCGCCGGGGCCAGGCGCGCAATGCGTTCGTAAAGCTGTTCGAGCGTGTCGATGCGCTGGTGACACCGACGGTCGCGGTGACCGCGTTCGAGGCCGGGCGTATCGGTGTCGATACGATCGACGGCTGCAAGGTCGATTCGCATCTCGGCTGGTCGCCCTTCACCTGGCCGATCAATCTTGCCGGCCTGCCGGCGGCGACGTTGCCCTGCGGTTTCGACCGCGACGGCCTGCCGGTCGGTCTCCAGATCGTCGCGCCCTGGCTCGACGAACCCACGATCTTCCGCATCGCCGCCGCCTTCGAGCAGGCGCAACCCTGGGCCAAGTTCTGGCCACCGCTGGCTTTACGCGAATCGGACCGAGCGCGTACCAAGGCGTGACGGGCCATGGTGGAATCCTGCTGCTGTTTTGCCCGACATGTCAAGCTAAGCCGCCGCCAGCGCATGGCCTCATTGTCACCCGCGTAAGTCCTTGATCCGACTAGCTCCGTCTACTGTGCATGGGGTTGTTTTCCCACTTTTTGTGGGAGAGCGAGGGACGCGTGCAATCTTGTCGTCTCAGGACAGCTCGATCGGCATACCCCTGCCGCTGAGCTCTTCGTCCAGGCGCAGGTAGTGCGCGAGGTAGTCGTGCAGGGCGGTTGCTGCTTTCGAGGTCGCGCCGCTCGACTTGTAGAGCAGCAGCTCGATCTTCGGCAGCGGTGGAAGGCCTTCGTTCGGCCCGATCTCGCGCATTGCCGGCACCAGCGCGCTGCGCCCGAGCACGGTAACCGCCATGCCTGCGAAGGCCGCGGCCTGAAGGCCGCCGACGCTTTCGCTGACACAGGCGATGCGCCAGCGCAGGTTTGCGCGTTCCAGCGTATCGATGGCGTAGTCGCGATAGATGTTGCCCGGCGGCAATAGCGCGAGCGGGATCGGACGTTCCTGATGCGCGGCGGATTGTTCGCCGGTCATCCAAACCAGTTGCTCTCGGCGAACCACCTGGCCGCCGGTGAAGTCGTTCATGCGGGTAACGAGCGCGATGTCGACATCGCCGCGCTTGACGAGGCCGACCAGCGGCGTAGAAAGCGCGCAGTTGAGCTCCACCTGCACGCGCGGAAAGGATTTCCGGAACACGCTGAGGATCTGCGGCAGCATGAACGCGGCGTAGAGATCGGGCGTGCCGAGCACGACCTGGCCCTCGATCTCCTGTGACGCCAGCTGCGAAATCAGCTCGTCATGCAACCTCAGGATGGATTTGGCGTAGGTGAGGACGGTGGTGCCGTCGTCGGTCAGCGTCAACCTGCGGCCGCCATGCTCGAACAGCTGCTTGCCGGTCAGCTCCTCCAGCCGCTGCAATTGAAGGGTGATCGCAGGCTGGGTGCGGCCAAGCCGTCGCGCCGTCTCGGTGATGCTGCCGGTCTCGACCACCGAGATCAGAGACCGGAGCATGCGGATGTCGAGACTGATGAGGTTCATGCGGCGTCCATGTCGCCCAGAATTTATGCAAGTTCCGTGCTACCTCTCGCGAGCTTGTCGGTGACGATCTTGTTGCCGGCGCGAGGAGGAAGTGGCGGCCTTGCCGTCACAGGCGCCGCTGACACCATTGTTGCCTTCGATCACAATGTTGAAGACTGGAGTTAGCGGGATCGGACGGCACACCGAGCCTACGAAGTAGCCCGCGGGCGAAGGCCATCAATCGTGGATCAGTGTTTCTTGTCCGCGAACCGGGTATGAATGCGCGGAGGCACGGTCGCTAAGCAACTCCGAGAGCAGGCCCGTCAGGACTGTGGCATCTGATGCGCCCAGCCTGTTCAAAAGGTTCTGCTGAATGGATTTGATGATTGGGCCGATGTCCTTGAATTGCTCCGCCCCTCGCTGCGAGAGGAAAATCAGGACCCTGCGCCGGTCATGTGGATCGGGCGCGCGATAGACCTGCGCCGACTCGACCATTCTGTCGATGATCTTTGTGAGCGTTGGACCGTCGACCAAGAGGCGGGTTGCCAGATCGCCCATCGGCATCCCGTTTTCTTCGGACAGCGCCTCGAGCACGCGGTACTGGTGAAGAGATAGGCTTCGTGGCTTGAGCTTCGCTTCCAGCATCTGCTCAAGCCGGCGATTCACACCTCGGATGAGTTCGGGGAGGTCCACGTTGCACCCTCAGCGAATTATTTGATATTTCAATATTTGCATTGGAACGTAACGAGGAGCAAGCGAAAAGCAGGTTTGCGCGCAACTGCCTAGGGAAGGGGCGAATGCATCGGCTGGCGCCGCGAAAAAGGGCATGTTCCCTTCAGGATCGAGCGTTCTCGTCGTCAAACGGGCCGTAGCGGCACAGGATTGCCGTTGGCACGATTCGTGAGTGTTCTGTGCACGGAAAGTGCGGAGACACCATCGTTGCGTAGCGTCCGGATATGTCTGCTCATCCCGCAGAGCGGCGCTGCGGGGCTTTGGGCCCCGTCAGCCGAGGCGTGCGGACGCTTGGCCGTCGACGAGATTAACGCCATGTCCGGTGTCCTTCGCCGTCCCGTCGAATTGCACGTCGTGAACGCCGGAGAAACCGGCCCAAGTGCGGGATGGGCCGCGCAAGATGCAATTGACATCGATCGTGTCGACGGCATCGTCGGAATGTTGCCGAGCTTCGCGCGCGATTTCGTGGCGCGCGCGGCCCGTGGTCGCGTTCCGTTCATATATACGCCGCAGTTCGAAGGCCGCTCATCGACGCTGGACGTCATGGCGACCGGTGAGACCGCAGAAGAGCTGCTTTCTCCCGCGATTCAATGGCTTTCGGAGACGAGGCGTGCGCGCCGATATTTTCTTTGCGGCAATGACTACGTATGGCCTCGCTCATCGCTTCAGATTGCGCGCAGGTCGATTGCCCGCTTGGGCGGCACGGTGACGGGTGAATACTATCTGCCGGTCGGCCAGCATGACTTCGACGAGATACTGGACCGGATCAAGGCAACGGGCTCGGACGTCGTTCTTCCGTATTTCCTTGGCTCTGACTGCATCGCATTCAATCGCGCCTTCTCTGCGGCGGGGCTGAGTTCGCGCGCGCTGCGGTTTTCCTCGGCGATCGACGAAACTGTGGCATACGGCCTCAACGCAGATGAAACCGAGAATCTCTACGCCGCTTCGGGCTACTACGGGTCGATCCGCTCACGTAACAATGGCGCGTTTCTGGAGCGTTATCATACGGCATTCGGCGATAGTCCGCCTCCCGTGAATGCCTTTGGTGAGTCCTGCTACGAAGGCATTTACTCGCTCGCGTCCCTGATCGAGGAGGCCGCCAGTCTCGACGCGCGCAAGTTGACGCGTCTGTACGGAAGGACGCTCCAGCGACGCACGGCACGAGGCGACCTGGCGCAATCGGTGGTCGGCGGCCGCCATCCGATCTATCTGGCTCAGCTCGATGGGCACGATTTCTCTATCATCGCGCGGCGATAAAATAGCTTGCCTTTTCAAATATTGTATTAGTAATATTTTCCATCTCAAGGATTGATGGGGACATATATGACTTTCTCCCGCCGTCGCTTCCTGCAGCGCTCAGCAATTGCAACGACGACGTTGATTGCCGCACCTGCAGTCTTCCGCTCCGGCGCCTTTGGCGCCGAGAACCCGATCGTCGTCGGCAGCCTTCATGACCAGTCTGGTCCGATCGCAGCGTCCGGCACGCCCATGGTCTACGCGCTCCAGCTTGCTGTGGACGAGATCAATGCCGGCGGAGGATTGTTGGGACGCCCGTTGAAGGTCATCCACTACGACACCCAGTCGAACATTCAGATGTACTCGCAATTCGCGCAGCAGCTTGCGGTGAAAGACAAGGTGGATGTCGTCCATGGCGGCATCACTTCGGCCTCGCGCGAGGCGGTGCGTCCGACCTTCGATCGCTTCAAGGTGCTGTACTTCTACAACGTCCTCTACGAGGGAGGTGTCTGCGATCGTAACACCTTCTGTACCGGTACCACGCCTGCGCAGACCGTGGAAAAGCTGGTGCCGAGCGCGATGAAGAAGGCCGGCAAGAAAGCCTACATCATTGCCGCCGATTACAATTACGGTCAGATCACCGCGAAATGGATGACCAAGTACGTCAAGGACAATGGCGGCGAGGTGCTGGCGACCGACTTCTTCCCGCTCGACGTCACCAATTTCGGTACGACGATCTCGAAGATTCAGGCGGCAAAGCCCGACCTCATCCTGTCGGCACTGGTCGGCGGCAATCATACGGCCTTCTACCGGCAATGGACCTCGGCCGGCATGAAGGGCAAGATTCCGATCGCGTCGACCACTTTCGGTCTCGTCAACGAGCCGACCACACTCGATGCGGCCGAAAGCGATTCCATTCTCGGCGCCTACGGCTACTTCGAGGAGCTTACCACGCCGGCCTCGAAGAGCTTCGTCGAGAAGATCAAGAAGGCCCATCCCGACTCGCCCTATGTCAGCGAGCTGGCTGCCTGCACCTATGAGGGCGTCATGCTTTGGGCTGCCGGCGTGAAGAAAGCCGCCAGCATCGATCGCATGAAGGTGATTGCCGCGCTGGAGGACGGGATCGCTTTCGATGGCCCGAGCGGCAAGGTCACCTTGGACAAGCCGACCCATCACACCACCCGCAATGCGTTTCTCGCGGAGGTAAAGGACCGCAAATGGTCGGTGCTGGAGAGTTACTCCGACGTCAAGCCGGCCGATACTGCCAGTGTCTGCGATCTCGTCAAGAATCCGAACGACACCAAGCAGTACATCATCAATCTCTGATGTTAGCCGGGCCTCGCCACCGGCGGGGCCCCGTGACTTCGAGGGGACCGAAAGAATCCAAGAATGGCGATCTACCTCATCGTCGCGCTCGACGTCCTGAATGGGATATCGTCGCTGTTCCTGTTGTGCCTCGGACTGGCGATCATCTTCGGCATGATGAAGATCATCAATCTTGCCCATGGCGAGTTCATCATGCTCGGCGCCTATGCGACTGTCATATCGGCCAATGCAGGCGTGAATATCTGGATCGCGATGCTGGTCGTTGCTCCGCTCTTCGTAGGTCTCGTAGGTCTCGTCATCGAACGGTGCCTTATTCGCTTTCTCTATGGTCGCCTCGTCGATTCGATGCTCGCGACCTGGGGGCTCAGCCTTCTCATCATCGGGATCGTCACTACGATCTACGGCAACACGCAGCAGGGCGTGCCGACTCCTCTCGGTGGCTTCTCCATCGGTTCGTATCAGTCGAGCTATTACACGCTGTTCCTGGCCGGAATGGCGGTGGTCATGATGGCCGTGGTCTACGGCGTGATGAGCTACACCCGCTTCGGCCTGATCGCCCGCGCGACGATGCAGAACCCGGCAATGGCGGCCACGCTGGGCGTCAATCCGGCGCGGGTCTACATGAGCACGTTCGCGGTCGGGGCGGCCATCACAGGTCTCGCCGGAGGCTTGCTGGCTCCGGTTTCGGGCATCACGCCCGGCATGGGCGGCGCCTACGTCGCCAAGGCCTTCATGACCGTCGTCGGGGGAGGCGCTGCCATTCTGTCGGGGACGATGTCGGCGGCGAGCCTGTTCGGTGCTGTCAATCAGGTCGGCGCCTTCTTCACCACGCCGGTCTATGGCGAAGTCCTGGTGTTCACGGCCGCAATCGTGCTGATCCGCCTGCTACCGCAGGGAATTTCCGGCCGCTTCTTCAAGGGGAATCTGTAATGACCATCCGCTTTCGCCTTGTGGCTCAGGCGGTTGCCGTCCTTATCGCGATCATCGCGATCGCACTGATCCCGAGCGTCATCGAGCTGTTCGCGATGATGCAGTTGACGTTGTTCGCGGCAATGGCGGTGCTGGCGCTTAGCCTCGCCTTCATCTGGGGCTTTGGCGGCATCCTGTCGTTTGGACAGACGGCCTTCTTCGGCCTCGGCGGCTATGCCTACGCAATATCAGCGATCAATTTCCAGGATTCCACGCCGTCGATCCTGCTCGCCATTATCATTCCCGCGTTGTTCGCCGCGATCCTCGGCTACTTCATCTTCTTCGGCCGTATCTCCGACGTCTATCTCGGCGTGATCACGCTCACCGTGACTCTGATCCTGTTCAACTGCGTCAACTCGACCTCGGGCGACGAGTACAGGATTGGCAAGGCGTTGCTCGGCGGCTTCAACGGCATCCCGGCCGTGCCGACCTTCAACGTTCCATTCTATCCCGACCAGATCCTCTCGCCCGAACAATCCTGGTGGGTGACGGGTGGGACCTTGCTCGGGATATTCCTGCTGCTGCGTCTGCTGCTGTCTCTACCAGCGGGACGCGTCATCGTGGCGGTGCGTGAGAACGAGGTTCGTGCCTCGCTGCTCGGTTACGACCCACGGAAGGTCAAGCTGCTCACTTTCATTCTGAGCGGCGCGATCGCGGGGCTCGCTGGTGCGCTCTACGTCAACTGGGGCGCGTTCGTCGGGCCGACCATCTTCAGCCTCTCGTTGTCGGCGGAGATCATCATCTGGATCACGGTGGGCGGGCTCGGCACGTTGCTGGGTCCCATCGTTGGCTGCGTGCTCATCGAATACATCGTCGCCTATATCGGCTCGCAGCAGGCTCTGAACTCCAACCTCGTGCTTGGTGCCGTGCTGGTCGTCTTCGTGCTGCTGCTTCCGAAGGGACTCGTGCCGACGGCGCGCGACCTGCTGATGCGGCTCGTGCCAGCTCCAGAAGCGAAGGCGCAGCCCATAGATGATCAGGTGCCGCCATCAGTGGCCGCGTCTCACATGGCCGGAGCCGAATGACCATGGCGGACCTCGTACCCCTCCTCAAGGCAGAGCACCTCACGATGCGCTTTGGCGGTGTCGTCGCCAATGACGACATCACCTTCACATTGGAAGAGATGGAGCTGCGCTGCCTGATCGGGCCCAATGGCGCGGGCAAGAGCACTTTCTTCAAGACGCTGACTGGACAGCTTGTGCCGACGTCGGGTGCGATTGCGTTTCGCGGTCAGCCGATCGCCGGCAAGCTGTCGCACGAGATCGCCCGCATGGGAATCGGCATCAAGACCCAGGTGCCGAACGTCTTCAACGGTCTCTCGGTGCGAGAAAACATCTGGCTCGCCGTTCGGCGGAAAGCGACGCCGCGCGCCCAGGGGCCCGCGGTCGATGCGGTATTGCAGATGATCCGGTTGACGGATCATGCCGATCGCATCGTGGCGACGCTGTCACACGGCCAACGGCAATGGGTCGAAATCGGCATGGTGCTTGCGGCTGAGCCGGAGTTGATCCTGCTCGATGAACCGGCCGCCGGGATGACCGACGAGGAGACACTGCACACAGCCGCCATCATCCGCGAGATCAACCAGACCCGCGCCATCATCGTCGTCGAGCACGACATGGAGTTCATCAAGCAGATCGCAAAGAAGGTGACGGTCTTTCATCAGGGGCGGGTGCTGGTCGAAGACACCGTGGACAAGGTCCTGGCGGATCAGCGCGTGCGCGACGTCTATCTCGGCAAGAAGGTGGCGGCATGAGCGCGCTTCTCGAGGTCCGGGATCTACGATCGGGCTACGGCCGCATTCCAATCCTGTTTGGTCTCGACATGACGGTTCAGGATGGCGAGTATCTCGGTATTCTCGGCCACAATGGCATGGGCAAGACCACGACGCTGCGTGCGCTGATGGGGCATTTGCCGACGACGGGTGGCACCGTCACGTTCGCCGGCAAGCCGATCACCCATCTCAAGCCGTACGAGCGGTCCCGGCTTGGCATCGGGCTTGTGCCGCAAGGACGAGAGATATTTCCCGACCTGAGCGTCCTTGAGAACCTGCGAATGGGCCTGGCGGCGGCGCCGAAGGAGGACCGATCGGTCATCGACGCGGTGCTTCAGGACTTTCCGCGCCTGGTGCGGCTGCTCGACCGACGCGGTGGGGCTCTCTCGGGCGGCGAGCAGCAATTGCTGGCATTGGCGCGCTGTCTCTGCACGAAGCCCCGGCTGATCCTGCTGGACGAGCCGACCGAGGGTATCCAGCCATCGATCATCGAAGAGATCGTCGAGACGCTGCTCGCGCTGAAGAAGCGGTGGAACATGTCGCTGATCGTCGTCGAGCAGAACCTCGAGTTCATCACCTCACTGTCGGACCGGATTCTCAATATCCAGAAGGGGCGCATCACCGGAGAGCTCGACCGAGAAAGCCTTCTGGCTCGGGACGGCGCGATGCATCCAAACTAGGTTCAAGTTCCGGCGCGGCTGCGCCGGTCGTTACGATCGCTGGTTCTCTTGCTGCCGGCTTGTCCTCACAAGAAAGGATGACTTATGTCTATCAAACGCCCGACTGCCGAAGATGTCGCCGAGCTCGCCGCGAGCCTGCACATGAACATGACCGTCGAAGAAGCCGGAAGCTATCTTGCCCTCATGGGCGGGATGTTCGACGCCTACGACGTCATCGACGAGCTGCCGAACCCGCTGCCGCCGGTCAAATATCCGCGCATGCCGGGCTCCAAGCCGATGCCGAAGGACAACAAGTACGGCGCGTGGGCGATTAAGACGGAGGTCAAGGGTGCGGCGAGCGGCAAGCTCGCGGGTCGTACCATCGTGCTGAAGGACAACGTCGCCCTGGCCGGGGTCCCCATGATGAACGGCTCGACGACGCTCGAAGGCTTCATTCCCGCGGCCGATGCGACGATCGTGACCCGGATTCTCGATGCAGGCGGCACCATCGTCGGCAAGGCCGTGTGCGAGCACTTCTGCCTGTCGGGCGGCAGCCATACCTCCAATCCTGCACCGGTTCACAATCCCCTCAAGATGGGCTATTCCGCCGGCGGATCCTCGTCGGGAAGTGCCGCGCTGGTCGCAGCCGGCGAGGTCGACATGGCGATCGGCGGCGATCAAGGCGGCTCGATCCGGATCCCGGCATCCTATTGCGGCATCTACGGCATGAAGGCGACGCACGGGCTCGTGCCGTATACGGGCGTGATGCCGATCGAATCGACCATCGACCACACCGGCCCGATGACGGCCAACGTCGCCGACAACGCGCTGTTGCTGGAGGTGCTGGCCGGCGCCGACGGGCTAGATCCGCGCCAATATGCGCCGAAGGTCACGAGCTACACCGAGATGCTCCGCAAGGGGGTCAAGGGCATGAAGATCGGCATCCTCAAGGAGGGATTTGCCGTTGCGAACATGCAGGAAGGCGTTGCGTCCAAGGTGAAGGCCGGCGCAGAGCGTTTCGCAAAGCTCGGCGCCAGCGTGTCGGAAGTTTCGATTCCCGAACATCTTCATGCACTCGCGGCCTGGAACCCGATCACGCTGGAAGGATTCCTGGTCCAGATGATGATCGGCAACGGCATGGGCTTCAACTGGAAGGGCCTCTATGACGTGGGCCTGCTCGACGCCCACTCGGGTTGGCGTACCCGTGCCGACGACCTGTCGGAAACGCTCAAGCTCACAATGCTGGTTGGGCAGTGGGGCGTCAGCCATTATCGCGGTCGTTACTATGCCAAATCGCGCAACATCGCGATCGCTGCCAAGGCGGCCTATGATGCGGTATTCGGCTCTTACGATCTGCTGCTGATGCCGACCTTGCCCTGTGTCGCCACGCCGATCCCGGCCAAGGATGCGCCGCTCGCCGAGATTGTCCAGCGTGCCTTTGAAATGACGGCCACGACCAGTCCGTTCGACGTGACGGGTCATCCGGCGATGACCATTCCCTGCGGCCTGTCGGACGGCCTTCCGGTCGGCTTGATGCTGATCGCAAAAGACTATAACGAGGCGAGCATCTACCAGGCGGCGAGCGCCTTCGAAGCCGATGGTGATTGGAAGAAATTCTGATGATCACCATTACCGCCGTGATCAGGGCGAAGTCCGGGCACGAGACCACGATGCGCGACGCGCTGATGGCCGTCGCCGAAAATGTCGCGGCTAACGAGCCTGATACGATCGGATTCTTCATCTCGCAGAGCGAGGACGATCCGTGCGTGTTCACGACGTACGAGCGATTTTCCGACAAGGCCGCGATGGATCGCCACAACAGCTCGGCGGTCGTCGCGACCTTCTTCGGAATTGCCAAGCCCATCCTGGATGGCGAGGTCACTTTGGTGACCTCAAGGGAGGTGTCGGCAACGATGCGCTGAGCCGGGTCCATTTGCAGTTCGCGGGAGGATATCGTGACGTTACGGCTTCACGGCATCATCGGACGGTCCGACGACGCAGCCTATGCAGGCCGTCTTCACCACGTCGAACATCATGGCGGGATCGAGCTCCTGTTCGTGCCGCCGTCAGACGTCGGCCGCAAGCGCTTTCGCTTGACGACCGACCGCGGCACCGACTGCGCCGTCAGCCTGGACCGGGACGAGGACCTGGTCGACGGGGCATTGCTGTTTCTCGCACATGATCGCGCCATCATCGTCCGCTTCGGCGAGCAGGAATGTTGGCGATTGAAGCCCGCTAACCAAGCTGCCGCGCTGAAGCTGGGCTGGAATGCCGGAAATCTGCATTGGCGGGTCCGTTTCGAGAATGATGTTCTCGTCGTTCTGCTCGATGCTCCGCTCGACACTTACCGGGCACGGATCAGGCCGCTGCTCGAGGCAGGCGAGATCGTGGAGAGTGACGCTGTTTGACAAATCGCAAACGCTGGCCTTGTTGCAGCTCGGGGACAGTGCCTACCCGGCCGGCGGCTTTGCGTTCTCCTGGGGGCTGGAAGGCCTTGCTGCGGACGGCATGCTTGGCAATCGCGGCGAACTCGATCAGATCATCGCGGACCAGCTCGAGCGGCGCTGGGCAAGCATGGACCGTGTTCTGCTGCGCCAGGCCTTTCGGGCAGAGGATTGTGTGGCCATCGCGCGCGTGGATCGCTTGGCCGAGGCGGCAACACCCTCGGCCGAAATGCGGGAGGGATCGCGGCGGGCGGGCAGGGCGCTACTCGGGGTATGGTTCAGGCTCGATGGACCGCTATCGGTCGCCTACCGTGGCTTGGTGTCGTCGGACACGAGGCTAGGCCATCTGGCCGTTGTGCAGGCCGTCGTCGGCCGGGACGCGGGGCTCGGCCTGGAGGCCGCAGAGCTGGTTTCGGGCTGGACGCTCGTAACCGGCCTTGTCAGCGCAGCCGTAAGGCTCGGGATCATCGGCCACATCGAGGCGCAGCGCAGCCAGGAAGCCGCACGCATGTTGCTGGCGCGACTGCTCGAGGAAACTCCGCCGCCCGATGCGCTGCCTGCGAGCTTCACGCCGTTCATCGACATCGCGGTTTCGCGCGGACCGCTGCGACATGTCCGCATGTTCACGACTTGAGAGGATGCTCTTCCATGATGAACCTTTCACCGACCGAGATGGACCGCCTCGTCATCTTCAATGCCGCGCAAATGGCGCGCCGCAATCGGTCGCTTGGAATCCGGCTGAGCCATCCGGAGGCGGTCGCCTACATCACAGACGAGGTCATGACCGCGGCGCGCCGTAACCTGCCTTACGCAGAGATCCGCGACATGGCAGGCCGATTGTTGACATGGGACGATGTCGAGCCGGGCGTCGGGCAGATGATTCCGATGCTCTATATCGAATGCATGTTCGCGGAAGGGACCAAGGTGATGGCGCTTTTCGAGCCGGTCGGTCCCAGTGACACTTCGGTCGTGGACGATATCGTGCCCGGTGAGATCATCCCGGGTGACGGAGACATTGAGAGCTTCGCGAGCCTAGCTGCGATCACCATCGATGTCACGAATACCGGCGACCGTGACGTGCAGGTTCGCAGCCACACCCATTTCTTCGAGGTCAATCGCGCTTTGCTCTTCGATCGCGCGGCGGCCTGGGGCAGGAAAGTCGACCGTCCCGCGGGGGCCGGTATCCGTTTCGAGCCGGGGGTCACCAAGTCCGTGCGGCTGGTCCCGATCTCGGGTGATCGCGTCGTGCATGGGCAGGCAGGTCTCGTCAACGGTTCGTTGGATGCGCCGTCGGCGAGGGATGATGCGCTTCAGCGTGCTCGCGCCCGCGGCTATCTGGGAGCCTGACCATGGCCACACTGTCACGCAGGGCCTACGGCGAACTCTACGGGCCCACCAAGGGCGACCTAGTGCGATTGGCCGACACAAGTCTGCTCGCCGAGATCGAGCACGACTACACCACCTACGGGCACGAACTGCTGGTTGGTGCGGGAAAGAACCTGCGCGATGGCGAAGGCGTCAACGCCTACAGGACTGCCTCGCACAAGGCTCTTGACGTTGTCATCAAGAACGCCACCATCGTCGACGCAGTCGCCGGCATCGTGAAGGCCGACATCGGCATCCGTGACGGGCGCATCGTTGGCATCGGCAAGGCCGGCAATCCCGACGTGATGCCTGACGTGCATCCCGACATGGTCGTAGGTCACACGACGGCACCGATTGCTGGAGGTCCTTTCATCGTCACCGCCGGCGCCATTGAGTCGCACGCGCACCTGATCTCGCCCGAACAATCCGACCATGCGCTTTCCGGCGGGACGACCACCCTGGTCGGAAACGGATCAGGACCGGTCTTTGACGTCGGCAGCGGGGCCGCAACGACCTTCGCGCGCTTTCTGCAAGCGATCGAATTCTCCCCGCTCAATTTCGCCTTGTTCGGACGTGCGGGGTCCAACCCCGAGGCGATCGAGGAAGCGGTTGCGGCCGGCGGCATGTCCGTGAAGATTCACGAGGATTTCGGCGCCGCCCCGGCGGTGATTGATCAGAGCCTCATTGCGGCAGATCGCAATGATTTCGCTGTTCACCTCCACACCGACTCGATCAATGAATACGGCTTTTGCGAGGATACGATGGCGGCCGTCGAGGGCCGCACCATCCATATGTATCACGTAGAGGGCGCCGGCGGCGGTCACGCCCCGGACCTGCTGAAGGTCGTGTCGTGGGACAACGTCATTCCCTCGTCGACCAATCCGACCAATCCGTACACGTCCTACGGCATGGAGGAGGGCGTGCCGATGACGATGATCTGTCATCAGCTCAATTACAACGCGCCCGAAGACGTGATGTTCGGCGAGGCACGGGTGCGCGCCCAGTCGATGGCGGCGGAAGACTTTCTGCACGACATGGGGGCGATCTCGATATTCGGCACGGATACGCAAGGCATGGGGCGCCTCGCCGAGAACGTCGCGAAGTGCTGGCAGCTGGCGAGCGTCATGAAGGACCGGATCGGCCGCCTGCCCGAGGAAAAGACGGCACGTGCGGACAATGAGCGCATCAAGCGCTACATTGCCAAGCTGACCATCAATCCCGCCATTGCGGTGGGCATCGATCACCTCGTCGGCTCGATCGAGCCCGGCAAGATGGCCGATCTCGTTCTCTGGCCGCGCGCTTCCTTCGGCATCAAGCCCTATATGGTGATCAAGAACGGTTTTGTCGTCTGGGCAGCCATGGGCGACGGCAATGGCAGCCTCGGTCTGTCGGAACCGATGATTCAGAAGCGGATGTGGGGGGCGCTCGGTGCCGCACCGCAAAGGCTGGGCGTCAACTTCATGTCGAAGCTCGCCATGGATGCCGATGTGACCCGCAAGCTTGGCCTTGAGCGGGCCCCTGTCCAGATCAAGAATGTACGGAAATTGCGGAAGGCAGACATGTTGCGCAACGCCGCGACACCGCATGTCGAGGTCGACCCGCAAACGTTCGAGGTTCGGGCTGATGGGAAGCTTCTGATGTGCCCGCCGGCGACGAAGGTGCCGTTGGCAAGACGGTATATGCTCCGATGAGCCGGCTCTCGCTCAACAATGGATTGGCGCGGCCACGGATCGCGGCCGCACGGGTTGGAATCGGAGGACCGGTCGGTTCAGGCAAGACTGCGTTGGTGGAGTGCTTGATTCCAGCACTCGTTGCGCGGGGCATCGATATCGCCGTCATCACCAACGATCTCGTCACGGCCGAGGACGCCGAACGGATCAGACGCTCCGGGCTGATAGATCCGGCGCGGGTGTCGGCGGTCGAGGCGGGCGCGTGTCCGCACACCGTCATTCGCGAGGACCCTACGCTCAACATTGAAGCCGCGGATGAGCTCGAACGTCGTTTCCCTGGGGTCGAGCTGATCCTGCTCGAAAGTGGTGGTGACAATCTCGCCTCGACGTTCTCGCGCGATCTGACGGACTTCTGGATGTTCGTGATCGATGTCGCCGGAGGCGACGATATTCCGCGCAAGCGCGGTCCGGGTGTCATTCGCGCCGATCTTCTCGTCATCAACAAGGTCGATCTTGCGCCTCACGTTGGCGTAGATTTGGAGTGCATGCATCGAGACGCATTGAACGTCCGAGGAGATCGCCCGGTACTGCTCACCAATTGTCGCCGCGGTGACGGTATCGAATCGATCGTCGATCTCCTCGAGCGCGAAGTGTTGTTCAATACATGAACAATGCAACGGCGAACGAGGCAGCGCGGCTCGACCTTAGCTTCGTTCGGCGCGCCAACCGTACTGTGATCGACCGACGGAACTTCGCTTGGCCATTCGTGCTGACGCGCAGCTTTCATGTCGATCCGGATCGGCCAGATCGCCTCAGCGTGATTGTGCAGACGGCAAGCGGGGCGATTCACGGAGAGGATAGCCTTGCACAACGCCTCGTGCTCGGCCCCGGGACGGCCGTTTGCCTGACCACTCAGGGCGCGACGTCGGTTCATCGCGCCCACCCCGCTGCGCGCGCTGTCGAGACGGTGGAGCTTGATGTCGCGAGCAAGGCCAGTCTCGAATACCTGCCGGAGCCGCGCATCCTGTTTCCCGAGGCGGCATTGTCACAGACGATCGAGCTTGACTGCGCGCCCGACGCCTATGCGTTGATCGTCGATTCATTCACCATGCACGACCCCTGTGGCGGAGCGAGCTACTTCCGCGAGCTGGAGTCGACGTTCTGCCTGAGAAGATCGGGTGGCGAGCCGCTGCTGATGGAGCGGACGCGTCTGTTTCGCCCAGACCGAAGCCTCTTTCGTGGCTACGGGGCCTTCGGATCGGCATTCATTGTGCTGCCCTCTGCACATGATCCGGGAAGGCTGCAAGGGAGGTTGGCGGCAGCGCTAGAGCGAATCAAAGGGCTCTATGGCGCAGTGAGCGCGTCGCCGGCACAGGCTGGGCTCTCGATCCGTCTCGCTGCCCTGGACTTAAGAAATATCCGTCAAGCTTTTGACAGGATCAAACTAATCTATCGCGAAACGCTCTCGGAATGGATTGACGGACTACGTTCCGAGAACTTGTCCATCACCGAAAGAGATGCAGGTTACGATGCGAGGCTTGAGGAGCCAGCGTCGGTATCGCACCGGGGCGCGCCGAGCTGTGAGCAACACAGAGAACAGCGACCGACGCGATGATGGAGCGAGCCCTTGTGGAAGCAGAAGCCTTGATTCGGGGCGTGGTGTCCGATCAGGGATTGAAAGTGGACATCGTCTATGGCGGCGTGTTCGAACATTGCACAAACGATGTCACCGCCGCTTGCCCATCTTGGAAGCAGAAGATTTGGAAAGGGGTGCGACATCCTGCGGCATGGCACTTCACTGCGTGGGTCTGAGGACTTCGGGCGTATCGGTGCGCGGTCCAAGGCGGCAAAGGTCTTTCTGGGTACGGGCGATAGCGACCTGCTCGGATCGGAAATCCGAGACGGAGCAACGGAGTCTCGCCGAGATGCTGCATGCGAACTGAGATTAGAATGGTTTCAAAATAGAAAGATTCAAAGATTGAGCGGCGTCATTCGAGGCCGGCAACGATCGTCCCATCGCGACGGCTTGTCGTGCAACCTTAGATAACTTCTAGTTCTCCATCCCTTCTCGGGGCACCCGCGTATGTTAGGAAGCGCGGGGACCTGTAGTGGAATTGGGGTGCAGGAATGACGCGTGAACTCTCGGTCAGGAAAATTGTGCGCACGCTATCGCTTGGAGCGGTGAGCTATCTCGCGCTGTCGCTGGAATCGTCGGGTGACCTTCAGCATGCGTTTGCGCAAACGAACCTTCCGCCGGTGACCGTCGATGCACCCAAGCCGAGAGCACGGCAGTCGGTTCAAAGATCCCAGTCGACCCGCGCATCGCGGGGACAGAGATCCGTCGCCGCGGCCGCCCCCCGCCAGGCCGCGCCCGTTCCCTATCTGGTCCCTTCGACCGGTACGCTCGGCAGAGTGCCGCCCGCCTATGCAGGCGGCCAGGTCGCGACCGGCGGAAGTCTCGGTCTTCTCGGCAATCGCGGTGTGATGAATACGCCGTTCAACCAGACGAGTTATACGGCGCAGTTGATACAGAACCAGCAAGCGCGGACTGTCGGCGACGTCTTGTTCAATGATCCCTCGGTTCGGACGAAGACACCAGCGGGCAATGGCGTTGATGGCGTTTACATCAGAGGATTCTACCACGACAGTGGTGACTACGCCATGAACGGCCTGTATGGAATGGCGCCGTTCTATTCAACGTCGGCGAACTTCCTCGAACGAGTCGAGGTTTTGAAGGGGCCGGGCGTGCTCCTCAGCGGTATGCCGCCTGCGGGTGCTAACGGTGGTAGCATTAACTTGGTGACGAAGCGCGCGCCCGACTTCGACATCACACAACTGACTGCGCTCTATATATCAAAGTCCCAATTCGGCCTGCAGACCGATGTGAGCCGGAGATACGGCGAACATAAAGAATGGGGAGTCCGGTTCAACGGTGAAGCGCGAGGCGGATCGACCGCTTATGACCGGCAGACCGATCAGTTCGGCAACGCCGTGCTCAATCTCGACTATCGCGGCGAGCGTGTCCGCTTTTCGACAGATATTGGTTATCAGGCTGAAGATCTCAAGCCGCCGCTGCGATTTCTGACGTTTACCACCAGTCCCCCATTCGCGACCACGATTCCGGTTCCAGCCCTTCCGAAGCCCGGCGCCAACTACATGCCGGACTGGGCGACATGGAAGCCGAGAGATTCGTTTGCCCTGACGCGGGGCGAAGTCGATCTGACGGAGTCGGTAACTGCGTATGGCGCGGCCGGATATCACAAGAGCGAGATCGACTACGTCTATCCATCGCCTCGTATCACGAGTGCGAACGGCAACTGGACAGCGGCTCCGTTTAGTGGGCGCGACGTCTATGACAACTATACGGGTGAGGTCGGACTGCGCGCCTCGGTAGACACTGGCCCCATCAATCACCTTGTCACCGTCAACTACTCGGCGTTCGAGCGGGATTACAGTTCGTTCGGCAGGGCAGGTGCTGCCATCAATTCAAACTTGTACAATCCAGTCCCGATCCCCTATCCGAATTTCGCTACAGTCGTGCAAAATTTGGAGACACAAACAAAGCTTACCAGCGTCGGTGTCGCTGACACGATGTCTATGCTCGACAACAGGCTTCAGTTCGTCATCGGGGCGAGGCGGCAGACCGCGGGTGTAGATAGCGTGAACCTGCTGACTTCCGCCAAATCAAGTGTCGATGTTCCGACTTGGAGCCCAGGCTATGCGGTTATCGTCAAGCCGGTCGAGAATATTGCGCTCTACGCAAACTACATCGAAGGCCTGAAGGCGCCCGAAGTCGTTGTCGGAGCCACGTCGTACTCGAATGTCGGCGAGATCATTCCTCCCGCTCAGACCAAGCAGAAGGAAGTCGGGATGAAGGTCGATATGGGCCGGATCGGATTTACCGCGAGCGCATTCGACATCACCAGTCCGAATATTATCTCGGTCGCCGTTCCGGGGCGGGCCTTGCCCGCGAGGCGACTTTCCGGTGAGCAGCGCAATCGGGGCTTTGAACTGTTCGCCTTCGGCGAGCTGACGCCAACGTTTCGGTTGCTGGGTGGCGTGACCTTCATTGACGGCGAGGTGGTGAGGCAGGCAGTCTCGGTTGGATCGATCATTGTCAGCTATAACGGCAATGTCCCTGTCGGTGTGTCTGCAGTCAACGTCAACCTAGGAGCCGAGTGGGATACTCCGTTCTTGCCGGGACTGACTATGACAGGTCGCGTCATCTACACTAGCGAGAGTTACGCCAACGATGCGAATACGCAGGAGCTTCCTGCTTGGACCCGGGTTGATCTTGGTGCGCGATACACCTTCCTGTCGCCGTGGAATGGCAAGCCGATCGTCATTCGTGCCAGTGTCGAGAACGTGTTCAACGAAGCGTACTGGAATTCCTATCGGACGGTCAGCAGTGCAATTTCACTAGGTGCGCCGCGTACGTACCTCTTATCGACTACGTTCAATTTCTGAGCGCCACGGCGCTTTGGACCGCCGCGGATCCTGTCCGCGGCGGTTTTTGTATGCTCTATCGTCAACAATGGCGCGCTTATCGCAATTGATGACAATGCGATGAAGGATGGCCCGCGACAGAACGTGCGATCATGCCGCACCCGAAAAGTTCCCGCTTGTCGAGTTAGAATTGCAGCAATCTGCGGCGTGATCTGAAATCTCGATATTTTCCCACGTGTTGGCGCGCAAGCGCGGAGGTTGCATAGTGTCTCCGCATCGCCAGTTTTGAGGTCTTAAAAAAAGTCGCGTCGATATTGCTTTGACCATCGTCTGCTTCTGACCTAGTCAAACGTCTCTACTTTCGCTCGCTGAAAGGGGATCGCGCCATGATGGTGTTCGACAGAGACGACGTCACCTTCACCGTTGTCATCAATCACGAGGAGCAATACTCCATCTGGCCGACGTTCAAGACGATTCCGGCGGGCTGGAAGGCGGTGGGGAAGACCGGCAGCAAAAAGGAATGCCTAGACCACATTGAGCAGGTATGGACCGACATGCGCCCGCTCAGCCTGCGCAAGTTCATGGACGACGCGACGTCTCAACGGTCGGCGTAGTCGGCGGAGCCTGGTCTTCCGATGCGGCTTCTTTGTCTGCCTTACTCCGGCGGCAGCGCCATGTTCTACGCGCGGTGGCGCAGGCTGCTGCCATCGTGGATCGACGTGAGGCCGGTGGAGTGGCCCGGGCGCGGCGCGCGCATGGATGAGCCTTTGGCTACCGATCCGCATGTGTTGGCCGCGAAGCTCGCTGGCGAGCTCGGCGGTCAGCTCGACGGGCCTTACGCGTTGTTCGGTCACAGTCTCGGTGCCGTGATCGCGTTCGAGCTCGCGCACGGCCTGCTCGATCGCGGCGCGGCCGCGCCGGCCGTTCTCTTCGCCTCGGGTGCGGAAGCGCCTGCGGTTCGGGACGGCAGCAGGTGGCGCGAGCCGCTGAGCGACGATGCGCTGATGCAGGAGCTGCGCAATCTGCAGGGCACGCCCGATGAGGCGCTGTCGAACGCAGAGCTGATGCGATCTGCGTTGCCGGTGCTCCGCGCCGATTTCCTGATGTGCGGGGCCTACGTCTATCGACCGCGTCGTCCCTTGCCGTGCCCCGTGCACGTCTTTGCCGGAGCAGACGACGAGACCGGCCGCGAAGCGCTCGAGACCTGGCGGCGGGAGACCTCCGCATCATTCACACTCGATGTGCTGCCCGGCCATCACTTCTTCATTCACACGCAGCAGGCCGAGCTGATCGAGCGGATCGGTGCGGCGCTGGCCCGGCGATCGGGGCGATCGATTGATCTGTATCGGAGCGAGGATCATGAGCACGTTCTCCGTCCAGCCACTCATTGAGGGCAGAACTCTTCCTCTGCTGCTCAAGGCCGATGAGGCCGGGCAGCCGCTCGGCAAAGCACGTCCCATGCTGCGCGAGACGATCGACAGGCACCTGATCGATGCTGGCGGCATTCTGTTCCGCGATTTCTCGCTGGATGGCCCCGATGCGTTTCGGGCCTTCGCGGCCGATTTCGGTCACCCGCTGCTCACATACGAATTCGGATCGACGCCGCGTTCGCAGGTGACCTCGGGCGTCTACACTTCGACGGAATACCCGCCGCACCAGCATATTCCGCTGCACAACGAGCAGGCCTATACCCGCGATTGGCCGATGAAGATCTGGTTCTATTGCATGCAGCCGGCGCTGGAGGGCGGGGAGACGCCGATCGCCGACAGCCGAGCCATCTATCGCGACATGCCGCCAGCCATTCGCGAACGGTTTGCCGACAAGGGCGTGATGTATGTGCGGAACTACGGCAACGGCCTCGACGTCGATTGGCAACAGGTGTTCGGCACGGACTCCAGATCTGAGGTGGAGGCTTACTGCGCTCGCCACGACATCGAATGCGAATGGAAGGAGGATGGCGAGCTCCGTACGCGCCAGATCTGTCAGGGCACGGCGCAACATCCCGTCACGGGTGAGTGGGTCTGGTTCAACCAGGCACATCTGTTCCACGTCTCCAATCTCGAGCCTGAGGTCCGCGAGAGTCTGCTCGACGTGGTCGATGACGAAGCCGATCTGCCACGCAACGTCTTCTACGGCGATGGTTCGGCCATCGACGATGAGACGCTGTCATCGGTCCGGGCCGTTCTCGATAAGCACAAGATCAGCTTTCCCTGGCAAGCCGGCGACGTCGTGATGCTCGACAACATGCTCACCGCACACGCGCGTGCTCCGTTCAAGGGGCCGCGCAAGGTGATCGTCGCCATGGCCGAAGCTCATCGGCAAGAGTGATCGACAGCGATCGTCGGTGGTGATTTCCGGCTCGCGGCCGGACAGGGATTCGAAAACATGGACAGAGCCAACCTCGTCGAACGCTTGCGGGAGCACGCCACCCTGCGACCGGGGAAGGTGGCGTTGCGCTTCCTGGAAGGCGACGACGTCGCCGATGAGCTGACGTTTGCCGCGCTCGATGCTCGGATCAGGGCGCTGGCGGCGTGGTTGCAGCAGATGGGCGGCGCAGGCGAGCGGGCGGTGATCCTGCTTCCGAGCGGGATCAACTATGCCGTGGCATTCTATGCCTGCCTGTATGCGGGCGTGATCGCCGTTCCGGCCTATCCGCCGGAGGGGGGCCCGGAGCGCTATGCAGGACGTCTCGATGGCATCCTGCGGGATGCGGCGCCGCGCTTCATATTGGGCGAGATGGCCATGCATGATCTCATCGCAGCAACGCTGCCCGCATTGGGCGACGTGCACATCGTCAGGGTGGATACCATCCCCTCCGAACTCGCAGCGGACTGGCGCGAGACAAGGCCCGCGGCCGATGCGATCGCGTTCCTCCAGTATACGTCGGGGTCGACCTCGCAGCCAAAGGGGGTTTGTGTCTCCCATGGCAATCTGGTTGCCAACGAGCGAGCCATTGAAGCGGTTGCCGGTGGCGCGCTGGACGACGTTTTTGTGAGCTGGCTGCCCCTTTATCACGACATGGGATTGATCGGCGGGCTCCTGAATCCGTTGTTCACGGGTTTCACCGGCGTCCTGATGTCACCGCGGAATTTCCTGGAGCGGCCGCGCCGCTGGCTCGAGGCAATCGATCGTCACGGCGGCACGTTGAGCGGCGGTCCCGATTTCGCGTACTCGCTCTGCGCCGACCGCATCTCGGATGAGACCATCAGTCGGCTGGACCTAAGCCGGTGGAGATTCGCGTTCTCGGGCTCGGAGTTTGTCCGCCGGACCACTCTCGAGAGGTTCGGTGACCGGTTCGCGCGGGCTGGCTTCAATCGACGGGCGCTGACCGCCTGTTATGGCCTCGCCGAAGCGACGCTGCTGGTCACGGCCGGCGACATCACCGCTGACACCATTAGCTATACGCTCGACACTGCGGAACTCGCCGCAGGTCGTATCGCCAGCGCCAGCATAGGCACCGATCTCGTGGCGTGCGGTCGAACCGCCGCAGGCCACGAGACACGCATCATGCGTGTCGACGGATCGGCCGTGGCCGAAGCGAATGAGGCGGGTGAGATCTGGGTCGCGGGTCCCAGCGTCGCGCTCGGTTACTGGAACAATCCCGAGGCCACGCACCAGGCCTTCGTCGAGCGGGACGACGCGCGCTGGCTGCGGACCGGCGACATCGGCTTCATTCGCGATGGCGCGCTGGTCGTGGCGGGGCGCCTCAAAGACCTGTTGATCGTTCGCGGACAGAACGTCTATCCGACGGACGTCGAGCAGGCGATCGAAGCCGACGTCGAGACTGTCCGCAGCGGGCGGGTTGCCGTCTTTCCGGTCGAAATGGACGGGCGTGAAGCCATCGGCGTCGCGGCGGAGTTCAGCCGCGCCGTGCTCAGGCTCAGCGATCCGGAAGCGCTCGCACATGCGATCGGCGAAGCGGTCCTCCGGCAGGCGCAGGAATATCCGGCCGTGATCGCTCTGTTGAACCCGCAAGCGATGCCGCTGACCACGAGCGGCAAGCTGCAACGCTCGGCCTGCGCCACACGCCTCGCCGACAATACGCTCGACAGCTTCATGGTGTTCGAGAGGGGGCGTCGCCGCGGCGGCGTATCCTTGACGAAGCCCACGACCGATACCGAACGCGCCGTCGCCTCGATCTGGTGCGATGCGCTTGATGTCGCGGCAGTGCATCGCGAGGACGATTTCTTCGTGCTCGGCGGAAATTCGATCGCAGCCGGCCAAGTTGCCGCGGCGATCCGCGACCGCCTAAGCGTGGAGGTCGAGCTGCGTACCTTCTTCGATGCGCCGACGCTCGCGGCCTTCGCCGGCCGGATCGATGCCCTGGCTGGCGCTGGTGGCGGCCGGACGCTGCCGCCGATCCCGTGGGCTGCCGCGGCTGATCGTGCGATGCTGTCGCACGCGCAGGAGCGGCTCTGGTTCCTCTGGAACATGGACCCGGCCGGGACCGCCTACACCGTCGCAAGTACAATCCGTCTGAAGGGGCGGCTCGATCGTGCCGTCCTGTCGCGCGCGTTCGGCGAGATCGTCCGTCGACACGAGATATTGCGTACCACGTTCACAGCCAGCGACGGCCGCGGAACGCAGCTCATCCACGATGTCATGAGCATCGGCATTCGGGAGGAGGATATTCGTTCCCATTCTGCAGGGGAACGCGCCGAGCGCGCGGAGAGCCTCAAGCGATCGGAGCTCGCCAAGCCGTTCGATCTCGTGAACGGTCCGCTGTTGCGCGCGGTGTTGCTTCGGCTCGCGGACGATGCGCACGAGCTGCTGCTGCTCGCCCATCATATCATCGTCGATGGCAGGTCGCTCGACGTTCTGCTCGACGAACTGGCCGCGCTCTATCGCAGCGGTATCGGTCAGGGCGGAGGCGCGCCGCCGATTCCGGCGATTCAATACGCCGACTTTGCGGCTTGGCAGCGAAACTGGCTCTCGGCAGGCGAGGCCGAGCGGCAACTCGCGTATTGGCGCGCGAAGCTCGGCGATTTTCATCCCGTCCTGGCGTTGCCGCATGATCGGCCGCGCCCGGCAATCCAGAGCCATGCCGGCGAGACGACCGGCCTTATCGTCGACGACGCGCTTGCGTCCCGACTCCGGGGAATCGCTGTCAGGCAGCGCGTCAGTGTCTTCATGCTACTGCTCGGCGCATATCAGGTGCTGCTCCATCGCTACACCGGACAGAGTGATCTGCGCGTCGGCGTGCCGATCGCAGGACGCCGGCACACGCAGCTCGAGGGCTTGATTGGATGTTTCGTCAATACGCTGGTGCTGCGGGCTGAGATTGCAGCCGACGCGACCTTCCCGAGCCTGCTGCAGCAGGTCAAGGAATCGGTGGTCGAGGCACTGTCGCACCAGGACCTTCCTTTCGAAATGCTGGTTGAAGGCGTCAGGCCGGAACGCAGTGGGGGCCACAATCCGCTGTTCCAGGCGAAGTTCAACTACATGACGGCGCCGGGCGGGTTTGCCGGCGTCGAAGGGCTCACTGCCGAAATCGACATCATCGATCTCGCAGGTTCGCATTTCGATCTCGCGCTCGACGTCATCGATAGCGCCGGCGGCATGAAGGTCACGTTCAACTACGCCACCGATCTGTTCGATCGTCCCACCATCGGGCGGCTGGCGGCGCAGTTCGGTTCGATGTTGCGGCAGATTGCCGACAATGCCGAGCGGCGGATATCGGACTTTGCCATTGACGATGGGCACCGGCAGGCCGTTCCAAGTGAGGCCGCCGCATTCGGCTTCACCGATGTCATCAGCCTTCACCGTGCGGCGACCGCGGATCGATCGACCGCCACGGCCATCCGATGCGGCCGGGAGCGATTGAGCTTTGCGGAACTCGAGCGCAGGTCGAACCGTATCGCGCAGGTGCTCAGCGCCAGGGGCTTGGCGCGGGAGACGCCGGTCGCGCTGTGGATCGAGCGCTCGCCGGCTTTTGTCGTCGCCTTGCTCGGTGTGCTCAAAGCCGGCGGCGCTTACGTCCCGTTGGACCCGAAATGGCCGATGGAGCGCGTCCGCCGCATCCTGGCGGACGGCGGCATCGAGATCGTGCTGACGGCGGGTGGAAAGCTCGGGGATGCGAGTGGGCTCGATTGGCTCGTGCTCGATGCAGAAGCCGAAGCCGCGCGCGGGGAGGTCCCGAGCCTGCCGTTCGACACGACCATTCATCCGGAGCAGACCGCCTACGTCATCTATACATCGGGATCGACCGGCGCCCCGAAGGGCGTCAGCATCTCGCATGGCGCCTTGGCCAATTACGTTCAGGCCCTGCTGCTACGCCTGAAGCCGCGTCCGTCAGCGAACATGGCGATGGTGTCGACGGTGGCGGCCGATCTCGGCCATACCGTCCTGTTCGGCGCGCTGGCGTCCGGCGGGACGCTGCATCTGCTGTCTCCAGACGCCGTGATCGACGCGGATGCGTTCGCGCAAGCGATGCGCGAAGGCGAGGTCGACATTCTCAAGATCGTGCCGAGCCATCTGCGGGGGCTGTTGAAGGCCTCGCGGTCGGCCGATCTTCTGCCCCGCGAGGCGCTCATTCTGGGCGGAGAGTCTTGCGACCGGGCGCTGCTGGACGAAGTCCGTCGCTTGCGTCCGGAATGCCGGATTCTCAACCACTACGGGCCTACGGAAACGACCGTCGGTGCGGTAACGCATGAATGCGCGGCCGAGCGCGAGAGCAACCCGGTTCCGATCGGTCTGCCACTTGCCAATCTGAACGCCCATGTCCTGGACGACGCGCTGAACGAAGTACCGATCGGCGTTACCGGCGAACTCTATATCGGCGGCGTCGGCTTGGCGCGCGGCTATCGCGGCGCGGCCGGACTGACTGCGGAACGTTTCGTCCCAGATCCGTTCGGGGCAGCAGGCGAGCGCCTCTATCGAACCGGGGACCGTGTCCGCTGCGACGGCGCGGGCCGGCTGATATTCCTGGGCCGCACCGATGATCAGATCAAGTTGCGTGGCTATCGTGTCGAGCTCGGAGAGATCGGGCGCGCCATCAGGACACTGCCGGGCATCGATGATGCGGTGGTGCTCCCGCGCGCGATCGGGGCGAATGCCGATCGCAAGGAGCTGGTTGCCTATTGTGTACCATCGCGCGATGCCAGTCCGCAGGCCGATACGATCAAGCAACAGCTTCTTGCGATCGTGCCGGACTATATGGTGCCGTCACACGTCGTCATGCTGGCGCGATTGCCGCTGACGCCCAATGGAAAGGTCGATCGTCGCGCCTTGCCCGAACCGGCGGAAGACGGGGTGTACGCGGGCCTTGCCGCACCCGCGGGAGATATTGAAGTCGCGATCGCGGCGGTATGGTGCGAGGTGCTCGGTCGTGAGCGTGTGGGCCGCAATGACAATTTCTTCGAGCTCGGTGGCGATTCCATCCTCAGCTTGCAGATCATCGCCCGCCTGCGCAAGCGCGGCATCCGGTTGACGCCGAAGCAGATATTCAGCCAGCAGACGGTTGCCGGATTGGCGACCGTCGCCGTCGTATCGACCGGGACGAGCGCGAAGAAGGAGAAGCCGGACACGAAGCCGTCTGCTGGCGGCGATGCAGATCCCAGCATGCGTCACCTGATGCCGATCCAGATGCGTTTCTTCGACGAGGATATCGGCAACCGGGATCACTGGAATCAGGCCGTTCTGCTGCTGCCACACATGCAGATCGATTGGGAGACGCTGCGGCGTGCGCTCGCTGCCATCGTAGAGCATCACGATGCGTTGCGTCTGCGGTTCAGGCAGGTGGATGGCGTCTGGCGGGGGGAGCAGGGGCCGCCGCCGGCGTCCACCGAACTATTGTGGATTCACCCGCACGTCGGCGGCCCGACGGAGATCGCCGGGCTCGCCCGCGCCGCCCAGGAGAGCCTCTCACTGTCTTCGGGACCGCTGCTGCGCGCGGTCGGCATGAACCTTGCGGACGGCAGTCAACGACTGCTGCTTGCGATTCATCACCTCGTCGTCGACGGCGTGTCCTGGCGCATCCTGCTCGAAGACCTGGCGTCGGCCTATGACCAGCTGCAGCATGGCGGTCCCGTCACGCTGCCCCCGAAGAGCGAGTCTTACGGCTCATGGAGTGAGCGGCTGCGTGCCTATGCGGCGACCGAGGAGGTCGCGGCCGAACTGCCCTATTGGCTTGGTTGCGGTGCCGGTGCGAGCTTGCCATGTGACGATGACCATGGCGGCATCGATCGCGTCGGTGACGGCGGCGAAGTGTCATTGGTGTTCGATGCCGAGTTGACGGCGCGGCTGCTCGAACAGGCACCTGCCGCCTATCGGACCCAGGTCAACGACCTGCTGCTGGCCGGTCTCGCGCGAGCGGTGTCGCGCTGGAGCCAGCACGACGAGGTGGTGGTGGAGCTCGAAGGTCACGGCCGCGAGGATAGTTTTCCGGGCGCGGATATATCCCGTACCGTCGGCTGGTTCACGACGGCATTTCCGGTCCGGTTGAGAGATGCAGGCGTCGACGAGGCATCACTGATCAAGGAGGTAAAGGAGAGGCTGCGCGCGATTCCAAATCGCGGGCTCGGTCATGGCGTGCTGCGCTATCTCGGTTCCGAGCAGCAACGTCATGCCCTCGCGCAACTGGCGGAGCCGCAGATCGTCTTCAACTATCTGGGCCGCTTCGACGCGAGTGTTGGCGCCACACGTCGCTTCTCCTTCGCACCCGAGAGCGCGGGCCCTTCGCGCAGCGCCGCGGCGCCCATGCGCGGGTGGCTGAACATCAATGCCCTCGTGCGCGGGGGCCGGCTTGAAGTGTCTTTCAGCTACGGACGCAAGCGCTACCGGCACGACAGGATCGAGCGGCTGGCGGCGCACTATCAGGATGCGCTGGGTGAATTGGTCGCGCATTGCTGCAACGGAGCGGTCGGCCTTACGCCATCGGATGTTCCATTGTCCGGACTCGCACAGGTTGACCTCGATCGCCTAGCCACGACCTTGGATCTTCGCGGTGTCGAGGACATCTATCCGCTCTCGCCCATGCAGCAGGGCATGTTGTTCCATGCGCTGCGTGACGGTCCCACTGATTCCTATGTGAACCAGGTCGGGCTCGAGCTGTTCGGTGTCGATGCAGGCAAGCTGCGAGCTGCGTGGCAGGCGGCCAGCGACCGGCACGCCGCCTTGCGGACCGGGTTTGTCTGGCAGAACTTGTCAGGCGCGTCGCAGCAGGTGGTGCATCGTCATGTGACCGTGCCGTTCGTCGAGGAGGACTGGCGCGACAGCCCACCTGCGGAGCTGGATGCGGCGCTCGCCGAGATATCCCGACACGACCGGGAGAAGGGCTTTGACATTCTGCAGCCGCCGCTCCAGCGCATTCGCCTGATACGGCTCGACGAGAACCGTCACTGGCTGATCTGGACCCATCATCACATCTTCGTCGACGGTTGGAGCTCGGCCCGGCTGGTTGCAGAGGTGTTGCAGCAGGCGAGCGGTGAACCGCTGCCGGCCGTGCAGGGCAGCTATCGTGACTACATTGCATGGCAAAGGAGCCGCGATCACGAAAGCTCCGAGAGATTCTGGCGCGAGGTGCTGGCGGGGCTCGGAACGCCGACGCTGCTCGCGAATGCGCTGGTGGCCACCAAGACGTCCGGCGCAGAAGGCCACGCCAGCATCGGCCTTGCCGTGAATGCGGCGCTGACCGAACGGCTGAAGTCGTTCGCAAAGCGCGAACGGGTGACGCTCAATACGCTCATACAGGGCGCGTGGGCACAGTTGCTGCGCAGACATTCGGGGCAGCCCGCTGTCTGCTTCGGTGTGACCATCTCGGGTCGTCCGGCCGAATTGCCCGGCTCGGAGGAGATGGTGGGCCTCTTCATCAATACGCTGCCCATCGTCGATGCGCCGAACCCAGAGGCGATCGTCGGCGATTGGCTGCGCGCCTTGCAGGAACAGAACCTGGCGCTGCGCGAGCACGGCTGGACGCCGCTCTACGAGGTTCAGCGCCTCGCCGGCCATGCCGGGCAGCCGCTGTTCGACAGCATCCTGGTGTTTGAGAATTATCCGATCGACGAGGGACTGCTGCGGGGCGGCGAGGGCGGCCCTCGGATTGGTCGTGTGGCGCATGTGACGCCGACGAACTATGCGCTGGCAGTGGCGGTGTTTGCCGTAGGCGACAGGCTGAATATCGAGTTCAATTATGACGCGCGGCAATTCGACGGGGCGGATATCCTGCGTCTTCGCGACATTCTGCAAGATCTGCTGGCGCGGATCGTGGCGAACGCGGAGCGCGTGCTCGGTGACCTCCGATCGGCGTCTGATGAAGACGCTCGACGAATTCTCGATTGGAGCGGCGCAGCGCAGCTGACCTCGGCACCTTCCTGTGCCGACGTCGTGACGCATATCGAAGTGCAGGCCGCGCAAGCGCCGTCCGCGGTCGCCATCGTCTGGGGCGACCAGCGCATCGCCTATGGCGAGCTGAACGGGCGTGCCAACGCGCTTGCGCGGCGGCTTCGCCTCTGGAACCTCGGTCCGGATCGGCTGGTCGGCATTGCGCTGACCCGAAGCCCGGACATGATTGTTGCGCTGCTCGCGATTCTGAAGGCCGGCGGCGCTTACTTGCCGCTCGATCCGGATTATCCGTCCGACCGGCTTGCCCACATGTTGCGTGACAGCGGCACGACGTTGGTTCTGACGCAAGGCATGCTGCTGGAGCCGCTCGCGCCGGTGCTGCGCGAAGCCGGAGTCGAAGCGCTCTGCATTGATGGGCCATCGCCATCCATTGACGGCGACAGCGGCAATCTCGACGTCGAAGTCCATCCAGAGAGCCTGGCCTATGTCATCTACACCTCGGGATCGACCGGAATGCCGAAGGGGGTCGCTGTCGCGCGCGGACCGCTTGCAATGCATTGCGAAGCAATCGGCCGGCTGTACCGGATGACATCCCGCGATCGCGAGTTCCAGACGGCGTCGATCAGTTTCGATATCGCCCATGAGCGCTGGCTGGTGCCGCTGATGACGGGTGGGTCGCTGGTCCTGCCCTCGAAGCCCGGCCTCTTGGTCGACGACCTCGTCGGCGAGCTCGCGCGCCATGCGGTGACCTCGATCTTTCTTCCGCCGGCCTATGCGGATCAATTGAGCGTGGCGTTGCGGCAGGAGGGGCGAAAGCTCGCGATCAGGGCCTGTATCGTTGGCGGCGAGGCCTGGTCGGATATCGGGATCAAGGCCTTGCGTGGTGCTGCCGATGTCGACCTTCTGGTCAACGCCTATGGTCCGACCGAGACAGTGATCGCCCCGACCGCATGGATCGTCGACGACACGACGTTGAAGCCTGGTCAGCCCGCACCGATCGGACGGCCAGTCGGCGTGAGATCGGCGCACATCCTCGATTCCGATCTCAACATCGTTCCCGTTGGCGTAACCGGCGAGCTGTTCATCGGCGGGGCGGGCCTGGCTCGTGGCTATCTGAACCGGGGTGCATTGACCGCAGAGCGGTTCGTCCCCGATCCGTTCGGGGGTAGCGGCATGCGCCTCTATCGCACCGGCGATCTCGCGCGCTGGCGCGACGATGGCGTGATCGAATATGTCGGCCGTGCCGACCAGCAGGTGAAGATCCGCGGCTTCCGCATCGAGCTCGGGGAAATCGAGGCGCGCCTGCTCGAGCAGCGCGGCGTGCGTGCGGCGGCCGTGGTGGCCGGCGAGGGCAGGACCGGACGCCAGTTGTTCGCCTATGCCAGCGGTGACCCCACGCTCGATGGTCGCGATTTACGTGATGCACTGTCCGCCATTCTGCCTGAATACATGGTCCCGTCGACGGTTTCGGTGCTGGAGCAACTGCCGCTCACTCCGAATGGGAAGATCGATCGACGGGCGCTGCCCGCGCGGGGCGAGGATGCGCTGACGCGCCACTCCTATGAAGAACCCGAGGATGAGATCGAGGTCGCGCTGGCCAGGATCTGGGCGGAGTTGCTCGGTGTCGAGCGGATCGGACGTAACGATCACTTCTTCGAGCTTGGCGGGCATTCCTTGCTCGCGGTGCGGGTGCTCAGCCGCGTCTCGCAGGAGATCGGCATATCGATCGCGGTCTCGGATCTGTTCGCTCATCCCGATCTGGCATCGTTTGCGCGGGTCGTGTCGATCAGGCTGATCGAACAGGAATTCGACGCCGAAGAGCTCCGGGAACTGGTTGGAGCGGAGCAGTGAGCATGACCGACACGGCAAAGCCGAGCTTGCGAGAGATGGATCCGGCCCAGATGAAGAGGCTGGTCTCGCTGGCCCGGGAACGCGGCCGAAATGCCGACAGGGGCAACACAAAGGCGATTCCCGTGGTGACGCGTGGCGGCTCACTGGAGATGTCCTTTGCGCAGCAACGGCTTTGGCTGCTGGCACAACTCGACGGTCCCAATTCCAGCTATCACATTCGAGGAGCATTGCGGCTCTCCGGCGAGCTCGATGTCGATGCGTTGCGTCGGAGCATCGACCGGTTGTTCGCGCGGCATGAGGCGCTGCGCAGCGTCTTTCGCGTGATCGACGAACAGCCGCGCGTGGTGCTGCTGCCCGCCGATGAACGTGTCCCGCTGCTTGAACAGGATCTGCGCGGCCGGGACGATTGCGAGCAGGAGCTCGCGCGCCTCTGTTGCGAGGAGGCTGCGACGCCGTTCGATCTCGCCAAAGGACCATTGATCCGCGGTCGGTTGATCCGAACACCGGAGAGGGAATATCTCTTCCTGCTCACCCAGCATCACATCGTCTCCGACGGCTGGTCGATCGGCGTGCTCGTGCGTGAGCTGGGTGCCCTCTATCGGGCTTTCGTCGCCGGAAAAGACGATCCCTTGCCGCCATTGGCGATCCAGTATCCGGACTATGCCGTCTGGCAGCGACAATGGCTGACGGGCGAGCGATCGCAGCGGCAGGTAGATTATTGGCGTCGGGCGCTCGCGGATGCTCCTGCCGTGCTCGAATTGCCGACAGATCGCCCGCGTCCGCCGGTCAGGACCCTTACCGGGGCGTCCTTGCCGATCGAGATCGATGCGGAGCTCGCATCCGGCATCCGGCGACTGAGCCAGTCGCATCGCGCCAGCCCGTTCATGATCGTGCTGGCGGCTTGGGCGGTTGTGCTGTCGAGGCTTTCCGGGCAGACGGATATCGTCATCGGAACGCCGACGGCCAATCGAAACAGGCCCGAGATCGAGGGCCTGATCGGATTTTTCGTCAACATGCTGGCTGTCCGCATCGATCTTTCGGCCGAGCCCAGCGTCGCCGAACTGCTCCGTCGCGTGCGTACTGCCGCGCTTGCCGCGCAGGATCATCAGGATCTGCCATTCGAGCAGGTCGTCGAAATCACCCAGCCGCTGTGGGGACGGGAGCATACGCCGGTCTTTCAGGTCGCGTTCGCCTGGCAGAGCAACGAGACGGGGACTCTCGAGCTGCCGGGCCTAAAGGCCGAGACCGCCGATATCCCGCTCCAACAGGTCAGGTTCGATCTGGAGCTTGATCTGGGCGAGTTGGGCGGACGTATCGTCGGCTCCCTGAACTATGCGACTGCGTTGTTCGACGAAGCGACGATCAGGCGCCACCGGGACTATTTGGTATCCGTCCTGCGTGCGATGGTTGCGGATGCGGACCAAGCGGTCGATCGCATCGATATCATTGGTGCCGCGGAGCGTGGACGCGTTCTCGACATATGGAATGAGACCACCGCGCCATTTCCCTCGGAAAGCTGCATTCATGAATTGTTTGCGGAGCAGGTGAGAAGGACGCCGGAGGCCGTCGCCCTGGTGTATGATGACGTCCGCCTGAGCTATGGTGAGCTTGATGCCAAAGCGGGCCAGCTTGCGCGGCGCCTGATGGCCTTAGGCGTGGTGCCGGATCAGCCCGTCGCAATCTGCCTGCCGCGCGGCATCGCCATGGTCGTGAGCCTGTTGGCCGTGCTGAAGGCGGGCGGGGCCTATCTGCCGCTCGATCCCGCCTATCCAGCGGAGCGGCTGCGTCAGATCGTCGACGATGCCGCGCCGCGCGTACTGATAGCCGACGAAGCGGGAAGGGCGATATTCCCGGATGGGACCTTTGAGATCGTCGATCCCGAGGCGAATGCCTCCGCCATCACGACGCAGGCGCCAGGCGATCCGGGCGGCCTTGCCGAAGGACTGACGTCGCGTAGCCTCGCCTACATCATCTACACCTCCGGCTCGACTGGCCGGCCGAAAGGGGTGATGGTCGAGCATCGCGGCCTGGTGAATCTGGCGTTGGCGCAACGGACGCTGTTCGAGGTCAATTCGCACAGCCGTATCGTGCAGTTTGCCTCGTTCAGCTTCGATGCCAGCATCTGGGAAATCGTCATGGCGCTGTGCTCGGGCGCCTCGTTGTTTCTGGCTGGCCCGCGCGAGCATCAGGACACCTCGGAATTGCTCGGCTACCTCACGGACAACGCGATCACGCATGCGACCCTGCCGCCGGCGATGCTGCACGGGCGCGCCGATCTCGACCGCTTGGCCTCGCTGCGGGTTCTTGTTCTTGCCGGTGAATTGCCCAAGACCGAGCTGATCAAGGGATTACCTCCTGGCATCGCCGTCTTCAATGGTTACGGGCCGACGGAAGCAACGGTCTGCGCCACGAGCTGGTTGCGGCCACCGGGTTTTGATGGTGATGCAGCCCCGATCGGTCGTCCGCTGCCGAATGCGCGAATCTATCTTCTGGACCGGTTTGGGGCGCCCGTTCCACTCGGCGCGGTGGGTGAAATTTACATTGGTGGAATCGGTGTTGCGCGTGGCTATCTCAATCGCGCTGACCTGACGGCCGAACGCTTCTTGCGCGATCCCTTCCACGGCGATCCAGATGCGCGTATGTATCGCACCGGTGATCTCGGGCGTTATCTGCCGGACGGCCATGTCGCGTTTGTTGGTCGCAATGATCAGCAGGTCAAGATCCGCGGCTTTCGCGTCGAGCTCGGCGAGATCGAGTTTCGGCTGAACGAGCACGCCGACGTGGTCGATTCCGTCGTGCTGGCCCAGCGTGATCGTGGTGGCGACATGCGGCTGATTGCCTATGTGGCCGCGCGTCGCGGTAACAGCGCGGGGCTCGACGCCAGTGAATTTGCCGGCGCGATGCGCGATCACCTGCGTACGTGCTTGCCGGACTACATGTTACCGTCAGCGTTCGTGCGCCTCGATGCACTGCCGCTCACGCCAAATGGCAAGGTCGACCGCAAGGCGCTGCCGGCGCCGGAGGATGATGCGTTTGCGCGGCGCCGTTTCGAACCGCCGCGGGGCGATGCTGAGCAGATCGTCGCGAATATTTGGGCCGAGCTCCTGGGCGTCGATCGCGTGGGACGCGGCGACCACTTCTTCGAGCTCGGCGGCCACTCGCTGCTCGCCGTCCGCATGCTGGAGCGGTTGCAGCGGCACGGGCTGAGAGCGGACGCTCGCGCGCTGTTCGCAAAGCCGGTGCTGGCAGACTTTGCTGCCGGCCTCGGTGGCCACGGAGCCGTCGACGTTCCCGTCAACCGGATCACCCGGCAGACGAAGGCGATCACGCCAGAATTGTTGCCGCTGATCGCGTTGACGCAATCCGACATCGACAGCATCGTGGCCGGCGTTCCCGGCGGCGTTGCCAACATCCAGGACATTTACGGCCTGTCGCCGCTTCAGGATGGTATCCTCTTTCACCATCTGCTGTCGAAAGACGGCGATCCATATCTGCTGGTCGGCCGGATGGCATTTGGCAGCCGCGGCCTGCTCGATCGCTATCTCGACGCTGTCCGTCAGGTGGTCGACCGCCACGACATTCTGCGAACGTCCATCGTGTGGAACGGCTTGTCCACGCCGGCACAGGTGGTTTGGCGGCAGGCTCCGCTGGTTGTCAACGAGGTCGTGCTGGATGGCGAAGGTCCCGCGGTTGAACAGCTCGTGCGACGATTCGACCCGCGTCTCCATCGGATCGATCTCGGTCAGCCACCGCTGCTGCGATTTGCAATTGCCGCCGATCCCGAGGGCGGGCGCTGGCTGCTCTTGGTGCTGCTGCACCACTTGATCGGCGACCACTCCACGCTGGAGGTGATGCATGACGAGGTCTGGAAGATCTTGTCGGGACGTAGTCACGAGTTGCCGCGGCCATATCCGTTCCGCAATCTGGTGGCGCAGTCACGCGGCTCGGTGGCGACCGCGGAGCACGAGCGTTTCTTTCGCGGCATGCTCGCCGACATCGATGAGCCGACCACGCCATTTGGACTGGACCGGGTGCACGGGGACGGCGGGGGCGTTACGGAAGCCCGACGAATACTGCCCGGACAATTGGCCGCAAGGCTTCGTGCTCAGGCGCGGCGACTGGGCGTCAGCCTGGCCAGCCTTTGTCATCTCGCCTGGGGGCAGGTGGTGGCACGAACCAGCGGGCGCGAGCGCGTCGTGTTCGGGACGGTCCTGTTCGGTCGCATGCAGGCCGGTGCCGGCGGCGATCGCACCATGGGTCTGTTCATCAACACCTTGCCGCTGCGGCTCGATCTCGATGATAGGGCGGTCGAGGACGGCGTTCGAAATGCACATGACCGGTTGACCGAGCTGATGGCGCACGAGCACGCTTCGCTGGCGCTCGCGCAACGATGTAGCGGCGTTGTGGCTCCGGCACCTCTGTTCAGCTCGATCCTCAATTATCGACACAACGCAATGCCGGCCGATTTGGCCGGCGACAGGGACGGCTCGGGCATCGAATGGCTTGGTGGCGAGGAGCGCACGAATTATCCATTGATGCTGGCTGTCGAGGACTATGGTCAGGCGCTGGGGCTGACGGCTCAGATCGTCCGTCCACTCTCGTCTGACCGCATCTGCGCCTTGATGCAGCAGGCGCTCGATCGATTGGCCGAGGCACTGGAACGCTCGCCGCGCGCGCCGGTCCGAGAGCTCGACATTCTGCCTGCAGAGGAGCGCCGGCTCTTGCTGGAGGTGTGGAATCGGAGTCGAGCGCATTATCCGCTAGACCACCCGTTGGTCGCACAATTCGAGGCGCAAGTCCGGACGTCGCCGGAGGCGATCGCGCTGGTGTTCGGCGAGACGGAGCTGAGTTACGCCGCACTGAATGCGGGTGCCAACCGGCTGGCGCGGCGATTGCGCGATCGCGGCGTCGGGACCGACGTGGTGGTCGGGCTCGCGCTCGACCGGGGCGTCGAGATGCTGGTCGCGCTGCTCGCCGTGCTCAAGGCAGGTGGGGCCTATCTGCCGCTCGATCCGGATTACCCGCCGGAGCGGCTGGCGTACATGCTGCGCGACAGCGGCGCGGCGCTGGTGCTGACGCAGACGGACTTGCACGATCGGTTCACCGCCGTGCTGGAGGAGACCGGTGCCGAGGCCTGGCTGCTCGACGCTTCGGATGGTGAGGCCGGGGATGCCGGCAATCTGGGTGTCGCCGTTCACGGCGAGAGCCTTGCCTATGTGATCTACACCTCGGGCTCGACCGGCCTGCCCAAGGGTGTGATGGTCCGCCACGATGCCGTGACGAACTTCCTGGCGACCATGGCGGAGCAGCCCGGCATGACCGCGAGCGACCGGGTGCTCGGCCTGACCTCATTGTCCTTCGACATCGCGGTCCTTGAACTGTGGCTGCCGCTGACGATCGGCGCCTGCGTGGTGCTGGCCGATCGTGCGGCCGCGCATGATCCTGCGCGGCTCAAGGCACTCGTGGAGCGACACGGCGTGTCCCTGATCCAGGCCACGCCGTCGACCTGGCGGATGCTGCTCGATCACGAAGGTCCTTCGCTGCCGGCGAACTGCCGGGTGCTGTGTGGCGGCGAGGCGCTGCCGCCGGATCTGGCGCAGCGGCTGGTGGAGCAGGCCGGCGAGGTCTGGAACCTGTACGGCCCGACCGAGACCACGGTGTGGTCGGCCCGCCATCGGCTCGAGGCGGCGGACGATCGTCCGCTGCTGGGCGGTCCGATCGGCAACACCACGCTGCACATTCTCGATGGTGATCTCAACCTGGCGCCAGTCGGCGTTGCCGGCGAGCTCTACATCGGGGGCGCGGGGCTGGCGCGCGGCTATTGGCGGCGTGGGGCACTGACGGCCGAGCGCTTCATCCCCGACCCGTTCGGTCCATCCGGCGCGCGGCTGTACCGGACCGGCGACGTGGCGCGGTGGCGCTCTGACGGCGTGCTCGACTATGTCGGCCGTGCCGATCACCAAGTGAAGATCCGCGGCTTCCGCATCGAGCTTGGCGAGATCGAGGCGCGGCTGCAGGCGCAGCAGGGCGTCCGCGCGGCCGTGGTGGTGGCGCGCGAGGCCGGCGCCGGCCGCCAGCTGGTCGGCTATGTCAGCGGCGACGCACTGGACGGAGCCGGCCTCAAGACGGCCTTGTCCTCGATGTTGCCGGACTACATGGTCCCGGCGCGGATCATGGTGCTGGAGCGCCTGCCGCTGACGCCGAACGGCAAGATCGACCGCAAGGCACTGCCGGCGCCGGATCAGCCCACAGCGTCAGTCGAGCACGTCGCGCCGCGCACGCCGGCCGAGGCGGCACTGGCTGCGATTTGGGCCGATCTGCTGCGCCAGCCCAAGGTCGGTGTCACCGACAATTTCTTCGAGCTCGGCGGTGATTCCCTGATCGCCGTCCAGCTCGCCAGCCGCATCAAGCGCGATCTCGGCTACGACCTGCCACTCAACCGTCTGTTCGAAATGACGACTGTTGAAGCCATGGCGGCTGCGTTGGGCCTGGAGGACGAAACCGCCAAGCGGGGCGACGACATCGCCGCGATGCTCGACATGTTGAAGGAAGTCGAACTGTCCGATGAGTGACACGGCAACCACGCAGAAGCAGCAGCTGCGCGACATCTCACGGCGCCTGATGCGCCTCGATGCCGGCAAGCAGCACGCGCTCCTCTCTCAGCTTGCGGCGAAGGGCGTCAACCTCGCGATGCTGCCGATTGTGCGCCAGGAGCGCAAGCGGGCGTCGTTGTCCTTTGCGCAATCGCGTCTCTGGTTCCTGTGGCGGATGGACCCGGGCAGTGCCGCTTACAACATCTCGGCGACGGTGCGCGTGCGTGGCACGCTGAACCCGCGCGCGCTGCAACAGGCGTTTGATGCGCTCGTCGCCCGCCACGCTGCACTTCGCACGGTATTTCGGCAGGAAGGCGAGATCGCCGAGCAACGCATATGCGACCCGCGGCCCGTCGTATTGCGGCAGGTGTCCCTCGATGGCGATGACCGCGAGGGGCAGGCGCGCCTGCTGGCGCGGCGAGAAGCTTCGCTGCCGTTCGATCTCGAAGCCGGCCCGCTCATGCGTGCGGCGTTGCTGACGTTGGACGAGAGCGATCATTTCCTCGTCGTCAGTCTCCACCATATCGTCACCGACGGCTGGGCGATGGGCGTGCTGGTCGACGAATTCTGGAAGCTGTACGCGGCATTCGCGCACGGTGAAACGCACGCTCTACCTGAGCCGGAGATCGATTGTGCCGACTATGCCGAATGGCAGCGGCTCTGGATGAGTGCGGTCGACGGCACGCGGCAGGCTGATTACTGGACCAAGCGTCTTGCCGATCCGGCCGTGCTCCAGCTGCCGATCGACCGGGCGCGGCCGGCGGTCCCCGATCTTGCGGGAGCCGCACGCCACATTCCGCTCGATCCGGTATTGGCCGATGGCTTGCGCGCTCTGGCGCGGCGACACCGTACGACACTGTTTGTTGTCATGCTGGCGAGCTTCAAACTGCTGCTTTATCGCTACACCGGCCAGTCCGATATCAACATCGGTGTGCCCGTCGCCAACAGGCACCGCGACGAAACGCGCGGCGTGATCGGCTTGTTCGTCAACACCCTGGTGATTCGCACACAGATCGACGACCGCGCGGCGATCGCCGGCTTCATCGGTGCGGTCCACTCGGTCACGGTAGAGGCACAGGAGAACCAGGACCTTCCGTTCGAGCGGTTGCTCGAGATCCTCCAGCCAACGCGCAGCCTGAGTCAGAATCCGCTCTTTCAGGTCCTCTACAATCACCAGCACCGTCGGGCGTCGGGCAATCCACCGGATCGGACCGGCCTTCAGATCGAAAAGGTCGACGCCGACGTTGACACGGTTAAGTTCGATCTCGCGCTCGATACCGAAGAGGGGCCGTCGGGCGAAATTCGCGCGATCTTTACTTATGCGAAGGCGCTGTTCGAGACCTCAACGATCGAGCGCTTTGCCACGCATTGGACCACGATACTGAAGGCGATGGTTGCCGACGACATGCAATCGATCGCCGAGGTGGCGCTGCTTTCCGAGCAGGAACTGGAGAGGCTGCGCCAGTGGAACGATGGGAATGGTGGGACGACCGGTACACCGTTCATGCCGGTTCACCGGACTGTCGCACGGCTGGCGACCGAAACGCCCGATGCGCCGGCGCTGGTCTTCGGCGAGGATGAAATCACCTATGCCGAGCTCAACCGGCGCGCCAATCGCCTCGCGCACCACCTGATGCGCCTGGGCGTCGGGCGCTCCGACCTCGTCGGCATCTCGGCACGACGCTCACCACATCTCGTCGTGGCCCTGCTCGCGGTCTTGAAGACGGGTGCCGCCTATCTGCCGCTCGATCCCGAGCATCCGGCGAGGCGGCAGGTCGGCACCATGCGCGATGCCGGCGCGCGTATCGTGCTGGTCGACGCGGATGGTTCGGCGCTCACGCCGTCGCTGCCCGGCATCGAGGTCGTTTACCTCGGTGGGATCGACCTCGCGAGGGAGAGCGAAAGCGATCCGGAGATTGCGTTGGCTGCGACCAGCCTTGCCTATGTGATCTACACCTCGGGCTCCACTGGCGTCCCGAAAGGCGTCGCAGTCGAGCACGGTCCGTTCGCGATGCATTGTGAGGTGACGGCCCGGCTCTACGACATGGACCGGCACTCGCGCGAACTGCACTTCCTATCCTTCACCTTCGATGGAGCACATGAGCGGCTTTGGACCGCACTGACCTGCGGCGCCGCACTGGTGATGCGCGACGCAGATTTGTGGTCGGCCGAGCAAACCCTCGATGTCCTGCGCCGGCAACGCGTCACCAATGCCGGCTTCCCGCCCGCCTATCTACAACAGCTCGCCGAATTCGCGATGTGGCGTGGCGATCCGCCGCCGGTGGAGCTCTACTCGTTCGGCGGCGAAGCGATGCCCAAGGCCGGCTTCGACAAGGTCAAGCACGCGCTCAAGCCGCGCACATTGATCAACGGTTATGGCCCAACCGAAACCGTGGTGACGCCGCTGGTCTGGAAAGTCGAAGCCAGCGAGGAGATTGACGGCAATTACGCCCCGATCGGTCGTCCGGTGGGGCGCCGCTCGGCCTATATCCTGGACAATGATCTCAATGTCGTGCCGGTCGGCGTGATCGGCGAGCTGTTCATCGGCGGCGAGGGACTGGCGCGCGGCTACTGGCGGCGTGCCGAGCTGACGGCTGAACGCTTCGTCCCAGATCCGTTCGGTACGCCGGGCGCACGGCTTTATCGCACTGGAGATTTGGCGCGGTGGCGCGCCGACGGTGTGATCGAATATGTCGGCCGCTCCGACCACCAGGTGAAGATCCGCGGCTTCAGGATTGAGCTCGGCGAGATCGAAGCATGGCTGATGCGGCAAGCCGGGGTGCAGTCGGCTGTCGTCGTTGCCCGCGAGGCCGGCGTCAGCCGTCAGCTGGTCGGCTATGTCGCCGGCGATGGACCGTTCGACGAGGCGGCGATGCGCGCGGCACTTGCGGACGAGCTACCTGACTACATGGTGCCTTCCCGCATTATGCGGCTCGAACGGCTGCCACTCAGCGCCCACGGCAAGGTCGATCGCGACGCCCTGCCAGCGCCCGAAACACCCTTAGCAACCGCTGCGCATGTCACGCCGCGCACCCCGGCTGAGACGGTGCTCGCTGCGATCTGGGCTGAACTGCTCGGCCAGCCCGTCATCGGTGTCGAGGACAATTTCTTCGAGCTCGGTGGCGATTCCATCATCTCGTTGCAACTGGTCGGCCGCGCCCGCCAGGCGGGACTGCTGATCGAGCCGCGTGACGTCTTCCGGCATCAGACCTTGCAGGATCTGGCGCGCGTCGCGCGGAGTGAAAGCAAGGCGGAAGATGTCGTCGTCGAAGGCGATATCGAGGGCCGCGAGCATCCGTTGCTACCGATCCAGTTGCGGTTCTTCGGCGAGGATGCAGGGGACCGCCATCACTGGAACCAGGCTGTCCTGTTGAGACCGAAGTCGCGGCTCGATTGGCGATTTGTCGAGGGCACGGTCGGCGCTCTCGTCGCTCATCATGCGGCCTTGCGCCTGCGCTTCGAGAACATGGATGGCACTTGGCGTGCGATCTATGGCGCAACGCCGCCAATGTCGGAGCTGCTGTGGATTCGCAACGACGTCCGCGACGCTGCCGCTGTCACGAAAGTCGCTTCTGAAGCCCAGGCCAGCCTCTCGCTGGCCGGACCGTTGCTGCGCGTGGTCGGTATGGACCTCGCGGACGGCAGCCAGCGGCTTCTGGTGGTGGTGCATCACCTCGTCATCGACGGCGTGTCATGGCGTGTGCTGCTCGAGGATTTCGCGACGGCATACGATCAGCTTCGGCAGGGCGCGGCTTCCGTCACTCTGGCGAGGGGCGAGCTCTACGCATCTTGGGGTGCGCAGTTGCAGGCCTATGCCACGACCGACGAGCTGGTCGCCGAGTTCGGCTATTGGCTTGATCGAGGAGCGCATGCCGCGTTCCCCTGCGACGATGATCATGGCGGTGTCGACCGGGTTGCGGACAGTGAGGAAATTCTGCTCACGTTCGACGCAGAACTGACGACGCGGCTCCTGAAGGAGGCGCCATCCGCCTATCGCACCCAGGTCAATGATCTCCTGCTGGCGGCGCTTGCGCGGGCAGTCTCGCGCTGGGGCGCGATTGATGATGTTGTCGTCGAGCTCGAAGGGCATGGCCGCGAGGACATCTTCGCGGACATGGACGTGTCCCGCACCATTGGCTGGTTCACCACAGCGTTTCCGGTGCGCTTGCGGGCCGGCTCCGGTGACGACGCTGCGCTGATAAAATCGGTCAAGGAGGAGCTTCGCGCCGTTCCCAACCGCGGGCTGGGCTATGGGGTCCTGCGCCATCTCGGCACGGAGGCGCAGCGCAGCGCGCTTGAGGCGCTGCCTGAGCCGCGCATCGTCTTCAACTATCTTGGCCAGTTCGATTCCAGCATGGGCGGGAACAACCCGTTCCAACTCGCGGCCGAGAGCTCCGGGCCGACGCGCAGCGACAGCGCGCCGCTTGGCCGCTGGGTGAGCATCAATGGCCAGGTCGGCGAAGGGCAGTTGCGGCTGTCGTTCAACTATGGCCGCAGGCGTTACCGGCGAGTAACGATCGAGCGTCTCGCAGAGCATTATGCTGCGGCCTTACGCGAACTCGTTGCGCATTGCACGGGCGGTGCGCGCGGCGTGACGCCGTCGGACTTCGCGTTGTCGGACTTGAGCCAGGCTGATCTCGATGCGCTGGTCGCAACGATCGACTGTCGCGAGATTGAGGACATCTATCCGTTGTCGCCGATGCAGCAGGGCATGTTGTTCCACGCTCTGCGTGACGGCGAAAGTGGCAATTACGTCAATCAGATCGGCCTGGAGGTCCGTGGCCTCGATGCCGGCAGGCTGCGCGAGGCTTGGCACGAGGTCAGCTTACGGCATGCAGTGTTGCGAACCGGATTTGCGTGGCGTGAGCTGTCGGGGGCGGCACAGCAGGTGGTCCATCGCTCTGCGCATTCGCCGTTCGAGGAAGAGGACTGGCGCACGCAGGCGACCGCCATGGACGATGAAGAGCGCCGGGCCGCGTTGACGCGCGCCGCGCAGGCGGAGCGCGCCAGGGCATTCGACTTGTCGCAGGCGCCGTTGCAGCGGGTGCGGCTGATCAGGATCGACGAGACACGCCATTGGCTGATCTGGACACATCACCATATCCTGCTCGACGGCTGGAGCGCGGCGCGTCTGATGGCCGAGATCTTGCAGCACGAGCGCGGCGAGCGGCTGCCTGCCGTGCGGGGCCGTTACCGCGACTATATCCAGTGGCTGCAGAAGCAGGACCGCGAGTCGTCGACATCGTTCTGGCGCACCGCGCTGGCAGAATTGGATGAGTCCTGTGTCCTCGCGGCCACGCTGGGAGGACCTACAATCAAGGGCGCTTCCGGCCACGGTTCGCTGGACATGCTTCTCACGGCCGAACTGACGGCAGGCTTGCAAGCGTTCGCGAGGCGCGAGCGCGTCACGCTCAACACGTTGGTGCAAGGCGCGTGGGCGCAGTTGCTGCGTCGTCACACCGGCCAGCGCGCGGTCTGTTTCGGCGCGACGGTCTCCGGCCGACCCGCCGAGATCAGTGGCGTCGAGGACATGGTCGGCCTGTTCATCAACACGCTGCCCATCGTCGATCAGGCAAACCCCCAAGAGGAGGTGGGGGCGTGGTTACGCGAGCTCCAGGCGCGCAACATGGATCTGCGCGATCACGGCTGGATGCCGCTTTATGAAATTCAACGTCTTGCCGGGCGCTCCGGGCGTGCGCTGTTCGACAATATCCTCGTGTTCGAGAACTACCCGATCGATCAGGCGCTGCGAGACGAGAGCGAGAGCGGCAGCCGATTCGGCCTGGTCGAGCAGGTCTCGATCACCAATTATGCGTTGACGGTTGCGGTGTTCGCCAAGTCCGACGGCATCAATCTGGGCTTTCGCTACGACCGCAGCCGCTTTGACGACGATCAGATAAGGCATCTGCAAGCCTCGCTGTCGCAGCTGCTGGTCAGGATCGTGGAGGACGGGTCTCGTCCGCTTGGTGTGCTCGATAGCCTCGATGCCGACGAGACTCGGAACGTGCTCGGTTGGAGCGGCTGCGTTGAGGGGGCTCCGAAGTCTGGTGAGAGTATCGTCGCGCAGATTGAAGCACGGGCCGAGGCTTCGCCGTCGTCGGTCGCGTTGGTTTTCGGCGACCGCGAGATCAGTTATGGCGCGCTGAATGCGCGCGCCAATCGCCTGGCGTGGCGGCTGCGAGATCATGGGATCGGTCGCGACCGGCCGGTCGGCTTGGCGCTCGAACGAAGCATCGAGCTGGTCGTCGGCGTCCTGGCCGTTCTGAAGGCCGGCGGCGCCTATCTGCCGCTCGATCCGGACTATCCTTCCGATCGCCTCCTTCACATGCTGCGTGACAGCGGAACAGCGTTGGTGCTGACCCAGGAGCAGCTCTTGACGCATCTGGCGCCTGTGATCGCGGATGCGAGTGCCGAATCCTGGACCATTGATGGAGAGGACGAAGCTCGCATCGAAGTCTGCGCTGGTAATCCTGATGCAGCGCTCCATCCGGACAGTCTGGCCTATGTGATGTACACGTCGGGATCGACCGGCGTGCCGAAGGGCGTGGCCTGTTCTCATCGCGCGCTTGCGGCGCGGCTTGGCTGGATGCAGGCGGAATATCGCCTCGATTCCAGCGAGACTTTCCTGCACAAGACGCCATTCAGCTTCGATGTCTCGGTCTGGGAGATCCTGTGGCCGCTTGCGACCGGCGCGCGGCTTGCGATCGCGGCTCCGGGGGCGCATCGCGAGCCGCGGCGTCTCGTGGAGGCGGTCATCGCCCATGACGTGACGACGCTGCATTTCGTGCCACAGATGCTCGAGCATTTCGTGGCCGAGCCCGGCGCAGCGCGCTGCGCCTCGCTCAAGCGCCTGTTCGCGGGCGGCGAAGCGCTGTCGCTCGACCTGATGACGCGCGTGCTCGCGACGTTCCCCGGCGTCCGGTTCGACAATCGCTACGGTCCGACTGAAGCCTTGATCAACGCGACCTGCTGGACCTGCCGTGATGAAGGTGCGGCGCGCGTGCCGATCGGACAGCCCATTCCCGGCGTGACGCTCCGTATCCTCGACACTGATCTGAACCTGGTGCCGACGGGAGTGACTGGCGAGCTGTTTATAGGCGGTGCAGGTTTGGCGCGGGGCTATTGGCGGCGCGCGAGTCTGACGGCAGAGCGCTTCATTCCCGATCCCTTCGGCGAAACGGGCGAGCGGCTCTATCGGTCGGGAGATCTGGCACGCTGGCGGGCCGATGGTGCGATCGACTATGTCGGGCGTGCGGATCATCAGATCAAGATTCGCGGTTTCCGCATCGAGCTCGGCGAGATCGAGGCGCGGCTGCTCAAGCAGCCCGGCGTCCGCTCGGCGGTCGTGGTGGCGCGAGAGATCGGCGCCGGCCGCCAACTGGTCGGCTACGTCGCCGGCTCGGGTGAACTGGAAGAGGCGGGGCTGCGGACGGCGCTGTTGTCCGTCCTGCCAGATTACATGGTGCCGCCGAGAATTGCGGTGCTGGAGCGGCTGCCCTTGATGCCAAGCGGCAAGGTGGATCGCCAGGCGCTGCCGGTGCCCGACATGATTCATGGGAATGCGGAGCACCAGGCGCCGCGCACGCCCGCCGAGATCGCCTTTGCGGCGATCTGGGCCGAGCTGCTTGGCCAGCCAGCCGTCAGCCTCTGCGACAATTTCTTCGAGTTCGGCGGCGATTCCATCATCTCGCTCCAGATGGTGAGCCGCGCCCGGCGCGCCGGATACCTGATCGAACCGCGCGACGTGTTTCAGCATCAGACGCTGGAGGCGCTCGCGCTCGCGGCGCGGATCGAGCAGCCCATTGAGACGCTCGCCGATCAAGGGCCGGTCACCGGCCCGCATCGGCTCTTGCCGATTCAGTCCCGCTTCTTTGCGGAGGATACGGAAAATCGGGACCATTGGAACCAGGCGGTGCTGCTGCGGCCCAGAGATCGTCTCGACTGGGACGTGATGCGGCGCGCGCTCAGCGCCGTGGTCGATCATCACGACGCGCTGCGCCTCCGCTTCGAAGAGAGCCAGGAAGGCTGGCGTGCCGAGCACGGTGTTCCTCCAGCCGCGGACGTACTGCTCTGGGTCCGGCAGGCGGCCGACCGCGATGCTGTGACTGCGCTGGCATCTTCGGCGCAGGCAAGCCTGTCGATCTCCAACGGAGTGCTGTTGCGAGCCGTCGGTATCGACGTCGCCGATGGCAGCCAGCGTCTTCTGATCGTGATCCACCATCTGGTGGTTGACGGCGTATCATGGCGAATTCTGCTGGAGGACATCGCCTCTGCGTACACCCAGCTTGCGCAAGGTGATGCCACGGTCGCGCTTCCGCCCAAGACCCACGCTTACGCGCTGTGGGGACAGCGCTTGCGAGCCTACGCAACATCGCCTCAATTGGCGAGCGAACTATCTTACTGGACCTGCCGCCATGCGGGTGCAGACATTCCTTGCGACGACGATCATGATGGCGTCGACTGCATTGCAGATGCCGATGAGGTCCTGCTGACGTTCGAAAGCGAATGGACGCGGCGGCTGCTCGCGGAAGCTCCGTCGGCTTATCGCACGCAGGTCAATGATCTCCTTCTCGGCGGCCTTGCACGCGCCGTTTGGCGGTGGTGCGGACAGGACGACGTCCTCGTCGAGCTGGAAGGTCATGGCCGCGAGCACCTGTCCGGCGATCTCGACCTCTCGCGCACGGTCGGCTGGTTCACGACAGCTTTTCCCGTGCGATTGGCCGGTGGCTCGCAAGAGTCCTCGCTGTTGATCAAGTCGGTGAAGGAGGAGCTTCGTGGCATTCCCGGCCGCGGGCTCGGCTACGGCGTGTTGCGCTATCTCGGCTCGGAGGAGCAACGCACGGCGCTGTCGCATGTTGCCGATCCGAAGATCGCCTTCAACTATTTGGGCCAGATCGACGGCGGCGACGCTGAAGCGGTGCTGTTCGCGATGGCGGCGGAAAGTGCTGGTCCATCCCGCGATGCATTGAGCCCGCTGAGACGCTGGCTGAGTGTGAACGGCACGGTCCGCGATGGCCGGCTACGGCTGTCGTTCGGCTTCGGCCGCAAGCGCTATCGGCGCGAGACGGTCGAGCGATTGGCCGCGTTGTACGAGGCTGCATTGCATGAGCTGGTCGAACACTGCACCGGCGGCGCCTGCGGCCTGACGCCATCCGACGTGGCGTTGTCGGAGCTCGGTCAGGTCGAGCTCGACAGGCTTGCACTCGATTGGCGCGAGATCGAGGACATCTACCCATTGTCGCCGATGCAGCAGGGCATGTTGTTCCATGCGATGCATGACGGCGAGAGGGGGCTCTACGTCAATCAGGTCGCGGCGGAGATCCACGGCCTGGATACCGGAAAACTGCGTCGCGCCTGGCAGGCAGCCAGCGATCGTCATGCGGTTCTCCGGACCGGGTTCGTTTGGCGTGACCTGTCCGGAGCGCCGCAACAGGTCGTTTATCGTCGCGCCGAAGTGCCCTTTGTTGAAGACGACTGGCGCGAGCGAATTGAAGGGTGGGACCAGACACGGTTGGACGCGGCGCTGGTCGACGTCTCGCGGCAGGAGCAGGCCGCGGGGTTCGACTTGTCGCGACCGCCCTTGCAGCGCGTCCGGCTGATCCGGCTCGGCGAAGACCGGCATTGGCTGATCTGGACGCATCATCACATCCTGCTCGATGGGTGGAGCTCGGCGCGGCTGATCGCGGAGGTGATGCAGCATAGCGGCGAGGGACGTCTGCCGGCGCTGCAGTATCGTTACCGCGACTACATCGCGTGGCTGAAGGGCCGTGACAGCGACGCGCCGGCAAGGTTCTGGCGCGATGCGACAGCCGGGCTGGACGAGCCAAGTTTCCTGGCTGAAAGCCTGGCCGAACGGACAGAGGCGCACTCGTCCGGTCACGGCTCGCTTGCGCTGGAGCTGGATCCTGCGTTGACCGGACGGTTGCTGGAATTTGCGGCGAGCGAGCGGATCACGGTGAATACGCTGGTGCAGGCGGCATGGGCGCAGCTGCTGCGACAGCATACCGGCCAGAGGACGGTCTGCTTCGGTGTCACGGTGTCGGGCAGGCCGCCTGAGCTTGCCGGCGCTGAAGAAATGGTCGGACTGTTCATCAACACGTTGCCGGTCATCGACGGCGTCAGCCCGCAGCAGACTGTCGGCGCATGGCTGCGCGAGTTGCAGGATCGCAATTTGGCCTTGCGCGAGTTCGGTTCGACGCCGCTCTATGAGATACAGCGCCTGGCAGGGCGCCCGGGACGGCCGCTGTTCGACAGCATCCTGGTGTTCGAGAATTACCCGGTCGACCGCGCGCTGATCGGACAGAGCCAGCAGATCCAGGTCGGAGAGACCCGGATCGTCGAGACCAGCAATTACCCGTTGTTCGCAAGCATCGGCATCGACGAGCGCCTGCGCCTCGTCTTCAACTATCAGCGCAAGCACTTCGACGAGGCCCAGATCGCACGGCTGCAGCGAACCTTTGTGCGGCTGGTCGAGGCGTTGAGCATCGATGCCAATCGACCGGTCGGCATGATTGCGACCCGCGATCGCGCGGATGACGTCCTGCTCGCACGGGCGAACGACACGCGCAGAGATGTGCTGCGCAAGGGCATCGTCGCGCAATTCGAGGCGCAGGTCCGGACGTCGCCGGAAGCGATCGCGCTGGTGTTTGGCGAGACGGAGCTGAGTTACGCCGCACTGAATGCGCGTGCCAACCGGCTGGCGCGGCGATTGCGCGATCGCGGCGTCGGGACCGACGTGGTGGTCGGGCTGGCGCTTGACCGGGGCGTCGAGATGCTGGTGGCGCTGCTCGCCGTGCTCAAGGCAGGTGGGGCCTATCTGCCGCTCGATCCGGATTACCCGCCGGAGCGGCTGGCGTACATGCTGCGCGACAGCGGCGCGGCGCTGGTGCTGACGCAGACGGACTTGCACGATCGGTTCACCGCCGTGCTGGAGGAGACCGGTGCCGAGGCCTGGCTGCTCGACGCTTCGGATGGTGAGGCCGGGGATGCCGGCAATCTGGGTGTCGCCGTTCACGGCGAGAGCCTTGCCTATGTGATCTACACCTCGGGCTCGACCGGCCTGCCCAAGGGTGTGATGGTCCGCCACGATGCCGTGACGAACTTCCTGGCGACCATGGCGGAGCAGCCCGGCATGACCGCGAGCGACCGGGTGCTCGGCCTGACCTCATTGTCCTTCGACATCGCGGTCCTTGAACTGTGGCTGCCGCTGACGATCGGCGCCTGCGTGGTGCTGGCCGATCGTGCGGCCGCGCATGATCCTGCGCGGCTCAAGGCACTCGTGGAGCGACACGGCGTGTCCCTGATCCAGGCCACGCCGTCGACCTGGCGGATGCTGCTCGATCACGAAGGTCCTTCGCTGCCGGCGAACTGCCGGGTGCTGTGTGGCGGCGAGGCGCTGCCGCCGGATCTGGCGCAGCGGCTGGTGGAGCAGGCCGGCGAGGTCTGGAACCTGTACGGCCCGACCGAGACCACGGTGTGGTCGGCCCGCCATCGGCTCGAGGCGGCGGACGATCGTCCGCTGCTGGGCGGTCCGATCGGCAACACCACGCTGCACATTCTCGATGGTGATCTCAACCTGGCGCCAGTCGGCGTTGCCGGCGAGCTCTACATCGGGGGCGCGGGGCTGGCGCGCGGCTATTGGCGGCGTGGGGCACTGACGGCCGAGCGCTTCATCCCCGACCCGTTCGGTCCATCCGGCGCGCGGCTGTACCGGACCGGCGACGTGGCGCGGTGGCGCTCTGACGGCGTGCTCGACTATGTCGGCCGTGCCGATCACCAAGTGAAGATCCGCGGCTTCCGCATCGAGCTTGGCGAGATCGAGGCGCGGCTGCAGGCGCAGCAGGGCGTCCGCGCGGCCGTGGTGGTGGCGCGCGAGGCCGGCGCCGGCCGCCAGCTGGTCGGCTATGTCAGCGGCGACGCACTGGACGGAGCCGGCCTCAAGACGGCCTTGTCCTCGATGTTGCCGGACTACATGGTCCCGGCGCGGATCGTGGTGCTGGAGCGCCTGCCGCTGACGCCGAACGGCAAGATCGACCGCAAGGCGCTGCCGGCGCCGGATCAGCTCGCGGCTTGCGCGGAGCACGTCGCGCCGCGCACGCCGGCCGAGGCGGCACTGGCTGCAATCTGGGCCGATCTGCTACGCCAGCCACAAGTCGGGGTCACCGACAATTTCTTCGAGCTCGGCGGTGATTCCATCATCTCGTTGCAAATGGTCAGCCGCGCGCGCCGTGAAGGCGTGCGAATCGAGCCACGCGACGTGTTCCGGCATCAGACCATCGAGGCACTGATCGCATCGTCCCGCGATGTGGACCTCGACAGGGCCACCCCGGCATCGGAGCGCGGCTCGCTTGCGGGCCTCTCGGTCGAGCAGCTCGAACGGCTCGGTCTCGACTGGGACCGCATTGAGGACGTCTATCCGTTGTCGCCCATGCAGCAGGGCATGCTGTTTCACAGCCTGCGCGATGCCGGCAGCGGCATCTATGTCAACCAAGTCAGTGTCGAGATCCGGGGTCTCGATCCGGAACGGCTCGGCAGAGCTTGGCGCGAGGTCGGCGCGCGTCATCAGATGCTTCGGACCGGCTTCCTGTGGCGGGACCTCTCCGGTTCTCCGCTGCAAGTGGTCTATCGCGATGCCATCGCTCCGTTCGAGCAGGAAGACTGGCGTGGGCAGGCGGTCAGTGATGATCGGATTGCGGCTGCCCTTGCCGATGAGCGCGCCGCCGAGTTCGATCTCCAGGCGCCGCCGCTCCAGCGGGTCCGACTGCTGCGGCTCCAGGACGACCTGTACCGGCTGATCTGGACCTATCATCACATCCTGATGGACGGGTGGAGCTCGGCGAGGTTCGTCGGAGACGTCCTGGAGCGCTATTACGGCGGGACTCCCGCCGCGAATGCGACGCGCTACCGCGACTACATCGACTGGCTGCTGGCGCAGGATGCCAAGGTAGCCGAAGGCTTCTGGCGCGAGCAGCTCAAAAGCTTCGACCAGCCGACGCAGCTCGCCGACGCTTTCGGCCCGCGCCGCCATCAGGCATCCGGCCACGAACGCTGTTACACGCGTCTAGGAGAGAGGGCGACGGCGGAGCTGAAGGCGTTCGCGCGCCGCGAGCGGGTTACGTTGAACACCATCGTCCAAGGCGTTTGGGCGCTGCTGCTGCAGCGCTATACGGGCCAGAGCACCGTGACGTTCGGCGTGACAGTGGCCGGCCGTCCGGCCAGTCTTGACGGATCGCAGCAGATGCTCGGGCTCTTCATCAATACGCTGCCCGTGATCGAAACGCTTCCGCCCGCCAGCACCATCGGAGAATGGCTGCGCGCGCTCCAGGACCGAAACTCGGCGATCCGGGACTACGAGCACACGCCGCTCTACGACATCCAGGGCTGGGCCGGCCGCGCCGGCCAGACCATGTTCGACAGCATCATCGTCTTCGAGAACTATCCGATCGAACGCAGCATGCATCGCGGCGACGGCGCGTTGCAGTTCAGCGGCCTGAAGAATGTCGACGTGACGAACTATCCGATGGATCTGTCGGTGCTCGTTGAAGATACGCTCCAGGTCGAATACACCTATATGCCGAGCCATTTCACGGCCGGACAGGCGGCGCAGATCAAGGCGCAGTTCGAGCATTTGCTAACGGCTCTGACGCGGGACGCAATGGCTCTGCTCGGCAACCTTGATCCTGTCACGGAGCTCGACGCCGCACTGGCAGATCGCTGCAATCGGAATGCCGCGGCGAGTGCTCCGCTGCCGCTGGTGCATAAGGCGATCAGCGGTCATGCGCAGCGCCATCCGGAGCGGACGGCATTGACCATAGGCAGCATGGTGCTCTCGTTCGGGGACCTTGAACGCAGGGCCAACCGTCTGGCCCATCACCTCATCGCCCGCGGGCTCAAGCCCGAGCAGCGCGTCGGCGTGGTGGTCGAGCGAACGGAAGCCACGATGATCGCGCTGCTGGCCGTCCTCAAGGCCGGCGGAGCTTACGTTCCGATCGATCCCGAGCTGCCATCGGCGCGGCGTGCGTTCGTCATGCGCGATGCCGCAATCGCGTTCCTGCTGACGGCACAGCTCAACATCGAGGACAGCCCGGATGGCGTCGAACGGATCTCGCTGTCCACGTTCGATTTCGGCGCAGGACCCGACCATCCACCGCAACCTGACCTGCATCCTGAAAACCTTGCCTATCTGATCTATACCTCGGGCTCGACGGGGACACCAAAGGGTGTCGCTGTCGCCCATGGGCCGCTGGCGATGCACTGTCACGTCACGGGCGGTCTCTACGAGATCGACGAAAGCTCGTGCGAGCTGCATTTTCTGTCACTGGCCTTCGATGGCGCTCATGAGCGCTGGCTGACGGTTCTGTCGCACGGCGCGCGGCTGCTGATGCGTGACGCCGAGTTGTGGACGCCGGAGCAGACGGTCGAAAACCTGCATGCCCATTGCGTCAGCCATATCGGATTGCCGCCGGCCTACCTCCAGCAGGTCGCGGAATGCGTCGAGCAGAACGGCAACCCGCCGCCGGTCAAGCTCTATTCGTTCGGCGGCGAGGCAATGCCGAAGGCTGGATTCGACAAGGTCAGGCGCGTTCTCAAGCCCCGTATCCTGATCAATGGCTACGGCCCGACCGAAACCGTGGTCACGCCGCTGGTCTGGAAGGTCGACGGGGCGGGTGAATGCGACACGTCCTATGCGCCGATCGGCGTTCCGGTCGGTGATCGCCGCGCTTACATTCTCGATGGCGCACTCGACATCATTCCTGCGGGTGTTGCCGGCGAACTCTATTTGGGCGGCTTCGGGCTGGCGCGTGGCTATCACGCTAGGGCTGGCATGACTGCGGAGCGCTTCGTGCCTGACCCGTTCTCGACGGTGCCGGGCGCCCGGCTGTACCGCACCGGCGATCTGGCGCGATGGCGCGATGACGGGACCGTCGAATATCTCGGGCGCAGCGATGATCAGGTCAAGGTCAACGGCTTCCGGATCGAGCTCGGAGAGATCCAAACCTCGCTGCTCCGTCACGAGGCGATCGCGCAGGCGGCGGTGGTGGCAGTCCCAAACGCGGCCGGAAACCAGCTCATCGCCTATGTCGCGCCGAAGGTGGCACGCGACGCCGCGCCAGGTGCGGCCGAGGCGTTGGTCGAGCGCTTGAGCGACTTCCTGAGACGGATCCTGCCGGCCTATATGGTGCCGGCTCGCATCATGGTGCTGGAGCGGCTGCCGACATTGTCGAGCGGCAAGATCGACCGTCGTGCATTGCCGACTCCCGATGCGTCGATACGCGGTTTCGTTGCGCCGCAAGGCCCGGCAGAGACAGCGATGGCCCACCTGTGGTCGGACATTCTGAACGTGCCGCAGGTCGGCGTCACCGACAATTTCTTCGAGCTCGGCGGCAATTCGATCCTGTGTCTCAAGGTCGTGGCACGGCTCCGCCAGGACAAGGCGTTCGGGATCGAGATCAAGCTGCGCGATCTGCTTCAGAAGCCGACGATCCGTGCGCTGCTCGCCGGCAGCGCCACCGCGGCGTCCGCCGTCGCGCCGGCGCCATCGGCGCTGCTAGCGTTGAATGCTGCGGTTGGCGGCGTAGCCCCCGTGTTCTGCGTGCATGGCGGCTTCGGCACGGTCTTCGACTATGTGCCGCTCGCGCGCCGTCTCGAAGGGTATCGGCAGGTGGTTGGGTTGCAGTCGAGAATGTTGGTCGATCCAACCTGGACCGACAGCTCGCTCGAAGCGATGGCCATGGACTATGCGGCCGAGATCAGGCGGATGCAGCCGCGCGGCCCCTACAGCCTGATCGGTTGGTCGCTGGGAGGGCTGCTGGCCGGTCTCGTTGCGGCCGAGCTCGAACGCGGTGGCGAGCGCGTCGAACGTCTTGCCATGGTCGACAGCTTCGTGCCGCTGCAGCCGGACGGATCGAGCCGGCCGGAAGCGATCGCCCACTGGGCGGATGATCTCGCTGGATTGCTGTCGGCGGTTCTTCCGGCTGCTGCGGCCTCTCGGATCAAGGCGCAAGTCGAGGCAGCGAAGCGTGCCGACTTGCCGGAGACTCCTGCGAGCATTCGCGATCTGGTCGCGGCCGTCGTAGAGAAGGACGGGAGCGTGAGGGCAGATGATGCGTCGCTAGGCGCGGACGATCTGTCCGCCGCCTTCGCTGTCGGACGACATCTCAACAGGCTGGCGCGGAACACCACGATTCCACGCGGCCTCGAAGCCACGCCGCTCTGCTGGTGGACGTCGGCTCGTCTGGCGCAGCGCGGTCGGCTGGAACTGCAGCTGCCGAAGGCGACCGATCGCGGCGTCGCAGGCCACAACCATTTCACGATCCTGAAGGAGGCCGGCCTTCTCGATGAGATCTGCGATCTGCTCGTGCCGGCGTCGGCATCGACGGTCGCACAAGATGCCGTTCCGGAACCGGCGGAGTAAGCCCTTGAGCCTTGATCCTGATATTGCAGCATTGCTCGAGATGGTTCAGGCCGGCACCGAAAGCGGTGCGCGAACTCCGTTTCCGCAATTGACCGCCGCGCAGGCGCGGGCCGATTTCGATGCATCCTCGCCGCTGCTCGATGTCGATCCGCCGGCGCTCCCCCATGAGCGCCGCCTCTCGCTGCCGACGCGGGATGGCGCGGTGATCGAGGCGCGGCTCTATGCGAGCGAGGCGCCGAGCGATCGCCTTCCGATGCCGGTACTTCTGTATATGCATGGCGGCGGCTTCGTCGTCGGCAGTCTGGATTCGCACGAGCCATTGTGCCGCGGCCTCGCCAAAGACAGTGGCGCGACCGTGCTGTCGGTCGGCTACAGGCTTGCGCCGGAACACAAATTTCCGACGGCTTTCGAGGATGCCGTCGATGCGCTGACCTGGATTGGCCGCGAGGGCCGAGCAATGGGGCTCGACGGCCGCCGCGTTGCCGTCGGCGGCGATAGCGCCGGCGGGACGCTTGCCGCCGCTCTCGCGATCGAGGCGAAGACAAACAAGGACCTTCCGCAGCCAGTGCTTCAGGTTCTCGCCTATCCCGGTCTCAGCTCCCGACAAACCTCCGCATCCTACGAGCGCTACGGTACCGGCCATCTCCTGGAGCGTAGCACTGTCGATTGGTTCTTCCGGCAATATCTCCGCGACGACTCGGATCGCGACGATTGGCGTTTCGCGCCGCTCGCAGCGGATGATTTGTCGGGCCTCGCTCCCGCTTGCATCGTCCTCGCCGAGTTCGATCCCTTGGTGGACGAGGGGCGCAATTATGCGGCGCGGTTAGCCGCGGCCGACGTTCCCGTCGATCTGCACGTTTATCCCGGCATGATCCATGAATTCCTGCGCATGGGGAATATCGTGGCCGATGCCTTGCAGGCGAGGGCCACCATCGGGCGGGCGCTCGCCAAGGCCTTTCTCGCCGCTGGCGAAAAGGCGGCCTGATATGGCAATGCGGCGTGAACGAGAGTATGTCATGATCATCATCTCTCGCGGCCCCTCTGCGAGAGGCGCCTGAACGGATCCCATGAGCACGTCTATTCCAGACCATAGGCTGTCCCGCCGTGCGCTCCTCGGCGCGGGCGCGGCGATCGGAGGCACGGCCCTTGCGGGTAGATGGCCCATGGCGTTTGCTCAAACCGCCGGATCGCAATCCGGCCTCCGGGTCGCTGCGCTCGGCTGGGCCTGTGCCCAGACGATACTGGCGCTTGGTGTCGTGCCGCTGGTGATTCCGGAGATCGAGCGCTATGGCCGGCTGGTCGTCGAGCCGGCTGTCCCGTCCGCCGTTCAGGAGATCGGTCTGCGTTCGGAGCCAAATCTCGAACTGCTGCAGAGCTTCGCGCCCGACATCATCATCATCGATCCCAGCATTGCAGCCGCCATACCGCGGCTCAAGCTGATCGCGCCGGTCGAGACGTTCACGATCTTCAGACCCGGCGGGCATCCTCTCGACACGGCGCGTCGTTCGACGCTGGAGCTTGCCAAACGCCTCGAGGTGCAGTCGGCGTGCGAAGCCTATTTCGCCCGTTTCGACGTCGCCATGGCCGGCTATCGTGAGCGGCTCCGGGGGCGCGGCGGCAAGCCGCTCTATCTCGTCAGCGAGATCGCGCGCAACCGCGCGCTCGTGTTCGGTCCGAACAGCCTCTATCAGGAGGTGCTCGATCAGTGCGGATTGAGGAATGCCTGGACCGGACAGAGCGGCCCATGGGGCTATACCAGTGTTGGGCTCGAAGTGCTCGCCGCGGTTCCGGACGCGCGGCTGGTCTTGATGACCTCGCGGGTCACGGATGTCGAGGCGCTGCTGAAGGCGAGCCCTGTGCTTCAAACCCTGCCGTCACTTCGATCGCATCGGCTGACGGTCCTGGGTAATCAGTTCTTCTATGGCGGCGTGCCGGCGGCCGAACGTTTTGCCCGCCTTCTCGCCGAACGTCTGCCGCGGGAAAGCCATGAGCAAGGTTGAGGCACTGCCGGCCCGGTCCGGCCTGGAGATGCATCCGGCGGTGCTGATCGGCTTGCTGCTGGCAGCCGCGGCCGCGCTGACTTGGCGCAACCTGTCCGGATATCTGCCCGCCGGCGCCTGGCTGCCGGTGTTGTGGCGGCCCGAGGTCACCGATCCCCAGCAGATGCTCGTGCACTACACCGTGTTTCCGCGCATTGCGGTGGCGTTGCTGGCCGGCGCGGCCCTCGGTCTTGCCGGCACGGTCTCTCAGCAGGTGTTGCGCAATCCGCTTGCGGAGCCGAGCACCATCGGCGTCCTGAACGGCGCCTATCTTGCGCTGGCTGTGACGACCCTGTGGGCGCCGTCGCTGCTTGCCTTTGGCCGGGAGTGGATAGCGCTGTTCGGCGGGTTCGCCGCGTTTCTCTGCGTGTTCGGGCTGACCTGGAAACGTGCGCTGTCGCCCGTCGTCCTGGTGCTCGCGGGATTGATCGTCAGTTACTACTGCGCCGTGACCACCCAGGCGCTGGTGCTGCTCAACCACGAATATCTGATCGGGCTGTTCATTTGGGGTGCGGGTTTCCTCAATCAGCAGGACTGGAGCAACGTGACGTTCCTGGCGCCGCGGCTCCTGATTTCGATCGTCCTGATCGCGGTGATGGTTCGCCCGCTGACGCTGCTCGGCTTCGACGATGAGACTGCGCGCAATCTGGGCCTCGGATTGACGCGAGCGCGGATCTTCGCGCTCGTCATTGCGATCGCGCTCAGCGCTTCGGTCGTCAGCGTGGTCGGCGTCATGGGATTCGTCGGCTTGTCCGCGCCCGCTATCGTCATGCTGTCGGGCGCGCGTCGCTTTCGCGACCGGCTGATCTGGGCGCCTCTTTGCGGCGCCGTGCTGCTGTGGCTGACGGATCAGCTCGTGCTGTTGATTCCGCCCGGCTATCGCGAAATGCCGGCCGGTGCGGTGACGGCCCTGATCGGCGCGCCGATGTTGCTCCTGCTGCTGCCGCGGCTGCGGGCTACTATGCCGATGGGAAATCTGACGCCATCCGCTCCGCCGCGTCTCGATCACCCCTGGCGCGTGATCCTGTTCGCTCTTGCCTTGCTGCTGCTTGTGGTCTGGATCGCACTCGCCCTGGGGGTCGGCTCGGACGGCTGGCACTGGAGCGGTCCGTCCGGCTTGCAGGAGTTCTGGCCGTGGCGCGGGCCGCGCATGGTGTCGGCGCTGGCCGCGGGTGCGACGCTGGCGGTCGCCGGCACGCTGCTGCAACGGATGACCGGCAATCCGATGGCCGCGCCGGAGGTTATGGGCATCAGCTATGGCGCGGCGATGGGCGTGATCGTTCTGCTCTATCTCTTTCCCGCGCACACGCGGCTGGCGCAGATTGCGGCGGCCGGCATCGGCGCCTTCATCGTGCTGGCGCTGGTGCTGCTGTTCAGCCGGCGGTCCGAGTTCAGTCCGGAGCGCGTGCTCCTGGCCGGGGTCGCCATGAGCGCGGCGTTCGGCGCGATCATCGCCATGGCGCTGGCGACGGGCGATCCGCGGATCGGCACGCTGCTGTCGTTGCTGACCGGGTCGCTTTACCAGATCGGTCCGGCCGAGGCCGCGGTCCTCGCTGCGGCGGCGCTCGTTCTGCTGATCATGGTGCCGCTGCTGTCGCGCTGGCTCGACATTCTGCCGCTAGGAGCGACGGCCGCGCGTTCGGTCGGCGTCTCGCTGGCGAGAAGCCGCATCATCATCATGCTGCTCACGGCATTGTTGACCGCGACGGCGACGCTGATGGTCGGTCTTCTGAGTCTGGTTGGATTCATTGCTCCGCACATGGCGCGGATGATGGGCGCGCAGCGCGCGTTGCATCAGGCGGCGCTGGCCGCGTTGATCGGGGCGATCCTGATGGTCACGGCGGATTGGGCCGGACGCATGGTGATCTTTCCGTTCCAGATGCCCGCCGGCATCTTCGCCATGATGCTCGCCGGACCCTACCTCATCTGGCTGCTGCGGCCGCAGCGGCGATGACTGCGGCCCAAGCGATGCCGCTTACCGCGCGAAGCTGATGAGATGGCCGTGATCCGGCGACGGCATCACGCCCATCGGGATGCCGTAGATGGTTTCGAGCTCGGCGGGCGTCATGATCTTTTCCGGCCTGCCGCGGGCAATAAGCTTCCCGGAGTGGAGCGCGATGATCTCGTCGCAGAAGCGGGCGGCCATGTTGACGTCGTGAAGCACGACGACCACGCCGAGATTGCGCTCGCGGGCGAGCTGCCTGACCAGCGACAGCACCTCGATCTGATGGGCGATGTCCAGCGCCGAGGTCGGCTCGTCGAGCAACAGGCACTCGGCATCCTGCGCCACCAGCATGCCGATCCAGGCCCGCTGGCGCTCGCCGCCGGACAACGTATCGACCAGGCGGTCCGCAAATGGCTCGATATGGGTCAACGCCATGGCGCTTTCGACCTTCTTGCGGTCGATCTCGCTGAACCGGCCGAGCGCGCCGTGCCAGGGATAGCGGCCGAGTGCGACCAGCTCCTTGACCAGCATGCCGGCGGCGGGCGGCGTCTGCTGCGGCAGGTAGGCGACCTTGCGGGCATAGTCCCGATCGCTCCAGGCGCGCAGTGCGCGGCCTTCGAAAAGAATCGTTCCTGACGTGCTCGGCTGCTGGCGCGACAACAATTTCAGCAAGGTCGACTTGCCGGAGCCGTTATGCCCGATCAGTCCGACGACGCTGCGCGCGGGAAGGGACAAGGTGAGTGGTTCGAGCAGCGCGCGCCCAGCCACCGCGAAGCCGACCTGGTCGAGCTCGAACAACGAGGTGGGTACATTTTGTAAGGCCTGCGTGGTGCTGGTCGACGCGGCGAGCGTGCTTTTGTCCGTCTGCGCGTTTTGGAAAGTCATGGTTGGCGCAGGCTCCAATAGGCGACGGCCAGATGCTGATCGCGGGAGAGCCTTTGCTCGTCGCGCAAATGGTTTCGCAGGGTCTTCAGCGCCTGCGCCTCACACGCGACCCAGGCGAAGACCTCACCATGGTCGGGCCATTGCACGGCCTTGACGGCGTCGACCAGGAGCTGCGTCGTTCCGGCGGGACGGCCCGCGCGATGCAGCCAGCGGATCGCTACGCCGCTCGGCGCGACCAGCGGAACTTCCTCGCTTCGATCGGCAACCTCGATGAAGGCCTCACCCGTTGCCGTCGCCGGCAGCGTCTCGAGAATTCGCGCGATGGCGGGGAGGGCGGTTTCGTCGCCCACGAGAAGCAACCAGCGTGCCGGACGAATGCCGCGGCCGAGCGGGCCGGCCATGCCGCAGACGGCGCCGGCCTTTGCGTTGACGGCGAAGGCCGAGCCCGGTCCGGCATGATCATGAATCACGAAATCGATATCGATCTCGCGGGTCTGCAAGTCGATGCGGCGGATTGTGTAGTAGCGGGTCACGGGCCTGCGGTCGGGCTCCGGCCAAAGGATACGTCCGTCGGGCGCGGGCCACGGCCATTCGGGCTTGGCGAGGCCTTCGGGCGGGAAGTACAGCCGCACGTGCAACTCGTCGTCGTTCACGAAACGGGCGATGTCTTCGCCGGTGAAGGTCAGCCGCCGCATGTGCGGCGTCAGGGTGATCGCGGCCTTCAGCCGCACCTCGCGGAAGTTGGCCAGCGTGCCGCCGTTGGACTCATGACCGGACCAAACGATGGTCGGGGCAATGTCGCCCGCGAATTCGATCACATGCGAGGCGACGACCGCGCGCAGCATCTCCAGATTGCCCTTGTCGTCGGCCTCGACGCGGATCTTGAGCACTTCGGCCTCGACGGCGAGGGAACTGGTTCCGAACGGCAATGTCGCCACCATGAGGCCGCCGCGGTCCTCGAAAGCGATGTCATGCTCGGCCAGATGATCGATCATCCGCGCAGCGAGGCCGGCGGCATCGGGAAGCACGATGCGGGTTTCGGAGATAAGCGGGTCCAAAGTCATTCTCCATCGGGCCTGTCCGATGCTGGCCTTCAAGTGCTTCGATGTCCGGATGTCGCAGCCCGGCACGGCGCCGGATCAAAATCCTGCTCGCTCGCCGGCTGCGCTGCAAAAGCGGTACTACCCGCATCATATTAAAGGCATCGGGGATCCCAAATTAGAATCCATCGAAAGAGCCGACGAAATAAGCGCTGGAAGAGCGGTGCTGCCATCATGTATTCGCATCACATCGGCACGGCTTGTTCTGATCGTGACGGACCGTATAGGTTCGCTTCAGGTCTTCTCCAGCGCGGCTCTCATCATGAACTCACGAAGCGGCCTGATGGCGCAGATTCTGCACCTCCTGCGGCCTTACTGGCCGCTCGTGCTCGGCGGCATCGTTCTGGGTCTGGTTGGCGGCGCCAGCGTCGCGGCGTTGCTCGCGGTCGTCAATCACGGGCTCTATGCCACGCAGGCCGACGTCATCACGCTGCTGCTGGCGTTTGCCGGCCTGTGCCTCCTGATCCTGATCGGGTCCATCGGCGCCGATGTCAGCGCCAACTATGTCGGACAGCGGATCATCGCCGAGCTTCGCAAGTCGCTGGCCGCCAAAATCCTGGCCGCGCCCATCGATCAGCTCGAAATCTACCGGACCCATCGCCTGATCCCGGTCCTCACGCAGGACGTCGACACGATCAGCGATTTCGCGTTCTTCTTTTCGTCCTTTTTCGTCTCGCTCGTGATCGCGCTCGGCTGCATGGTTTACCTGGCGGTGCTGTCGTGGCCGTTGTTCCTGATCACGGGAGCCGTCATCGTTCTGGGGTCGCTGGCGCATGGTTATGCAAGAACCAGAGGCGTCCACGGCTTCAACGCGGCGCGCGATGCGGAAGATCAGCTGCACAAGCAGTATCGCGCGATCGCCGAGGGCGCCAAGGAGCTGCGTCTCAATCGCGTCCGCCGGAGGCGCGTCTATGCCGAGCAACTCCAGCAGACCGTCGACCGGATCAGCTCGGTGCAGATCAGGTCGATCAATCTGTTCGTGACGGCGCGGGCGTTCGGCACGATGCTGTTTTTTGCCGTGATCGGCGTGGCGCTGACCTTGCGTCCGTTCCTTTGGCCCGACAGCCCTGCCGCAGTGTCCAGTGGCTTCGTGCTGGTCCTGCTCTACATGCGCGGACCCATTGATCAGGTCATCGGTATCCTGCCGGCGCTTGGCCGCGCCCAGGTCGCGATGCGGCGCATTGCGGAACTCTCGGAGCAGTTCTCGACCCCCGAGCATAATCTTCTGGCCACTGCTCCCGCTCCGCCGGGCAAGACTACGATCGAATCGATCGAGCTCCGTGGCGTAACCTATGCCTTTCGCGGCGTGCCGGGCAGTGCCCCCTTCGTCCTTGGGCCGGTTGATCTGATTGTCCGGCAGGGAGAAATCGTTTTCATCGTGGGGCAGAATGGAAGCGGAAAGACGACTCTCATCAAGCTGTTGCTGGGTCTATACGCTCCTCATGGCGGCATCGTGCTTCGCGACGGCTCGCCCGTCCTGACGGAGACGCGGGACGATTACCGCCAGCTCTTCACGACCATTTTCTCCGACTACTATCTGTTCGAGGATCTCATACGCGGAGAGGGCGTGGTTCCCGATGTCGCGGAGCGCTACCTCCAGCGGTTGGAGGTCGCGCATAAGGTCTCCGTCGAGAACGGCGTGTTCACGACGACGGACCTGTCGACCGGACAGCGCAAGCGATTGGCCCTGATGAATGCGTGGCTGGAGGAAAGACCCGTTCTCGTGTTCGACGAGTGGGCCGCGGATCAGGATCCGGCCTTCCGGCACATCTTCTACACAGAGCTGCTCCCGGATCTGAAGCATCTCGGAAAGACCATCATCGTGATTTCCCACGATGATCGCTATTTCGGGATCGCGGATCATCTGGTGCGGCTGCGCGACGGCAAGATCGTCGCAAGCGAGGCAAGGGCCAGCAACGACGCTGGGGCTTCCGCAGTTCCAACCGATGCGCCGCTTTAGACACATTGTAGCGAGCCGCTGGTGCTATTTGTCGCACGCAAACGACAGGATGCGATCCCGTTTTGCGACAGGCCGTCAGATTTGTAGAGAATCTAATCTGCGTGTGCGCGCATTCCTTGTCAGCCTGTAGGCGAGTGATCTACACCACACATCAGCGATGATCGAGATGCGAGGGCCGGATGAACAAGGCTTCGGATTCCGGGACCGGACCTCGTGCGTTCCCGGTCGGCCCATATTCCGCTCAGACCGTTTTCCAGGAGGACGATCGCCTTCGCGTCGTTGCCGACGACGTAACGGCATTGGAACTGCGTCTTCGGGATCGCGTCGATCACCTCGAGATTTTGAATGCGTCGGAGGACAGTCAGCTTGCGGCAAGGGCCGTGTCGGCGTCCGCCGAAGCGCTGTTCGCTTGGAGGCCGGGCGCTGATCGGCTCGTTCTCGGTCTCGCTGAAGGAGCGTCGCTTGCACGGGAACTGATGGATAGCGGCCTTGCCATCATGTCCGAGGGGCAGCTGGTGCTGCTGCCCGAACTGGTCATGCAGCGGCGGGACAACTGGCTGGTCAACCCCGGGCGACCGCCATTGCCGCAACTCCACGTCATGACGGACGGCAAGCGCCATCCGCGCCGCGCCGCAAAGCCGACGGGAAAGGTGTACGGCCGTTTCATTCCCTGGCTGTCTGAGGTCATCTCGTTTCGCGTGGCCGATCTCGAGAATGATCTCCATTTGTTGCATCGCTGGATGAATGACCCCCGCGTCGATGCGTTCTGGAACGAGGCGGGCGATCTCGACAAGCATCGGCGATATCTGGCCGGCAACCTGGCTGATCCCCATATGCTGCCGTTGATCGGCAGCTTCGGTGATGAGCCGTTTGGCTATTTCGAACTTTACTGGGCCAAGGAAAATCGCATCGCGCCGTTTTATGATGCCGATGACTATGACCGGGGATGGCACGTGGTCGTGGGCGAGGACGCTTTTCGCGGCGGTCGTTATATCAGCGCGTGGCTGCCGTCACTGATGCACTACATGTTCCTTGACGATTGCCGTACGCAGCGGATCGTCGGGGAGCCGGCGGCGGCGCACTCCCAGCAGCTTCGCAATCTCGAGCGCTCGGGGTTCGCGAAGATCAAGAATTTCGACTTTCCCCATAAGCGCGCGACCCTGGTGATGTTGTTACGCGAGCGCTTCTTCGGCGATCGGCTCTGGCTTCCGGCAGCTGCCGGCCCGGCGGTCCCATCCTAGAGCTCGAGCGGAGCGCAGCTTCATGTCTCATCAACTTGCGGTCGAGCACGACGTTATCGGCGTTGGATTCGGGCCCTCCAACCTCGCGCTTGCGATCGCATTGGACGAATGCGCGAAGCGGTCTCGGCAAAAATGCACGCCGCTGTTCGTGGAGAAGCAGCCGCACTTCACCTGGCATGGCGGCATGCTGCTTCCAGGCAGCGACATGCAGATATCGTTTCTCAAGGACCTTGTCTCCTTGCGCGATCCGACCAGCCCCTTCACCTTCGTGAACTATCTGCACAAGCGCGGCCGCTTGCTGGAGTTCATCAACTGCCGGACGTTCCATCCGAGCAGGGTCGAGTTCAATGATTACCTGCAGTGGGTGGCGGGCCATTTCAAGTCGCAAGCCGCTTACGGCGAGACCATCGTCGCCGTCGAGCCGGTGACGGCCGGGCAGACGGTGACATCGTTGCGGGTGCATTCGCGCTCGCTCGCCGACGGAGAGACCGTGCGGCTGGCGCGAAATCTCGTGGTCGCGGTAGGAGGCCAGCCCTATGTTCCGCAGGTGTTTGCCGAGGCCGCCGACGATCGCAGGCTGCTGCATTCCAGCCGCTATCTCGACCTGATCGAGCGCGTTGTCCCGCGCGGCCGGGCCGTGCGCGTGGCCGTCGTCGGTGGCGGGCAGAGCGCGACGGAGGTAACGGTCGATCTTCATGGCCGATGTCCTGAAGCGCACATCGATCTGATCTTCCGCGGCCATGCTCTCAAGCCGTCCGACAGCAGTCCTTTCGTCAATGAGATCTTCAACCCGGACTATACGGACTTCGTCTACGCGCAGCCTGCCGAGCGGCGGGATGCGATCGTCCGCAACTTCCGGAACACCAACTATGCCGTCGTCGATTCCGACCTGCTGGACCAGCTGTATCGGCTGCTCTACCAGCAGCGCGTCGGTGGCGACGCAAGGGTCGTGTTGCGTCCCCGCAGCGAGATTACCAATGTGGATGCGGGACCGGACGGCATCGAGATCGGCGTGATCGACAAGTTCCGCGGCGAAAACCGTCGTTCGACTTACGACGTGGTCGTTCTGGCGACGGGATACGACAGGGATACGCCGCACGGGTTTCTCGAACCGATCCGCCGCTACATTCGCGATGCGGCGCTGGATCGCAACTACCGGCTCGTGACCAATCCAGCGTTCCGGCCGCAGATCCACCTCCAGGGCTATTCGGAATCCTCCCACGGCCTGAGCGACACGTTGCTTTCGGTGATTGCCGTGCGGTCGCAAGAGATTGCGGAGTCGCTGCTTTCGACCATATCGCGCCGGGAACTCATTGCCTAGCTCGCGGTGATGACACGCCAATTGCTGTGCCGGACCAGGCGAATCCGGCACGGCAAGCACGGCCGGCAGGGATCCCGTATCGACGAGTGCGGTGAGACCGCAAAACCTACGTCTGCGGCCAAGGGTTGCTTCTGGCACGGCTCAAGCTGAGGTCGCGGCCTAATTCGCGATGTCCGCAGGACGCAATCTGGCGTGTTCCGATAATTGACCTGGAACGGCCTCGATCTAGAACTTGTCTAATCGATATCAACCAGGGGGTGTGCACCGGGGACAACGCCGAACGGCTCTGCTAGAGATGTTCTTAGAACGATCTTTGGAATGTTTGTAGGTTCGGGTGGAACTGACCGTGAGGAAAGCCTTCGCTCTCGAGCAAAGCCAGAGTCATTTGCCGGAGCGGATCGCAGTCATATTGGTCTACAGCCCACTTGCGGCGTTGATCGGCAGGGAGCCGTCGACGCGCATGAACTATCTCCTCGAAATTGCGTCGCTCCATACCAGGGCCGAACTCCTTGCACAGCCGGGGCTGGGACGCACGGGCGTACGCCGGATCGAGACGTGGATGGCGTTTCACGGGCATCGCGTGCGCGACGTCAACGAGAGTCTCGATAGCGTAATCTGCCGTTTTGCGTTCCAACGCTCTACCGTGCGGAAGGGTAGTCGTCGTTGTCTCGCCTCGGTAACCACCTTGGTACAAGAGCGATCGCGCGAAGCAGCTCCGTAAAATCGCTGGATATCCCGATCGACGAGAGGCGGGAGGTCGGCCGGAAATGCAAAGATGTCTGCAGTGACGCGTTCACGGCGATTTCCATTCAATCGACGTCGAACTTGACGCCCTGGGCGAGCGGAAGCGTGCGGCCGTAATTGATCGTGTTGGTGGCGCGCCGCATGTCAGCCTTTCACGAAGCTGTCATAGACCTGCTCGTGATCGAAGAGGCGTCGCAGCGTTGTGCAAACGTGCTCGGACAATCCGACCCGCGGGCGGACGCAAAAGAGGACGTCGGAGCCGATGCTAGGCAACGCCAGAGCCCACGGTCTCTGGGAATTGACCGCACCACCGGCGCCTGACATCGCCGGACTGAATGGCTCGATCAAGGTCGACACGGCCATCGTCGGCGGCGGATATACTGGCCTTGGCGACCGCGCTCCATCTCGCTGAGGCGGGCGCCAATGTCGCGCTGCTCAGCCAACGAGGGGCAAGCCTTCTGAGGCGGACGGCTCGGCCTTCAGTGGTGCAAGTGCAATGTAAAGTTTTCGAGGATGACCGCAGACTGTGCGTGTGCTGACGAGCAACCTCAGTTCTCGAAGATGAAAATTGCCACTCAATCGCCACGTAGTCGAATAGTCGTGCTGATCGATCCGAGATCAAGCCGTCCTTAGGGTGTGGACTGGTCGCGTTCCCCGCGACCAACGAGTATAGCGGGCGGATGCTGTTCTCTCATCAACGGCAGTTGTTGATAGGGGCGGTCGTATATGCGCGGCCACACATGAGGCAGCGCAAGCTTGTTAATTGGTCGATCCGTCGCCGCGAATGGCGAACGTCGTGGCCTTCAGTTTGGGCATGCCGAACTTGTCGAACAGCTTGTCATAGGTGCCGTCGGCGCGGATCGCCGTCAGCGCGTCGGCAACGGCTTGGCCAGGCAGCTTGTCGCGGAAGGCAAACGTAATGTCTGTGCCGGCGATGTCACGGACCCAGATTTTGCGATGCCCTTCTGCTCGAGCGAGTTGGCGGTCTCGGCGCGGCCGCCGCAGCCGCCAGCGACACGCGGCGAGTTGCAGGCACTCGCGCAGGCACTGCGAACTGCCGGGGTGCTCTAAGCCGCGAAGAACGGGTTCGCCGGCCGCGCGAGGCCGAGATGATCGCGCAATGTCGTCCCCTCATAATCGCTGCGGAACAGTCCGCGCTCCTGCAGGATCGGCACGACGAGCTGGACGAAATCTTCGAACCCTTCGTGGAAATAGGGCGGCATGACGTTGAAGCCGTCGGCTGCATGCTCCTCGAACCAAAGCTGGAGCGTGTCCGCGATACGCTCGGCCGAACCGCACAGCACCCAATGGCCACGAGCGGCGGCGGTGAGATTGTAGAGATCGCGCAGCGTCATGTTCTCGCGGCGGCCCTTGGCGAGCATGACGCTGGCAAAGCTGTGATAGCTGTCCGACGGCGCGATGTCGGGGATCGGCCCGTCGAGATCGTAGGCCGACATGTCGCGGCCGAAGCGGTCCGAGAGGATGGCGAGTGCGTTGCTGCCGCTGACGAAGCTCTGCAGCACGTTGAGCTTCTCGAACGCCTCCTTGTCGGTACGGCCGACGACGGGCATCACGCCCGGCAGCACCGTGACGTCCTCGGACCTGCGTCCGAACGCCGGCAGGCGCGTCTTCAGCGAGGCGTAACCGGCCTTGGCTTCGTCGATATCCTGCACCACCGAAAACACAATGTCGGCGGTGCGCGCGGCAAGTGCCTGTCCGGCCTCGGAGCCGCCGGCCTGAAGCACGACGGGGCGGCCTTGCGGGCTGCGGCCGATGTTGAGCGGGCCCTTCACCTTGAAGAACGCGCCTTCATGGTCGATCGGGCGAAGCTTCGCCGGATCGATGTAGATGCCGTTGGCGCGGTCCGCAACGATGGCGTCATCCGCCCAGCCGTCCCACAGGCCCTTGACCACGTCGAGGAACTCACCGGCCATCTCGTAGCGGCGGGCGTGGTCGGGATGGGTGGTGCCGAAATTCGCCGCGGTTGCCGGATTGGCCGTCGTCACCGCGTTCCATGCGGCGCGACCGTTCGAGATGTGATCGAGCGAGGCGAAGACGCGCGCGACCGAGAAGGGATCGCTATAGGTGGTGGAGACGGTGGCGCCGAGCCCGATATGGCTGGTCGAGGTCGAAAGGGCCGCCAGCATGGTCAGCGGCTCCAGCCGCAGCGTGTAGGAGGGATGGGCGGCGGCGTCGGCATAGAGATTGTCGCCCATGAAGATCAGGTCGAACTTGCCGCGCTCGGCGGTGCGGCCGATCTCCTGGATTGCCGCAAAATCCTGGAAGCTGTCGACCGCGCCGGGATAGCGCCAGCCTGCGACGTGGCTGCCGGTGCCCAGGATGAACAGGCCGAGATGCATCTGTCGTTTCATGGTGTGTTTCCTGGCGTCACGTCCAGAACAGGATCTTGCGTTCGAGGAAACCGATCAGGCCGAAGAAGGCGAGGCTCGCCGCGGATGCGACGAAGATCGCTGCCCAGACCTGGACGAAGTCGATCTGGAGCACGGCCTGATAGATCACCCAGCCGAATCCGCCATGCGCGCCGAGCATTTCGGTGACGATCGCCACGATCACGCTGCGCACCGTGGAGACGCGCATGCCGGCGAGCAGTAGCGGTAGCGCAGTCGGCAACCGTAGGCGCCACAGCACGCCGAAACGGCTTGCCCCGAAGCTGCGCATGAGGTCGACGGCGCGACGATCGACACGGTCGAGCCCGGCCAGCATCGACAGCAGGATGGTGAAGCTTACCGCCATCGCCACCATCACGATCTTCGAGCTGACCCCGATGCCGAACCAGAGCAGGATCAGCGGGGAATAGCCGACTACGGGCACCGAATTGATCGCAGTGGCGAGCGGCAGGATCGCGCTGCGCAATGCCGGCACTAATGCGATGGCGACGGCGAGGCCAATCCCGATCAGGCATCCGAGCCCGTAGCCCGCGAGCGCTTCGAGCAGGGTGTAGCCGGCGGCGTCGATGAGTATTGCGCGCTTGGACCAGAGGCCGACGAGGATTTCGCTGACGGCGGGGAGTACATAGGCCGGTAGATGCAGTCCGCGCGCCACGCCTTCCCAGCACGCGACCAGGAGGACGGCGCCGAGAATGCCGCGCTGGACGGCGAGCGAGGGGGAGGCGATCGCCCGGCTCATTGCTCGGCGTTCCAGAACACGAGGTGCCGCTCGGCCGCGGCGACCACTGCATAGAACCCGGTGCCGAGCAGGGCTGCGGCGAGCAGCGCGCCCCAGATCGCCACGACATTCTCGGTGAACATGGCCTGGAGCAGCAGCACGCCGAGACCCGTGGTGTCGCCGAACCATTCGCCGACGATGGCACCGACGAGGCTCAGCGATGCCGCGAGCCGCAGCGCCACGAAGATCTGCGGCAGCGCGGTCGGCAACTGCAGGCGCAGTAGCAGCTGGCGATTGGAGGCGCCGAAGCTGCGCATCAGGGCGACCTGCTTGGGATCGACGGTCTCGAGACCGAGCAGCGTATTAACGGTCACCGGGAAGAAGGTCAGGTAGAATGCGATGATCGCCTTGGCGAGCAGCGTGTTGCCGAACCACAGCACCACCAGCGCGCCGAAGGCGATGACCGGAATGGTCTGCGACACCACGAAGATCGGAAAGATCATCTCACGCAGCGCGCGGACGCGGAAGAACACGATGCCCATGAGCACGCCGAAGGTGCCGCCCGACGCAAAGCCAATCAGCGTCTCCGCCAACGTGCGCAGGAAACCGTCGACATAGGCCCGAGGCGTCGCCGCCATCGCCAGCAGGATGGTGCTGAGACGCGGCAGGTAATAGGGCCTGATACCGAACAGTATCACCGCGCCTTCCCAGATCACTGCCGCGATGGCGAGGCCGAGCAGGAGCCGGATCAGCTTGCGCAGCGGATCCGGCATCGTGATCGACCGCGTCGCGGCGGCGGCCTCACTGAGCGATGTCGCGGCAGGGCCGCTCACGGCAACCGATCCGCCACGGGGACGCTCTGGATGAAGCTGGCATCATAGGCGGCGGCAAGATCCAGCGGCTTGGAGATCACGCCATATCTCAGGAAGAAGTCGTGGGCGGTCTTGACCGCGTCGGCGTCGATCCAGAACATGCCGTTCTTGGCGGCCGCGCCTGCGGTCATCAGGCGCTTAACCTCCATGAGCATGAACTCCTGCTGCGTCCGATCAAGCGTCGGAGCGGCGGCCATCACGGTGTCGACGGCCCCCTTGGGATCGGAGAATGCGTCCTTCCAACCCTTGAGCGAAGCGCGCAGGAACGCCTTGACCAGTTCCGGCTTCTCCTTGGCGGTCGCCTCGGCTACGATGAGCGTGTCGCGGGGGAAGGTGATGCCGTAATCCTCGGCGACGAAGGTCTTCAGGCTGTCCTTCGGCATGCGCGACTGGATGGTGTAGAACTCGTTGTAATAAGTCGCCGTGACGACATCGACGCTGCCGTCGACGAACGGCGTCACGGACACCTGCTGCGGCTGGATCTTCAGCTCGTCCGGCTTGATGCCTTCCTTGGCCAGCATGCCGTTGAGCACATGGTTGGCGCCGGTGAACCAGGTGGTGACGGTCTTGCCCTTGAAATCCTGGATCGTCTTCACCGGCCCGTCCTTGCGGGTGACGAAGATAAATGGCGTGATCTGGTGCGACACGCCGATGCAGACGATCGGCAGTCCCTTGTCACGGGCGGCGAACACGCTGTCGGTGCCGCCGGAGAGGCCGAACGTGTCCGCGCCGGTCGCGACCAGGTTTTCGGTCAGCAGGTTGGGCCCGCCGGGATTGATGGTGAGGTCGATGCCCTCGGCCTTGTAGTAGCCCTTGGCCGCCGCGACGTAGAAGCCGGCGAACTGCGCCTGCGGCAGCCATTTCAGCCGCAGGCTTGCCTTCTGCAACTCTGCGGAGGGCGCAGCCGTGACAAGCGAGCCGGTCGCCAGTGCGATCGCGGAGAGGACGGAGAGGGCGTGGCGACGGCTCAACATGGTCATACTCCAGACGGTGAAGATCAATTGCGATAGGATGGATCGGTGCGGTCAAGCTGGCGCATCAACGCCGGCCATTCGCGTTCGCCGGGGACGAGGATGTCGCCCTGCAATTCCCAGAACTGGCGGGCGGCCTTCTCGCAAACCTCGTGCGGCGGCATCACCAGCTTGGCGCCGGCTGCGGCCGCCGCCTGCATTTGGAGCTGGATCCGTGCGGCGCGCTCGAAATAATAGAGCAGCATGAAGGCCTCGCCCGGCGTGCGGCCGACGGTCAGGATGCCGTGGTTGCGCATTAGCATCACCTTGTGCGGACCGAGATCGCGAACCAGGCGGACCTGCTCGTCGAGGTCGATGGCGACGCCTTCGTAATCGTGGAAGGCCTGGCGGTCGTAGAAGCGCATCGCGAACTGGCTGAGCGGCAGCAGGCCTTTCTCCTGTCCTGAAACCGCGACGCTCGCGTCGGAATGGGTGTGCAGCACACAGGCCGCATCGTGGTTCGAGGTGTGGATCGCAGCGTGGATGACGAAGGCCGCGACGTTGATGGCGTGGGGCGTGTCGTCGAGCTTGTTTCCCTTGGTGTCGATCTTCACCAGGCTCGAGGCCGTGATCTCGTCGAACAGTAGACCGTAGGGATTGATTAGGAACTGGTCGTCGTGACCGGGGACACGCATGGAGATGTGGTTGTAGATCAGGTCGTCCATGCCGAGCTTGGCGACCATGCGGTAGCAGGCCGCGAGCTTGACGCGGGCATCCCATTCGGCCGGGTCGATCCCGCTCATTGCGACGTCTCCTGCGCGATGGAGGATTGGAACGACTTCATGCTTTCCTCCTCGATCGCATCGAGCAGCGTGCGCTTCAGGCGCACGAATTCGGGAGAGGTAACGATCTCGGGCCGGCGCGGGCGGGGCAGGTCGACGATTTGTTCGAGCTTCACCGAGCCGGGACGCGCCGTCATGACCAGCACGCGGTCGCCGAGGAAGATCGCCTCGTCGACGTCGTGGGTGATGAAGAGAATGGTGCGTCGGTATTTCTGCCAGACGTCGAGCAACCAGCGCTGCATCATCGCCCGCGTCAGCGCATCGAGCGCGCCGAACGGCTCGTCGAGCAGCATCAGGTCGCGCTCGAACAGGAAGGTGCGCATCAGGGCGACGCGCTGGCGCATCCCGCCGGACAGTTGATTGGGGTACTGCTTCTCGAAGCCGGCCAGCCCGAACTCGGGCAGCATCTTCAGCGCCTTGGCACGCGCCTGGTCGCGCTTCATGCCCTCGACTTCGAGCGCAAGGATGGCATTGTCCACCACGTTGCGCCAGGGAAACAGCAAATCGCGCTGCGGCATGAAGGAGACGCGGCCGAGCAGGTCGGCGGCATGGCAGCTCGTGCCCTCGAAGCGCAGAATGCCGCCGGCGTCGGGCTCCTCAAGGCCGGCAACGATATTGAAGAGAGTGCTCTTGCCGCAGCCGCTGGGGCCGACGACGGTGACGAACTCGCCGGGGGCGACGCTCGCCTGGAGTCCCGACAGCGCCGCGACGGAGCCGAAGGTCTTGTTGATCGCGCGCAGCTCGAGCAGCGGCTCAGGCTTCGGGTGAACCTGCGGGGCTTCGATGGTCGGTCCGGGATCGGGGAGGCGGGCGGCCTGCACCAGCATGTCCTTGTATAATGGCGGCGGTCATTCGCATACGAAAGCGGACCGCGTCGAAATCTCTTAGCAACTCGTGTGCCAGTGTCATTTCCGAGCAAATCAGGCATAAAACTTGCGAGATCGACGATGAATAGGTCGGAGATACGGGCATCTCCGACCGAAAGTAGGTCGCTTCGTTAGGGTGAGAATGCCATGATGTATACGTTCTTTGATGTCGGGGAAACATAATGGCGGGTATTGGTGCACATGACGGAGGCAAACGCGTCAAAAATGGGCACGAAGCGCTTGCCGCGAGCCCGGGCGTGACGCTCGCCGAGAGCCTGCGCCAGAAGCTCGAAGGGGCGATCGCGGCCGGTCATCTGGAGCCGGGGAGCCGGCTCGACGAGCAGGAGATCGCCCAGCGTTTTGGCGTTTCGCGCACGCCTGTGCGGGAGGCGTTCCGCCTGATGGCCGCCAACAATCTGGTCGAGCTGCGCGGCCGGCAGGGCGCGACCGTCCGAAGCATCAAGGCGCAGGCGCTGATCGAGATGTTCCAGGTGATGGCCGAGCTCGAAGGGCTTTGCGCAAGGCTCGCCGCCCGGCGCGTCTCGCAGGCCTGGGGAACTGAAATAGATAAGATTCACCAGCGACTTGTGGCGGCGGGCGAAGCCGGGGACATCGACGTCTTCTACGACATCAACCAGGAATTCCACGAAGCGATCTACGAGGCCTCGCGCAACACGTTCCTCGCCGACCAGACCCGCAAGCTGCGCAACCAGGTCGCCGCCTATCGCCGCCGTGTGACGCGGATGCCGAACCGGATCGCGGACACCGTCCGCGAGCACGAGGCGATCATGCAGGCGATCCTTGCCCACGATCCCGAGCGGGCGCACAACGCGATGCGCGACCACGTCAACCTGCTCGGCGACAACCTCCTGGACTTTCTAGCCGCCTTCGAATGACCTCCGGCCTATTGGTATGCAAATTGCTATACTTTGTATATCTGGCTTGCATCCTGGAGACCCGGAGTGGACCTGAAGCTGACGAACAAGACCGCCCTGATCACCGGCGCGTCGAAAGGAATTGGACTGGCGGTGGCCGAGCTCTTCGCCGCCGAGGGGTGTCATTTGCATCTCGCCGCCCGTAACGGCGAGGCGATGCTGGAGGCCAAGAAGCAGCTCGAAGCCAGCCATGGCGTGAAGATCACGATCCATGCGCTCGACCTGTCGAGCACAGCGGCGATGGAAAAGCTCGCGGCCGAGGTCGGCGATATCGACATCCTCATCAACAATGCCGGCGACATCCCGGCCGGCTCGCTTGAAATCCTCGACGATGCCGCCTGGCGGCGCGGCTTCGATCTCAAGGTGTTCGGCTACATCACGCTGTCGCGCCTCTATTATCCGCGCATGAAGGGCAAGGACGGTGTCATCATCAACATCATCGGCAATTCCGGTGAGAACTGGGACGCGAGCTATATCGCAGGCTCGACCGGCAATGCGGCGTTGATGTCCTTTACCAAGGCGCTCGGCGGCCGCAGCCTTGACCACGGCGTGCGCGTCGTCGCGGTCAATCCGGGTCCGGTGGCCACCGACCGCATGCTCAAGATCATGAAGCGCAAGGCGATCGACATGCTCGGCGACGAAGGCCGCTGGCAGGAACTGTTCGACAAATATCCGGGCAAGCGGCCGGCCACCTCGGAAGAGGTCGCCGATCTCGTCGCCTTCCTGTCCTCGCCGCGGTCCGGCTACATCACCGGCACCGTAGTCACGATCGACGGCGGCATCGCCGCCCGCGGCTCGGTGATCTGAGGCGTCGATGTCGGGATCTCAATCCACAGCGCTCGTCCGCAACCGCTATTTCGACGAGCTTTCGGCGACGCCCGGGCTTTATTGGCTCGGCCAGAACACCAATCACGTCGAGAGCCATCCCGCCGTGCGTGAGGCGATGCTGCGCTCGATCGAGGCGGGCGAGTTCAATGCCTATGCCCCGCCGCTCGGCTTCGAGGCGCTACGCGCGGCGATCGTCGCCGATCTCGGCGCGCCCGGCGCAGAAGCGCTGGTGACCGAGGGAGGAGTCAACGCGCTGGCGATGATCTGCCGCGCGCGCTGCAAGCCGGGCACCACGCTGGTCACGACCGATCCAACCTGGAAATGGCCGTGCCTGTTCGCGCGGCAGCAGGGCGCCGAGGTGATCGAGATTCCGATCTACGATCCCGCCTGCAACTACCGCCTGACGTCCGAGGCTCTGAAGGCGAACGTCGATGAGCGCACCGCGGTCATCTATCTCGTCGATCCCAACAATCCGCTCGGCATCCGATACACCCGAGAGGAGATCGAGAGCTTTGCGGAGATCGCGCGCGATTACGGCGCGCTGCTGGTCCACGACTGCACCTATCGCGATTTTGCCGACGGGCATACCCCGGCACTGCATGTTGCCCCGAAAGGCTCGGTGGTCTCGACCAGCTTTTCGAAATGGCTCGGGCTCGCGGGCCTCCGCATCGGAGCTCTCGTCGCCGCGCCCGACCTTTTCGAGGAACTGGCGCAGACCTCCACCAGCGTGCTCGGCGCCAGCGTCATTGCCCAACGCGCGGCGCAGGCGGGGTTGTCCGTCAAGGCCGAATGGATGAAGAAGGTCCGCAGTACCGACCGGGCCAACAAGGCGATGATCCAGGAGGCCGCCGCCGCGATCGACGGGCTCGCGCTGCCGATCATGCCCTCGCACGGTAACTTCCTGGTGCTCGAAACCATCGCGGCGGGCATCCGCCCGGAGGCGCTGGTCGAATGCTATCGGCGCCAGGGCATCATGATCCGGCAGGGCACCTATCACACCCAGAGATTCGGCGACCGCTTCGTGAAGATCAGCACATCGGTGCCGCAAGCCTGGGTCGAGAAGTTTTGCACGCTGCTGCCGGAGATGGTCACGCAGGCGCGCACGCTCAACGACTTGCCGCCGCAATTCTAGGGACGATGCAGATGACGATGATCACAGCGAAAGACGGCGTGAAGCTGCACGTGGAGGAAGCGGGCGAGGGCACGCCGATCCTCTTCATCCACGAGTTCGGCGGCAATCACCAGAGCTGGGAGCCTCAGCTGCGTTATTTCAGCCGGCGCCATCGCTGCATCAGCTACGCCGCGCGCGGCTATCCGCCGTCGGATGTGCCTGACGGCGTGGAGGCCTATTCGCAGGCGATTGCGGCGGACGATGCGGTTGCTGTGCTCGACGCGCTCGAGATCGAGAAGGCGCACATCGTCGGCCTCTCCATGGGCGGCTTCTGCACGGTGCATTTCGGCCTGCGCACCCCGGAGCGCGCGTTGTCTCTCACGGTGGCCGGCGCCGGCTACGGCTGCGAGAAGGAGTTCGAGGAATATTTCCGCGGCGTCTCGCTCGAGGTCGCCGACAATTTCGAGAAGCAGGGCGCGAAGGAGTTTTCCAAGATCTATGCGCTTGGTGCGAGCCGCGTGCAGTTCCAGAACAAGGATCCGCGTGGCTGGCAGGAATTCGCCGATCGCCTCGCCACCCATTCCGACCGCGGCGCCGCCAACACCATGCGCGGCGTCCAGGCTCGCCGGCCATCCTTCTACGATCTCGAAGACGGCTTGAAAAAGATGATGGTGCCGACGCTGGTCGTCGTCGGCGACGAGGACGATCACTGTCTCCAGCCCGGCATCTTCCTGAAGAAGACCATTCCCGCCTGCGGCCTTTCGGTCTTTCCAAAGACCGGCCACACGCTCAATCTGGAAGAGCCGGCAGCATTCAACGCATTGCTCGCCGAGTTCATCGCCCAGGTCGAGGCGGGACACTGGCTGCCGCGCGATCCCCGCGCGCTGCCGGGCCAGATCATGCGCACGAAGTAGTCGATGACGAGCCAGCCCCTGATCAACGCCGACCGGCTCTGGACCCGCTTGATGGCACTCGCAGAGATCGGCGCGACGCCGGCCGGCGGGGTCAACCGCCAGGCATTGAGCGATGGCGAGATCGCCGCCTGGCGCCGCGTCATCCGCTGGGCCGGCGAGGCGGGCTTGATACCGTCGACAGACGCTACAGGAAACCTCTTCCTGACGCTGGCCGGCCGCGATCGGGTCGCGCCGCCGCTTCTCCTTGGCAGTCATCTCGATAGCCAACCCACTGGCGGCAAGTTCGATGGTGCGGCCGGTGTGATGGCGGCGTTGGAGGCGGTCGTCTCGCTCGCCGGGCAAGGCGAGAAGCCCATGCGCGACCTCATCGTCGTCGCCTGGATGAACGAGGAAGGCTCGCGCTTCGCGCCGGGCATGATGGGCTCGGAGGCCTTTACCGGCGAGCGCGGCTTGGACGCGATCCGCGCCGCGCGCGATGCGGACGGCATCAGCGTCGGCGAGGCGCTCGACCGTCTTCACGCGGCGTTTCCCGATCTGCCGCATCGGTCGCTCGGCTTCGCTGTCGGCGCCTATCTCGAATTGCACATCGAGCAGGGACCAGTGCTGGAAGCGGCCGACTGTACCATCGGTGTCGTCAGCGGCATCCAGGGCAAGAAGACCTTTCAGGTGGTGGTTGAGGGGAGCGAAGGACACGCCGGCACGCTGGCGCAGTCGGAGAGGCGGGATGCGCTCGCGGCCTTTGCGCGGATGGCGTCGGCGCTCCATGCCGAGATCGGCACCATCGATGCCGACATCAAGTTCACCATCGGCCGGGTCGCTGTCGTGCCGAACGCGCCGTCGGTGGTGCCATCGCGCGTCAGCTTCAGCATCGATCTGCGTCACCCCGACAATGCCGTGCTCGACGCGGCCGGCGCGCGCATCAAAACTCTTTGCCAGGAGACCGCCCCGCCGTGCTCGGTTACGGTGACGCCGCTCGTGGATGCGCCGTCTAACGTGTTCGATCCGCGCCTGCGCGCGAGCATCGCGAAGGCCGCGCGTGAGCAGGGGCATTCCGCCATGGCGATCCTCTCCGCCGCCGGTCACGATGCCCGTCATCTCGCAAAAGTCTGTCCGGCTGCGATGATCTTCATCCCGTGCCGCGACGGCGCCAGCCATGTCGAGCACGAATGGGCCGAGCCCGATCATGTCGCGGCCGGCGCTGCCGTGTTGGCACAGGTGCTGTGCGAGCTCGCCTTCGCCTGCCATCGAGGGGTGAGAACATCGATGCAGGATGTGGCTCGCCGGGACTACCGTGACGCGATGGCCTGTCTTGGTGCCGCCGTCAGCATCGTCACGACGGATGGTGGCGCGGGCCGCACTGGATTTACGGCCTCCGCGATCTGCAGTGTCACTGACGATCCGCCGACGCTGCTGGTCTGCATCAACCGCGGCTCCTCGGCCTATGTCGGTGTGACGCGCAACAAGGTGGTGTGCATCAACGTGCTCTCGGCGCGGCACGAGCAACTGTCCCGTCTGTTCGGCGGCAAGGTGCCAGCGGAGGAACGGTTTGCTGCAGCAGCGTGGTCCACACTCGCAACCGGCGCGCCGGTGCTGGCCGACTGTGCTGCGGCGTTCGACTGCCGGATTGCGGATGTCGTCAATGTCGGCACCCACGATGTGCTGTTCTGCCGCGTCGTCGCGCTGCAAAGATCCGGCTGCACCGACAATCTGATCTATTTCGGCCGTGCCTATCACACGGTCGGGGTGACCGATCCCGCCGAGGCTGGACCCGAATCCACTTCTGGCCCATCCTGAGGGATGCCGGTGGCCATCGCTGGCCGCTCCAACAGCCGCCTCAGCGTCGACCGGACCTCGGCCGTGCGTTGCCCTTGCAGATCGCTGTCAGCATCCGGGACTGCATTCTGCTCCGTGTCTTTCGAGCCCGCCTGCAGTTCCTGTGCTCACGCGAGCGAGAGTTCAAATATTTCAGTCGATTGCGAGGGCGCGTGTGCACGACGTGTGCACCGGGAAATCAAAAGCACGGCGGATTGAGTTCGCACCAGGCTTCTCGCCGGTTCCCTGTAGAGATTGCAGCTAGCCAGCAGCTCTGAAGGATGCCGGCAATCAGCGGGCTTCATCGCGCAGATGATACCAATGATAGAGCATGCGCTGACCGAGACGGCGGAATGGCGCGAAGGGATGCGTCGGGAGCGGGGAGGTGAAGATTGGCAGCTCTTGGCCTTTGAATGTTTTGCCCGCGAGCATCTGGGCCATGCGGCGGCCCGCTTGCGCAGAATAGGACACGCCGTTGCCGCCATAGCCGAGTGCATAGACCAGCTTCTGCTTTGCGTCGGGCCGGAAGATGCGGGGCATCATGTCATGGCTGACGTCGACCCAGCCCCACCAGGAGTAGTCGATTTCGATCCCTTCGAGCGGCGGGAATTTGCGGTGAAGGCCACCGATCAGGAGCTGAAGATGGCGGTCGTGGGCCGCGTCCGCGCCGGTGATCGCGCTGCGACTGCCGATCTGGAGACGATTGTCCGGCAGCAGGCGGTAGTAGAAGCGAAGCGTGCGGGTGTCCGTGATCACCTGCCTGGTGCGGAACCCGGTCGCATCGATCTCGGCCCGTGTCAGCGGCCGTGTCACCAGCGAATTGGAGAGGATCGGCATGCAGCGGCCGCCGAGCTCCGGCGTCAGGCCGAGCGATGTGTAGGCGCCGGTCGCGATCCCTACCGCGGCAGCGCGCACCGTCCCGCCCGGCGTGCGCAGAAGATATGCGCCCTCATGCCGTTCGATCCGCTGCACCGGGCTCGCGGTATGTACGCGCACGCCGAGATCTCGTGCCATGCGCAGGTAGCCGAACGCGAGCCTGGCCGGATGGACCCCGGTTCCGAGAGGCTCGTGGACCGCGCCGACGGCCTCGGCTTCGTCGACGAAATCACGGCGCAGCTCATCGTGTGACACGACGCGCGTCGCATAGCCGAACAGCTCGTTGAGGACCTTCGATTCGGCTGCGATCTTGTCGAGGTTGCGCCGGCGATGGGCAATATAGAGGTGTCCGCCGCGCTGCGGCTCGCAGTCGACCGGGCTCGCGCGAACGAGCTCTTCAAAGGTCTCGAATCCTTCGGTGATCTCGGCGTGCATGCGCCTGGCGGTATCGAGACCCCAGCGCTTGATCCATTGCGAGCGCGTCAGGCGGCCTGAGGCATTCTGCGCCTGGCCGCCATTCCGGGTACTACAGCCCCAGGCGACGCGATTGGCCTCGAGCACGACGGCCTTGATGCCGTATTCGCGCGCAAGGAAGATCGCGCAGGCGAGCCCGGTATAGCCCGAGCCGATGATTGCGACGTCGGCAACCGTGTCGTTCATGATCGGGCCGTCGTCCGGCGGAGGTGTGCCGGCCGTGGCGATCCAGTAGGTCGGGGCATATTGCCGATTGCGGCCGGGACCACTGGAAACCAGCGGGTCATAGTGCGGATCATAGGCCGCCGCTGGCGGCGCAGCGTGCACGTTCATCGCGCGTCGCTCCGCTGCGCGGCCGGCTGCGCCGGCCTGTCCTTGCGGAAGGCGCTCTTGGTGCAGATCCTCTCGCCGCGGAATCCGAAGAGATCGCAGCCCTCGACCTCGATGCGCGCACCGTCCGGCGAGGTGGCGCGAAAAATCCATTCGGAGACGGCGCGGTCGCCGAACACAGTGTGCCGCGTGCACTCCCAGCTCACATCGGGCATCCCGGTCCAGGTTGCCTCGAAAGCGGCCCGAACCGCGCTCGCGCCGGCCAGCCGTCGGCCGCAGATGTCGGGACCCGCGGCCGTGTCGAACACGATGTCCTCGGTCATGCACGCCATTACGCCCGCGCTGTCGTGCCGGTTGAAGGCGGCGAACAGGGTTTCGAGCAGCTCTTGCCTGATGGTATTGATGTTGCGCATGCCGGTATCCTCGCGCGCCAACGCGCGCCGCTACAGCCTGATGGGAGCATCTGGACATGCCACGCGGTGAGGAGGTGGCCGTAGAACCAGACTGCACGGGCTCTACGGCCAGACTGGCATGGCGAGGCGGAGGCAGCTGGCACTTCCGCAGCGAAGTTCCGGCCTGTTGATATCCGGCGATGGCCGCCAATCTCCCCTCTCTCGCCCTGCATCGACGATGACTATGCCAGAGGCCGTGGTCGCGATCCGCGATATCGCCGCAATGGCGCTCCCGACGCCTGCCGTGATGCTGGCCGCCGCGATGTCGATCCTGGCGGCGGCTCTGGTGCGCGGCTTCACCGGTTTCGGCTTCGCGCTGACGGCGGTGCCGCTGCTGGGGCTGTTCATGCAGCCGATGCAATCGGTTCCGGTCGCGGTGTGTCTTCAGCTCATCATCGGTCTTGGCGATCTTCCGCGCGCCTCGCGCGTCTGCCATTGGCCGTCGCTGCGCTGGCTCGTCATCGGCGGCGTGATCGGCTCGCCGCTCGGCGCGCTCATTCTGCGCGTGGCGTCCGCGCCGGCCGCACGCATCATGATCGCGATGATCACGGCTGGTGCGGTTGTGGCGCTCAATGCCGGCTTCCGGCTCGCGGTGGCTCCATCGCGCAGCGTCACGGCATTGGTCGGCATGAGCGCGGGCCTGTTCAACGGCCTGGCGGCGATGCCGGGGCCGCCGGTCATCATCTATTACAGCGCTGGTCCCTTCGGCCGCGTCGCGGCGCGCGCTTCGATGATGGTGTTCTTCCTGGTTTCGTCCGTTGCCGCGCTCATCAGCATTGCCATGCTGGGGCTGTTGAATCAGAGCACGGTGGTGCTGACCGCGCTGGGCGTTCCGGTCATGTTGTTCGGAACCTGGCTCGGCGATCTCGGCTTTCACCGTGGCAGCGACCGGCTGCATCGCCGCGTATCGATCGCCAGCCTTGCCGTGGTGGCGCTTGGCAGCGCCATCAAGGGCGTGAGCGACCTGTTCTAACCCTGTGGCGCGAACACTTCGCCGAGCTTCGCCATGCCGGCGGCGATCCGGTCGGTCCGGATCGACGAGAAGCCGAGCCGGAAGCAATGCCGTGTCGCGTCGGGGCTCATCGAAAACACGTCGCCGGGCTCGATCACGACACCTTCGGCGCGCGCGGCCTCCGAGAGCCTTGCGCTGTCGATTCCGTCAGGGCAGGAGATCCAATAGCTCGTGCTGCCGGATCCGCGGGCCCAACGGCATGTCGGCAGCGTCTGCGGCAGCAATTCGTCAACCAGCCTGGCGCGCTCCAGCAGCACGCGGCCGACTTGTTGCAGGTGCGAGCGGTAATGGCCGAGGCCGATGAACAGCGCGGCGACGCGCTGGTTGTTGAGAGGCGGGTGCCGCAGCATCAGCCGCCGCAATGCCCGCAGCTCGCGGACCACGGGCGCCGGCGCAACGACGTAGCCGAGCCGCAGCCCAGGCGCCAGGGCTTTCGAGAGGCTGCCGACGTAGAGGACGGTCTGGTCCTGGTCGAGGCTCATCAGCGGCGGCAGCGCATCGCCTTCCGGGATCAGCTCGCTTTCATAGTCGTCCTCGATCAGGACGATGTCGCGGTCCCGCGCCGCCCGCAGAATTTCGTCTCGACGCGCGCGCGACATCGCAGCCGTGGTTGGGCATTGATGACTGGCGGTGACATAGGCAAGCGAGCAGCGCGCGAAGTCGTCGTCGGGCACCAGTCCGTCGTCATCGACCCGCAGCGGAACGACGTCCGACGTCATCATGCCGAAGATGTTGCGGGCGTCTGGATATCCCGGGTCTTCCATGCCGATGGTCGTCGTCGGCCGCACGAACAGCTTGGCGATCAAATAGAGGGCATGCTGCGCTCCGATCGTGATCATGATCTCGTCGGCGCGCGCGCGAATGCCGCGGCGCGGCAGCACCTGCCGCTGCAATTGCTCGATCAGCGCGGGATCGTCACCGTCGATCATGTCGCGCGCCCAGTTGTTGATCTCGGGAACGCTGAGCGCGGCGCGCGCGCTCTCGCGCCAATCGTTGGTGGGAAACAGACTCGGGTCGAACTGGCCGAAGATAAAGGGGTAGGGGTAGGTCTGCCAGTCGAGCGGCTTGACGATGTTGCGGAACGCCGAAGGCTGGAGCGCGAAGCGCTCGGTCCAGCGCCGGCTGTAAGCCTCGGTCGCAGGCAGTTTGGCCTCGCCAATCTGCTTGGGCAGGCCGGCGACGAAATAGCCGCTGCGTTCGCGCGAGACCAGGAAGTTCTGGTCGACGAGCTGCTCATAGGCGATGACGATGGTGTTGCGCGAGACCTTGAGGAGCGCGGCAAGATCTCGGCTGGACGGCATGCGCACGCCGAGAGGCAGCCGGCCGTCCTCGATGGCCGTTACGATCATCCGGCGAATCTGGAGCTGCAGGAAACTGCCGCCCCGATCCAGGCCCTGGAATAGCGATCCCCAGAACAGGACATCGTTTGGTGGGGCAGCCGGTGCCGTTGCTTCGGATTGCCGCAGGAGTACAAATTTTCCCATCGGGGCTTGTCCAGGGTGGTCGCGTAAACACAAAAAGCCAAGCAAAAACCGCGCCATACCGGCGAAAATGGCGCGCTGCCGTGCATGGGCTGGCTCCATTTGTGCATGGCATCTGGCGCTGGTCTAGGCCCACGCGAGGTCCCAGGGTCGATAACGTGACATCTGGGAGTTCAATGTGAGCGCGGAGACGGTCGTCTACTCGGCCCGCAAGATCGTGACGATGAATCCGTCGCGACCGCACGCGACCCATGTCGCGGTGCGCGATGGCCGCATCGTTGCAGTCGGCAATGCTGCGGAGATTGCACCATTCGCCGGCGGAGCGATCGACGACCGCTTCCGCGACAAGGTGCTGCTGCCCGGGTTCGTCGAGGGCCACAGCCACATCATGGAGGGCATGATGTGGTCGCTGCCCTATGTCGGGGCGTTTGATCGTCGCTCGCCGGAAGGCAAGGTCGTATCGGGCGTACGTGACATCGACGCGATAGTCGCCCGGCTGCAGGAGGCCGAATCCAGAATCGGCGATCCCGACGCAACGCTGTTCGCCTGGGGCTTCGATCCGCTGCATATCGGCGGACGCATGCTGACACGGCGGGATCTCGATCGCGTCTCGACCACGCGGCCGATCATGGTGATCCATGCGAGCTTCCATATCAGCAACGTCAACACGCTGGCGCTGGAGCGCGCCGAATTGTTGCACGCGATCGAGATTTCCGGCGTCGTCGCCGGCGAGGACGGTCTGGCCAGCGGAGAGCTGCAGGGTATCGCCGCTCGGTTTCGCGTCTTCCGCGTGCTCGGCAATCCGTTGTCCTCCGCCATCACGATGCACGACGTCGATCGCTATGCCGCGTCCGCCTGCGTGCAGGGCGTGACCACGATCACCGATCTGCACAATGATCTCACGGATCCGACGATCGAGCTCTACGCGGCGGCCACCCGTTCGCCCGAGTTTGGTGTGCGGTTGGTCCCTGCATTGGCATCGGCCTCGCACACGCCCGAGCAGGCGATCTCGAAGATCGCGACATTACGGGAGAACGGCAACGACAGCCTGCACTACGGCATCGTCAAGCTGGTCGTGGACGGCTCAATCCAGGGCTTCACCGCCCGACTACGATGGCCCGGTTATCACAACGGTGCCCCGAACGGACTTTGGTACATTGCGCCCGAGGATCTGCCACGGCTGGTCGACCTCTATCATAAGGCGGGCATTCAGCTTCACATCCACACCAATGGAGATGAGGCCACGGAGCTGGCGCTCGATGCCATCGAGAAGGCGCTGGCCGCGACGCCCCGCGCGGATCACCGCCACACCCTGCAGCATTGCCAGATGGCGGATGCTGCGCAGTTCCGGCGCATGAAGGCGCTCGGCGTCTGTGTCAATCTGTTCGCCAACCACCTGTTCTACTGGGGTGACTCCCACCACGATCTGACAATGGGGCCGGAGCGCGCCGGGAGACTGGATGCAACCGGCACCGCTCTGCGCAGCGGCGTTCCGTTCGCGATCCATTCGGATGCACCTGTCACGCCACTTTCGCCGCTGTTTACCGCCTGGTGCGCGGTCAATCGGGTCTCGTCGTCAGGCCGCAAGCTCGGGACCGAGACGGAGGCTCTCGGCGTCGAGCAGGCGCTGGCCGCCATCACGATCGGCGCCGCCTACACGCTGAAGCTTGATCACCTGATCGGCAGCATCGAGTGCGGCAAATTTGCGGACTTCGCCGTCCTGGATGATGATCCGCTCGCGGTCGCTCCCGTTGGGCTGAAGGACGTGCCCGTGTGGGGCACGGTCGTCGGCGGCCATGTCAGGAAAGCTCCGCGCGCATGATCCGGTCCGCGCCCATCCCGGTCACGGTGATTGGAGGCTTTCTCGGCGCCGGCAAAACGACGCTGCTCAATCGGCTGCTGGCGAACGGTCGTTCGCGTTGCGCGGTGCTGGTGAACGATTTCGGCGAGATCAATATCGATGCGGCCCTGATCGAGAGCCACGACGGCACCACGATGTCGCTGACCAATGGTTGCGTCTGCTGCAGCATCGGTTCAGGCTTTCTGGAAACGCTCGGCGGCCTGCTTGACGAAAGCGGGCGTTTCGAGCGCATCGTGATCGAGGCGAGTGGGGTCGGCGATCCCTGGCGCATCGCCGAAATCGCGCTGGTCGAGCCGGCGCTGCGGCTCGATGGCGTGGTCGTGCTCGCCGATGCAAGCCGGATCTCGGCCCTGATCGAGGATCGCCAGGTCGGCGAGACGGTCCGCAACCAGTTCGCAAAGTGCGATGTGGTGCTGCTCAGCAAGCGCGATCTGGTAACCGATAAGCAGATGGAGGCAGCGCGCAGTGCGATCCGCGCGGTGCGACAGGACCTCCGGATCGAAATCCTCCCGGACGGGGTGCAGGACACCGTTGTGTTCGGCCGACGCGAGGCGCCACGGTTTCGCACCGTTTCCGTCGATGGGGACGTCGATCACGAACGCGAGTTCAGGCGCTGGACCTATCGGCGCGCCGGCAGCTTCGACCGCGATCTGTTGGCCGCGGCGGTGAACGCGTTGCCGCCGCAACTGCTGCGATTGAAGGGTGTCTGCCGGATCGGCGACCAAGCACGGCCGCAGGTGTTCCAGATGGTGTCGCGGACCTGGTCGCTGGCGCAGCCCGAGCGCGACGCCGGGCAGGGCGCGGACGCGATCGTGTTGGTGGGCGTCGGGACCGTTGATCTCCCGGCAGATCATGAACTGGACGCCATTCTCGATCGTGCACTGGCCGTATCGGCCGCTGCATGACGACGAGCGGATATCGATCGATGCACGACCTCGACTTGCCGACGATCAAATCGAACAGGGGGATAGAGCCATGTTGATCAGACGGACATTCGTACTGGGAGCCCTTGGTCTCGTTGCGGCCGCCGCTGCGTCACCTGCTGCGCGAGCCCAAGCGGCGGGCAGCAATACGCTCGTTGTGGCCACCACCCAGGTGCCACGCCACTTCAACGGCGCGGTGCAGTCGGGCATGGCGACGGCCATGCCGACGGCACAGATCTTCGCGAGCCCGCTGCGCTATGACGAGAACTGGAAGCCGCAGCCCTATCTGGCCCAGTCCTGGGAGGTCGCGCCCGACGGGCTGTCCGTGACCCTGCATCTCGTCAAGAATGCCGTATTCCACGATGGCAAACCCGTGACATCGGACGATGTCGCCTTCTCGATCATGGCGATCAAGGCCAACCATCCATTCCAGACCATGCTGGCGGCGGTGGAAAAGGTCGACACGCCGGATCCGGCAACAGCGATCATTCGGCTGTCACACCCCAGCCCCTCGCTGCTGCTGGCGATGTCCCCGGCGCTGATGCCGATTCTGCCGAAACACATCTACGGTGACGGTCAGGACCTGAAGACGCACCCCGCCAATCTCAAGCCGATCGGATCCGGGCCTTTCAAGCTGACCGAATACAAGCAGGGCGAATATTACACGCTGGAGAAGTTCGACAAGTTCTTCATGCCCGGCCGCCCCAAGCTGGACAAGATCGTGGTTCGGCTGGTTTCGGATGGGAATGCCGCCCTGGTCTCGATGGAGCGGGGCGACGTCCAGGCCCTGCCGTTCGTCGCGGGCGTTCGCGATATCGACCGCCTGCAGAAGGCGCCGAACATCGTCGTGACCGACAAGGGCTTTGCCGGTATTGGTCCGCTCAACTGGCTCGCCTTCAACACCAGGAAGAAGCCGCTCGACGACGTCCGCGTTCGTCAGGCTATCGCGTACGCGGCCAATCGCGACTTCATCGTCTCCAAACTGATGGGCGGCAAGGCTGCTCCCGCATTCGGGCCGATCGCGCCGGATTCACCGCTCGCCGAGGCGAACGTCGAGCCCTACAAGGTCGACTATGCCAAGTCGGCGACGCTGCTGGATGCCGCGGGCTATCCGAAGGGGGCCGATGGTTCGCGCTTCGCGCTCACCATCGACTATATTCCCGGCGGCGACGAGCAGCAACGCAACGTTGCCGAATATCTCCGCTCGCAGATGAAGCGGGTCGGCATCAATCTCGAGGTGCGGGCGGCGCCCGACTTTCCGACCTGGGCGCAGCGCGTTTCGAACTTCGATTTCGATCTGACCATGGACACCGTCTACAACTGGGGCGATCCCGTCATCGGGGTCAACCGGACCTATCTGTCCTCCAATATCCGCAAGGGCATCATCTGGTCCAACACTCAGCAATACAGCAACCCGAAAGTCGACGAACTGTTGCGGGCGGCGGCAATGGAGACCTCGCCGGAGAAGCGAAGGGCGCTCTATTCCGAGTTCCAGAAGATCGTGGTCCAGGATGTGCCGATCTACTACGTCAACGTGTCGCCTTACTACAATGCGTTCAGCAAGGGGCTCGGTGGCCTTCCCACCACGATCTGGGGCATGATGTCTCCGCTGGACGAGATGTACTGGGAGACCCCGCCCAAGACTTAACCAATACCTGATGACGTCACCGCGACCACGATCGAGACTGTGAGGAGTCCTTCGACATCATGGCTTTGGCCATCCACCTAACAAGGCAGATTGCCAATGCCGCCGCGCTGCTGCTGGCAGTGCTGGTGCTGAACTTCTGCCTGATCCACCTCGCACCCGGCGATCCCGTTCAGGTGATCGCCGGTGAGATGGGGGGCGCCTCGGCTGACGTCGTTGCGGCGCTGCGGACCAAATACGGGCTCGACCAAAGCCTGATGGAGCAGCTTGCGATCTATCTTCGGAACGTCGTGACGGGCGACTTCGGCTACTCCTACTATTTCAACGCGCCGGTGCTCGGCCTGGTTCTTCAGCGGCTGCCTGCGACGCTCTATCTTACGTCCTGTGCGCTGGTCAGTGCGCTCGTGATTGGCACCTTTCTCGGTGTCGTCAGCGCACGTCGTCCGAATGGTCTGTTCAGTCACACCGTGACCGTGTTCTCCCTGGCCGGCTATGCCGCGCCGATCTTCTGGACCGGATTGATGTTGCTGCTCCTGTTCGGATCGGTGTGGCCGATCCTGCCGGTCGTCGGCATGTCCGATGTCGTGCATCGCAAGCAGGGCCTGAACTATGTGCTCGATGTCGCGCAGCATCTCCTGCTGCCGTCGCTGACATTGGCACTGGTCTTCATCGCCCAATACAGTCGGCTCGCGCGGGTCAACATGATCGACGCGCTGTCGGCCGACTACGTCCGGACCGCGCGGGCCAAGGGCCTGCCGGAGTGGGTCGTGATCGGCAAGCATGCGCTGCGCAACACGCTGATCCCGACCGTCACGGTCGCCGGCCACCAGTTCGGCAATCTGTTTGCCGGCGCGGTGCTGGTCGAGACGGTGTTCAGCTGGCCCGGCATGGGCCGGCTGGTGTTCGATTCGATTCTGCGCCGCGACTATCCGACCCTGATGGCCGTGCTGTTCTTCTCTGCATTGATGGTCATGGCAGCAAACATCCTGACTGACATTGTTTACCGGCTGATCGACCCGCGCATCCGGATGGGGCAACGATGACGACCCTGGAAGCACCAACTTTGACCATCGTTTCGGCCATCGACTTGCCGGCCAGGCGCGCGACTTCGCCAGCTGGCATCGCAATGCGGCAGTTCCTGAAGAGTCCGTCCGGCGTCGTCGGCCTCTGCCTGCTCGCACTGATCATCGTTGGGACCCTCGTCGGGCCGCATCTCTACCGGGTCGATCCGCTCGATCTGGTTGGCGCGCCGTTCATGCCACCCGATTCTGATGCATGGCTCGGCACGGATTATCTCGGCCGCGACGTATTGGCGGGTCTGATCTACGGCGGACGCGCAACCCTGGCGGTCGGCGCCGTCGCCGCCCTGATCACGATCGCCATCGGTCTGTTGGTCGGCTCCTTGAGCGGCTTCTTTGGCGGCGTGGTGGATGTGGTGCTGGTCAAGATTACCGAGTTCTTCCAGATCCTGCCGCCGCTGCTGTTCGCGATGGTCCTGGTGACCTTGTTCGGGTCGAAGCTGTCGACGATTACGGTGGCGATCGGTGCGGTGAGCTGGACGTCGGCCGCGCGGCTGACGCGGGCTGAGTTCATGCGACTTCGCGATCTCGATTTCGTCAAAGCGTCGCGCGCGGCCGGCGCCAGCGACCGTCATCTGATGCTGCGAGTATTGTTGCCGAACGCGCTGCCCGCGGTGATCGTGTCGGCGACGCTGGCGATCGGTGTCGCAATCCTGTTCGAAGGCGGCTTGAGCTTCCTGGGTCTTGGCGATCCCAACGTGATGAGCTGGGGACTGATGCTTGGACAGAACCGGAACTACATCCTCGATGCCTGGTGGGCCGTCATATTTCCGGGGATGGCGATCTTCCTTGCAGTCCTTGCCATCAGTCTGGTCGGCGACGGCCTCAACGATGCGATCAATCCGCGTCTCAGGCGGAGGTCGTGATGGGCGCCCTGCTCGAGGTCGACAATCTCAACGTCAGCATGTGCAACGAGGCCGGACGCCTGGTGCCGGTCATCGAAAATCTGTCGTTCACCGTCGCGTCGGCGCAAACGCTCGCCCTCGTCGGCGAGTCCGGCTGCGGCAAGAGCATGACCGCGCTCGCCCTGATGGGCCTGTTGCCGGAGGATTTCGTCATCACCAGCGGCCGCATCCTGTTGGAGGGGAGGGATATTCTGTCGCTGCCGGCGAGGGATATGCGTGCGTTGCGCGGAAGTGCCATGTCGATGATCTTTCAGGAGCCGATGACCGCGCTCAACCCGCTGTTCACGGTCGGCGACCAGATCGGCGAGGTGCTGCGCTGGCATCAGGGGCTCGTCGACGGCGTCGCGGTGCGCGAACGCGTCATCGCGCTGCTCCGGGCGGTACAGATCCCCGCACCGGAGCGGCGCATCGACGCCTATCCGCACCAGCTTTCGGGCGGCATGCGTCAGCGCGTGATGATCGCGATGGCGCTTGCCGGCAAGCCAAAGCTCCTGATCGCGGACGAGCCGACCACGGCGCTCGACGTCACCGTGCAGGCGCAGATATTCGATCTCCTCGCGCAGCTGCAACGTGAGACTGGGACGGCCATCCTGCTCATCACCCACGATCTCGGCGCCGTCGGCGAACTCGCCAACGAGATCCTCGTGCTTTATGCCGGCCGCTGTATCGAGGCCGGGGCATCAGCGGGGATCGTGGCGCAGCCACGTCATCCCTATACGCGAGGACTGCTGCGCTGCGTGCCGCATCTCCAGCTCGGACAGGCACCGAAGTCCTGGACCGACCTCGGCGAGATCCCCGGGATGGTGCCGCCGCTCGGTGCGCGCGGGGCCGAATGCGCGTTTCTGGCCCGATGTGCCGAGGCGGCCGATGTCTGCCGGTCGAACCCACAGCCGATACTCGAGCCGATTGCGGCTGGTCACGCCGTATCGTGCTGGTGCAAGGCGGCAGTTGCGGCATGACGGCGTTTGAGGCAGCACAAATCCACGACGCATCGGACGTTTTGCTCGACGTCAACGACCTCGTGGTTCATTTCCCGGCCGGCCGCCGATCGGGCAAGCCGTCCTTTGTTCACGCGGTCGACGGCGTCAGCTTTCGCGTGCGGCGCGGCACGACGTTCGGCATTGTCGGCGAGAGCGGCTCCGGGAAGTCGACCACCGCCCAAGCGGTGATGCGGCTGGTCCCGGTCACGTCAGGTCAGGTCGTGTTCGGAAACAGGAATATTGCCGAACTCTCGGGCGAGCCGCTGCGTGCCGTGCGCCGTCACCTCCAGATCGTGTTTCAGGATCCATTCTCGGCACTCAATCCGCGCCGCCGTGCCGGCGACCAGATCCGCGAGCCATTGGATTTGCTCGGCATCGGAAGCCGTAGCGACCGCGACGAGCGGGTGCGCAAGCTTCTGGCGGAAGTCGGCCTGCCGCCGCAGGCCGCAGACCTGTTTCCGCATCAGTTCTCAGGCGGTCAGCGTCAGCGGCTTTGCATCGCGCGCGCGCTTGCGCCCGAGCCGGATCTCATCGTCTGCGACGAGGCCGTGTCTGCGCTCGACGTTGCGATCCAGGCGCAGATCCTGAATCTGCTGAAGCGGTTGCAGCGCGAGCGCAATCTCACCTACATCTTCATCTCGCACGACCTTGCTGTGATCCAGCAATTCTGCGACGAGGTCGCCGTGATGTATCTGGGCAAGATCGTCGAGCAGGCGCCGGCTGCCGAAATCTTCCGCGCACCGCATCATCCGTATACCTGGTCTCTGCTCGCCGCGGCCGCTCCTCCGGGACCGATGCGTGATGAGCTCAAGCGGCGCTATCTCGTCAAGGGCGATCCGCCGAGTCCGGTCGACCCGCTGCCCGGCTGCCGCTTTGTCGAGCGCTGCCCATCGGCCGTCGAGGTCTGTCGGCAGCGATTGCCGACGTTGGATGTCGTCGCACCGTGCCACTATGTCGGGTGCCACCGAAGTGCTGAACTGGCGCCTCCGACGTTCGATTCGCGATAGTCGCTTCCGTGGCGACCATTTTTCGCAGACGTTTTGGCATCTCACCCGATCGCCTGCGTTGATGGCAAGTGGCACATGGCCGGCAGTTTGGGGGTCTCCTAATCCTTGATCGAAAGCGAGAATCCGGCGAGCAGAAAAGCCTGCCCCTAAATTGGCGGCACTAAATTTATCGCGGCACACCAAATCGCATTCCATGAGTTGCAGTGGTGAGACCCATGACACACTTGTGGTACACCAAAAACGGTGCGGAATCCGAACCAGCAACTAAGCCTTTGAATCTGTAGCGGAAAAATTCAGCCGGTTTTCGTTGCGTTGGACCGACAGGACGGCTAAGCGTCTGATATGAGAAGTAAATTTTCCGTCGCCCCGATGATGGATTGGACGGACCGGCATTGCCGGGTGTTCCATCGTCATTTGTCGCGGCGGGCGTTGCTTTATACGGAGATGCTCACCACCGGCGCCGTCATTCATGGCGATCGGCTGCGGCTGCTCGGGTTCGATCATTGTGAGCATCCGGTGGCGCTTCAGCTCGGCGGCTCAGATCCGCGCGAGCTGGCCGAGGCTGCGCGGATCGGCGAGGCGTTCGGCTATGACGAGATCAACCTCAATGTCGGCTGTCCGTCCGATCGCGTGAAGGGTGGCCGCTTCGGTGCCTGCCTCATGGCAGAGCCGGAGCTGGTGGCGAGGTGCGTCGACGCGATGAAGCGCACCGTCGCGATTCCCGTCACCGTGAAGTGCCGCATCGGCATCGATGAGCAGGACCCGGAAGTCGCGCTCGATGCGCTTGTACATGCGGTGGTCGCGTCCGGCTGCGACGCGCTGATCGTGCATGCCCGCAAGGCTTGGCTCAACGGGTTGTCTCCGAAGGAGAATCGAAACGTTCCCCCGCTCGATTATGACCGCGTCTATCGCCTCAAGCACGCAATGCCTGGTGTGACTGTCATCATCAACGGCGGCATTCCTGGCATCGAAGACGCGAAAGCACATCTCGAACACGTCGACGGCGTGATGCTCGGCCGCGCCGCCTATCAGGAGCCGTGGCGGCTGCTCTCCGTGGATCGGGAGATCTTCGGCGAAGCGGCGCCGCATGCGACCATGCAGGATGCGCTCGAGGCGATGATGCCCTACATCGAGCAGCAGCTGGTGCGCGGAACGCGACTGCATGCGATCACGCGGCATTTCGTCGGCGCATTCCATGCCGTGCCGGGCGCGCGGGCCTTCCGCCGTCATCTGGCCGAACAAGGGGTGAGGCCGGGCGCTGGTCTCGAAGTGCTGCGCGATGCGATCGCGCACGTCGCTGCGCGCGCGCCGGCGGAGGCGGCGTAAGTCAGCTAGTCGACGGCCGTGCGCGAGCGGCGATGACTGCGCTGGAGTTCCGGATAGCCGGTGAGCATCAGCTTGTCGGCGCGCACGCCCCAGCTTTCAAGGCGGTCGAGGAAGCTCATGCCGAGCAGATTGGTCTTCATCTGGCCGCGCTGCACGACGAGGGCCGGCACCGACTTCTCCACGAGATGGCCGACGGCGAGACGGTCAAGCGTGAGGCGCGCCGCCTTGGTGTGGCCGCCTGCGGTCTCCAGGTCGACGTCATATTCGAGCATCTCGAGCGGCAGTCCGATTGCTTTCGCGGTTTCCCAGGTCAGCACCACCGATGTCGCGCCGGTATCGATCACCATCGGCGCGGTGACGCCATTGATCTTCGCACGCAGTGTGAATTCGCCGCCTTGGCCGCGCGGGACCTGTACGGCCGGCGCAGGGGAGGGGGGCCGTCCGCGGAAGATGTGCGAGACCTTGTGGCTGGCCCGCGCGATTTGGTCGGGGTCGCCATAGGCGACCACGGCACCTGCCGTGCCGGCGAGCATGACCAGAACGAGCAGGAAGCGGATCATCGCGCGCCTCCGACGGCCCACGGGCGGCTCAGATGCGTTTCGGCGATCCCGCGATCGGCGCAAGTCCAGCTTCCGTCATGCGCGCCGGCAAGAGGGCCATGATCGCGAGCCGGTCCGCGCTTTCCATGGCATGCCAGCGTGCGATCTCGGGCAAGGTCCGGCCGCACCCGAAGCACAGCTTGGTCTTGGGATCGATCATGCAGACGGCGACGCACGGTGTTTCTTTGCTCATTCGGACATTGTGAGGGATCGTCGGACATCTCTGCAAGCATCTCGTTAAGAGCCTGTGCCCGCACTCATGATCGGCTTGTGGCGCGGCCGGCGTTTCTCGTCGGGCAGGCCGGAACTCTCCGGCTGGAGTGGCGGAGATTCATCCGAAAGCGGGGGAAGCGCGCTCATCACACGCTCCGGCGGGAAGGTGACGATCACCTCGGTGCCGATGCGCAGCTTCGATTTCAGCGTGAACGTGCCGCCATGCAGGTCGATCAGATTCTTGGCGATCGGCAGGCCGAGGCCGGCGCCCTGTTCAGCCGACTTGATCGAATTGGAGCCCTGGCCGAACGAGGCGAGCACGACCGGAATCTCGTCCTCGGGGATGCCGGAGCCGGAATCCTTCACCGAGAGATATTGTCCGCCCGAGGCGGTCCATCCCGCCTTGAGCCAGATCTCGCCGCCCTGCGGGGTGAACTTGATCGAGTTGGAGAGCAGATTGAGCACCACCTGCCGGATCGCGCGCTCGTCGGCCCAGAGCCGCGGCATGGCCTGCTCGAACACTTCGTGGATGGTGATGCCGCGGCTCGAGGCACGCAGCTTCATCAAATGATGGCAGTCGGCGACGATGCCGACCAGCGACACCGCTTCCTCGTTGAGTTCGTAGCGGCCGGCTTCGATCCGCGACAGATCGAGGATCTCGTTGATGAGATTGAGCAGGTGCACGCCGGAATTATGGATGTCGGCGGAATATTCCTTGTAGACCGGCACCGCGTGCGCGCCGAAGATCTCGCTCTTCATCACCTCGGAGAAGCCGAGGATGGCATTCAGCGGCGTGCGCAGCTCGTGGCTCATCTGCGCGAGGAACCGCGACTTGGCGACGTTGGCGGCTTCGGCACGGTGGCGCGCTTCGTCCGAGATCGCCTTGGCCTGTTCCAGCTCGCCGATCAGCGCGTCCTTCTCTGCGCGCGCTTCCAGCGTGGCGAAGGTCGAGGAGTGGAGGCGGTGCGCCAGCAGGACGAAATAGCCTTCGGCGGCAAGCGCCAGCGCGGCCAGGATGTAATTGTCCAGCGAGCCGGTCACTGCGAAGCTCAGCGCCATCGCGACCGCGACCGGCGCCGTGGCGGCAAGGGCTGCGATCGGCAGGTTGGCGGCGAGCATGCTCGATACTGCGATCACCAGCAGCATCAGGAACATCATCAGCGTTTCCGTGACCATGTCGAGCACGGGATGGATCAGGATCGCCATCCAGCACAGGCCATAGAGCAGGTCGAGCACGACGAAGCGCGTCCGCCACGCGCGCGTCGCCGTGGGCGAGGCGGGCTCGGTCAGGAAGCGCCGGCAACTGCGAATCATGGCGCTGTGGATGCAGAGCATGCCGACGGTCCAGGCCGCGGCCGGGACCGGCTGCATCCACAGCCCGAACAGCACGCCGGTGGCCACCACCAGCAGCATCACGACATAGGAGGCGGACAGCCGCGTCTGGGCGTATTGTCGCAGCATCTCGGCGTCGAAAGCCGGCCGGGTTCCACTGGTCGACGTTAACCTGTCCCGCGCCTCGCGCACCCGCTGCGCCGCAGCCCTTCGGCTGCTCGCCGATGGCGCGCTCACCGGCTCGGCCGGCAGCTGCACAACCTCGGGCTTTTCAGCGGGGTTACTCATCAAACAACACAATTCCTGCCCACGCCGGGCGCGGGACTTCTGCGTTGTCTATCTCTGGCAAGAAATCCTTAAGAGCTGACTTAAGGAGCTAAAGAATTACGTTAACCCGGCGTTAATCCAATGCCCGGTCCCGACCTCTGCTCGCGGAACCCGCAGCCTTTACCTGAAGAAAACGAGCGTGACCAACGCGAACACAGGCAGCAGCAGGACGGAGGTCCAGGCCATGTACCCGAAGAAGCCTGGCATTGCCACGCCGCCCGCTCGCGCGATCGCGTAAACCATGAAGTTGGGCGCGTTACCGATGTAAGAGTTCGCGCCCATGAATACAGCACCTGCGGAGATCGCGGCCAGGGTCATGGCGCCATTCGTCATCAGATGCTTGGCATCGCCTCCAGCAAGCTCAAAGAAAACCAGATAGGTCGGCGCGTTGTCGAGAAAGGATGAGAGCAAGCCGGTCAACCAGAAATAGGCGGCATTGTTCGGCGTGCCGTCGACGTTGGTGACCATGTTCACGACGGAGGCAAACGCGCCGGAGTTGCCGGCGTTGAGGATCGCAAGCACGGGAATGATGGTGATGAAGATGGCGGCGAACAGCTTGGCCACTTCGATCATGGGGCCCCAAGAGAAACCGTTCGCGTCGTGGTCCTCCTTCGGCGTGACGGCAAGAGATGCAAACACGACGCCGATCATGACGGCATCGCGCAGAAGATTCTGCAGCTGGAGATGCGTGCCGAGAACCTCAAATCCGCCGAGGTCGAGCTTGGCGCTCAAGAGGATCGCAGCAATGATGACTCCCATCAGAGCGAAGTTGAGGCCGCCGCTGATCCGCAAGGGATTGTCCGGAGTTGGGTCCGGTTTGACGCGGCCTTCCTTGCGATAAAGATAAGTATCGAGGCAAAAGAACAGGGCGAGCAGAATCCAGGCCACGAACGTGGTCTGGGGGAACAGGTGCGTCGTCGTCCAGAAGAAGTCCACGCCGCGCAGGAACCCCAGGAACAACGGCGGATCTCCCAGCGGGGAGAGCGAGCCGCCGATGTTGGACACCAGAAAGATGAAGAAGATGACGACGTGCGCGTTGTGCCGCCGGTCGTCATTGGCGCGGATGACCGGCCGGATCATGACCATCGAGGCGCCGGTCGTGCCGATGACGCTCGCGATCAGAGTGCCGAGGGCGAGCAGCAGCGTATTCAGGACGGGGGAGCCGTGAAGATTGCCGCGCACCACGATTCCGCCGGCCACGGTGAACAGAGCGAGGAGCAGCAGAATGAAGGGGATGTATTCGAGCAGCGCGGTATGGACGAGTGCCTGGATGGTTGGAAGCGGGCCGTACCAGACGGCAAGCGGCAGCACGATCAGCGCGCCCCACATCGCAGCAATCTTGCCCTGGTGGTGCTCCCAGAAGTGAGGCGCTGCGAGTGGAAATATCGCGATCGACAGCAGCATGCCGGCGAAGGGGAGCGCCCATTGCGGGCGAATGCTCGCCCCGTCGAGCGATGCGGCGAGCGCCTGCGACGGTGATGCAATCAGGATCAGGAGCGCGACCGGGAGCAGGCGAGCAATGAGGCGCGATCCCCGCCGACAGGCACCACCCGCGGCAATCCCGGCGATTCCGGGTCGGAGCTCCGGCGCGACGCCGACGCAGGCGACAACGAGGATGGCGGCGATCACGCTAAGCAAGGCTCCCCCAGAAGTTTATGATTGTTTCGGTTCGCACGTTCTGACCTCGTCGCGGCCCGAGTCGCGACGAAGCACGATGCTGCACGGCCCGGGACGAGGCCGCAACAGGCCTCAGCGTTGCAGGCGTGCGAGCAGGCTCGACGTATCCCAGCGCTTGCCGCCCATCTTCTCGACTTCGGCGTAGAACTGGTCGACCAGCGCGGTGACAGGCAGGCTGGCGCCGTTGCGACGGGCCTCGGCCAGCGAGATCGACAGGTCCTTGCGCATCCATTCGACCGCGAAGCCGAAATCGTACTTGTCCTCGTTCATGGTCTTGTAGCGGTTCTCCATCTGCCAGGATTGCGCGGCCCCTTTCGAGATGGTCTCGATCACTGCGGCGACGTCGAGGCCGCTCTTTTTGGCGAAGTGGATACCCTCGGAGAGACCCTGCACCAGACCGGCGATGCAGATCTGGTTGACCATCTTCGTCAGCTGGCCGCTTCCGGCGGGCCCGAGCAGTTTGCACATCCGCGCATAGGCGCCTGTGATGATCGGCTCGGCGCCGGCATAGGCATCCTGCGCGCCTCCGCACATCACCGTCAGCACGCCATTCTCGGCGCCGGCCTGGCCGCCGGAGACCGGGGCGTCGACGAATTTGAAGCCGGCCTTGGTGGCGGCCGCGTCCAGCTCACGCGCGACCTCGGCGGAGGCGGTGGTGTGGTCGACGAAGGTCGCACCCTTCTTGATGCCAGCGAACGCGCCGTCGGGGCCGATCGTGACCGCGCGCAGGTCATTGTCGTTGCCGACGCAGCACATCACGAAATCCTGACCCTCGGCGGCCGCCTTCGGCGTCGGTGCGGTCTTGCCGCCGAACTTGTCCGCCCATTCCTTCGCCTTGGCCGCGGTGCGGTTGTAGACGGTGACCTCATGGCCCCCTTTTTTCACGAGGTGTCCGGCCATGGGGAAGCCCATCACGCCGAGACCGAGGAAAGCGACTTTAGCCATCTGTGGTACCTTGTCCGTAGTTTGGGTTTTACGGTTCTTGCCAGGCGAGGGGCGCCTGGGTTCCGCGATGAGGGCGGATTGGAGGCGCACCATAAACCCTTGAGGCCGGAGGGCAACGGCTTCGTTTGGCGGCCCCCTGTGCTAGGATGGCGGACCCAAGAACTTCAAAAAAGGGAGCGAGAGCATGGGCGGCGTGAGCGTTGGCGTCCTCGATCATTTCAACATCCGGACCCGGAATCTGGCCGAGACCGTCCGCTTCTATGCGGACGTGCTGGGCCTGGAAAAAGGCGCACGGCCGAATTTCGCCTTCCCGGGCGCCTGGATGTACAGCGAGGGTAAACCGGTGGTGCACCTCGTCGACATTTCTGCGACCGCCGAGCCACAAAAGCCGGATTCCGGCGTTGTCCACCACGTCGCCTTCGTCAGTCGCGGCTTTGACGGCATGAAGCAGCGGCTGGCGTCCAAGGGGATGAAGTTCGAGGCCCGCCAGGTGCCCGGCGGCGATCTCTGGCAGATTTTCGTCCACGACCCCAATGGGGTCATGATCGAGCTGAACTACGAGGCCGCCAGCGAGCAGGGGGCTGCGCCCGTGGAAAAGGCTGACGATATCGGCAGGCAGTAGCCTTTTGGGCGTTTCCGCTCTAATGGGGCATCCTAAAGCCTTGAGCATGATCTTGTCGGAAGACCGCTCCACATTTATCCGGATCATGCTCCGTTCAGGAGATGCGCTTTGAGCGTGACGCAGCAACAGGTTCTCGACAGTCTCGCCAAGGTCAAGTCGCCCCGCGGGGTCGCGCTCACCCATGCCAATGTGCTGAGCGCGATCAGCGCGTCCGACGGCAAGGTGTTCTTCTCGATCAATGTGGATGCCGCCGAGGCAAGGGCCTGGGAATCCGTCCGGGCCGAAGCGGAGGCCGCGGTGCGCGCTATTCCCGGCGTCACCACCGTCATGGTGGCGCTGACCGCCGAGCGCAAGCCGGGCTCCGCGCCGCCGCCAACCCCGCAGCCGAGCCGCGGCGCGCCCGGCGTGCAGCCCGCCCATGCCCACAAGCCGCCGCAGGGCGGCGGGTCGCCAATGGCGCGGCAATCGGAAATCCCGGGCGTTGCCGCCGTGATTGCGGTCGCCTCCGGCAAGGGCGGCGTCGGCAAGTCGACCACGGCGCTCAATCTGGCGCTGGGCCTGCGCGACCTCGGCCTCAAGGTCGGGCTGCTCGATGCCGATATCTACGGCCCCTCGGTGCCGCGCCTGACGGGCCTGCGCGACAAGCCGGAGCTGAACGGCGAACGCAAGATGATTCCGCTTCGGCGTTTCGGTCTCGCCATCATGTCGATCGGCTTCCTGGTCGAGGAAGAGACCGCGATGATCTGGCGCGGTCCCATGGTGATGTCGGCGGTGACGCAGATGCTGCGCGACGTCGAATGGGGCAAGCTCGACGTGCTGGTCGTCGACATGCCGCCGGGCACCGGCGATGCCCAACTCACGCTGGCCCAGAACGTGCCGCTCAAGGGCGCCGTGATCGTCTCGACCCCGCAGGACCTGTCCCTGATCGACGCGCGGCGGGGGCTTGCCATGTTCAAGAAGGTCAACGTGCCCGTTCTCGGCATCGTCGAGAATATGAGCTACTTCCAGTGCCCGCATTGCGGGACCAAGTCGGACATTTTCGGCCACGGCGGGGCGCGGCATGAGGCGGAGAAGCTCGGGGTGCCGTTCCTCGGCGAGATCCCCCTGCACATGGCAATTCGCGCCACCTCGGACGCCGGTAATCCCGTGGTCGACAGCGAGCCGGACGGTCCTCATGCGGCGATCTACCGCGCCATCGCAGGGCAGGTCCGGGACCAGCTGAAGGGCGTCATTGCCGCAGCCTGAACCGGCCGGCCGCGGGGCCCCCGGGACATGCGACTTTTGTAGAGCCCCGTCATGCCATTGTCGCGTTCCGTAACCGCGCGGTCCGTGTTAAAGGCGCACGGCAGTCAAGCCCCTTCGGTTCGACGCGACATCGACGCGTCGCCGGAATGAGCGGCGGCATAAGAGAAGTTAAGGGGAAACGCCCCAGCAAGGAGAGACCTGAATATGAAGCGTCGTGATTTTCTCAAAGTATCGGCAGCAGGCGCGGCGGCGACCGCAGTGGCCTCGCCGGCGATCGCACAGTCCTCGCCCGAGGTGAAGTGGCGCCTGACTTCGAGCTTCCCGAAGTCGCTCGACACCATCTATGGCGGCGCCGAGCAGGTGGCGAAGTACGTCGCCGAGATGACTGACAACAAGTTCCAGATTCAGGTGTTCGCCGCCGGCGAAATCGTCCCCGGCCTCCAGGCGCTCGATGCGACCACGAACGGCACGGTCGACATGTGCCACACCGTGTCCTACTACTATGTCGGCAAGGACCCCACCTTCGCGATCTTCGCCTCGGTGCCGTTCGGCCTCAACGCGCGCCAGCAGAACTCGTGGCTCTATCAGGGCGGCGGCAACGAGCTCGCCAACGAGTTCTTCAAGAAGTCGAACGTGATCGGCTTCCCCTGCGGCAACACCGGCACCCAGATGGGCGGCTGGTTCCGCAAGGAGATCAAGACCGTTGCCGACCTCTCCGGCCTCAAGATGCGCATCGGCGGCATCGCCGGCCAGGTGCTTCAGAAGGTCGGCGTGGTGCCGCAGCAGCTCGCCGGCGGCGACATCTATCCGGCGCTGGAGAAGGGCACCATCGACGCCGCCGAGTGGGTCGGCCCCTACGATGACGAGAAGCTCGGCTTCGCCAAGGTTGCCAAGTACTATTACTATCCGGGCTTCTGGGAAGGCGGTCCGACCGTCCATGCCTTCGCCAACCTGGAAAAGTTCAATGCGCTGCCGAAGAACTACCAGGCGATCCTCACCAACGCGACCACCCATGCCAACACCTGGATGGCTGCGCGCTACGACATGCAGAACCCGGCCGCGCTGAAGCGCCTGGTCGCCGGCGGCACCCAGCTTCGCCCGTTCACCAACGAAGTGCTGGAAGCCTGCCTCAAGTCCACGAACGAGCTGTGGGCCGAGATTTCGGCCAAGAACGCCGACTTCAAGAAGTCGATCGACGCCATGCAGGCCTACCGCTCCGATGAATATCTGTGGTGGCAGGTCGCCGAATATACCTACGACAGCTTCATGATCCGCTCGCGCACACGCGGCTGATCTGCGGCTTTAGTCGTAGGACCAAATCGCCCGGCCTCGCTAGCGAGGCCGGGCTTTTTCTTTGCCGCGGTGCGATCGGGATGGCGTTCGGCCGCGGCTTGCGCCATGCTGGCGGCAAGCCTCGACAAGAAGGCCCACAATCACTGGTACATCAGGGCAGGAAATCATGAAGAGAAGAGACTTCATCAAGGTCACAGGACTTGGTGCGGCCGGCACCGCCACGCTCGCGGCTCCCGCGATCGCGCAGTCGATGCCGGACATCAAATGGCGCATGCCGACGAGCTGGCCGAAATCGCTCGACACGCTGTTTGGCGGCGCCGAGATGATGTGCAAGATGGTCGCGGAGGCGACCGACAACAAATTCCAGATCCAGATCTTCGCGGCTGGCGAGATCGTGCCGGGCCTCCAGGTGCTCGACGCCGTGCAGAACGGCACCTGCGAAATCGGTCACACGGCGTCCTACTATTATTTCGGCAAGGACCCGACCTTCACCTTCGGCTCGGCCGTGCCGTTCGGTCCCAACATGCGCATCAACCAGGCCTGGTACATGCTCGGCGGCGGCCGCGACGTGCTCAACGAGTTCTACAAGAGCTATAACGTCGTCTCGCTGCTCGCGGGCAACACCGGCTGCCAGATGGGCGGCTGGTTCAGGAAAGAAGTCAACACGCCCGAGGATCTCAAGGGCATAAAATTCCGCATCGGCGGCTTCACCGGCCGTGTGCTCCAGAAGCTCGGCGTGGTGCCGCAGCAGCTCGCCGGCGGCGATATCTATCCAGCGCTGGAGAAGGGCACCATCGATGCCGCCGAATGGGTTGGCCCCTATGACGACGAGAAGCTCGGCTTCTACAAGATCGCGCCGCACTACTATTATCCCGGCTGGTGGGAAGGCGGGCCGATGCTGATGGCCTTCGTCAACCTCGACAAGTGGAACGCGCTGCCGAAATATTACCAGAGCGTGCTGGAGCAGGCCGGCCATTACGCCAACAACTACATGATGGCGCGCTACGACAACGCCAATCCGCTGGCGCTGAAGAAGCTGCTCGCGGGCGGCACCAAGCTGCATGCCTTCTCGCCCTCGATCATGGATGCTTGCTACAAGGCCGCCAAGGAGCTGCACGCCGAAGTCGCTGCGACCAACCCCAACTTCAAGAAGGTGAACGACTCGCTCGCCAAGTTCACGAGCGACGGCTACGCGTGGTTCCAGGTCGCCGAGGTCGGCTACGACATCTTCATGGCGCGGCGTTCGCAGAGCTGATCAAACTGTTCGCCGCATGCAGCGTCCCGGAGCAATGGCTCCGGGACGCTGTCTTTTCTAAGGGCTTCCAAACAAAAACTGCAAAACAACCCCATGCACAGTAGGCGGGGATAGGTTCATCAATGACTTGGACGGCCTGGCGCGAGCTTCTACGGAATTACCGAACTCGCTTGATGCGTCGGGCAAAACAGTGGTAGAATTTCTCAATCGAATAATCCGAACTTTCGGCTCGGTGCCGGGCCCGGGGAATCCGATGAGCTTCGATTCCGATCAGGTTCAAAGCGCATTGCGCAAGGCATGGTCGCTGGCGACGGCCAGCCGATGGACCGCGAGCAATCCCGCGGCCGGCCAATGCAACGTCACTGCGCTGCTCGTTCACGACCTTTTCGGCGGTGACTTGCTGAAGACGCCTCTGCCGGCCGGCGACCATTTCTACAATCGGATCGAGGGCCGGAGGTACGACTTCACGGCGAGCCAGTTCGATCAGCCGATCGGCTACATGGATTTAGCTGCAAGTCGCGCCGACGCGGAGTCGGGAGCGACAAGCGAACAACTGGCCGAACTGAGAACAGCCTTTCAAGAGTGCCGTATCAGGCCAGACTAGGGCGTGTACTCATAAATCAGGTGTTTGGTTTGGGCGCTCCAGATGTCCGCTCACCCCTGAACAACGGTACAAAAGCGAGACGTCGCCGCAGGTCGCCGATGGGCCAATAACCGACGTCAGCCTGGGTCAACATACCGTCAAAAACGCGTTTGGCACCGCCGTCTGATCCGTCGTACAGTGTGCTGTGGGTTGGATTACGCGCCATGGTGCAAGAGCGGCCAGTCCGGGTCGAGCGGAGGTTATCGGCGATATTGGCCGCCGATGTGGTTGGCTATTCGCGGCTCATGCATCACGACGAAGAAGCTACGCATGCCAAACTGACCGCGCTCCTCGCGGACAGTGTCACGCCCGCGATCTCCGAACACGGCGGTCGCATCGTGAAGAACACGGGCGACGGGTTCTTGGCAGAATTTCCAAGCGCGGTCGAAGCGATTCGAGCTGCTGTGCAGTTCCAGACCCGCATCAAGGAAGTTACAATCGCTGAGGCGGAAGACAGACGCATTGCTTTCCGGGTGGGCGTCAATATCGGCGACGTAATTGTCGAGCCCCACGACATCTTTGGAGATGGCGTTAACATCGCGGCGCGGCTCGAGAGCATCGCAGAACCAGGCGGCATCTGCATCTCGGCATCTGCCTACGACCAAGTCCGGGGCAAGGTCGGCGTCGAGTTCGCCGATCTCGGCGAGCAAAACTTCAAGAATATCGCCCGCCCGCTTCGGGCCTATGCCCTGGTCCGGGATGGATCTGGCCCTGTGATACAGTCGGACCGCGTGACGCCACCCCCGTTTTCACCGCCTCATCTTTCCATCGTTGTGCTGCCCTTTGCCAACCTCAGTGGTGATTCCGAGCAGGACTATTTCGTGGATGGCGTAACCGAGAGCCTGACGACCGACTTATCGCGCATCAGCGGCTCATTCGTGATCGGTCGACACACTGCATTCACCTATAAGGGCAAAGCGGTTGACCTTAAGAAGGTTGGGCGCGAATTGAACGTCCACTATGTGCTCGAAGGCTCCGTGCAGCGGCGCGGCAATCGACTTCGGATCAACGTGCAACTGATCGACGCGGAAACCGGCGCGCACCTGTGGGCCGACCGTTTTGACAAGCCCGTTGCCGACCTATTCGATATGCAGGACGAGATTGTATCGCGCCTCGCCAACACGCTAGAAGCTCAACTCACTGAGTACGAGGCCAGGCGGTCCGAACGATCTCCGCATCTCACTTCAATGGACCTGTATTTTCAAGGTACAGCTTTATTGAACAAGGGGCGGACCCCCGAACGCATGGCACAAGCACGCGCTTTTCTTGAGCAGGCGTTGGCGCTTAATCCCAAAAATGTTGCGGCGATGGTCGGTATGGCGATCGTCGATTTGACAGTTGGATCGGGCCTCTATTCCGAGGATCGGGCTGCGCGTCTCGCGATGGCCGAGGCGACTGTGGTGAAGGCGCTGTCTCATGCGCCGAATCATCCTCTTGCCCATTTGGTATTTGGCGACCTGCTAATTCTAACGAACCGCGCGCCTCAAGGGATAGCTGAATGCGAGCGAGCGTTGGCCTTAGATCGCAATTTAGCCGGGGCGCATGCGCTGATCGGTGCCGCCAAATTTGTTATGGGTCGCGCAGCTGAGACCGAGGCCCACATGAACGAGGCGATCCGCCTTTCTCCCCGCGACGTCAACGTCTATCGCTGGCTGCTGTTCGCCGGCGCCGCCAAATTGCAGCTTTCGGCGGATGCCGAGGCAGTTGGCTCCTTGCTCCACAGCATCGAAGCCAACCGAAATTATGCCATTACACATTTCTTGCTCGCCGCCGGACTCGCGCTACTCGGCTCGCTGGATCAGGCGAAAGCAGCTGCAAGGGCAGGATTTGCGCTCGATCCAAGCTTTACTATCCGTCGGTTCCGCAACGGCGCACTGAGCGAACATCCAGCTTACCTCGCCATGCGCGAGCGCATCTATCAGGGTCTGCACATGGCAGGGGTATCGGAGGGGTAATGTCGGCAATGGGTCAAAGGCGGCGGTCCGCACCGGAGGCGATGACTTCTGCTCCGCCCCCGAGTCCAGACCTGCCGCTGCACTGCGCCACCAACGCGATGGGCCAGAACCGGAACTGCGCTGGGTCTCGGACTTGAGACCGCGACAAGTCCAGCGTGAGGGAGACCACCACCAGCGTAAGAAGGAACAGAGCAAAGATCGAAATTGTCACGCTTCGTCCCCAGTCGGTGACCACCCGCGCCAACCACAACATGGCAACGAGAGACGAGCATCCGGAGACACCGATGGCCAGGGCATCCGCCTCGCGGGTAAGACCTAGCGGGAGTTTTAGTCCAATGTAGACCACGAACCCCGCTATAAAAATCGACCAAGCCACCCATCCAATCGAAACCGCTTCCTCTAGCGATAGCTTTCGGCCGAAGAACCACTGAGCGCGCGACACCATGAATGCAGAGGCGGCGAGCACGGCCGCAGAGACCGTCCCAAGGTGTTCAGCAGGGGTCATTGCGTTCCCGGTCGTAGGGTTTTTTGAGGTCTCAGATGAGGCCGAAAGTGATCGCGATTAAAAAGAACACGGCCAGCCCGATGGCGACCATCTTAAATATGTAAGCGGCCTCAACGTCGTGCCCAAGCCATTCGAAGTCCGGCCCCCATAGGACGGTCGCGACGAACCCCAGAACGAGCGTCGTGATCAGCAGGATCACGTAGACGGTGTCCATATGGAACGACCTTTATCGTCACTGCCACGACCACTCACCCATGAGGCCGATAAACCACCCGGCATTGAAGGCGACAACAAGCATAAGGAGGCAGGTCAACAAAGAGGGCTCGACGTCCTGAACACCTTGGGCACGCCAAATTGCGAGTAGTCCCAGCGCACAAATTCCCGAGCAAAGAGCAGGCCAGATCGCTGCGAACCGCCCCCGATGGGTCCGTGGCAGACGCCTGGCCCGGCGAGATGCCACCAAGGCAGTCAAGGCCAACACAATCAGACAAGCGGTGAGCAAGTACATTCGACGGGATCCCAGGCGCAACCGCCGCCATCTCGAGGGCGCTGGCGAACCAATAGCGCGCGTTGATTTCCTCAACCTTAAAGCGATGGAGAAAAGTGTTAATCGTCCGACGGCCAACCTCTTTGAGCGCATATCGCAAGCTTTTACCTATCTTCAGACGCTTTGGCTCACGTTAGGCACGGGCAGACGCGCCCTTAAAGGTATGCAAACCTTGTTCGTATAGCGGCGCGAGGCGGCTTTGTGTTACCATGGTGAGCATGTTTCGCATCAAAATCCCGCCCACCGTTCTCCTCTTCCTTATCGTCGGGGGCGCGTCCTGCATTTTCGTGTTTTACGGCCTCTATCTACTGATCGCGCTGATTGCCTTGAACCTGGCCTGCCTGCTGTTCGCCCCGATCGCGAGGCGGCGCGGATGGGGCGCTGAAGGGCGGCTCACGAGACATCTCGACCGTCCCCGGATGGAAGACGAAAGCCGCAGGGCCATTAGGCGCGAGAGCGTACGTACCCTGCAGGAAGAGCGATGACTGCCTCAGAGGAAGTCCGAATTTGGCGGCTTCGAGTGCGCGGCTTTACGGTTGCTGGAGTTGCATGTCTCGCCTTGATTTTCTTGCTGAAGATTCTCGATCCAATCGAGCTTGTGAAAATCTTCCTTGGTGCCCTTGTTCTGTTTTTCGCCTTCCTTTGGCTGTGCGGGCTATATTGCACCTACCGGTATTGGAGAGGTTTTAGAGAGGATGAAATACGGCGCGGCGGATCAGCGGAAACCGCTCGCGTAAAATGGCATGAACTGCACCCGCCCCCTGACTAGATGGTGGTGGGCCGCTTTGGGTCAGAAGCGTCGGTTTGGCCCTTACCTGCAAACTTCTGGTCTTCCCCTACTGGCGGACCTGTGACTGCAGTGCGCCTACGGCGCCGAGGGCCACAAGCGGAAGACAGCGTATGACTGAAGAAGAGCCGCCAACTAAAGGCCGCCTTACTTCATGTCCTATTGAGAACCCTGCCGGTGTTTTCGTCCTTAATAGGCACCAAAGTGGACCGTTGATCCCTGAATTACTTCGGCGGCTGTAGGCCGGGAGACCGCAGGACCGAATGGCCACCCAGGCCCCGCCTTGCGGTTGTGCTGTCTATACCCGCTTGCGGTCCAGCATCGCCTGCTCAACTTGATCGGCCAGGATGGTAAGATGGCTCGCAATCCTATCGAACACCTGACGTTTTCGCGGATCAGTGGCTAAGTCCCGGATAAGAGCGGCTTCCGCCGCGTCCTTCCTAAGCTTTTCGATTTGAGCCAAATAATCCTGCATGTGCTCACTCCACCAGCGGCACGCAGTCGTCATTGGCTCGGCCGCTAGAACGATAAATTAGGACACTTCTAAATTCAACTTGAGACACCGGGGATCGAATACGGGCGCACCCGCCCGTGAACAGGAATAAACGGCGCCCCTAGCACGGAATGAGAACGTCAAGGTCCGCTCAGGGTCATCAGCAGTAATGCTCTAACCGATCAGAAGATTTCCGCTCGGCCCTCAAGAGCCGACTCGCTCTTATGAGGACCGCCCTGGCCGAACTGAGAACAGCCTTTCAGGAGCACTTATCAGGCCAGACTAAAGCGCGATGAGATTTGGATGAATCGTCATCGCATGATCTTTCCGGAAAACCGCTGCGCACTTTTCCGGATCATGCTTTAGCGGCAGCCGAGGTTGGTCCAGCCGCCGTCAGCGAGCGACGCCGGCCGCGTCTTTCGTGCTTGGCATGAGCCAATCGAGTCCGAGTAGACCGGCCTCGAGGATAGCGACGGCGACAATGCCGCCGAGCCAGCCGAAAAAGATGATGGAAAAGGTGCCGAGCAAGATCGCGCAAAAGACGTCGGCGAGCACCTTGCAGATGCCGAAGTCTTGGTCTTGGCCAGAAGCGAAGTAAGGCATCGGGCTCCTCCAGGCGCTGATCCTCAGCTCTGGATTCAACCGCGTGCAAAAGCGTATGTTTCGCGGGTCAATTCTTCGATTGTCCGAAATCGAGTGGCGGTGGCAACTCGATGCCCGGGATCTCGATCTTGATCTTGTCCAGGTCCACTTTCGTGGGTGCGTCGAGCAGCCCAGTCACCGTTATCGGGAATGCAATGACGACTGCCCTGTCGGTGCTGCGCCGGAAGATGGAGCCGGCCGGTCCTTCACAGTGATCACCAAAGCGAGAGGTGTGAAGCGGTTCACAGTCACTTCGAGAGAAATTCGCTAGAAATTCCGGGAAGCTAGCGAGCTTTCCTTGATTGCGCCGACCGATGCCGTGCGGTGCGCCGCCGCGAGCAGGGCTGCGCAGGTCAAGACGAAAGGCCGCCCGAACTCGGGGTGTGCGTCCTGGTCCGGCAGAACGCCGGCTGCCAAAATTACGGGCTGCGGTCTCCACCGCTTCTCAGGTGCGGAGCGCGGGAATGCCGCGGCACGACGCCCGCCATATGCCGTGTGGGCCTTGCTGGCTGCCTGGGACTTTCTTGCAAGGCGCCTTTTTGCGCTGACGGTGCGCGGCTGAGGATTGCGTCGTGGCGAAGGTCGTTTTCAATCTGACCATTGAAGATTGTGGCGAAGACCATTGCCGCATCGTTGCGGAATACAATTCGTCGAGCCGCGAGATCGAGGTCGAGAAGCTCAAGCCGAGTTTCCGCCAGAACCTGAGACCGCTGCAGGAAGCGATTCTCCAGAGCCCTGCCGCGCGCAGCGCCGAGGCCGCGCTACGCCCGCGAAACCCGGATGCGGCCGCGGCAAATGACGGCCATGAAGCAAGACCCGCCATCCGTGATGCTGCCGGAGCTCTGACCTCGGGATCGGACGAGCGAATTGTCCAGGAAATCGGTTCGCAGCTCTTCGACTTCATCTTTCAGCGAAAGATCCTCGAACTCTATCAGGAATGTTTCCAGGCGGCGCGAAGAGACGACCAGCCGTTCCTGATCCGCTTGCGAGTCAGCGATCCCGCGCTCGCCTACGTGCCCTGGGAGACGATGTACGACAGGAAGAACCGCATCTATGTGACGACCTCCCAGAGCACACCGTTCACGCGGGCTGTCGACGACTATGGCGAAGAACGTCGGATGAGCGCGGCAAGGCCGATACGGGTGCTTGGCATGGCGGCGAGGGTCAAGGTTCTGAACGGATTTCCGCTGGATGAGATCGAGGTCGACGCCGAGCAGGTCGCGATCAAGAGGGCACTTCACGAATTGAACGACGGCAAGAGACTGAAGCTGTCCTGGATTCCTTCGGCAAAGGCGCGCGATCTCAACCGTCGTTTCCTGAGGGGAGATGACGGCAAACGGTGGGATCTGTTTCACTTCATCGGTCACGGCGGACACGATCCGGATCGGCAGATGGGCTTCATCGTGGTGCAGGAAGAGGGCGGATCGAGCGGGACTCGGCTGTATGCCGACACGTTGAAAGTGTTCCTTACCCAGCCCGGCCAAACGCCGAGCCTCGTCGTCCTGAACTCCTGCAGCGGGGCGCAATCCGACGGTCCCCTGTTCTCGAGCACCGCTGCCGAGCTCATTCAGGGCGGCGTCCCTGCGGTGATCGCCATGCAGTTCGAGATCAGCGACAACATGGGGCTCGCGTTCGCCGATACGTTCTACACCTATCTCGCCGACAACGTCTCGATTCAGGCCGCCCTGGCGCATACGAGGGCCGAATTGAAGGCGCGCCACTTCGCCGAATGGATTTCTCCGGTTCTCTACATGCGCGGCCTCGATGGTGAAATCTTCGTGGACCGGGCTGGACCCTAGCGGATGTTCATCAATGTACGGCTTTGACCCGTCCATCGTTGCTCTCGGCCTCGGTGCGATCGCAATCTGCATCGTCAGCGCGATCGACTTTCACGCTCCTTTCGAAGCCGTGGAGATCCGCTATGCCGTGATGCGCGACCGCTACTATTTTGCGGTCCTCGCCTACGTCACGATCGCCGTGGTCTTCTACGTGTTCATGGTCATCCAAATCCGCTGGCTGACCAATCAACTCTTTCCCGGACGCGGCGCCGGCCTGCTCATTGCCGTACCGGCGACGATCGCATTCATGGTGCTGGCGCCGCACCTGCCGATTCTATCTCGGGTGATCGGACTTCTGAGAACCATGATGCAGACGCTGGCGCGCTACCCGCAGGCCGTGGAGACCGTGATCGTGGCCATCGCGCGTTCGCCCATCCGGGTGACGGAGCGCGCAAAGCCGGAGTTGCAGCGCGAGCTCGAAGGATATGGCGTTCCCGCGAGGCTGATCGAGAAAGCGCTCAATCAGGATGACGAAGTGCTTGCCGCCGGCGCGACGGCCATGATCATGCAGGTTGCTTCACTTCACACCAGTTTCGTCGAACTGCGCGGCAACCCGCGCTTCGAGAAGTTCTTCGGCGCGCGGAAAGCCGCGTTTGGCGAACTGGAGCGGCAGTATCGGCGAATGCTGCGACGGTCGGCGCGGGCCCTCCTGCTGACGGAAGACATCATGGTGTCGGATGTCGACGCGCGGGAGCTGGTGCTCGAGATCTCCGACTTCATCGCGGAAGAGTGTGAGGATTTGCGGGTCGCATACCAGCGTCGTCTGGCCGAGGCGACCTTGTCGGTCGTCGACAGGCGCGATTCCCGGACGGAGCTGATATCCAGCTTCGGGTATCAGACCGTTCTGCCACAGCCATTGCCGTTTGCACCCCTGGTGACGATCTTCGTCCTCGACTTCGCGGTCTCTGTCGCGCCGCTGTTCTTCCTCGATCTGCCGAAGAAGTTTGCGGTTGGTTCGCTGGCCGGAGGCCTCTCGTCCCTGGCACACGCGGTCGCGCTGACGGTCTCGATTTTCTTTGCAATCTATCCGAAGGCCGCGACGAATTTCGCGCGCCCCTCGCTGTACGCGTTGCCCTGGAGCTCTTACGTGGTCTTCGGGGCGTGCTCCTATCTGGCGGGCAACTTCATACTATGGTTGACTTACAGCACGATTCCGATCGCTGAAGGCTGGCTGGCGAAGAATCATCCGTTTGCGGCGAGCTCGCTGTTCTCCCTGATCTTCCTGGTCAACACGCTGGTCCTGAGCATTCTTCTCGACGTGCGGCTGAGGGCGGATCGGCTGGATTATCACGAGGCGAGACTGAAGGACGGCGCGGCCCATGCGGTGGTCATGGCGTCGCTGATGTTCAGCCTTCTCGTCAGCTTCGTAGTGGTGACCAGGGCCTTTGGTCTGGAAATGCCGACCATCCCGTTGTCGTGGTACGCCGGCATCGTCGGGTCATTCGGAATTCTCGGCTTCGTGGTCGGATATCTCGTGCCCTCGACGGCGGAAGCCTACATCGAATCCAACAAGATGATCCGGAAGTCGTCGGCGCTCGATGGCAATCTGCTCGGCTGGGCCGCGCCTGCGTCGCAGTCGACTGTCAAACCTTGAGCTCTGTCGGAGGTGGCGCGCGTCGTGCGCCCCGCCGCATCTGAAGGACGTCACGAAGAACGCATCTGAACAGGGGGAAGGACATGGCTGCCATCGAGATTGCAAGCGGGATCGTGGTTCAAAGTCCCGACGATGTCGAAGTCAAGGTGGTGCAGGGCGACGCTTCCCGCCGGGGATTGCACCGCGCGACCGCCAGCCAGATGAGGGGAACCGATCAACTCAGGAGCGCACTGTCGGCGTCCGACTTCACGATCGCGGCCGAAGTCGAAATGGTGCCGACGCGCCCCGGAACGCGCGCCCTGCGACGGGACGCGCAGACGCCGACGCAGATCGAGGTCGAGGTCAGCCCGTCCGAACGGGCGATGGTGCTGATCGAAGGGGCAGGCGGCGTCTATGCCTGGAGCTACCCGCAGCAGGTTGTCCGTCCATCGCGTCAGCGCGGCGGCAGGCAAGTTCTGGTGTTCCCGCTGACGGCGGAAACGAGCGGCACCCGTGGAATCTCCACGGCACGCGGCAGGCGTGGCCCGGTTCTCGACTGGGTCTCCGACAAGCTGATTGATCCGGTCCGCGCCTATGTGCTGAAGTTCGTCGCCAGAACGGCCGTCGATGCGGCGACCGACTATATCGAGGGAGACCGACAGGAGGGGATCGTGATGATGACCGGGCTCGATCCGGCGGCATGGACCCCGTCGCGATCGGAGCGGCCGCGCTTGCCGCAAGATCGCCCGCTCAAGATCCTGCTCATGGTGCACGGCACGTTCTCGTCGACCGCGGGTGGCTTCGCGCAGCTTGCCGGTTCCGAGAGCGGAAAGGCATTTCTTTCGAGAGCCAACCAGCACTACGACGCCGTGCTCGGCTTCGACCACAAGACGCTGACCGCAACGCCGGGCCAGAATGCAGCCGCTCTCGTTGCGGCGTTGCAGGCGCTGGGAATCCCGGAGGGGTCGTCGATCGACGCGGTCGTCCACAGCCGCGGCGGGCTTGTCTATCGCGTGGTGGAAAACCGGCTTGCGGAGCAACGACCGGACATCCGGCTCGGCAAGGCCATCTTTGTCGGCTGCACCAACGCCGGGACGCATCTTGCCGAGCCCGAGAACTGGGCGGCGATGATCGATCTCTACACCAACGGGATCATGGCCGGCGTCCGTGCGGTTTCGTACTTGGCGGGCGGGGCTGCGTTGAGCCCCATCGTGGCGCAGGGGATCAAGACTGTCGGTCGCTTCGTCCAGGCGTTTTCGGAAGTCGCCATCGACGAGCAGAGAGTGCCCGGACTTGCCGCGATGCGGCCCACGAGCGATCTCGTCAGGGAGTTGAACGGGGCGGCCGGTCCTCTCGACAAGCTCGCGACCTATTATGCGATCACGTCGAATTTCGTCGCGCATGTCGAACCCAGCAAGGGAGTGACGAGGGAGTTCGCCGAGTTCATTGCCGACCGCGTGACAAATCGCCTGTTCCAGCTTGACAACGATCTGGTGGTGGATACCTCGTCGATGACCTCGTTCGGGACCCGCGGCTCGCGCCTCGCCAGCGACGCAACCTTTGCCTTCGGCAATACGGACGACGTCTTTCACACCACTTACTTTGCGACGGATGCCGTTCCATTGAAATTGAGTGAATGGCTGGGTGTTGGCGCAGCTCGCCTCGGCGAGCAGTTTGACCTGCAGCGGACAGGATCGCGCCGCGCGACGCGGCGAGCCGCGCCCCGCGGTGACCACTCGCTGGGGGCCGTTCTGCCTTCTCCCCATCTGGAGAGTCTCGAAGCCGACTCGATGTCGGACACAACGACGCTGCGACGAGTGCCAACACGTGCGGCTCCTGCGGCTGCATCGCCCGTGCCGAGCCAGGCGTCTGTCGCAACCGAGATGGCGCCCTTGACACCTTCTTCTGATCCAGGAACCGCCGCCTGCTATTTTGCGGCAGAGATCGAGTCTCATCCGCCGCCCAGGAAGCCGGTCCCGCTGTTCGTCACGGTTTCTCGCGAGAGGATCCAGGCTGCGGAAACACAAACGTCCAGCGCCTCGGATACCCCGGTCAACATCGACGCGTCCCGCGCCATCGTTGTCGAAGTCATCGCGCGCAGGAACTGCCGGGTCCTCGGCGAATCCAGCGCAGAGATCGACACGCCCCGGGAACGACGGGCGGAGGCGCTGCGGTTCGTCGTGGAAGGTACCGCCGAGGGCGCAGCGGATATCCTCGTCGAAGCGCGGCAAGGTCCGCGCATTCTGGCGTCCTTCACCCTGGCTCCCGTATTCGTCGATGCAGACAGCAAGACCTTGCGCCGGAGCCAGGTCGGGTTGGCCATGGCGGCACGCCCGAACGAGCCGGCGGTGCTGAGGATCTACGAGATCGTGGAGGGCGGCAAGCTGACGCTGCGCTTCGACCTTGCCTGCGTCGACCCCAACATCGCAGTTTCGGAATCACGCACCCTTCCCGGGGGGTTCTCTCGCGACGTCTACGTTGCGGAGATCTTCAAGGGCATCGAGACGTCCTGGCTCGCGACCAACCGGTTGTATGACCAGTTCCTGGCGCGCCTCCAGGCAAACGGAATTGTCATGGCGAACGAGTTGTTGCCGGACAAGGTCCGCGAGGCGTTGTGGACCCATCGCGAGGCGATCCGCGCGATCCAGGTCATCTCGGAGGAGCCGTTCATTCCCTGGGAGCTGCTTTACATCAATGATCGGAAGTCCGGGCAGGCCGGCAAGGGATTCCTCGCCGAATGGGGGCTGGTCCGCTGGCTGCACAGCACGCCATGGCCTGGTCCGAACCTTGCGATGCGCAGCGATCGCGTCAACTACGTGATCCCGGCCTATCTCGATCCCGCCCTGCAGCTCGAAGGCGCCGGTGCCGAACGCGAGATGCTGGCCAAGCTGTTCGGCAATCCCCGCGAGGTCCCGGCCGACAGCATCTCGGTGACGGGCTTCCTCCAGCAGAATGCGGGGAATTGCGACGTTCTGCACTTTGCCTGCCACGGCGAGGCGGCGCAGCGGGCGGTCATGACAGCCGACCTGTTGATGACGGGGTCCATGGTGGACGGCAGCTTTGCGCCGGATTCGCTATCGGCGGATCAGGTCAAGGCTTTTGCCCGCTTCGCGACAAGCGGACCGAGACCAACCATCTTCATCAATGCCTGCCAGACCGGGCGGGCGGGCCGCGGTATCGGTGGAGGTGTCGCCGGTTTTGTCGATGCATTCCTGCGGCCGTATTCCGAGCTCGGCGCGGGCGCGCTGGTCGGAGCGCTCTGGTCGGTGGACGACAAGCTCGCCTACAGTTTTGCCGAGGCGTTCTATCGCTCGCTCAAGGACGGAAACGTGCTGGTGGAAGCCGTTCGAACGGCTCGCGAGGCCGCCAAAAGCCGGAAGGAACTGACCTGGCTGGCCTATTCCGTGTACGGCAATCCGTTTGCGCGCGTCGAAGGCGACGCTTAGATCGAGCCGGGAGTGGTCGATCCAGCGGCCGGATGCCGGCCCGCCGTTCCAGGCGTCGTGAGGGCGGGTCCGATCGGCTTACACGAGCCTGACATCGGGGCGCTCGGCTCACCGCGCATTTTTTCTCTGGCCCAGCCGTCCGGAATGCTGGAAAAGAGCGGCGAAGATTTCGGCGCGAGCCGTGCGGTGACAGCGGAATATCGATGCGCCTTCTGATCGTCGAGGACAATCCCGAGCTGTCGCGGCTCGTTGCTGCCGGGCTGGCCGCGGCCGGCTATGAGAGCGACATCGTCGGCAGCGCGGCCGAGGCGCGCGAGGCGGTGGGCAGCGTCAACTATGCCGCGATGATCCTCGACCTCGGACTGCCCGACGACGACGGCCTGTCGGTGCTGCGCGAGTTGCGCCGGCAGATGGAGCCGCTGCCGGTCCTGGTGCTGACGGCCCGCGGCGGCTTGCAGGACCGCGTGACGGGCCTGCGCAGCGGGGCCGACGACTATCTCGCAAAGCCGTTTGCGATGGAGGAGCTGGTGGCGCGGCTGGAGGCCATCCTGCGCCGGCCCGGCCAGCTGCTCGGCCGCTCGCTCAGCCTCGCCAACCTCGTTTATGACACCGAAAGCCGGCAGATCTTCATCGACGACCAGCCGCGCATCATCTCCGCGCGCGAGAGCTCGGTGCTCGAGATCCTGCTGCGCCGGCAGGGGCGGGTGGTGCCGAAGAAGAACGTCGAAGATCACATCTTTGGGCTCGAAGGCGAAGTCGCCTCCAATGCGGTAGAAGTTTATGTCTCGCGGCTGCGCAAGCAGCTGGCTGAACACGGCGCCAGGGTGGTGATCCATACCATCCGCGGCGTCGGCTACCTCATGACCGAGGAGAAATAGCGTGCCCGCGGTGGGGCATGCCAGATTGCTCACGTTCAAATCGCTGATCTCGCGGATCGTGTTCCTGCACATCGTCGCGGTCGCGGTGGTCGCGATCTTCCTGCCGCTGGTGCTGTTCTGGCTGCTCAATTCCGAGATCGCGCAGCTGCATCGCGATGCCATGCGCGCGCAGGCCGAGGTGCTGGCGGGGCACATCGTCACGCAGCCGGATGGCACGTTGAGCTTCAACCTCCCCGACAGCCTGAAGGGCCTCTATTCGGACGCTTACGGCCGATACCAGTTCGACATCCGCGATGCCGACGGCCGGCTGCTGTTCTCCTCGCACCGTCGCTCAGCCGCTGCGGCGCAATCACGCTTCTCCGAGACGATCTCCGGCGCAGGCGTCACCCGCGATATTGCCGGCAAGACGGTCCGCATCCAGGTCGCCGAGGACCTCGCGCACCGCGACGTCATCACCGACGACATCGTCTCGAACTTCTTCCGGCGGGTGGGTTGGATCACCATTCCGATCCTTCTGGTGCTACTTGCCACCGACATCATCATCTTCCGCCGCACGATTGCGCCGCTGTGGAGGGCCTCGGAGGAGGCCAGCAATATCGGTCCGGCGCGTACCGATATCCGCCTGCCGACGGCACAGATCCCGCGCGAGATCATGCCGCTGGTCACCGCCGTGAACCAGGCGTTCGATCGCCTCGAGGGCGGCTTTCGCGTGCAGCGGCAGTTCACGGCGGACGCCGCGCATCAGCTGCGCACGCCGCTCGCGATCCTGCGCACCCGGATCGAGACGCTCGACGACCGCGCGGCACGGCAGGCGCTGCTTGCCGACATCGAGGTCATGAGCCGCCTCGTCGCCCAGTTGTTGGAGATCGCCGAACTCGACACATTGGTGCTCGATCCCGGGGAGACCGCGGATTTGCGCGCGGTCTGCGCCGAGGTGGTCGGTTCGATCGCCCCGTTCGCGATCGCGCAGCATAAGGACGTCGCTCTGAAGGGGACCGACGCGCCGGTCAGGATCCACGGTAACTCAGAGATGCTTCAGCGTGCGATCTTCAACCTCGCCGAAAACGCCATCAAATTCACCGCGAAGGACACCTGCGTCGAGGTCGAGGTACGCGACGACGGTTCGGTGCGCGTGCGCGATCGCGGCCCGGGCATCGCGGAAGCCGAGCGCGAGCTGATCTTCCAGCGCTTCTGGCGCGCTGACCGCCGGCGCAGCGACGGCGCAGGCCTGGGACTCTCGATCGTGCGCGCGGTGGCGGAGGATCATGCGGCGACGGTTGCGGTGGCAAACCTCCCCGGCGGCGGCGCGGAGTTCACGCTGCGGTTTCGGCCGGCGAACGAGGTGGCCTCTTCACCCTCCCCTGGAAGGGGAGAGTAAGAGGGCAGCAGTCGCGCCATCCTTTGCTACTTCTGCGGCGGGCCGAGATCCAGCGGCGGCAGGTCGATCTGCGGCACCTCGATCTTGATCGTAGAGGGGTCGATATTCGTCTGGACGCCCTTGTAGTGCATCACCATCGCGGGGAATGCGATCACCAGACCGACCATGATGATCTGGATGACGACGAATGGGACCGCGCCCCAATAGATCTGGCCCGTGGTGACGGGATCCATCCGCTTGCCGGTGAGGCGGTCGGTGTATCGCTCCTTCGGCGCGACCGATCGCAGATAGAACAGCGCGAAGCCGAACGGGGGATGCATGAACGAGGTTTGCATGTTGACGCCGAGAATGACGCCGAACCAGATCAGGTCGATGCCGAGGTGCTCGGCGGCAGGTCCGAGCAGCGGGATCACGATGAAGGCCAGCTCGAAGAAGTCGAGGAAGAAGGCCAGCACGAAGACAAGCGCGTTGACGAAGATCAGGAAGCCGACTTGGCCGCCGGGCAGGGAGGTCAAGAGGTGCTCGACCCAGACGTGGCCGTTGACGCCGTAGAATGTCAGCGAGAACACGCGGGCGCCGACCAGGATGAACACGACGAACGCCGACAGCTTGGCGGTCGATTCCGTGGCTTGCCGGATCAGGTCCCAGCTCAGCCGCCGCTTCGCGGCGCCGAGGAGGAGGGCGCCGGCGGCACCCATCGCGCCGCCCTCGGTCGGGGTCGCGATACCGATGAAGATCGTGCCCAGCACCAGGAAGATCAGGAACAGCGGCGGCACCATGACGAAAGTCGTCTGCTGCGCCATCTTGGACAGGAAACGGAAACCGGTCAGCTTGTCGATCAGCCAGTTCACCACGGCGACAGCGAACGCGAAGACGATACCGTAGAACATGCTGAGCACGACGTAGTCGGCGCCATGCGTCTCGGAATTGCGCATCATGAACCATCCGAACACGCAGCTCGCGAGGAACAGCATGCCGAGCGAGACCAGGCCGCGGCTGCCGTCTTCCTCACGGAAGCCGATGGCCTCCTTCGGCAGGCCCGGCGCGGCCTTCGGGAAGATCATGCTGACGAGGAAGGCATAGGAGGCGTAGAGGGCGGCGAGCACGAGGCCGGGGATGAAAGCGCCCTCGTACATGTCGCCGACGGACTTGCCGAGCTGGTCGGCCATCACGATCAGGACGAGCGAGGGCGGAATGATCTGGGCCAGCGTGCCGGATGCGGCGATGACGCCGGATGCCACGCGGCGGTCATAGCCATAGCGCAACATGATCGGCAGCGAGATCAGGCCCATCGAGATCACGGACGCCGCGACCACGCCCGTCGTCGCGGCGAGCAGCGCGCCGACGAAGATCACCGCATAGGCAAGGCCGCCGCGAATGGTGCCGAACAATTGGCCGATCGTGTCCAGCAGGTCCTCGGCCATGCCCGAGCGCTCCAGCACCAGTCCCATGAAGGTGAAGAACGGGATAGCGAGCAGCGTGTCGTTGTTCATCACGCCGTAGACCCGCTCCGGGAGGGCCTGCAGGAAGTCGGGATGGAACTGGCCGAGCTCGACGCCGATCACGGCAAAGAACAGGCCGACGGCGCCGAGCGAGAATGCCGCGGGATAGCCGAGCAGCAGCACGACGACCAGCGACACGAACATGATGGGCGCCATATTGGCGATGATGAATGCGGTCATGATTTCCCCTAAACCGTCGCCAACCGCTACTTCTTCTCGATCGCTTCGACGAGATGCTCGACTTCCGCCTCCAGCGCCGACACCTGGGATTCGTGCGGATCGGGGATCAGCCCGCGCATGACCGCAATTCGCTTGATCAGTTCGGAGATGCCTTGCACGAGGAGGAAAGCGAACCCGATCATGATCAGGGATTTAGTCGGCCATTGCGGCAGCCCGCCGGCATTGCCGGACTGCTCGCTGATGTGGAAGGAGCGCTGGAAGAACGGCACTCCCGTGATGATCATCACGATGCACAGCGGAATGAGGAAGAACAGGTGACCGACCACGTCGATCACGTTGCGCGCCTTCTTCGGCAGCGCGTTGTTCACGATGTCGATGCGGATGTGCTCGTTGTCGAGTAGCGTCCAGGGCGAGCAGAGCAGGAAGACGATGCTGAACAGCACCCATTGCAGCTCGAGCCATGAATTCGAGGACGTATCGAACGTCTTGCGGATGATTGCATTGACCGCCGAGATGATCACGGCGAGCACGATCAGCCACGCGAGGCGCTTGCCCGTCCAGCGTGTGAACGCGTCGATCCCTTGGCTCAGCTTAAGGAGCGCTTGCAACGATAGGTCCTCCCCCGATTTCGCCCCAGCCGTCTTGATTACGCCGACGCGGCGCGCGGCTTGTCTCGCCGCAACGGCTTGAGGCAGCAGGCACCAAACCAGCGGGCGTGCCGGCAGTCAATTGGAAGTTTGTTGGTAGTTAAGGGGAATAAGGCCCGTAATCCGACGGTGTTAGCCGCCGGTGACGCTCATATGCCTGGACACGCTGGGGCGGTCGTGGCGGCGGTCGATGATGAAATCGTGCCCCTTGGGCTTCAGCCCGATGGCGCGGTCGATCGCATCCGCAAGCAGCAAGTCATCGCTCGATGCACGCAGAGGTTTGCGCAAATCGGAGGCGTCCTCGTGGCCGAGGCAGGTGTGCAGCGTCCCTGTGCAGGTGACGCGCACCCGGTTGCAGGATTCGCAGAAATTGTGGGTCATCGGCGTGATGAAGCCGAGCTTGCCGCCGGTCTCGGCGACGCTGACATAGCGGGCCGGACCGCCGGTGCTCTCCAGCAGATCCGTCAGCGTGAATTGCTGGGCGAGGCGGGCGCGCACCAGCGACAGCGGCAGATACTGGTCGATCCGTCCCGATCCGATCTCGCCCATCGGCATGACCTCGATCAGCGTCAGGCCCATGCCCTTGCCGTGGGCCCAGCGCATCAGTTCGGGCAGTTCGTCCTCGTTGAGGTTCTTCAGGGCGACGGCGTTGATCTTCACCGCAAGCCCTGCGGCGCGCGCGGCCTCGATCCCCTCGAGCACCTTGTCGATCTCGCCCCAGCGGGTGATGTCGCGAAACTTCCCGGGGTCAAGCGTGTCGAGGGAGACGTTGATGCGGCGGACACCGCAATCGGCGAGCTCGTGCGCGTGCTTTGCAAGCTGGGTGCCGTTGGTGGTCAGCGTCAGCTCGTTCAATGCACCGCTCGAAAGATGCCGCGACAGCGAGCGCACCAGCGTCATCACGTTGCGGCGGACCAGCGGCTCGCCGCCGGTGAGCCGCAGCTTCTTCACACCCTTGGCGATGAAGGCCGTGCAGAGCCGGTCGAGTTCCTCCAGCGTCAGGAGGTCGGCCTTGGGCAGGAACGTCATGTCTTCCGACATGCAGTAGAAGCAGCGCAGATCGCAGCGGTCGGTGACCGAGACACGCAGATAGCTGATGGTCCGCCCGAACGGATCGGTCATCGCGCCCGACAGCGCGGCACGGGGGCTCGCAGAAAGTCCGTTCATACCAAATGCCTTGTCACTTACGGCGACGGGCGCACCTTTGCTTCAGCGGTGCTGAGAAAGCAATCTAAGCATCGGACGCGGCTAGGACAATCCGGTGGTATAGGCAGATCAGCGCTTGTCCGCATTCGGATCGGGGAACGGCGAGGCTGCTGCGGGCGCCGCATCGGCCGGCGCTGCGGCGGGCGCGGCTGGTTTGGGCTTCTTCGGCCGGTGCGGCTTGCGGACCGGTTTCGGCGGCACCGCCGGCTGGAGTTCCGCAAACACCGGATTCGGATCGGTGGTGACGGAGGCGGGTGTGGTGAAATCACCGGGATTCTTGACCACATTCACCGGGACGCTCGCCGGCTGGTACTTGGGCAGGGCGTAAGCGACCGTGAAAGGCGCATCAGGTGCGGGAACCGAGACCGAGCAGGGGGTCTTGCAGCCCTGACCGAGCGAGGTGGTGGCGTCAGCACCTTGCGGATTGGATTCGAGCCTGACCTGGACGGTCGGCGGCGCCGATTTGAACATGTCCCAGGACATCGAGGAGCAGCCACCCAGGCTCGCCCCTGCTAACGCAATCGCGAAGACACGACGCATGAACCATCCACTTCTATTGCGACAAACCGCCACATCCCCGGGGCGACCTTAGGAGTGTCGTTTGGGGCAGGCAATTGGCGCGCTGTGCATAGGTAGTTGATGATTAACGCAGGGCGTCGCGAGAATAATCTAGTTGTATCAGCGGGTTGCGGCGGGTGAAGCCGTCATCAGGCTGACCGCGGCCGCCGGCAGATCGCGCATGTGATGGATCAGCCGGTCCGGCTTCAGCTCGGCGATCGGTACGTCGGTGTAGCCGAAGCTGACCCCGATCACGGGCACTCCGGCTCGCCGGGCGACCCCGACGTCGGTGCCGGCATCGCCGACCATGATGCTGGCCTTCACGTCTCCGCCGGCCCGGGCCACGGTCTCGCGGAAAATGGTCGGATCGGGCTTCTGGACACCAAAAGTGTCTGCCCCGCAGATCGCCGCGAAACGGCGGCTGAGGTCGAGCTGGTCGAGCAGCCGCTTCGACAGCCATTCCAGCTTGTTGGTGCAGACCGCGAGGCGATGGCCTCGCGCCGCGAACAGGTCGAGTGCGGCCTCGAGCCCCTCAAAGGGGCGGGATTCGACCACGATATGGTCGGCGTAATAGGCAATGAAATCCGCGGTCATCCGGTCCATGTCTTTGGGGGTGACGGTGCGGCCCTCGGCCTCCAGCCCGCGCTCGATCAGCTTGCGGGCACCGGCGCCGATCATGTTGCGGGCGGAGGCCATCGGCACGGGCGGCAGGCCTTCGCGGTCGAGCACGTAGTTCAGTGCGGTGATCAGGTCGGGCGCCGTATCCACAAGCGTGCCGTCGAGATCGAAGACGATGGTGTGAGGGCAAGTCCCTTTGAAGGAGGTCATGGTCCAAGCGCTACCGGCCCGGTCGCATCCGCGCAAGGGGCGGGCCCATAAGATCACCTTATAGGCCTGTTCCCGCGAGGAAAACGAGGCTACATAGGCCGCCGAAAGCGGCCGCGATCGGCGGCTCATCCTCCGAATCCGGGGCAGGCACACACGTGAACATGGACCAGTTGAAGCGGCAGGCTGCTGCGCGCGCCCTCGAGGAGGTGCGCGACGGCATGCAGCTCGGGCTCGGCACCGGCTCGACGGCCAGACATTTCGTCGAGCTGCTCGGCGAGCGCGTCGCCGCCGGGCTCAAGGTGATCGGCGTACCGACCTCCGAAGCCACGCGCGCCGATGCGGAACGTTGCGGCGTGCCGCTGACGACGTTGGATGAGATCGACCATCTCGACATCACCGTCGACGGCGCCGACGAGATCGATCCCGAGCTCAATCTGATCAAGGGCGGCGGCGGCGCGCTGCTGCGCGAGAAGATCGTGGCCGCCGCCTCGGATCGCATGATCGTGATTGCGGACGACACCAAATGGGTGTCGACGCTCGGCAAGTTTCCGCTGCCGGTCGAGGTTATCCCGTTCGGGCTCGGAGCGACGCGCCGCGCGATCGAAAAGGCATTTGCCGAATGCGGCGTTTCCGGGCAAATGGCGGTCCGCAAGGACAAAGGCGGCCACGTTTTCGTCACCGATGGCGGCCACTGGATCGTCGATGCCCAGCTCGGACGTATTGTGAATCCCCCCGGTCTCGCCAAGGCGTTGAGCGCCATCCCCGGGGTGGTCGAGCATGGATTGTTCATCGGCTTGGCCAGCTCGGCCGTTCTGGCGGGCGGCGAAGGAATTCGCGTGATTGAACGGCGCAAGCCGAAAGGAGACCTGGAATGAAGAACGTGTTGAAATTCTTGCCGGCCGCGACCTTTGCCGTGGGATTGGCGCTTTCGGCCGCCCCGGCGGTGGCGCAGCAGCCGGCCCAGCCAAAGGCTGCGGCCGCCCCGGCCCAGCCGAAGGCATCGCCGGCGGCGATCGCAGCTGCCAGGGAGATCCTGCAGATCAAGAACGCCACCGCGATGTATGCCGGTGCCGTGCCCGGCGTCGTCGAGAAGACCAAGATCGCGCTGATCCAGCAGAACCTCAACTACCAGAAGGATCTCAACGAGGTCGCCCCGATCGTGGCCCAGCAGCTCGCCGGCCGCCAGAACGAGATCGGCGAAGGCATGGCCCAGATCTATGCCAGCGAGTTCACCGAGCAGGAGCTGAAGGATCTCGTCACCTTCTACAAGTCGCCGCTGGGCAAGAAGCTGATCGAGGCCGAGCCGCGCGCCATCGGGCTCAGCATGGCCTTCATGAACTCTTGGGCCCAGAACTTCGCCGAGACCGTGATGGGCGCCTTCCGTGCCGAGATGCGCAAGCGTGGCAAGGAGATCTGATCGATCCTATTTGATCAGAGATTGTTGAAAGAGGTCGGAGTGGACCATGGCTGAATTCGACGTCGACCTCTTCGTCATCGGTGGTGGTTCGGGTGGCGTGCGTGCCGCCCGCATCGCGGCCGGGCACGGCGCCCGCGTGATGATCGCGGAAGAGTACCGCATGGGCGGCACCTGCGTGATCCGCGGCTGCGTGCCGAAGAAGCTGTTCGTGATCGGATCGCATTTTCGTCAGGACATCGAGGACGCCGCGGGGTTCGGCTGGACCGTTCCGCCGGCCAGCTTCGACTGGCCGACGCTGATCGCCAACAAGGACAAGGAGATCGCGCGGCTGGAGGCGGCCTATACGACGAACGTCGAGAAGTCGGGCGCGCAGATCGTCAAGAGCCGCGCGGTGATCGAGGACAAGCACACCGTCCGCCTGCTGGAGAACGACAGGAAGATCACCGCAGAATACATCCTGATCGCCACCGGCGGCGCGCCCAACCATGGCGCCGCGATTCCCGGCATCGAGCACGTGATCTCCTCCAACGAGGCGTTCCACCTGAAGGAGCTGCCGAAGCGGATCGTGATCCAGGGCGGCGGCTACATCGCGCTGGAATTCGCCGGCATCTTCGCCGGCTTCGGCTCCGACGTCACCGTGATCTATCGCGGCGACAACGTCCTTCGCGGCTTTGACGAGGATGTCCGGACCCATGTTCGTGCGGAGATGGAGAAGCAGGGCATCACCATTCTCACCGGCTGCACGGCGACCAAGGTCGACCGCCACGGCGAGAGCTTCACCACCCATCTGTCGAACGGATCGAGCATCGGCTCCGACCAGGTGATGTTCGCCATCGGCCGCCATCCCAACGTCGCCAATCTCGGGCTGGAGAAGGCCGGCGTCGCCATCAACCCGAACAATGGCGGCATCGCCGTCGACCATTTCTCCAGGAGTTCGGTCGACAGCATCTATGCGATCGGCGACGTCACCCACCGCTTCAACCTGACGCCGGTCGCGATCCGCGAGGGCCATGCCTTTGCCGACACCGTGTTCGGCAAGCGCGAGGTCAGGGTCGATCACGCCAACATCCCGACCGCCGTGTTCTCGCAGCCGGAGGTCGGCACGGTTGGCCTGACGGAAACCGAGGCGCGCGCGCAATTCAACCACGTCGACATCTACAAGACGACGTTCCGTCCCATCAAGGCGACGATGTCGGGCCGCGATACCCGCGTGCTGATGAAGCTCGTCGTCGATGGCGCGACTGATCGCGTGCTCGGCTGCCACATCGTCGGCGATGCCGCCGCCGAGATCACGCAAGCCGTCGCGATCGCGGTGAAGATGAAGGCGACCAAGGCCGATTTCGATTCGACCATCGCGCTGCATCCGACCGCGGCCGAAGAGCTCGTCACGATGCGCACCCCGACCGCACGCCACGTGCGTCAGGCGGCGGAGTAGGGGGAGGTTGCCGGACGAGCCGGGCCTGCATGGTTCGAGACGCCCGCTGTGGCGGGCTCCTCACCATGAGGGTCTAAGATTTTGCCGCGAAACGCGACCTCATCCTGAGGGCCCGCCGCGGGCGGGCGTCTCGAAGGATGGCCGCAAACGAGATATGCCCCTACCCGTAGAGATACCCGACCGGCTTGCCTTCGGTGCGGAGGGGGCGGATGTCCCTGTGCGTGATGATCTGACCGGCGAGGCCGTCGATCTCGTCACGCTGCGTCGGCGTCCAGTCGCGCAGCTCGTTCATGCCCTTGAGCAGGCCGAGCCGCAGCACCTGGGTGTTTTCGCCGACAGCGGTGAGGCTGATGGAATCCCTGCCCGCCGTCACCACGTCGCCGGCTGACAGCTCGAAGCTCTCGCCGGTCTTTCTCTTGAACTCGGCCGTGCCGCGAATGACGCGATAGATCACGACCTCGCCCTTGGCGAAACAGGTCGCGTCCGCCGCGGCAGACGTGCTCTTCGGCAAGAGTGCGTGGCCACGCGGGTCGGTCGCGATGATGTGGCCTGTGACGAGATGCCCGCTCGGAATCTCGATGCCGATATCGCGCACGTAAACCGGCATCGCCGATCTGACAGAACCGTCGGTGAGCGGCTTGAACAGTGCGTCGAGCGCCAGGGGATCCTGAAGCCAGAAGCCGGCATCGGCCGGGCGGTCATGCAGCGGATGGCTCCAGGCCACGCGCGGCGTTTCGTCCTCATTGATCTGATCCGGACCGACGATGGTCGGATTCGGAAAGGTGGTGGGATCGGTGATGAAGGCTTCGAGGAATTTGCCGGAATAGCCCATCGAGATCGGATCGGGCACCACCGTCTGCGGCGTCTTCAAATTCTCTTCGGTCGACAGGCCCGACCAGGTGTAGAACAGCTGGCGATGCACGATCGCGCTCTGCAGCATCACCGCGCCCGGGCCGACATTGTACCAGCGGCCGTCATAGTCGAAGGTGAACGCGCCCGAAGTGACCAGCACGAGCTGAAAGCCGCCCGGCGGAAGATGAAGATGGAAATCGGTGGGCCCGGTGTCGGGCCGGTAGATCGGCAGATTGGTCGCGACCTCGTGCAGCAGGAAGGTCTCGTTGTTGGCGTGAAAGCCTTCATTGGCGCGGTTGTAGAGGGCCTGCGGCCGGTACGTCGCCTCGAACTTCGCATCCCGGTCGCGATCGATCGCCACGAAGTCCTGGTCGTTGAGACGCAGCCGCGCGCCGTTCGGACGGGTGAGACCGGTGAATTTGAGATCTCCGGCAGCATGCACGTTCATGGCATTCTCCGATCTGGGGCCGTCCATCCCGGAGCTGGGCGCACGCAACTTTCCGCTCTCTATCGTGGGCGGGCAGGGAATTGGGCCACAGGCTGTCTTGCGAATTTTGGGCCATTCGGCGTGCGGTGCGCGCGCAGGCTCGCCGTCCGCGGGCGGCGCGCCAGAAAAGCGAGGTTGCACTAAAGGTTAGACAACGGGCTCGCCAATCTGCCTGACCTCTCCGTGCAGGTCCGCAAGTTCGGTGGAGCGACCTGTCTTGTCTAATTTGTCGGCAGGTTCTGCAGGCGCATGCAGCCGTGCAGCTCGCGGCGACAACAGGCAAATGCCCGGCGGCTCAGTGTCTCAAGCCCTTCATTCGAACGACTGACGGACGCTCCGCTCGGGCTTGCCGAACGGGCTATCCGTCCACTTCGCCATGTCCAGTGCGCGGGCGTCGAGGCCTTCGCACCAGAGACAGCTCGGTTCCACGCGGCCTTTGGCCGTCAGAATCGGGACGAGCGCATGGCCGCAGCCGGTGCAGGATGTGGTGCGGTTCATGCGCTTCTCCGCGCTCATCGGATTCAAGGACGACATCTTCGCTGCCGAAGCTTGCGCGAGCGCTATGGCGGCGCAGACGCTCGTTCCCGATACAAATGTAGCGATCAATCGTGACACGGTTGCGATGTCGCCGCCGCTTGCGCGACAGGGGGAGCGTATCGCCTCCCGGGCTCTGCGTCAGAACGCGAAGAGCGTTGCAGCGCGCGCCCCGGGCGCGATCGATCGCTATGGAACCGATGCGGCGGCTGGTCGCAGTCATGTTGCCTTGATTCCGACAGAGCCGCCTTTATTTCTGAGCAGAACAAGAATCCGGGCCCCTCTGGCGAGGACGCCGACCATGTCGGCAAACCTCGTGATGTCGGATGACCTGTCCCGCGCGAATGCGATGGATCGGCCGATCGTCGGGCCTTTGTTCGTTCTCTCCGACTATTCGTCCCGATCGCAGCTCCGTGCGGCCATTTCGCAAGTTAAGGGAGCTACGATGTCTGACGCCAGAACTTCAAATCCGATGGAAATCGAGATCACGGAGCCGTCGAGCCTGAACGAGCAGGCGGCGGTCGCGTTGGTGATCGTGGGCGCGCTGGTTGCGGTTGCCGACCGGCGCGTCTCGCCGGTCGAGCGCGACGAGGTGATCCGTTTCATCAGGGACCGCAAGCTGGCACCGCACATTTCAGACGAACGGCTCTATGCGATGTTCGATGAACTCGCCGAACGGCTCGAGGAGCCGGATTTTGCCAACGTCGTGATCGACACGCTGCGGCCGGTTTCGAATCTGCCGCTCTCGTCCCATTTGATGGAGCTGTCGGAGCGCGTTGCTGCCGCAGATGAGGACGTCCATCCCCACGAAGTCCAGGCGATCAAATTGTTGCGCCTGCTGACGCTGGTGCTGCCGCGCGCGAAGCCGGTCGTGCCCAGTGCAGCGGACGCCACGCTCCAGGCCGCCCTGAAGGAGTAAGCATGAGCACAGTTTCGGACGAGCGCACCACCGAAGCCGTGGTCACCACCGGCGAGATCGCCGGTGGTGATCCGCGCCTGGCCAAGCTCGTCGACCGCCTGCCGGGGCGCATGGGCGACACCTTCACCTATCTGCTCAAGCCGTCCAGCCGCTGGGTCAGGATTCCCTCGGGCACGCTGCTGGTCGCCGGCGGCGTGCTCTCCTTCCTGCCGCTGCTCGGCGTCTGGATGCTGCCGCTCGGCCTCGCGCTGCTCGCCGAGGACGTGCCGGCGCTGCGCTCCTCCCGTTCGAAGGTCTTTGACTGGATCGAGCGCCGCAAGCCGCATTGGCTCGATCCGTCGACATCGAAAAATGATCAAACATGACTGAATTCATCACCGCCGAGGCGCTGACCGCGCTGTTTCAGGTCGTCCTGATCGATCTCGTGCTCGCCGGCGACAACGCCGTCGTCATCGGCCTCGCCGCGGCGGGCCTGCCGGCTCAGCAGCGCCGCCGCGCCATCATCGTCGGCATCGCCGCCGCCACCGTGCTGCGCATCGTCTTCGCCGGCGTTGCGACCCAGCTCCTGCAGGTCATCGGGCTGCTGCTCGCCGGCGGCGTGCTGTTGCTCTGGGTCTGCTGGAAGATGTGGCGCGAGTTGCGCGAGCAGGCCACGCATTCGGAGCAGCTCGCATTCAGCCATGGCGGTGGCGCGGATGCCGCGCCGGCACAGCGAAAGACTTTCGGCCAGGCGGCGGTGCAAATCGTCGCCGCCGACGTCTCGATGTCGCTCGACAATGTGCTCGCGGTTGCGGGTGCCGCGCGCGAGCATCCCTACATCCTCGCCTTCGGCCTGTTGCTGTCCGTCGCGATGATGGGTGTCGCCGCCGATCTGCTCGGCCGCGTGCTCCAGAAGCAGCGCTGGGTCGCCTATGTCGGGCTTGCCATCATCATTTACGTTGCCTTCGAGATGATCTATCGGGGCTCGCTCGAGCTCGCACCCGTCATCGCGAGTCTCTGAGGCGCATGCTGCTTGCAACCCGGAGTGATCAATGACGTCTGAACCCAAAGCACCTTCGGCGCTGGCCACGCCGCAGCCGCCGGTCGGCCTGCTACCGAAGCTGATCTTCGGCTCGCGCTGGCTGCAATTGCCGCTCTATGTCGGCCTCATCGTCGCGCAGGCCGTCTATGTGCTGTTGTTTTTGAAGGAGCTCTGGCACCTGGTCCTGCACTCGTTCGACGCCAGCGAGCAGCAGATCATGCTGGTCGTGCTCGGGCTGATCGACGTCGTCATGATCTCGAACCTTCTGATCATGGTGATCGTGGGCGGATACGAGACTTTCGTTTCCCGGCTGAACCTCAGCGGCCATCCCGACGAGCCGGAATGGCTCGGTCACGTCAATGCCAGCGTGCTCAAGATCAAGCTCGCGATGGCGATCATCGGCATTTCCTCGATCTCGCTGCTCAGGACCTTCATCGAGGCCGGCAATCTCGGCACCAACCGCAGCAATTTCACCGAGAGCGGCGTGATGTGGCAGGTGCTGATCCACATGACCTTCATCATCTCGGCGATCGGCATCGCCTGGGTCGACCGCCTCAGCGAGAGCGGCCATCGCAAGGAGGCCGGCCACGATTGAGCCCGGAAATGGGGCCGCGCCTTGAGGCCGCGGCCCCGCCACCGTATCGGCGGAGCCTCGCCGAACGTCGTCTTGCAGCTCCTCGCGAGGGATCACAAGCCGCCGATGAGCGGGTGATGTTTGCTTTGAACGACCATCCAGCCGTCTGACGGGAGGTGGCCGGCGTCTGTTCATGGTTTCTGTCCGCAGAGTTCGCGGGATGCCTCGCCTCCGCTCTGTGGAGAGCGTATTCATTCCGCCGGGCTGCCGACGACTGCACCCTGCCTGACGTCTTCGCGGGCGAGGATCAGCAGAAGGCCGACGATGATCAACTCGACCACCGCGAAGGCGACGAAAGCCCCGGTGAACGCGCCGGAAGAGGCGTTGACGATGGCTCCCATCATCCAGGGCGCCACGAAAGCCGACAAGATGCCGAACACCTCCGCATAGCCGATCGCCGCCGGTGCGAGCGCGTCGGAGTATTTTTCGCTGAGCAGCGCGAAGATCGCGCCGCCGCCGAGCAGCGCGACGCCGCTGAGGGCTGCGAACAGCACCAGCACACCGAACGGCATCGGCGTAACGACGCTCCAGAGGAACATCAGTGCGGTCAGGAAGGCGAGCCCCGCGGTGAGCTTGATCATGAACGGCTTGCCGAGCCGGTCGGACATGTAGCCGCCGATCACCAGGAACAGGACCTGCGACAGCCCCATCACGGTGCCGATCACGGCGCCGGCTTCCGGCGGCATGTGCTGCACGGCGATAAAGGCGGGCACCACCCAGGTCGCCGTGCCGGCGATTGCGAAGGTGCAGGCCACGATGCCGAAGCCACCGACTGCGATCCATTTCGAGCGGAAGATTTCGCCAAGCGGCAGGTGCTTCTGAGGCGTCTCGTTCCCCCAGGTGAAGTCGACGATGCCGATCTCGCTCGGGCTATTGCGAACGACGAGCGCGTCAATCGCAGCGACGATCAGGGTGCCGATCGCCAGCACCGCGAAGAAGGTCCGCCATCCGGTCGCAATGGTCAGGGGAATGCCGAGTGCGAAATCCAGGGTGATGGCGAGGCTGTAGGCCGCAAGGATGATTCCGACCACCGACCCGCGCCGGCTCTGCGGGAACCAGCCGAAGATCAGCTTCATGTTGCCGATGAAGATGCCGGCATCGAAGAAGCCGATCAGGAGCCGCAGCAGCACAAGCTGGGTGTAGGTCTGGACGAACACCTGAAGCATCATCCCGAGACCGGTGCCGGCAAGTCCGATCAGCAGCATGTTGCGCGCCGTCATCGAGCGGCTCACCGGTGACCACACCATCATCCCGATGCCATAGGTCAATGCGAAGATGCCCTGCGCCAGACCGGCCTCGGCGGGATTGAGTTTCAGGCTCTCGGAGACGAAAGGCAGCACGGCCGCGAAGGCGTACCAGTCGGCCGCGAGGAATATCTCGCAGAAGATGGCGAGTGCCAGCATGCACTTTTGCCAGACGGCAATCCGTCGGCGGTCGCTCTCGGAAATGGTGGTCCAGTTGATCGTCATGATCGATCCTCGCGGTTTGAGCTTTCGACGGGAGACGAGCATCAGGCCGGGGGCGGCAGGAAATTGACCTCGTGTTCGGCGGCACGCCGAACGACTTCCTGCGGATCGGGCAGGTCGTGGATGCGCTCGAACAGCTCCTTGAGCGATCGCGTCGGCGCGACCCAGAACAGGCTGGTCGCGGTTTCGCCGGACTTGTTGAAGATGCCGTGGGGAATGCCCTTGGGCATGCGCACGAGGTCCCCGGCGGTCGCCACCAGGTCCTTCCCGTCAAGCCAGAGGTCGTAACGGCCGCTCAGTACGTAGACAAACTCGTCCTGGGTCGGATGAACGTGCGGCGGTACGAAGGTGCCGTCGGGAAACACGGCATGCCAAGCCATCGACGCCTCGGAGTGCTGCTTCAGCGTGTATGTCTGGCCCAGAATGTTCCAGACGATGTTGCCAAAGCCGTCTTTGGCGGGGGTTACGCCCGGAGGCATCTCGATCATGGTGGTGTCCTTCTGTCTGAGCTACTCGGCTAGGAAATCGGTGACGTGATGCGCGGCTGAGGGCGTTTCCTCGAACACCAGATGTCCGGTGTCCGGCACCAGCGTCACGCGCGCGTGGGGCAGCCCGGCCTTCCAGGCCCCGGCCTGCGCCGTTGGGCGCAGGCGATCCGCGGCGCCCCACAAGACCAGCGTCGGCATCGTGATCCGGTGCAGCCAATGCGCGAGCTTTGGATTGCCCTGCGGATCGCTGCGGATCAGCTTGGCGAAGCCCGTCACCTCGCGCCCGAGGCGGGCGTCGAACGCAGGATCTGGCGCCTTGGGAAAGTAACGGAGCGCGTTTGACGGATCGTGCGCGAGATAGGCCGGCAAATCCTGTGGCGCGATCTCGAACAGGCCGGGGGCCGGTGCGCTCTCAACCACGAGGCCGGCGGGCGCGACCAGCACCAGCTTGCGGACGCGATGCGGCTGGCGGATGGCGAACTCGGCGGCGAGCCACCCGCCGAGCGAAAATCCGGCAAGATCGAACGTCGCCAGTCCCAGCCTGTCGAGCAAGTCCGTGGTCTGGAAGACATGATCCTCGATCGTGTCGATCCAGACCGCATCGCCGGAGTCGCCGAAACCGGCCTGATAGGGAATGATGACGGTGTGCCGCTTCGCCCAGTCGCGCGCCATCTCAAAGCCGGTAAACGTTCCGGTCCCGTGCAGGAACACCAGCGGGGGGCCGCTTCCGACGGTGTGAACGACGGTGCGCACGCCGTTGATGTCGTATTCCGCGCGAGCAAAGCCGGTGAGGTCGGGCGAGGATTTGACGGTCTCAAGCATGATGGATGTCTCCGGTTGAAGGCGGCCCGTCTGGGCACCGCAGCGGAAGAGGGGTCATGCGGCCTTGGCCCGGCGGTCGCCGACAAGCGCCGCGAATTGTTCCACGGCGTTGGCAAGGCGGGCGGCAATCATCGGCGCCAAGGGGACGCCCGTCGCCAGTTCGTCGCTGCTCGCATAGATCGCGGTCGACACCGTGCAGGCCTCGAAGAACCCGAACAACGGACGGAGCTGATGCTCGACCACCAGCGAGTGGCGCAGCCCGCCGCCGACCGCTGTCAGCAGCACCGGGCGATTGCGCAGCACGCCGGGCTTGATCAGGTCAAAGACATGCTTGAACAGGCCGGGATACGAGCCCTGGAACACCGGGCAACCGATCACCAGGCCATCGGCATGCTCGATCGCCTCGACGAGGCCGCGCGCGCGCCCGTCGAGCCCGTTGCGGGTAAACGCGGCGATGCCCTGGCCGGCATCGACGAGGTCGAGGATGTCGCTCTTGAGCGCGTGTTGCGCCAGGAGATCGGTCGCAACGGCTTCAACAAGCACGCGCGACTTTGCCGGGCGCCAGCTGCTGCCGCAGAAGCCAACGATGCGGGATCCGTTCACGCCGACCTCCTGCGCGCTCAGCCGGTCACCCCGAACACCGTCCATTGCGCGCCGGGCCCGGGAAGGCCGAGCAGCGCACGGCCGCATTCCTCGACGATCTGGTCGGCCATCAGGATGTGCTGGGTGCCTGAGTGGATGTCGCGATAGAAGCGCTGCATCGGCGTGTTGTGCAGCGAGGCACCTCGGGCTGCCCGGTGCGCGAAGGTCGAGACGTCGGACAGGACGTCGTGGATGTGCCGCAGCGACAGCTTGATCATTGTCATTTGCGCCAGCGAGGGACTTTCGCCGCAGGCGCAGGTCTCGGAGACCTCCTTCCAGGTTTCGTGCACCAGCGCACGTGCCGCGCGAAAACGAGCCTCGGCCTGCGCGAACTGGAACTTGAAGCTGGCGCTCTCGCACGACTTGCCGAAGGGATCCTGGCGCGGGACGATGACCTTCACGAGTTCGTCGAGCATGCGGCGGCCGACTCCGACCGCCCAGCTCGAGTGCGCCCAGGCGCTATAGCCCGCGAGCCCCAGCGCGCCCTGCACGCCGCCGCGACGTGGCGCGCCGATGTCGAAATCGTAGGTCATGTGTGTCGGCACGAACAGCTCGTCGCCCTCGCTGAGCGTGTAGTCGAAGCTTCCGGTGGCGCGCAGGCCGAGCACGTCCCAATTGCCCATCAGCTTGATGGTCGCCCGCGGATGGTGGGTGACGACGATCTTGGGCTGTCCGTTGGGGCCGAACACCATGTCCTTGCCGGAGGCGTCGGTGACGAAGCAGCCGGAATGAACCCATTCGGCGTGCTGGATGCCGCTGCCATAGGCCCAGTTGCCGCGGATCATGTAACCCCCATCGACCGGACGGGCGAAACCCCGCGGGACGCCGTTGCCGGCGATGGTGATGTCGGCGCCTTTTGCGAAGACCTTCTTGATGCCCTCGTCCTCGACGTAGATGGCGAGCGTCGTGCCTTCCATGTTGTTGCCGATGGCACACCATCCGGCGGACGCATGCGTGTAGGCAAGGCGCTCGATCACGGTCATGGCGTCGTAGGGCAGAAGTTCGGCGCCACCGACCTCGCGCGGAAACAGCATCGTGTAGATGCCGGCCTTGCGAAGCGCGGCGACGACGTCGTCGGTGAGATAGCCCTGCGCCTCGGCCTCGGCCGCGCGGGACTCGACCAGTGGCAGCACGGCGTCAAGGCGCGCGTGGAACTCGGCCACTGATGGCGTCGTGGAGGGCCTGGCGGCGCGTTGCATGGAAAGGCTCATGGTCGGTATCTCCACGTCAAGCTGTTGCTCCGCCGTGCGATCGGCGGGGAGGATCGGGACCGGCGGGGACGGCGTCCGTCGGCAAAGCGCCGCCGTCGCGTGCCAAGGCTGTTGGCGCACGGGTGAGTAGGCAGTTCGCGATGGTGACGTGACCCCGTCGGAATCGCGTGATGTTCGTCACGCGGTTCACGATGGCCGAATGCTAGGGATGAAGTGGGCAGACCGGCAATCCCCCATCATGGGGGGATCGCCGTTGCTGCTGTGCCGCAAAGCTGAGCCGGAGAAGCACGGTTCTGCCGCTTCTTTTCGCTTGACCGGAGAACAGGCGAAGAAGAAATTTTAAGCCTATAATAAATCCTAATAGGCGCACGTCGCGCGAGGAGTGGCGGTGAGGGCCAAGCAGGAGCAGTTGGACGGTCTGCCCGAAGGCCGGCTGGCGGATCGTTTGATGTCGATCGCCGAGAGCCGTTCGGTACGTGCGCTTGGCGTGGCCTGTTGCTCAGCAATCACCGAACTCACGGGATCGCCGACCGTCGGCCTCTACCTACTCGACGGGGTCGAGCCTGCCCTGGTCTACAGCCGCTACGTCGCCGACGGCCTGCTCGACAATTACAAAGCCGGCTTCTGGAAGCACGACCCGGTGCTCGACTGCATCATGACCCGCGGCTGCGCGGTCGACGGCGAAACCGTGATCGGCCCGCAGCATTGGCGACATAGCCCGACCTTCGAGATGCTGCATGAATGGGGCTTCGCCTACAATATGGGCGGGCCACTCTGGTGTGGCCAGAAGATCATTGGGGTGCTCTTCACTGCGACGACCGAGACGGGCGCCCCCTATACGCCGCGCGCACGACTGCGCATGGAGATGCTATGCCGCGCCGGCTCGCTGGCGCTGACCAACATGATGAATGCGGGCGAGATTGAAACCCACCGTAGGCCGAGCCGTCCGGCCGGGACGCTGTCGGCATCGCTGCCGCCGCGTTCGGCTGATGTCGCCATCAGGGTTTGCCGCGGCCAGACCAACAAGGAGATTGCCCGCGAAATGGGGATATCCGACCAGACCGTGAAGGAGCACGTCGCCAATCTGTGCCGCCGGTTCGGCGTGCACAACCGGACCGAACTTGCGGCCTGCCTTCTGAGCGCGCGGCAGTAGAGCCGCCGACTGCAGCGGGCGTTCGGCCTCCGGATCGATAAAATTGTCTGCTATCCGTTCAGCGGCGGCAAACCCAGCGGACAAGATCCGCGCAGCCTTAAACTTCGATTTTGGAACCGATCTGCATCCTGCCCGCAACAGGGCAGGGCATCGGCATGTCAATTCTCAGGGAGATCATCGCAGCGGTCGCGGGAGTCTACGCACTCCTGTTCGTCTGCGACGCATTGTTCGGCGTCGGCGAGGCACGCTTCGACGACTCATATTACCGCGCCAGCTTCTACGCGCCGCGGCCGATGGAATTCCGCTTCGCCGGTGACACGCCGCCGGCGGTGCGCGTCAGCGACGCTTTTGCGCAGTTCGCGCCGGGCGAAGCCAAGCCGACCAGGCGCTACTCGTCCCTGACGACGATCATCCGATGACGCGGCCTCATTCTCCCTGAATCCATTCAGCGACGCCGCGCGATAGCGCGTCGCAATTGATCAGGAGGGCATGGCCCTTGGCGCCGCGCGGCAGGAACGGGGTGCCGGTCAGCGCATGGCCGTCGGTCGCGGGGAAGCTGATCTCGTCGTTGAAAACGTCGTCCAGTGCCGCGTCCATGGGCGGTTCGTGTCCTGCCGGTTTCTCGCCGGCGCCAGACAAATGCGAATTCAGCTTTTCCCGCAAGGGTTTGCGCTGCGAAATGGATTTACAACTGGCGGCCGGAAGCCAGCCTGTGTATAAGGCGGCCCTCGCAACCCCTAGATCAGGTTGTGCTTTTTGCTTCACGGAGAGATTGCGATGTCCGAGCGGTGGACGCCCGAGTCCTGGCGCAGCAAGCCGGTGCTACAGGTGCCCGACTATCCCGACGCCAAGGCTTTGGCCGACGTCGAGGCGCAACTTGCGACCTTTCCGCCGCTGGTGTTCGCCGGCGAGGCGCGCAATCTGAAGAAGGCCCTGGGGCGCGTGGCGGCCGGCGACGCCTTCCTGCTCCAGGGCGGCGACTGTGCCGAAAGCTTCGCCGAGCACGGCGCCAACAACATCCGCGACTTCTTCCGCGTGCTGTTGCAGATGGCGGTGGTGCTGACCTATGCCGGCGCCGTCCCCGTGGTGAAGGTCGGCCGCATTGCCGGCCAATTCGCAAAACCGCGGTCATCGCCGACCGAGAAGGTGAACGGCGTCGAGCTGCCGAGCTATCGCGGCGACATCGTCAACGACATCGCGTTCACCAGGGAAGCGCGCGTGCCGGATCCGCAGCGCCAGCTGATGGCCTATCGGCAGTCGGCGGCGACGCTGAACCTGCTCCGCGCCTTCGCCACCGGCGGCTTCGCCAATCTCGGCAGCGTGCATCAATGGATGCTCGGCTTCCTCAAGGACTCGCCGCAGTCCCGCCGCTACAAGGAATTGGCCGACCGCATCTCGGACGCGCTCAACTTCATGCGCGCCTGCGGCCTCGATCTCGAAAGCCATCCCGAGCTGCGTGCCACCGATTTCTACACCAGTCACGAGGCGCTGCTACTCGGCTACGAGCAGGCCATGACCCGCGTCGATTCCACGACCGGCGACTGGTACGCGACTTCGGGCCACATGATCTGGATCGGCGACCGCACCCGTCAGCTCGATCACGGCCATGTCGAATATTTCCGCGGCATCAAGAACCCGATCGGGCTCAAATGCGGCCCCTCGCTGAAGGCCGACGAGCTCTTGAAGCTGATCGACGTGCTCAATCCCGACAATGAGCCGGGCCGGTTGACGCTGATCGGCCGCTTCGGCTCGGACAAGATCGGCGAGCACCTGCCGAACATGATCCGCGCCGTGAAGCGCGAGGGCCGGGTGGTGGTCTGGTCGTGCGATCCCATGCACGGCAACACCATCACCTCCACGTCGGGCTACAAGACGCGGCCGTTCGACCGCATCCTGTCCGAGGTGAAATCGTTCTTCGCGATCCACGCGGCCGAAGGCACCCACGCCGGCGGCGTGCATCTGGAGATGACCGGCCAGAACGTCACCGAGTGTCTCGGCGGCGCCCGCGCGATCACGGACGAGGACCTCAACGACCGCTACCACACGGTCTGCGATCCCCGTCTCAATGCCGAGCAATCCATCGACATGGCTTTCCTGGTCGCGGAGCTCCTCAAGCAGGAGCGCGCCGGCAAGGCCCAGCCGATTCCGGCCGCTGCGGGGCTCTGAAACCTTGCTGCGGATCTGGAAGGCCACGATCAATTCCCGGAACGGTCTGGCCTTTGCGTTCCGATCGGAGCAGGCCGTCCGCGAGGAGATCTTTGCGCTCCTGCTGTCGGTGCCGCTCGCCTGGTTCATCGGCGTGACCGCGATGCGCGCGGTCGAGCTGGTCTGTTCCGTCGCGTTCGTGCTGGTGGTCGAGCTGCTCAACACCGCGATCGAGAAGCTCGCCGACAGGCTGACGATGGATCACGACAAGCAGATCGGGCGGGTCAAGGACATGGGCTCGGCCGCGGTCGGCGTTGCGCTGCTGATGGCCGGCGCGTTCTGGATCATCGCAATCGTCGAGCGGTTGGGGTTCCTCTAATCCCGGAGATCATCCATTGAGCGTGGGCATCCGAGGCTCCTTCACCTCTCCCCGACGGGGAGAGGTCGATTTGCGTCTCGCGATGCGGAGCATCGTCGAGCGCAAAGCGGGTGCGGGGGCTCAGCTCCCACGAGACACCGTAACCCCTCACCCGAATTGCTCTGGACGATGCTTCGCATCGCCCGGTGCAATTCGACCTCTCCCTTCGGGAGAGGTGGCAGCGAGCGCCTCATGACCGAACGTCTCAATGAATTCGCGGTCACGCTCGCCCAGCTCAACCCGACCATGGGCGATATCGAGGGCAATGCCGCCAAGGCGCGTGCCGCGCGTGCGCAGGCCAGGTCCGATGGCGCCGATCTCGTGCTGTTTCCGGAATTGTTCATCGCCGGCTATCCGCCGGAGGACCTGGTGCAGAAGCCGGCCTTCCAGGCCGCCTGCCGCGCCGCGATCGAAAGCCTCGCGCGCGAGACCGCGGACGGTGGTCCGGCCATGCTGGTCGGCACGCCCTGGGTCGAGGAGGGCAGGCTCCACAATGCCTGCGCGCTGCTCGACGGCGGCCGCATCGTGAGCCTGCGCTTCAAGTGCAACCTGCCGAATTACGGCGTGTTCGACGAGAAGCGGCTGTTTTCGCGCGGACCTGCGGCCGGTCCCGTCACGGTGCGCGGCGTGCGCATCGGCGTGCCGATCTGCGAGGACATCTGGCTGGAGGAGTCCGAGGATTACGAGAACGTGGTCGAGACGCTGGCGGAGACCGGCGCCGAGATCATCCTCGTTCCGAACGGCTCGCCTTACGCCCGGGACAAGAATGACGTGCGCCTGTCGGTCGCGGTCGCGCGCGTCACCGAGAGCGGACTGCCGCTGGTCTATCTGAACCAGGTTTGCGGCCAGGACGAGCTGGTGTTCGACGGCGCTTCCTTCGCGCTCAACGGCGATCTCTCGCTTGCGGCGCAATTGCCGGCCTTCGAGGAGAGCGTCGTCACGCTGCGCTTCACCCGTAGCGGCGACGACTGGCGCTGCACGGGCCCGATCGCCGAACTGCCTGAGGGCGACAAGGCCGACTACGCTGCCTGCGTGCTGGGCCTGCGCGACTATGTCACCAAGAACGGCTTTCCCGGCGTGCTGCTCGGGATTTCCGGCGGCATCGATTCCGCTCTGTGCGCGGCGATCGCGGTCGACGCGCTCGGCGTTGACCAGGTGCATGGCGTGATGCTGCCTTATCGCTACACGGCGGCACACTCGATCGCCGATGCCGGCGAGCTCGCCGGCCATCTCGGCATCCGCTACGAGGTTTTGCCGATCGCCGAGGCCGTGAGCGGCTTCGAGACCATCCTGTCCGGCATCTTCAAGAACCTGCCGCCCGATATCACCGAGGAAAATCTCCAGGCCCGCACCCGCGGCACGCTGCTGATGGCGATCTCCAACAAGACCGGCCTGATGGTGGTGACCACAGGCAACAAGTCGGAAATGTCGGTCGGCTATGCCACGCTCTATGGCGACATGAACGGCGGCTTCAACCCGATCAAGGACATCTACAAGACGCAGGTGTTTCGCCTCGCAAGCTTGCGCAATAGCTGGAAGCCGGAAGGCGCGCTCGGCCCTGCGGGCGAGGTCATTCCGCCCGACATCATCACGCGCCCGCCGACCGCGGAGCTGCGCGAGAACCAGACCGACCAGGATTCGCTGCCGCCCTATGAGGTGCTCGACGCCATCCTGGAGCGCCTGGTCGAGCGCGAGCAGCCGCTGGATCAGATCATCGCCGCCGGCTTCGACCGCGAGATCGTCACCCGCATCGACCATCTGCTCAACGTCGCCGAATACAAGCGCCGCCAGGCTGCGCCCGGCGTGAAGGTGACGGCGAGGAACTTCGGCCGCGACCGCCGCTATCCCATCACCAACCGATTCCGTGACAAGGGCGAGGGGGTGTCCGCGCCTGACGAGACGCTGGTGTCGCGCGGCAGCAGGGCGTCGATCGACGCGTTCGAGGGGTGATGCGAAGTCTTCCATGCTTAAACTCTCGCAAAAGTTTCTCTCGAAAATTTTGCTGCATTTGAGACTCCGGTCCTCGTTCATCGAAGCACTCTAAACGTGCACCCGCCCCAGAGAGCCTCGGCGTTCTTGTGGTTGATCCGCTGAGAGTCAGCGATCGAAAAGCCCTTTCCGTTTACCCAGCAATATAAGCTTTCGATGATCGGGATCGATGCGTTCAGAAGCGCTGTCTCGTCGCCGTATTTCATCTGCTGGATCGGTCCCTGCTTTTCCTCTCTACGAGTGACTTCCAACGAGTGAGCAAGATGTTTGTCGCGGATGTTCATCGCCGACGCCAGTCTCGGTGAAGCGATGATCGCGCGACTGTCAGCGATGGCTCGCTTCAGCTCTGTTTGGGCTTTCGCAGCTTGCTCTTCTCCATGCCTTTGTTCGATTTCCTTTAAGGCTTGTAATTCGAGCTTGACGATCTCGGGATCATCGCTGGAGAGGTTTCTGGTGACGGCAAGGCTTCCGGTCCAGCGGTTCAGGTTCACGTCACCTAACGTGCTGATGATCTCGTCGTCATCGATCAGTTCAATCACGGTCGGAAGGTTTTCTTTCTGAGGGTCGGCGCTGTCCCATAGCGCACACAGCCTGACGATTTCGATCTGGTGCATGCTACGCTGAAACACGGTGAAGGCATTGGCTGCGAAGGAAGTGGGAATTTGGGCGGCCAATATCGGTGAGTACACGACGAACGAATTGTTAGCATGCAGCTCGACAACATAGAGGAAATGGTCGAGCACTCTGCTCATCTTCGCCTTGGCCTGATCAACCCTTTCTGCCTTGGTGAGCTTTCCCAACCATTTCAAATCGGCCATTGGTGTCGGTTCCCTGATGAGCGTACAAGTCACGTGCGGTGATTGCGACCCGGCCTGTTGGTGTGATTCATCTCATCATACGCCTGCGCCAGCTTCTAGAAACTTTACCGCTCCTCTAAAGCGATCATGAACCGCGCCTTGGCCTGATCGGTTGATGTGGCATCGCCAGAGGACGGCCGGATCAGCACCTGCACGTGCTAAAAGCCCAGAGCGGCGGTGAGCGCCCGCCGACCGCGGAGCTGCACGAGAACCAGATGGACCAGGATTCGCTGCCGCCCTATGACGTGCTCGACGCCATCCTGGAGCGCCTGGTCGAGCGCGAGCAGCCGCTGGATCAGATCATCGCCGCCGGCTTCGACCGCGAGATCGTCACCCGCATCGACCATCTGCTCAATGTCGCCGAATACAAGCGCCGCCAGGCTGCGCCCGGCGTGAAGGTGACGGCCAGGAACTTCGGCCGCGACCGCCGCTATCCCATCACCAACCGGTTTCGCGACAAGGGCGAGGGGGTGTCCGCGCCTGACGAGACGCTGGTGTCGCGCGGCAGCAGGGCGTCGATCGACGCGTTCGAGGGGTAGGATTGCCGGGCTCGTTGCGATGATCTCTCTCGTCACCGCGGGCGAGGCAGGCATTATTGCGCCCTCGCCCCTTGTGGGAGAGGGCAACACAATTATCGCAACAGACTCGCTTGGGTGAGGGGTTCTATCCGCGTACTCTCATGTCCATGTGCGAGCGCGGAGAGAACCCCTCATCCGGCGCTTCGCTGTCCAGCGGATGGATGGGTAACAAAACAGACCGGATGGATAGGTAACAGTCGTTCGTGGTTCGGTCCGCTGCGGCGCTGCGCTAGCGCAGCGCCGCAGCGTT